>Ga0272441_10001362_pt1 | contig 52130 bp, 37 predicted proteins | sample SSMProp6N_FD_193582 | JGI IMG/M metagenome (GOLD analysis project Ga0272441, IMG submission 193582) | Marine sediment archaeal communities from Little Sippewissett salt marsh, Falmouth, MA, United States - SSM-Prop-6N | ecosystem: Environmental > Aquatic > Marine > Wetlands > Sediment ...
GGACCTGGGGCCGGTCGCCGGGGAAGGTGGTGTCGAGGACCTCGATCTGGTCGTCGTGCTCGATGGGGCGGAAGTAGACGCTCGTGGGGTCGATGAGCGTGCCCGCCCAGGAGAACTGGAGCCGATTCAGGCCCTTCTTGAAGGTAATGGACCGGACTTCCTTGACGAGCGTGAGGTCCTCGGAGTTATAGATGGTCAGCTGGACGGCGTCGCGCGGGGGCAGGGTCACGAGGTCGATGTCGCGGGCGACGGCGGAGGCCACCAAAGCAGCCAGCACAACGAGTGGCAGCAGGCGTTTCATCGGCGACTCCTATTTCGTCAGCCGGACGCGGTTCTGCTTGGCGTTTTTGCCCAGGTGGAACGTGCCCTTGCTCTCGACCTTGAGTTTGGTGCGGGCCGGGACGGTCACCGTGTACTCCGGCGTCCGGAAGTTGTAGAGGGTTGCCTTGGCGGCGGGCTCTTGGGCGGTGAACTCGCAGTCGCCCTGAAGGACGTGCCGTATCTCCAGCACGATGGGCTTCGCCCGGTAGTTGCGGACCTCTTCCTGCCACTGGCGGGTCTCGTCCCAGCCGACGACGCGCAGGGGTTTGCCCTCGTAGACGAACTCATCGCGGGCCACGTCGAAGACGGTGCGCTCGTAGACGATCTGGTCGTCGGCGCCGACGTTCAGTTCCACCTTTTCCTTGATGGGGATGTACTTGGTGGATTGGGTGGTGAAGTAGTTGAGGCCGCCGCCCTGACGCTGGCGAAAGACGCGGATGACGCCGTCGGGCAGGGGCGAGGCGCCCATCTTATGCTCCTCATCGTTGGCGAGCATGAAGAAGCGGACGGGGTTCGGGCCGTACTGGTGGGGGCGGTACCGGTAGACGATGTCGAAGGGGACCTGGGCGGCGCGGAACGAGACCATGCGCCGCGACCAGCCGTTCGTGATGGTCTGGGTGCCCTCGACCGTGAAGATGAAGTACTCCGACAGGCCTTCCTTGATGACCTTGGGAGCCCGTCGGCCGCTTTGGCTAGCGCCCTTGCCAGCGTGTAGAGCGAACAGAGCGTCCGCTTCCTCATCCGCCACGTCAAGGGATTCCCTCAGCGCCTGATGCACTTCGTGCTCGGGCTTGACTCTGCCCAACCCGCGCTGGGCGAGTTGCTGGATTTTCTCGACGAGGTTCACGACGCCCACGACGAGGCGGACCTGGGCGTCGGGGTAATCCTCGCCGGAGTTGTTCACCACCGTCACGTAGCCGTCGAAGGTGGCCTGGGCCTCGTCGGGGTCGGTGATCATGACGTAGTCGGCCTGCCAGGAGATGCCCGAGGTGAAGTAGGAGACCTCGACCTTGGCCTGGCCCTCGAAGGCCGACTGGATGTTCCAGAAGAGGACCTGGGGCCGGTCGCCGGGGAAGGTGGTGTCGAGGACCTCGATCTGGTCGTCGTGCTCGATGGGGCGGAAGTAGACGCTCGTGGGGTCGATGAGCGTGCCCGCCCAGGAGAACTGGAGCCGATTGAGGCCCTTCTTGAAGGTGATGGACCGGACTTCCTTGACGAGCGTGAGGTCCTCGGAGTTATAGATGGTCAGTTGGACGGCGTCGCGCGGGGGCAGGGTCACGAGGTCGATGTCGCGGGCATGGGCCGCCGTCTGGGCAACGGCGAGGACGGCCGTCGCGAGCAGGATAGCGCGGGTCATGGCACCCTCCTTTCGTTACCGTTACCGTTACCACTCGTTCCGGAACCAGAGGTGGATGCGGAAGACGATTTCCTTGGGTTTTTCGTCGGCCTTCTCGGGTCGGGCGGGCAGGGGGATGTGGATCTCCAGGTTCCTGGCGCCCTTGCGTTCCACCTGCTTGGCGTCGGAGGTCTCGGGTCCGAGTTCCCACTGGGCGTCGTGGTTCTTCTTGCCGCAGAACTCGTCGCGTAACCGGTTCAGGTCTTCCTCGATGTCGAGGATGCAGGCCTTGCTCTTGAAGTTCTGGACGGCGTACTTGACGATGACCTCCTGGTGAAAACGGTTGGCGTGTACGGTTTGGCGTTTGTTGCGTTCGACGGTTCGCTCGACCTTTACGTCGCGTGCGAGGCCGAGGTACAGTTTCATCTCATCATCGATGGGGGTGAACTTGCCCCAGTCCTCGCCGAGGAACGCCTCGCCGCCCCGGCCGTCTTTCTGGAAGATGCGGGCCTTGCCGTGCTGCAGGGGGAACGTGCCCAGTTTGTGTTTTTCGTCGTTCGTCAGCACGTAGTGCATGGTCACGTAGCGCTGGTTGGGCTCGTCGGGCACGTGCTGGCCGGTGCGCCAGTTGAAGAGGAACTTCTTCTCGATGGGCACCTGGACGAACTTGCCGACGAGGAGTTCCTTCGATTCGTTCAGGCCCATCTCGCGCTGGAACTGGTCGCCGAACCCGGCCCAGACCTTGGCGTTGCCGTACTCCTCGCCCGAGAAGTTCGCCACGCGCATGTAGTTGCGCAGCGTCAGGGTCGATTCATCGTGTTCGGCGGTGGCGCGGTAACTGAACGTGCGCTGCAACCGGCCCAGAAGGTACGAAATCCGCACGCGGACCGGGCCGGCCTTCTCGGCGAACACCTCCCACACCAGGGCGTTTTCGCCCGGTGGGTACGACTGGTGGATGACCCGGACCGAGTTGTCCTGGACGAGCGGGCGAAACAGGATCGTCCGCTTGTCGATTTGCGTGTTCGTCCACGAGAAATCGATGTGGTTCGTGCCCTTCAGGAGGGTCACGATCCGCTCCTCTTCAACCAGGGTGGCCTTGGAGTTCTCCAACTGGATCTCCACGCGCTCCCGAACGGGCAGGGTGGCCAGTTTGATGCGGCCGGCTGCGGGGGCCGCCACGACGGCCGTCAGCACCGCCAGGGCAACCAACAGGACGGTGGCCGGCACTAGGGATTGGCGGGCATGCATGGGAAGTCTCCTTACCGGGTTCACTGGGGCGCCGGACCCGGCGCCACGCCCTTTCGACGCAGCCGGGAGGCCGGCGGTTCCCGGTTTCTCGCAAACGCGGGGCGGATGCAACCGTTTTTGTGCCGGTTTTTGCGCGCAGCGCGCACGGCGCCCGGAAAAAGGGGGTCCGCGCCGGCACGCACGCGAGGGTCGTAACTCCTTCTTTACAAGCAGGTTGCGCGCCGGCCACCGGACGGTTTCGGACACCGGTCGGGCCGCGATTTGACACGGCTCTCTTTGTGCGTAGGCTCTTCGCCGGTGGCGGCGAGGTTGGGTTCTCGCGAGTTGCCGGGCGGGCGTCGGCCCGAGGCGGTGCGTGCCGCCGGGCGGGTGACGGCCCGGGGCGGCTCCCGGTGGACCCCTTCGTCGGCGGGCGCGAGGGCGCCGGGCGTGCCGAGGCACGAGGCGACCCTCCCCCGCGTACCGCCCGAACCGTGAACCTTGGCACAAAGGAGTACCGCGGCCCCGGACGCCGGACCACACGTGCCGCACGCACGGGGCCACCTAAAACGTGACTCTCCCTCCCCCCTCCTCAGCGACCCCCAGAACCGCTGAGTAGCCCCGGGCCCGAAGGCCCGGGGCTTGTTTTTTCTGGCCCGCTCGGCCTGGCCTTTTCTGTGGCGGCGTCGTCGCCCGGCCATTAGACTGCCAGCGCATCCTGGCCGGAGCCCGCCAGTGGGGGGCACGTCATGGGCGAAGTGTTCATCTTTTTCGGGATAGTCGCGGTGCTGCTGCTGATGGCGGGCCTTCCGCTGTCGGTCATCGCGTTGATATTGGCCATCCGCGCCGCCCGCAGGGCGGACGACCTTCGCCGGCGGATCGAGCAGCATCTGCAGGAGGCCCCGTCGGTGCCGCCCGAGGCCCCGCCGGCGCGCGAGGCCTCCGGCCCCCCGCTGCCCATCCCGCCGCCGCCCGCCCGCGAACCGGTTCCGCCCGCCGCCGAGCCGACGCCGGCCGCCGCCCAGGTCGCGCCGTCTGTGCACCCGCCCAGTGCGCCGGGCCCCAGGCCGAGGCCCGCCCCGCCACGCAAAGCCATCCGCTGGGAGGAATGGGTTGGCCTGAAGGGCCTGGCCTTGGCGGGCATCGTCGTTTTCCTCATCGGGGCCGCCCTTTTCGCGGCCTACGCCCACGAAAAGGGGTGGTTCGGCCACCGCGGGTACTTCCAGTGCGGCCTCTTGACGTTGGGCGGGATGGTGTTCCTGGTGACGGCCGAGGTGCTGGCAAGGCGGGGCTACCGCGTCATCTCTCGGGTGGTGACGGGCGGCGGCCTGGCCATGGAGTACTTCGCCGCCTACGCCGCCTGGGCGCGGTTCGGTATCATTCCCGAGCCGGCCGCCTGGATTCTCATGGTCGTTATCACGGGCGTGGCGATTGCGCTGGCTCTCCGATACAACAGCCTGGTCGTGGCGATCCTGTCGCTCGTGGGTGGTCTGGCGGGGCCCATCCTCATCAGTCCCGAACGCGATCCCGGACACGTCCTCTTCCTGTACCTGGTTGCCGTCAACGCCGGCGTCCTCGTGCTGGCGTACTTCAAGAAGTGGCGAGTGCTGAACCTGCTGGCGCTGGCGGGCACGGTCGTCAACGTCACGGTCTGGCTCGTGGCCCATTACTGGCATGGCGAGACGGCCACCGAGAAACTCCCCTTCATCGTCACGTACATGACGGTGCTGTGGGCGATGTACTTCGCGCTCTCGATTGTCTATCACTTGCCGGGCGAGCGGGCCCCGTCGCGGCTCGACCTGCCGGTTACCCTGGTCAACGTCGTGGCGTACTTTGGCGGACTGTACGCGCTGCTCGAGGCCGACTACCACTGGGTCCTGGGGCCGGCGGCGGCGGGGCTCGGCGCGGTTTACCTCGTCGAGGGTCTGGCGGTGCAGCGGCTGGCCCCGCGGCACATGCGATTCGTTCTGCTCCAGTTGGCCCAGGCGATTGGCCTGGCCACCCTCGCTATCCCCATCCAGTTGGAGGGGGTTTTCATTCCGATGGCCTGGGCCGTCGAGGCCGCCGTCCTCTTCTGGCTTGGGGTGAGGCTGGGCGACTGGCGGCTGCGGGCCGTCGGCCTGCTGGTCCACCTGACCGCCGTCGTCTCGCTCGGGTACTTCGCCGAGGAGGCCTGGGAGGCGGCCGGCCCGGTCCTCGTGAACGCCCGGACCGCCACCTATGCCGTCGTGGCGCTGGCGATGGCCGTCTCCGCCTGGCTCTACCGACGGGTCGTGCATCGGCCGGCCGTCGAGCGGGTTGCCGTCGGCCTCACCGCCGCCGTCGCCCACCTCGTCGTGATGGTTCTGATAGGCCTGGAGACGTTCCATTGGTACAGCGGCGCCGCGGCGGCCGTGGAAAAACAGGGCCTGGCAAATGTGTGGGAGCGGGTCGAGCACCTGCGGTGGCTCCGCGACGCCGTCTGCGCCGTCGGGCTGGCAGGGTACGGCCTCGTGGCGGTGGGGGTCGCGGCGGTCCTGCGGCGGGCCTTCCATCACGCGATGGCGCTGGTGGCGATTGGTGGGGCGGCCTTTTTCCTGGTCGGAACCGCCTTCGACGCCCCGCCGCTCGCGTGGATCGCCGGCTACAACGGCGTCGGGGCGACGTTCGCGGCCGTGGCGGCCTGCCTGGCGGTATCGGCCGTCGTCTCGCGGTATGCCACGGGCACCGCGCCGCGGCCGCACGCCATGGCCATCGTGTACGAACTCCTGGCGGTCGGCGTTATCCTGGGCCTGTATGTGACCGAAGTACTCCGGGTACGCGATTACGTGAACACGATGCTCCTCGAGCGCCTCTCGGCCACGTCCGTGCAGTCGCTGATGGCCGCAGGGCTCGCGGTCGGGGCCGGCGCCCTGGTGCTTCGGGGGTTTTGGGTGCGGAGCCTCGCCCACCGCGTCGTCGGTCTCGTCGTCCTTGCGGTGGCCCTCTCGCAGCTGATGGCGGTGACGCTGGCGGGCCGGCACGCCTACGAGACACTCATCTGGCAGCCGCGCGGCGTGGCGTTCCTGCTGACGGTGGCGGCCATGGCACTGGCGGTCGTCGGGTACCGGCGCACGCTGCCGCGGGCGAACCCGGAACGCCGCATCCTCGGCTCGGTGTTGGCGGTCCTCGTGCACCCGGTCGCGCTCGCGTTCTTCACCCTGGAGGCGATGGACTTCTGGGACGCCCACGCCGAGGCGTGGTTTGCCGGCGAGGAACTCGGCGCCTGGTACGCCCGCCACGCGACGCTCTCGGTCGGGTACGCCCTGTACGCCCTCGCGCTGTTGGCGGCGGGCATGGCGACGCGGCGCGCGGCGACCCGGATAACCGCCCTCGTCATCCTGGGCGCGGCGCTGGCCAAGGTGATGCTGCTGGACCTCTCGCGGCTGGAGGCGATCTGGCGGATCCTCTCGTTCATCGGCCTCGGGCTCCTGCTGCTGGCCGCCTCGCTGCTGTACCATCGGTACCGGCATCTCCTGTTCCCGCCGGAGACGCCGGCGACCGACGAGAAGGAGACACGCGATGCGACGGACTAGTTGTCTGTGGGGCGGCCTCTGGATGATCGTGACGCTCGCCGTGGCGGCGCCGGTTCTCCGGGCCGACCTCGACCCGGAGGCCTGGCGGTTCGTCCGGGCCGTCGAGGTGGCCGAGGGGGCCGCCGGCGACCACGCCCGCGCCGCGCTCGACGCCCACGTCTGGGATAACGCCTCCGGGCCCGACCTGCGCGACCTGCGGATCATCCGCGGCGACGTCGACGAGACCGGCTACGTCGTCCACGTTCCCGAAAAACCGGCGCCCACGCGCCAGCCGCGCCCGGCCCGAGTGCTGAATAGCGCGACCCAGGGCGGGGACGCGTCGCAACTGGTCCTCGACCTCGGCCGGGACACGCCTGTCACGAACCGCCTCCGCGTGGAGACCCCCGCCGACAACTTCCGGTGCCCGGTAACCGTCGAGGGTTCCGACGACCGCCGGGCCTGGAAAACCCTCCGCGACGACGGGGCCATCTTCGCCTTTACCGGCGAGGTGGTGAAGCGGTTCACGGAGGTCTCGTTCCCGGATGCCACGTTCCGGTACCTTCGGGTCGTGGTCGGCGCGCCGGCGGACGCCGGGCCGATTGGCCTGACGGGGGCCACCGTCTGGCAGGAGGTTCCGCCGGCGCCGCTCCAGGTTCCGTTGCTCGTGGAGCGGCCCGTCAAGGCCCGGACCGAGGTCGCCCTCGACCGGCAGACGCGGTACACGCTCGACCTGGGCGCCCGGCACCTGCCCGTGGCCCGCGTCACGTTCGAGACGGCGGACGAGAACTTCCAGCGACCGGTGCAGATTGAGGTTTCGGACAACAAGAAGGTGTGGCGGCCGGCGGGCAGAGGCGTGGTGTTCCGCTACCGCACGTCGCGCTACCGGCGCGAGCAGATGACCGTCGAGTTCGCCGAGGCGTTTGGCCGGTACCTCCGCGCAACGGTACGCGACGGCGACGACCCCTCGCTGGCGGTCTCGGGCATCGTCGTCCACGGCCGGCCGCGGTACGTCTTCTTTCCGCTGGAGCCCGGCCGGCGGTTCCGGCTGTTTTACGGGAACCCCGATGCCGCGACGCCCCAGTACGAGTACGCGGCCGTGTTCGCGCACGTGGCGCGGGGCGGGGCGGTCGAGGCCCGGCTTGGGCCGGTCGGCACGAATCCGCGGTTCATCGCCACACGCGAGGCCCGCGAGCCGCACCCCTGGATCGTCCGAAACCAGTGGGTCCTGTACGTGGCGTTGGGGGTGGCGGCGGCCGGCCTGATCCTGATTGCGGTCCGGGCCCTCCGCCGGCCGGCTGGCGAGGAGCCGCCCGACGCCGATTGAACCAGCCGCCGGCGGCTGGACGCATGGGCTGGCCGTAAGTCGTTCTATTGAAACAGGTTGCGCGCCGTACGCCCGGGGCGTGTTCGTGCGAATCGCTTACCCCTCTCTGCTGGCCCGAGGCCCGTATGACGCCCAAAAACCGCGGACCGGATTTGACTCGACGCCGTTTCTGGTGTATCATGAGGATGTGTGGGAACGATTGGCGTCCTACCTGTTGCGTCGGACGTTAATCCCAGCAGATGTGCAGATTTATCTGGGCCTGCCCAGGAGCCGCGCTGCGGCGCGGGGAGGGGGTGGCCTGAGGTACGCCGTTATGGGAGTGGCGGCGTGCCCGTATCCCGGGGGAGTTATGGCAGCCACCGGGGCCGTCCGGGAGGGATTCGGCCCCGGGGCTTTTTTTGCGCGCGTGTCACGTCCCGCCCGGCTTTCCTGCCGGAGCGTGATGATGCCCCATTCCACGACGCGCGCCGGAGACGTGCGGCGGCTACCTGTGGCGTACCGCCGGCCGTCGCCGGCGGGCGCAGCGCACTGGCGGTCGAGTTTACCCGCCGGAGGCGGGCCCCCAGTGGCACGCCGGCGCGTGTCGGCGTCGGCTTGACACGTCTCGGGCGGCTCCGTAGACTGGACCAACGACGGGGGGACGTGGCTGCGGGGACGCCGGATGGACCTATTCTCGTATCGCGAAGGTCGGCTCTTTTGCGAAGACGTGGCCGTGGCCGACTTGGCCGCCGAGTTCGGCACGCCGCTCTACGTGTACAGCGCCGGCACGCTTCGGCTGCACGTCGAGAAACTGGCCCGGGCGTTCGGGGCGCTGAGCCCCCTGATCTGCTACTCGGTCAAGGTGTGCTCGAACATTCACATCCTGCGTTTGCTGAAAGACCTCGGGTGCGGGTTCGACATCGTCTCGGGCGGCGAACTGCACCGGGTCATCGAGGCGGGCGGCGACCCCGCCACCTGCTGTTACGCCGGCGTTGCGAAGACCGACGGCGAGATCCGGTTTGCCCTGAAGGCCGGCATCAAGATGTTCAACGTCGAGAGCGAGCAGGAACTCCAGACGCTCGCCGGCCTGGCCCAAGAGGCCGGCCAACCCGCCACGGCCGCCCTGCGCGTGAACCCCGACGTTGACCCGCGCACGCACCGGTTCATCACGACCGGCAAGAAGGAGACGAAGTTCGGCATCGACCTGGAACGCGCCGAACGCGTGTGGCAGGACTTTGCCGACTCCGACGCCGCCAAGTGGGTGAACCTCGTGGGCGTCCAGGCCCACATCGGGAGCCAGATTACCACGGTCGAGCCGTACGTCCAGGCCCTGCGGCGCATCTGCTCGCTCGTGGACCGGCTCGCCAAGAGCGGCATCGAGGTCAGGACGGTCGACTTTGGAGGCGGGTTCGGGGCCGAGTACGAGGGCGGCGAGGCCCTGACCGCCGAGGCCTTTGCCCACGCCATCATCCCGATTCTCCAGGGCCGCGGCCTCGAGGTCCTGATGGAGCCCGGCCGCTTCATCGCCGGCAACGCCGGCATCCTCGTGACGCAGGTCCAGTACGTGAAACCCTCGGGCGAGCGGCGGTTCCTCTTGTGCGACGCCGGCATGAACCACCTGATCCGGCCCGCCCTGTACGGGTCGTATCATCATATCTGGCCGGTGGAGGCCGGCGAGGACTTCGCGCCCGTCCAGCGGACGTGCGACGAGGCGTTTCCGGGCACGGAAGTGGTCGACGTGGTCGGGCCGATCTGCGAATCGGGCGACTTCTTCGGCAAGGACCGGCACCTGCCGCCCGTGGCGCGCGGCGATGCGCTGGCCGTTTTCAGCGCCGGGGCGTACGGCATGACGATGGCGTCGGAGTACAACGCGTTTCCGCGGCCGGCCGAGGTCCTCGTCGAGAACGACGAGGCCCGCCTCATCCGCCGGCGCGGCACCTACGACGACCTCGTCGCACCGGAGAAGGATGTGTAAGGCCGTTCGAGCCGGCCGCGGAAGCGGCCGGTCAGCCCCTTAGGCAGTGGCATGTGCCAACGCAGATGAAGATGCCCCGGTGCTCCCGCACCGGGCTCGGTTGGCGCGGCAAGTCTCACCGCCCCGGTGGCAGGACGATCTCCACGGGCGCGGCCTCGCCGCGCGCAAGGGCCACCTCGAGGGTGGCCTCGCGCCCGCCGGCGCGGGCCGTTATCCGGTACGTGCCGTAGAACACGCGTGCGTGCGTGCGGCCGGCGGCGTTGGTCTGGCCGGCGGCGTCGGTCCACCAGCGGCGGTGCACCAAATCGGCCAGGGCGTGGTAGGCGGGTTTGGGCGAGAGGTCCGCCCGCAGGAGCCCGGCCGGCGAGTTTCGCCAGGCGAACCGGTCGGACAGGTCCCACCAGGTGATGCCGGCCACCTGGCGCGTGGCGAAGGCGGCCGTGTAAAAGTGCCGGACGGCCTCGGCCTGCTCGGCCTCGGACCCCGGCCCGCCCAGGATGGTGACGGCGGCCAGGTGGACCGGCCGGCCGGCCGAGGCCGCCTGCCGGACGGTGCGCCGAATCGTTTCCATCGACCACACGCCATCGTGCTGGTGGGCCGTTGCGCCGACGGCCGCCACACGCGGGTCGCCGTCCTCGGCCTGCCGGACGGCGGGGGCCAGCGTGGCGGGGTCGTCGGCCGACAGGACCAGCCCCCCGGCGGGCCGGGCGCCGGCGGCCCAGGCCATGACCTCGGCGGTCGGCACCGTGGCCGACCCCACCGGGACCACCCCGTTCGGGTTGTACGCCACGTCCCACCAGTCCACGGTTTGGCGGTACCGGCGAACGGTGCGCTGGACATGAGCCCGCAGGGCTTGGCGTGCGGCGTCGGCGTCGAGCGGCTCGATCCAGCGGGGCACGGCGTCGGCCCAGACGAGCGGGTGCGCGCGGACCCGAATACCCTGCGACCGGCACCACCGGACGGCGTCGTCCACCCGGCCGTACGCCGGCCGGCCCTTCTGGCGTTCCACGACCGACCAGTACACCGGCACGACCGCCAGGTTGAAGAGGTGCGCAAACCGCTGGGTGTACACGTCGTTCTTCTTGCCCCACCGGCCGAAGGCGAACAGGTTGCACCCGAACGCAAAGTCGTGGGCCTGCTGGACGATCGTGACGTCGGCGCCCGGCACGGGCCGGCCGTCGGCATCGCGGACGATGACGGCCACGTCGCGCTGGCGGAAGTTGCGGATGTCGTTTTCGAAGCGTGCGGCCAGAAGCCGCTCGCTTTCGAGGCGGCCGGTCAGCGACCGCGTCCGGCCCACGAGGTCGGCCACGTGCAGGGTCACCTGGGCCAGGTCGCCGCGCGAGAGGGCCTCGTCGCTCATGCGGCGCCACACGTCGTGCCGCAGCATCAGGTCGGCCGCCAGCGAATCGGTCTGGCGGGCCAGGACCTCCGAGAAGCCGCGGGCGGCGTCCTCTGCCTGGTGGTGGGCCGCCCGGACCCGTTCGGCGTTCGGGTGTTCCCGCACGGCCTCGGCCCAGAGGGTGGCCAACGCTTCGAAGAAGCGGCGGCCGAGGGCTCGCGCGCTTTGGTACTCGGCAAAGGCCACGTACCCATCGGGCGTCTCGACGAGCGGCGGGACGGCCGACTCGAGGTCCGCCTGGAGGCGGGCCACCTGGTCCGAGAGGAACGTGGCCACCTCGGCCCGTTCGCTGACCGAGGCCGGGTCGGTCAGGCGACAGGCGGCCCGTAGCGGGTTGGGGCAGGTGGCCTGGTGCGGCAGGTCGAGGGGGCGGTTGTCGGCGTCCGCCACCCGGACACTTGCTCCCCAGTCGCCCCCGTACTCCACCACGCGGACGAGCAGCCGGTGCCACCCCGCCGACAGCCGCACCGCCACCGTGTCCTGGTCGGCGGACCAGCTCCGGCGGACGTCGCGGCGGTGGATGGTCCGGCCGTCCACCTCCACGCGGACGGCGTCGTCGCTGCCGATGCGCAGCCGATACGTGCCGTCTTTGGGGGTCTTCAGGAACGTAAAGAGCAGGGCGGTGCCGGTTTCGGCGTCGGGGAAACGGCTGCGGAGGTCCACCCGTCCGCGCGGCTCGGCCTCGATGGGCAGCCAGGCGCCGCCCGCCGCCACCAGGCCCGGGTACGCGATGAAGTCCTCGGGCAAGGCGGGGGCGTCGAGGCGGGTCTCGGCCAGGGGACCGCACACGATCCAGTCGCGCAGGAACCCGCCGGTGCCGCGGGCCGCGCATGGCACGGCCGCCGCCGGCCCCATGGCCGCCAGCGCCAGCGCCACCACGCACCGCCGCATCCACCGACCCGTCACGGGGATCCTCCCTGGGTTCAAGCACCCATCCGAATGGCAAGGCGGGAGGTTAAACCCGGCCGGTTGGCCGAGGTCGCGGCCGAAGCGATGCTCTGACGTTCGCACCCCGTTTCGAGCCCGGTGCGGGCGCACCGGGTCACCTTCATCCGCCTTGGCACGTGCCAACGCCTGAGGGGCTGACCGGCCGCTTCCGCGACCGGCTCGACGGGCGCAACCCCTACCCCCGCACCGCCAGGGCCGCCAGCCGGACGGCAAGTTTGGCGGCTGCGAAGTCGCTGGCCCGGTCGCCGGCGGGCGCCAGTTCCACAACGTCGGCGCCCAGGACCCGGCGCTCGGCGAAGACGCGGTCCAGCAGCGCCATGGTCGGCCACCACCCCAGGCCACCCGGTTCCGGCGTGCCCACCGACCGGATGACCGACGGGTCCAGACCGTCGCAGTCGACGCTGACGTACACGGGGTCGCCGAGGGCGGCGACGGCCCGGTCGATCCAGCCGGCGCCGGCGACGCAGTCGCGTGCCCAGAAGACCGGCAGGCTGCGCGCCTCGGCCAGGGCCACCTCCTCCGGACACGCCGACCGGATGCCCACGTGAACGGTCCGGTGCCCGGCCTCGACCACCCGCCGCATGGCGCAGGCGTGGCTGTGGGGCGTGCCCTCAAACGTATCGCGCAGGTCGAGGTGGGCGTCGACGTGCAGGACGCCGAGTTCGCCGTGGGCCTCGGCCACGGCCGCCACGAGCGGGGCCGTGATGCTGTGCTCGCCGCCAAGGGCCAGCACGAACAGGCCCTCGGCCACCAGGGGCCGGGCCACCGCCAGCAGCCGGCGGTCCATGGCGTCGGGCGCCGAGAGGTCCGGCGCCACGGGCGGCAAGGTGTGGATCGGGGCCTCGGCCAGGTCCATGCCGAGGTCGGCCACGTACGTCTCGACCTGACGGCTGGCGGCGAGGATGGCGGCCGGGCCGTCGCGCGTGCCCGAGCCGTACGACGTGGTGGCCTCGAACGGGACCGGCAACACCGCGACGCGGGCGGCCGCCCGGCCCGTACCGGAGTCCGGCAGTCCGAGGAAGGTCTGCGGGATATGGTCGAGGTCGTCCATCGGGGGTTCTCCTTCGCAAGGCGCGCCCAGTGTACTACACGGCGTCGGCGATTGCGATGGGGCGCGACCTTTGGCGCAGCGGGCCGTCTTGCCCGCCGCGCGGGTCCGGTGCGGGGGCCCCGAGTCATCCGTGATTGGCCGTCGGACGTGCCATGGCGGATGCCGATGACCGGCCGATTCCGCGGCCGGCTCGGAAGGCGTCTGGCGGCGGCCGGGTTTCGATTGAGCCTCGGCGGTGCGCCGTGCTATAGTCGCGGCACGTTCGCGTGGGGAGGCCGCTCGTGGCAGACGTCCGCACCCGCATCACCGCGGGCCGTATCTTCGTCCTGACCGCCGTGTTGGCGGCCCTGGTGCTTCTGTGGACGGTCCTCAGTGCCATCGATTTTGCGACCGGCCGGACCCATTGGCCGTACTTCCTGACCGCCGACAACCTGATCGACGTCGTCGGCTCGTGCGCCATTAACCTGACGCTGGGCGTCGGGATGACGTTCGTTATCATCGGGGGGGGCATCGACCTGTCGGTGGGCCGGCTCATCGCCCTGACACACGTGCTCCTGGTCGTGGCCATCAACGCCGTGGACCCGGGCGCGGTGGGGCCGGCCGTGGCGATGGCGGCCGGGCTGGTGGCGTGTATCGGGTGCGGCCTGGCGGCGGGGCTGGCGAGCGGGGGCCTGAGCGTCCGGTTCCGCATCCCCTCGTTTATCGTGACGCTCGGCATGATGATGGTTGCCCGGGGCCTGGCGATGGTGGCGGCGGGCGGCAAGAGCATCGGGTCGGACCTCAGCCCGCCCCTCTGGGTCCAGCGGTTTCTGCCCATCCTCGTGAGCCTGGCGGTCGTGGCCATCGGGCACGCCGTGCTGACGAAGACGGTCTTTGGGCGACACGTGTTTGCGGTGGGCGGCAACCCGGAGGCGGCCCGGCTGTGCGGCATTCGCGTGGGGGCGGTCCAGGTCGTGACGTTTCTCGTCAGTGGCGCTTGCGCGGGTCTGGCGGGCCTCGTGTACTGGTCCCGCAACAGCCTGGGCGATCCGCTGGCCGGCGACGGCCTGGAACTGTACGCCATTGCGGCGGTGATCGTGGGCGGGACGAGCCTATCGGGCGGCCGGGGCAGCGTCATCGGCACGCTGCTCGGGGCCCTGATCATGGGCGTGCTTCAGTATGGCCTGCACTTTATGCTTGTGCCGACGCATTGGCAGTGGGTAATCATTGGGTCGGTTGTCATTGCAACGGTCCTGGTGGACCGGCTCAAGCGCCGCCCGTAGGTTTGGGCGGCGGCGGGCGGGACGGGCGAAGGAGGTGTCGCATGCAACGATTCCTGGTGATCCTGGCGCTGGGCGGGGCTCTCGTGGCGGCGGGCTGCGGCGACGGCGAAACGGGGCCGGCCGACGGCGGTCGGCGCATCGCGCTCGTCTACAAGGCCACCACGAACCCCTTCTTCCAGGCCATGGAGCAGGGCGCCCGCGAGAAGGCCAAGGCACTCGGCGTGGACCTGGAGGTGGCCGGCATAGAGTCGGAAACCGACGTCGACCGCCAGGCCGACCTCGTGCGCAACATGCTGAACCGGCAGATGGAAGCGGTCGTCATCGCGCCGGCCTCGAGCCGTGGCATTGTGACGCCCCTGCTCCGGGCCCAGGCCCGGGGCGTGCCCATCGTCAACATCGACAACCGCATCAACACCGAGGAGGCCACCAAGCAGGGCCTGAAGGTCGCCACCTTCATCGGGCCCGACAACGTCGCGGGCGCCAAGCAGGTGGGCGATTACGCCTGCACGCTCATCACGAAGAAACTCGCCGCGGGCGAGGCCGGCAAGGTGCTCATCCTGCGCGGCATCGACGGGGTTGAGAACGCCGAGGCCCGCCGGGCCGGGTTCGAGGCCGCCGTCAAGGAGGCGGGTTTCGAGGTCGCCGGTTCCGAGTCGGCCCACTGGCACACCGACGAGGCTCAGCAGGTCACGAGCGCCCTTCTGGCGGCCAACCCGACGGTGCACGGCATCCTGTGCGCGAACGACAAGATGGCTCTGGGCGCCATCGCGGCCGTCAAGGCGCGCGGGAAGGTCGGCGAGATCGTCATCGTCGGGTACGACAACATCGACCTGGCTCGCGAGGCGATGACGCGAGGCGAGATGCACGCCACCATCGAGCAGAACCCCGCCATGATGGGGGCGATGGGCGTCGAAGCGGCGCTCAAGGCCCTCGCGGGCGAAGACCTGCCGGAGGTCACGCCCGTCCCCACGCAACTCATTACGGCCGATGACGTGAAGTAGCCCCGCCCCGCGGCGCCGGGGCCCTCAGTCCCGTGTCCGGAACGCCACGAGGTTCGTCTTGGTGCGGATGTACATCGTCGACGCGTCGAAGCCCGGGGTCACAAACACCGGTTCTCCAAGGTCCTGTTGGTGAACCATGTGGAACGCATCCCCCGCCTTCACCACCGACACCACCCCCCGGTTCGAGGCCAGGTAGAGATGGTCGTTCGCCACGACCGGCGAGGCGCTGTAGTGCCCCGGCGCGCCGAGGCGCTCGCGATAAAGGGTTTCTCCGTTGGTGGCGTCGACGGCGGCCAGGTAGCCGCCGTTACGGACCAGGTAGAGGCGGTCCTTGTAGAAGACGGGCGACGGGACCTCCGGAATGTCGCGATGCAGTTGCCAGGTCACGTGGCTCTCGGTCACGTCGCCCTGGCCACCGGGACGGATGGCCATGAGCGTCGGCTTGGCCCGGCGGAACGAGAGGCGTGCAAGAAACTCGTCGCGCGTCCAAAAGCCGTCCTTGTCCTTGTCGACGCCCGCGAACATCCCGTCGAGCCGGCCTTGGCGTTTCGCCTCGTCCCGGGGCAGGGGCATCCCATAACCGGGATGGCCGGGCGGCAGCTCGGGCCGGAAGGGGAACGTGAAGTGCCCCGTCATCTCGGCGCGTTCGAGCTTACCGTCCCCGTTGCCGTCGAACTGCATCACGGCATCCCAGAACAGTTGCAGATCGGGCTGCTCGTCGGGGACACCGCCCAACATCGCCGCGGTCGCGTAGACGCGGCCGCGGCCGGATACCGGCATCGCAATTGTCTCGCGCGAGAACCCGTTGGCGTACCATTTCGGCGCGCCGGTCTCGGGGTCGTACCCCGCCACGCGCCCGCTGCCCAGCACGACCAGGTCTTGGCCTCGGTCGTGCGTCCAGATGGCCGGCGTCGACCACCCGCTCCGATGGAACGGGCGAGGTGTTTCCCAGGCGGTCTCGCCGGTGGCCTTGCGGACGGCGAGAATCCGGGATTGGCTCAGTTGGCTGCCCGAAAGGTTGGCGTCGTTGTCGAGAACCAGGATCAGGCGGTCGCCGTGCCCGATGGGAGACGTCGCCATGCCGTAAAGCGTTCGCGGGGTCGGAATGGGGCGGGTCCAGTGCTCGCGCCCTTCGTGGTCGTAGCAGAGCAGGCCGTAGGAACCGAAGTATACGTAGACATGCTCGGCATCGACGTGCGGCGTTGACGACGCCGGGCTGTTGAGCGCATGCACCCGCTCAATGTTCACCTCGGGCGCCGCGCGCCGCCATGCCAGTTTGCCGGAGGCCGTGTCGAATGCCAGCGTCACCAGGCGACCGGTCACGACGCCCGTCAGGAAAACCCGGTTCCCGGCAAGCACCGGCGACGACAGACCGGGGGGAACGGGCGTTCTCCAGGCCACGTGGCCGGCATCGAGCTGCACGGGTGGCCGGCACCCGCGGGCCACGCCCGACCCATTGGGCCCTCGAAGCCGGTTCCACGAGTCGCCGCCTGCGCGGGCATGACCCGGCCCGTCGCCGGGCACGGCGCCCTGGACCCGTTGATCGCCGCCGTCCTTGCCTTCGACATCGGCCGGAAGGACGCCCGCCTCCGCGGCGGACAGCGACGTTGCGCACAGAAGCACCAGCATCGAGAGAGCCACCATTGGGTACTCCTCGCTTTGCCGGCCGGGATTCGCCGGATAGCCTTCCGCCTGCGGCCACCGTAGGCCTTTCCGGCGATTCTATACCGATCCGCACAGTCCGCATACACCTTTTCTGCGCCGGGGCGGGGCCCAACCGGCTTGTTTGTCGCGCCTCTGGCGGCCCCACAAACCACGCTAAACCAGTAACGCCTGGGTGTGCGGAAACCCGCAACGCGGGCCACCCTTTTTTGATTTGCCTCTTTTTAGTATTGTGCTAACGTCCTGCTGTAGGGCAGACTTGTTCGTCGGCCACCTTGTCCCGGGTTCGAGCGGAGGGAGGGGCACGATGCGAGTCCACGTTACCTGCACGTGCGGCAAGCAGTTGTCGACCGATGATCGGTTCGCGGGCCGACCGACAACGTGCCCGGCGTGCGGTGCGGCCGTGACGATTCCGCAACCCACCCAACCGGCCCACCCTGAGGCAGCGCCCAATCCACCGGCGGCGGCGCCGGCGGAGACGCCTCAACCGGCTCCCGCGCCGGGCGGTCCGCTCTCGGAAGAGCAGCTCCTCGCCACCCTCCGCGCCTTCGTGCCGCATGACGCGGTGTTCGTGACCCCGGACATCCCGCCCAAGAAGGAGACCAACGCCCGGGCTGCGTGCCACATTGCCCCGGCCGAACGCATCTTCGGCATCGTGGACTGCACGTGTTTAGGGTCGGCCAAGAACGGCCTGGTGTTTACGAGCGAGGCCATCTGCTTCCACAATGACTGGACCACCGAGATCCGCCAGGGTCGCGTCGCGTACACGGATTTCAAGGACCGCCCGTTCCACGTTGGTAAGCGGAAGTCGCTTCAATTGGGCAACGGCCTGGTGCTGGATATGTCCGGCAGTTCGGCCGACCCGAATCACGTGATCCGGATGCTGCGGGCCGTCGGCGCCTGCGCGCACGGGACGGCGCCGGCGTCGGTCGCCCCGTTGCCGCCCGGGCCGGTCCAGTAGGCCGCGGCTTACGAGGCATCGCGCGCGTCAACGAGCGCCGCGACCAGCCGCTCCACGTCTTCTTCCGTATGCGCGGCCGTCAGGCTGACGCGCAGACGGCTCGTGCCGGGCGGGACGGTGGGCGGGCGGACGGCCGGGCAAAAGATGCCCGCCTTCAGCAACGCCGCCGCCAGCGCCAGGGTCCGGTCGGGGTCGCCGACGAGGATGGGCACGATGGGCGTGGGCGGTTGGGCCGCCTCGGTTTCCGCCTCTTTACCGGTTCCCAGGTCGAAGCCCTCTTGCGAGAGGCGCGTGCGCAGCAGCCTCGCGAGGGCGTGCAGGCGCGTCCGGCGCTCGGGCTCGGCCCGGAGGATGCGCAGGGCCTCGGTCGACGCCTCGCACGCGGCTGCCGGCAGGGCCGTCGTGTAGATGAACGGCCGGGCCCGGTTGACGACGAGGTCGATCACGGTCCGCGGCGCCGCCACGAACCCACCCACCCCGCCGAGCGCCTTCGAGAGCGTGCCGACGCGAACGAACACGGCGCCGGGCGCCGTGTCTGTTTTCTCGACAGGCGCCTGACACCCTTTTCCCCACACCTCCTCGGCCAGCCCTGCCCCTGTCGACCCGAGGATGCCGATGGCGTGGGCCTCGTCCACGAGCAGCATGGCCCCATGATGCCGAGCCGCGGTGGCAAGGGCCGCCAGCGGCGCCCGCCGGCCGTCCATCGAGAAGACGGCGTCGGTGGCGAGGAGACATTTCCCGCGCGGCGGGTTTCCGTACCCGCCGCGCTCGTCGCCCTTGGCGCGGTGGGTACGGAGACCCACCGCGGCCCCGTGCGTTGCCAGGCATTCGGCCGCCGCCGCGGCGTCGCCCTGCGGGTAGCGCACGAGCCTTGCCCGCGCGAGCGTGGCCGCATCGTACAGGCTGGCGTGGCAGGCCCGGTCCATGACGACGCCGTCGCCCCGGCCAACGAGGGCCGCAACCGCCCCGAGGTTGGTCATGTACCCGGATGGGAAGACGAGTGCGGCCTCGGCGCCCATGAAGGAGGCGAGGTCGGCCTCGAGCCGGGCGTGGGCGTCGGTGTGCCCGGCCAGGAGCCGGCTGGCGCCCGCGCCCCAGCCCCACTGCTCGGCGCCGCGGCGCAGGGCGTCGGCCACGCGCGGGTCTCCCGCCAGCGCCAGGTAGTTGTTCGAGGCGAACAGGAGGACCTCGCGGCCGTCGACGGTCACGCGCGGGCCGGCGGCGTCGTTCCCACGCCCGGCGGCCGAGCCCAGGGCCACCAGACGCCGATACAGGCCCCGGGCCTTCAGGCGTGCGAGGGTGTCGGCGATGGGGTCGGCAGGCATCATGTCGGTTGCCGGAGTTCGGTTTGTCAGGGCGACGGGTCGTGCGCAGGCGGTTCGGTCCGGAGGGTTCCGGAACCGTCTCATGGGTGGTGGCCGGGTGACGGGCACTGCCGTTCCCAGCGGTCGAGCATCGCCTGGAGGCGGTCGACCACGTCGGGCCGGGTAGCTGCCAGGTTCCGGGTCTCGGACAGGTCGTCCGCGAGGTTGAAGAGGCACGGGTGGCCGTCGGGCTGGTCGATGTACTTCCACGTGCCGTGGCGGAGGGCCCGTTGCTCGAGGACGTTCGGGCGAAAGGCCCCTTTCACCCGGCGCCAGTAAAGGGTGCGTGGGGTTCGCTTCCGGGGGTTTTTGAGCGCCGGCAGCAGGTCGATCCCGTCGAAGCGGGTCTGCTCGGCGGCGTGGCCCGCAAGCGCCAGGATCGTGGTGGTCCAGTCCATCGTGATGGCCACCTGGCCTGATACACCCCCGGCCGGGATAACCCCCGGCCAGCGCGCGATGCACGGAACGCGAATGCCGCCTTCCGCCAGCGTGTTCTTTCCCCCCGCCAGCGGTGCGTTGCGCGAATGGGTGTGGCCGCCGTTGTCCGACGTAAAGACGACCAGGGTGTGCCGGTGGAGGTCGAGTCGGCGCAGTTCAGCCAGCACGTGCCCGATGCCGCGGTCCATCCGCTCGACCATTGCGACGTACGTGCGGCGCGAACCGGTCTGCCAACTCGCGTGCTTCGGTTTCACGACGCGGTCCGTGTCGTCGGGCCCCTGCCACGGAAAATGCGGCGCCGCGTGAGAGAGAAACAGGAAGAACGGCCGGTCGCGGTGCCGGCGGAGGAACGCGACGGCGTCTTCGGTGAGCAGGTCGGTGGTGTATCCCTGGCGGTCGACCGGCTTGTCGCCCAGCCAGAGGTCGGGCACCCCGAGGCGGTCTATGTGCTCGAAGTAATGGTGATTGCCGCCGAGCAGCCCGAAGAAATGGTCGAACCCCTGCTGCATCGGCCGGCGCCCGCGCTCGTAGCCGAGGTGCCATTTGCCGGAGAGGCCCGTCGCGTAACCGGCATCCCGGAGGTGGGTGGCCAGGGTCGGCCGGCCGGGCGGCAAGCCGGCGCCCTTCTCCTGGTAGTACAGCGCATTCTCCACGCCGACGCGCGCGTGGTAGAGGCCCGTCAGCAGCGCGGCCCGGGTCGGCGAGCAGACCGGCGCGCTGGCGTAGAAATCCGTGAACCGCACGCCGTCGGCGGCCAGGCGGTCGAGGTGAGGCGTTCGGATATCCGGGCATCCGTAACAGCCCACGTCGCCATAGCCCAGGTCGTCTGCCAGGATGAACAGGATGTTGGGTCGGGGCGCGGGCATCTCCGCCGGCCGGGGGCCTGTCCGAGCAGTGGTTTCCGGGCCTTCCCCGGGGCCGGGGTCCGTCGGGCCCCCGCGTGGTCGCGCCGCCGTGCTCGCCCGGCACCAAGCGCCTGCCAGCAAGCCGACTCCGGCGGCCTGTTTCAAAAAGGAACGCCGCGAGGGGGACACCCGACCTCCTTTCGAGACGGTTCAGCGGAGCCGTGCTCCCCCTCTACATGCCGCCGCCGGCGATGAAGATGGTTTCGCCGGTGATGAATCCGTTGGTTTCACCGGCCAGCCACACGACGCATCGGGCGATGTCTTCGACCTGGCCGAGTTTGCCCACCGGAATCGATTGCCAGAACTCCTGCATCCGGGCGGGCTCGGTGTACTTCTCGTGGAACGGCGTGTCGGTAACCCCCGGGCCGATGGCGTTGACGCGGATGCCGTCGGAGGCCACCTCTTTGGCGAGGCCCTTGACGAGGGTGAACAGGGCGCCCTTGGCGGCGGCGTAGTGGACGCTTTCGCCGCCCCCGCCCGTCCGGCCCGCGACCGAGGAGTTGATGATAATGTTGCCGCGGTGGGCGCGCTGCATGTGTTTCAGGGTCGCCCGGACGGTGTAGAAGACGCTGTCGAGGTTGAGGGCCATGGTCCGCTGCCACAGGCGGTCGCTCATGGAGGCGATGGCGCACCGCTCGACCAGGCCGCCCGCGTTGGCGAACAGGATGTCGATTCGGCCGAACTGGTCGACGAAGGCGTCGACCATCCGGGTGACGGCCTCGGCGTCGCAGACGTCGCACTGGAGGAGTTCGGCCCGCCGGCCGAGTTCCTCGACCTTGCGTTTGACGTGCTCGGCGGATTCCTTGTTCTGGCAGTAGTTGACGCCGACGTCGCAGCCGGCATCGGCCAGGGCCACGGCCGAGGCGGCGCCGATGCCCGTCGACGCGCCGGTAATCAGAACGGTCCGGTCCAGTAGGTCGGTCATGAGACGGCTCCTGCCAGAGGGTCCGGGTATCAGCCCCCATCAGCCTATCGCGCGGGCGCACGCCTGGCAAGGATTTGGAGCGAGGTCGGCAACGTCGCGCACGGCGGGTCCGGAGGCCCGTCGCCCGGTACGCGCGTGTCTTACCAGAAAGCCGAGCCGCGGCCTACCGGCCGGCGACGGTCGCGCGGGCGGCGGGGCGGTCCGGGCGGAAGCGATAGTCCGGCCACAGGGGGCAATTCAGGTCGATCCAGCACTTCACTCGCCGCGCCTCGTCGACCGTCAGCCGCACGTCGTTGTGCCCGGCGTCGAGTACCTTCCAGAGTTTGCTCCGGACGGAGCCGAATGTCAGCGGCCGGGCCTTGGTGTGCTCGCGCCCCCAGGTGTAGTCGAAGTAGTGGACCCATCCGTGCGCGATAAGCGTCCGGTACGAGGCCGGCACGCGATCGGCGTCGAGGGCGGCGGTCAGGTCGAACTGCTTCGTGTGGTCGGCGTTGTGGCAGCGGATGCAGCGGGCGTTCCAGACGGGTTGGACGACCGTCTCGTACGAGAAAGGGCCTGCACCCCAGGGCGGCGGTTCGAGAGAGAGGGGGTCGCGCTGCAGGGCCTTCGGGCGTTGCGGCCGGGCGGCCAACGAGCGGTCCTCGTGGCAGCCGATGCAACTGCGCTGCTCGCCGGCCTGCAACTGGACAACGCTACGCATCCGCTGGATTTCGTTGAAGTTGGCGTCGAGCGCCTGGAAGTACAGAACCTTGCCGGCCGGGGCGTAGAAACTCGCCGACCCGTCCTCGGCGACCGGCACGATGCCCAGCGAGCCCTTGGCCACGTAACTGGGCCAGCCGTGCGGCCCGCGGACCTTGTGCGTGGGGCTGGCGTAGAAGTCCTGGAAGGGCCGATGGTCCCGGCGATACGCCCCCGAGGCCAGTTGATCGAGGTCGGCCCGCACCTCCTGGCACACCCGGAGGTACGCCACCGTGCCGCGGGCCACCTCGGGTTCCAGGCCCCGATACACGTCGATGAGGGTGAACCGGCCGCGGGCCGGGGCGGCAGCGCCGGCCTTGACCACGGGCCGGATGGTGGGCGGCGGCGGCACGGGGCCGAGCGGCGTCGGGCACATGCTGCCCATGGCCGGGTCCAGGTGCAGCACCTCGCGGTTGCCGAACCGGTCGATAACGTACAGGCCGAACCGGTCGTGCGGCGCGTGGCTGCACAGCACGTAGTCGCGCGCCAGCGGGACGGGGTCGCGGAAGCACTCCGTCCGGGCCCAGTCCATGTGGTATCGCGGCGAGACGTCGGGCGTGATGTTCGTGACGGCCGCCGGGTTGAAGCGTCCCTTGCGGATGTCCACCAGCGCGATCGGGCCGTTCAGGTCGCCCCCGTGCGAGATGAGCGTGCAGCAGATTTCGCCGGTGCCGGGAACCTCGCGGCCGTTGGCGTAGCAGTTGCGCGTATTGTTGCCGAAGGCGAGTTCCGGATGCGTGCCGTCGGGCCGGATGGCCCAGAGCGTGTGCCCGAAGTCGGCGCCCTTGTCGAGGTACTCCGAGCGGGTCCAGAGGATGCGGCCGTCGGCCATGACCGAGGGCGCCCACTCGCTGAGGTTGGCGAACGACAGCGGCCGGATGCGCGACCCGTCGGCCTCCATGCGGAACAGAACGAACGCCTGCGGACGCCAGCACAGGAACCGCGCCTTGCACCGGGTCGAGATGAAGGCGACGCCGCCGTCCGGCAGCGGGCACGGCCACGAATCGTGGAACGGCCCGTCGGTTTGCTGCGTGGGGTTGCGCCCGTCGGCGCCCATGGCCACGATGTGGAAGTACCCGTCGGCCGAGGGACGGTAGGCGAACCAGATCGTGCGGGCGTCGAAAGACGCCATCGGGGTGCGGGCGATGCCGTCGCCGGCGTCAAAGAGGCGGGTGACCGTGGCCCGCCCGGGCTCGAACCGCCCGCCGCGCCGCGGGATCTCCAGCACGCACACGCCCCCGCCCGGCCGGAACGGCGCGTCCAGAATCACGCTGTAGTTGTGCGACGGCTCGAAGGGGTGTCGCTTGACGAACAGGACCCGCGCGATGCCGGCCAGGGCGGGATCCCGGAAAAACAGCCACCGCTTGGCGAGGCGGGCCTCGACGAATGCGGCGTCCCGGTCCTCGGCCGTCGTGCCGGGGGCCGCGAACGCCCGCTCGCGGCGGCGCAGGGCGGTCAAGTGCCCGCGTTCCTTCGAGACGTCGATGCCCCGGGCGGCGAAGCGGCCGATCATCGCCTCCAGTTGCCCGAGGACCCGCGCGAGCGGCGGCGACGGATCGATGCGGCGCCACGTCCGGTTCTCGCACGCGAAGGCGTACCGCAGGAGGTCCTCGTCGGTGACCGGCCCGTCGGGCAGCGGCGGCGGGCCGATGCGGGCCACCGTCGCCCAGGCGGCGCCGTCGAGCGAGACCCGGACCTCGAACGCCTCGGGCACCCGGTCGCGGTACCGGCCACGGCGGTCGCGCGAGAACACGACCCGGGCCACCCGGGCCGGCCGGGGCAACGCGATCTGCGCCCATTCGCCCGTCCGGCCCGACGCAATCCAACTGTGGTCGTTGCCGTACAGGCCGTCGTTCAGGTGCCCCACCTGGTGGATGGCGTAGCCCGGGAGGCACGACGAGGCCGCCGCCTTCGCGCCGGCGGACGCCAGGGCCAGGTTGGTCTCGGCCTCGGGCCCGTACACCTCGAGTTCGTCGATGCAGGGCTGGCCCCGGCTGCTCGCGTGGATGACGAATCGGACGAACCGGGCCTCGACCGGCGGAAACGTGACGACGTTGGGCTCGTCGGGCGCGACCGTCATGCCGGCCGCCAGAACGGCCGTTGCGAGCAGCCCGAGCCGACCCGTTCGCGTCATGAGATGGCCTGCCTCCTCGGTGCGGGGGCGACGCGGCCGGCCCGTTCTCTGCGACACCCGGCCGCCAGTCGCTGCGCGGCACGTGTACGTCCGGGCAGAACGCCGCGCCCGCGCCGAGGTCTACGTGCCCGACGGCGCCGTGGCCAGGGCGCCCACGCCGCTGGTCGTGCGTCCGGCCTTCTTGAGGCGCGCGTGGAGGCGTTCGCGGCACTGGTGCATGAACGCTTCGATGCGGACCATCTCGGTCGACTGTTCCAGGCCGTCGTACGCCACCTTCAGGACCGGGATGTCGTGGTCCTTCTGGAACTTCGTGAGCAGGGCGTTGACGATGGTGCCCGGCATGCAGTTGAAGGGATGGAGGTTGACGATGCCGTCGCACCCGTCGTGGACGTACTCCATGCACCGGCCCATGGAGAGGATCGGCTCGCCGCGGACGTCGGGGTGCAGGTACGGCCGGGCGAGGTCGATGACGGCGTCGGACGACGGTTCGTGGGCGAAGTGGCGGATGGCCCCCTCGAACTCCCGTACGATCTTGCGTTTCTCGCGGCCCTGGATGAACTCCGTGATCTTCTCAACGAGCAGGCGTTTCCAGCTGCCGTCGGCCTTGGCGTCGGCCTTGCGGCTCCAGCCGATGTAGTTGACCCATTCCTCGAAGGCGGGCATGACGGCTTCGCCGCCCAGGGCCTCGATCTTGCGGATCATGAAGTTGTTCGTGAATTGGTTCGAGCGGACGAAGACCTCGCCGACGATGCCGATGCGCGGTCGGCGCTCGGTCCGGTCGACGGCGACGGCCTCGAAGGTGTTTCGGGCCTCGCGTGCCAGGGCGGCCAGACCGCCGCCGCCCTCGATGACCGCCTCGCACCGGCGCAGGAAGTGTTCGTACAACTGGTCCACCTCGCCGTGGTTCACCTCGTAGGGCCGGGTCTCGCGGGCCAGTTTCTGAAGGGCGTCGACAAACACGATGCCGGTCCAGGCGAGTTTGCGGAAGTCGGTGCCCAGGTCCTTGACGTCGCCCTGGTAGTCCTTGTCCTGGTCCAGCAGGACGAGCGGCACGTCTTCGAGGCCCAGGTCGTCGAGGACCATCCGCTGGAACTTGTTGTACTGGCCGAAGCGGCACGGCCCGAAGGCTGTCGGCATGAAGAACGCCGACCGCGACGGGTCGAAGCCCGGCGAATGAATCTGCCGCAGAAAGTCGCCCGTCGTAATGATGCACGGGTAACATTCCTTGCCGGAGGTGTACTTGCGTCCCCAGGCGATGGTGTCCTCGTCGGAGAGGGGCATCTGGCGGGCGTTGACGCCGCCGGCCCGCATGGCGGCCGCCATGGCGTACCCGTGGTCGTCCATGTAGGGGATGTAGATGGTCCGCTTGCCGTAGGCCTTGCGGCTGTAGTCCCACTTGGCGAGCCTGGGTTTGCGGGCGGGCTTCAGGCCCCGCTCGCGGACGGACTTGAGGCTGTCCAGGTAGGCTTCGCAACGGGTAATGGCGCCGACGTCGGCGGAATGTTCGTCCACTTCGAGCGTCAGGAGCGGCTTGCCGCCCAGTTCGCTGCCCACGTACTTCAGGATAAACGAGTCGGGCCCGCACCCGAAGTTGGTGATGTATACCGGGTACAGCCGGGGGTCCTGGGCAACGATGCGGGCGGCGGCGAGAATCTTCTGCCCGTACTTCCAGTACATGTGCGGATGGTCGGCCGAGATGTCTTCGTCGTCGAGCGGCAGCATGTCCATGGGGATGGCCAGGCGCCCGAGGTCCCTGAGTTTCTCGGGGATGTTCATGTTCAGCCCCGGGTCGCACCCGTTGTAGGGGCGCGAGATGATGACCAGGGCGAGGTCGTCCGGGCTGAGCGAGTCGTACACCTCCCGGCCGCGCGAACGCAGGCTCGCCTCGAACCGTTGCTGGGCGGCGATGGCGGCCTTGATGGCCTTGCCGATGCGGGCGCGCGGCACGCCGAGCCCCACGGCCATCTGCTCCAGGTTCTTGCGGACGGCCTTCTCGCCGCGCGAGAAGTGGATAACCGGCTCCACCATTTTCCCGGCCCAGTCCACGTCCGGCATGGCGGCCCGGACCATGAACGGCACGCTCTGCACGTACGGGCACACGTAGGAGTTGACGATGTCGCCGCTGGCGCGGGGCATGTCGACGATGGTCGGCACAAAGATGTAGTCCACGCCCTTATCCAGCAGGTCGCGGATGTGCCCGTGCCCCACCTTGATCGGGAAGCAGGTTTCGGCGGCCACTTCCTCGACGCCCCGGTTCACGACGGACCGGACGGTCCGCGACGAGATGACCACCTCGAACCCGAGCTCGATAAAGAGCGTTTCCCAGAGGGGCATGAGCTCCCAGAAGTGCGTCATCCGGGGCAGGCCGATGGTCTTGCCGTTCGGCCGCTCGGGCTTTTTGCGGGGGACGGCTTCCTCCATGAGACGCTGGCGTTCGCGGAAGAGGCGGGGCAGGTGTTTGCCGAGGCTTTCGCGCTCCGACTCGTCGTACTTGCCGCAACGGCTTCCGTAGTACAGCGTGCGGTCGGCGGCGGCGCCTTCGGGGCCCGGTTCGCCGGTGATCTTGACGACGTGGACCTCGCACCGGTTGGCGCAGTCGGTGCATTCGAACGTATCGAACTCGTACGCCACGTCGCGCAGGTCGAACCCGCGGAACCCCGTGTCCTTGCCGGTTTCCTGGTACCAGTCCCGCGCAATGAGGGCCATGCCGATGGCGCCCACCACGTCGTGGTGCGGCGGCACGGTGACGGGTTTGCCGGTGACCTGCTCGAAGGCGGCCTTGACGCCGCGGTTGTAGGCGGTTCCGCCCTGGAAGAAGATGTGGTCGCCGATGCGTCGGTCCTCGACGACGCGGTTCAGGTAGTTCTGAACGATGGAGTAGCAGAGGCCGGCCGCGAGGTCATCGACCCCCACGCCGCGCTGCTGGTTGCGGTTGATGTCGGTTTCCATGAAGACGGTGCACCGCTCGCCCATGGCGGGGGGTTCGTCGGCCGCCAGGGCCAGGCGGTTGAACTCGCCGCCCTTCAGGTCCACGCCCAGCCGCTCGCTCTGTTCCTCGATGAACGAGCCCGTCCCGGCCGCGCACACCTTGTTCATCGTGAAGTCCACGACCGCCCGGTTGTCGAGGCTGACGTACTTGGAGTCCTGGCCCCCGATTTCGAAGATCGTGTCGACGTCCGGGTCGATGTGGGCGGCGCCGGTGGCGTGGGCCGTGATCTCGTTCTTCACGACGTCGGCCCCGATGAAGTCGCCCGTCAGGTATCGGCCGGAACCGGTCGTCGCGCACCCGCGCACCCGCACGCGGCCGGCGCCGCCGCGGGCTTCCAGTGCCTGGCCCACCTTGTAAAGCCCGTCGGTAACGGCGGCCAGCGGCCGGCCGGCCGTCATCAGGTACTCGCGGGCCAGGACGTGGCCGGCGGCGTCGCACGCCACCACGTTCGTCGAGATGCTGCCGACGTCCACGCCCGCGAACACGTCGATCGGCCCGTCGCCCTCGGGGAAGGGGTCCGGCTCGGTCCAGAGGGGGTACTGGTCGTCGGCGAGTTGCGGATGCAGGTCGCTGCCGCCCCACTCGCGGTCGGCCATGAAGGTCTTGAGGGGGTCGGTGGACGGGATCCGCCCGAGTTGGCCGGCTTCCTTGGCGGTCAGCACCGCCCCGATGGCGCCCATCGAGGCGAAGTGTTCGGGAATCAGCAACTCGCCCTCGCCAAGTTCCAGCGTCTCGGTGAACGCCCGGATCATGCCGGCGTTGGCTGCCACACCGCCCTGGAAGGCGACCCGAGGCAGGAACGCCTTGCTCTTGCCGATGACGGCCTTGAAGTTGCGGGCCATCGCGAAGCACAGGCCGGCCACAATGTCGTAGTCGGGCGTGCCTTCCTGCTGAAGGTGAATCATGTCGCTCTTGGCGAAGACGGAGCACCGGCCGGCGATGCGCGGCACGTGGACGGACCGCATCGCCATCTCGCCCCATTCCTTCTCGATCGACACGCCCAGCCGCGATGCCTGCTGGTCCAGGAACGACCCGGTCCCCGCGGCGCACAGGGTGTTCATGGCGAAGTCGCGGATGCGGAGGCGGCCGGTCTTGGGGTCTTCCTCCAGGAGGATGAGTTTCGAGTCCTCGCCGCCGATCTCGATGACCGTCCGGACCTCCGGGTGGAGATGGGCGGCGGCCTTGGCCTGGGCCACCACCTCGTTGACGGGTTTCAGGCCGTACACCTGGCCCAGGGTGGCCGTGCCCGCCCCGGTCATGGCGACGCCCTCGATCTCGGACGGCGGCACCTCCTCGAACAGGGCCTCCAGCGCCTCCAGCGCCGTCTCGAGTGGTTTGCCGCGCGTCCGCACGTACCGCTCGCGGACCACGGCGAGCGTCTCGTCCAGCAGAACCAGGTTCAGGCTGACCGAACCGATGTCGATGCCGAGGTACACGCCGTCTCTCCCTTATCCTTGGGCCGAGGCCGTGGTCGCAGACGTCCGATGCGCCGGGTGGCAGGTTACCTGCCGTTGGGCGCCCACGTTTGGGGTGCAGGGAAGACCCATGGCTACGCAAGCGTGACCATGTCGCCCGTCTGCTGTGAATTCCCCGGCTCGCTCCGTTCGCGCAAAACTTGATTGCCGCCCGCATCTGTGCGCCGGGTGGCGTCGCGTTCCATGCCCGTTTGCCCGATGCGTCTGGCAGACGGTTCCGAGACGCGGGATTATAACCGCCCGGGGCCGCCGGAGTCAATTTCCTGATTGACACCTCCGCGCAAGCCGTACATAAGGGGGGCCGACCCGCCCCGACGTCGGCGTACGGGTATCCATGACGAACGAGGCAAGAGACCGATTTCTGGCAGACCTGTGCGCCCGGGGTCTGCTCGCGGACGAGGAGGCCAAGACGGCCCGCCGTCTGTTGGCCGAGGCGGCCGCGGCCGGCCAGTCGGTCTCGCTCTCGGAGATTCTCATCCGGGCCGGGGCCGCCGCCGCCAAGGCCCACCACGAGGCCGCCGTCTTCGAAGGGCAGGACCCCGGCTCGGGCGCCGGGGGCGGCGCCACGCTCGCCGCCTCGGATTCCTCCGGCCTGGAACTCATCCATCGCATCGGCCGGGGAAGCCAGGCCATCGTGTACCAGTGTCGGCAGGTGGAGATGGACCGCATCGTGGCCGTCAAGATTCTGGACCCGCGGTCGGCGGGCGAGGCCGCCGCCCGCGACCGGTTTCTGCGCGAGGCCCGGGCCGCCGCCGTTCTCACGCACCCGAACATCGTGACGATCCACGAAATCCGTCCCCTCCACAACACGATCTCGATCGTCATGGAGTACGTCGACGGCGGGACGCTGGCCGACCTGCTGAAGGTCCGCAAGCGATTCGATCCGGCCGAGGCGGTGGCCATCGTCCGCCAGGTGGCCGAGGGCCTGGGGGCGGCCCACGCGCGCGGCATCATCCACCGCGACGTCAAGCCGCGCAACATCATGCTCACGAGCGAGGGACTCGTCAAACTCGCCGACATGGGTCTCGCGCGCCACGTGGCCGAGGCCGACGCGCCCGACGGCAAGGCGTGCGGCACGCCCTACTACATCTCGCCGGAACAGGTCACGGGCGACCCGCCGCCCGACCACCGGACCGACCTTTACTCCCTCGGCGTGACGTTCTACGAGATGGTGGCGGGCCGGCCGCCCTTCATGGCCGACTCGCCCCGGAAAGTCATGCGGATGCACGTTCTGCGCACGCGGCCGGATCCGCGCGACATTGTGCCCGACCTGCCGCAAACCCTCTGCTGGTTCCTTGCCAAGGCCATGGCCCGCGAGCCGGAGGACCGGTACCAATCGGCCGAGGCGTTCATCGAGGCGCTCGACCGCCTCGACCTCTGGGTGGAGCCGGAAGAGGGGCCGCGGGCACTCGTCGAGCAGTTGGCCACCGTGGCCGACGAGGAACGCCGCCGGGGCGACCGTATCGGCCTGCTGACCCGGGCCGCCGCACGCCGCGAACCCCGCACCCGTCGGCCCGGCCGCGGCAAGACCGACCGCGACGCCCGCGACGGAGCGTCCGCCGAGCCGGGGCCTGCCAAACGCAAGAAGCCGTCGCCGGCCATCGTGGCGCTGGCCGGCGGCCTGGGCGTCGTGGGCCTCGCGGCCGTGGTGCTCCTGGTCCTCTATGGCTTGGGGGTCTTCGATGCCGGGCCCGAGCCGTCCCGGGCTACCGCGACCGGCCGGGACGTTTCGCCCGAGGTGCTGAGCCGGCAGGAACGTAACGCCCAGGCGGCGCTGGCGAGTGCCGCGCGGCTCGAAAAGACGCCAGGGGCTCGCAAGGCCGACGTCCTGCAGGCGTACCGCAACGTCATCACGTTCTACGGGGGGACGCAGGCCGCCGGCGACGCCGAACTGGCCTTGGCGGGGCTGGAGGCCGCCCAGGCGTATCCGCCCACCGAGCCGCCCGAACCGGCGCCGGACCCCCAACCGCCGCCGCCCAAACCCGAGCCGCCGCGGCCCAAACCCAAGCCGCGCCAGCCGGCCGTCATCGAGGTCCGCGCCTCCAAGGACGTTGTTATCCACGGCAGCAATGCGAAATATGAGGTGGCCTCGGATCGCGACAACATCGGCAACTGGAACCGGACCGATACGTGGGTGAGTTGGGACGTCGAGGTGCCCCGACTCGGCACGTACCAGGTGGAGGTCACCTATGCCGCACAAAGGCAGTGCAAGGGCAACCGGTACCGGGTGAGCGTGGGCGACGCCTCGCTCGAGGCAACCGTCGAGAGCACGGGCGATTGGGGCCGGTTCGAGACGAAACGCCTCGGCACCGTCGAGGTCCGCGAGGCGGGAACCCAGTGGCTGACGGTCGAGCCGCTCGGCCGCATCCGCGGCGGCGGGCTGATGAACCTCCAGGCCGTCCGGCTTGTCGAGCAGCCCTAACCGTGATCCTGCAAGCGAAGGAGCCGACCCATGCGGCGTCATGTTCTGCGTCTGGCCGTCGGCGTCGCCGTGTTCGCCTCGTCCGCGGGCTGCCTGCCGGGCGTTGAGGTCGAGGACGGCCCGCAATACCTGACGGACTCGCACGGGGCGTCCGGCGTGGTCCACGCCTTCCTGGAACTCTCGAAGGCCTCGCCCGAGTACGCCCGGTACTGGAAAGGCGCGCTCGACTGGCTCATCCACGTGGCGCAGCGCGACGACCACGGCCGCATGACCTGGGTCATGTCGACGACGGCGCCCGAGGGCCACTGGCACGCCAACATCAACGTGGCGGGCAGTTGCCATGTGCTTCGCATGTTCTTCGCGGGCTACAAGGCCTGCGGCGACGAGCGGTACAAGCAGGCGGGCCTCGCGGGCGTCCGGGCTTTCACGGAACGCTTCGCCCGGCAGAAGGAGACTCGCCTCGGCACCGCCTGGCTCTGGTCGCATGGGTACAATCCGACCGACCGTTCCGCCGGCATGCTGGCCGGCCACAGCCACGGCCTCGGGAACCCCATCGACGTGCTTCTCGACGCCTACGAGGTGACCGGCGACACGCGCTACGCCGAGCCGCTACGGGGCTTGCTCGTAAACCTGTGCCTCCGCGGCAAGACGAGCCAGAAGGACGGCCAAACGCTCGTTGCCTGGCCGGCGCTCAAGAACCCGGACGTCGTCGAGACGGGGTACTGCTATGGGCAGGCGGGGGTCGTGTTGCCGCTGCTGCGCCTGGCGGAGGCGATGCCGGACCTCCGCCTCTCGGACGGCGCCACGCCGCTCGCCATGGCCAACGCGAGCCTCCGGTACCTCATGAGTGTGGCCCGGACGAAGGGCGACGGCATCGTCTGGCCGTACATGCGCCACGCGGAAACGACCCGCAACTTCGGCCTCGGCAGCGGCACGGGCGGCATCGGGTGGGCGTTCCTCCGCGGGGCACAGGTTAACCGTAAGACGAACCCGGCGTTCGCCCGGGAGTGCATGCGATATGCCCGCGGTGCGGCCGTCTACGCCACCGACGTCGTCCTCGGATATAAGAAGCAGGGGCCGCTTACGAGCCCCGGCGGCGACGGTGGGTTCGGCGTGTGCGGCGGGGCCGGCGGCGGCGGACACCTGCTCATCCGCTACGCCCAGGACGTCGGCGACGCCGATCCGGACCTCGTCCGTCGGTGCAACGCGGCCACCCGGAAGATCGCCCGCCTCGTTGCGGCCTCGGCCGAGACGGTGGACGACGGCACGCAGGCGATTCCCGACCGAGGTCACTTCGGCAAGATCAACATCGCGCTGGATTACGGGCAGACGGGCGTGGTGCTCGGCCTGGCGACGGCCGGCCGGTACCTGGAAGATGAGACGATCCTGGCCAGTGCCCGGAAGGTGGCGGACTACATCGTGAACCGGGCCGCCGAGGAGGGCGGTGGCCTGAAGTTCGCCCAGTTCCATCCCCTGCCGTAGACCGCCCCCGCGGGCCGCAGCCTACTTCGCGAAGAGTTGGACCTCCCAGATCGTCGGCCCGTCGCTGGCGTCCAGGATCGACAGGCGTACGCGGCGGGCCGTGACGGGTGTGAAGGTCTTGGTGAACTTGCGGCCGATGGTCGTGCCCTCCAGCACCGTCTGCCAGTCGCCGTCGTCCCGGGCTTCCAGGCGGAACTGTTTCACGCGGCCGCCGCCGAAGCGCGTGGCTTCGTCGATCATGACGCGGCCGATGGCGGTTGGTTTGCCGAGGTCCACTTCCAGCGAGGCCTCGCGGGTGCCGGCGTCGGTTGCCCAGCGGGTGGCGGGGTCGTCGTCCACGGCCTTGGCGGGCCCGTACGTGCCGACCTGTTTCCCGAAAACGTTCGAGGCGGTGGCCTTCTTCTTCGCCGCAACGGAGCCGGACGACCAACCCACCGGCTCAATGTCGGTGGCCGGGCCGTCGAGGTCCAGGACGACGACCGTGTCGATGGCCTGACGGTTGGCCTCCGGCACGCGGACCGTGAGGCCGGCGTCGGTCTGCTCGACGGTGGCTTCTCCGCCGCCCAGGACGCTTGCCGCGGTGACCTTGTGGCCGATGGCGGGCAGTTGGACGGCGTCGCCCGGCCACGCCAGGATGTGCAGGTAAATGCGGGTGCCCTTATGGGTACTGGCGCCGAACGGCCCGGGTTTGAACGGGCCGCCGCGGGTGCCGTAGATGCTCTCGCGGTGGGCGGCGAGCCAGGCGCCGATTTCCTTGAGGCGGTCGACCTGGCGGGGTTCGATGCGTCCGTCGGGCATCGGGCCGACGTTCAGCAGGAGGTTCCCGTCGCCGCCGGCGCAGCGGACGAGGGTGTGGACGCACTGGGCCAGGGACTTCATGGTGTCGTCGGGTTTCCAGGCCCATTGGCGGCAGATGGTGATGCACGATTCCCAGGGTCGGTCGGCCTGGAAGTGGCCGACGCGTTGCTCGGGCGTGTCGAAGTCGCCGGGCAACCCCGCCCGGTTGTTGATCAGGATGCCCGGCTGGAGGTCGCGGATCGTCTTGAAGAGCGGGGGGCTGTTCCAGTCGTCGGCCTTGCCGCCCAGACCGTCGAACCAAAGGACGCTGAGCCGGCCGTAGCCCGTGCAGAGTTCGCGAATCTGGCCGTGCAGGAACGCGATGTACTTGGCGTGCCGCTCGGTCCGGTAGTCGGGGTGGTACCAGTCGGGCGGCGAGTAGTAGAACCCCAGGCGCAGGCCGCCACGGTGGCAGGCGTCGGCCAGTTGCTTGACGATGTCTTTGCCGTAAGGCGAGCGGGTGATCTTGTACTCCGTGAGCGCCGAGTCGAACATCGAGAACCCGTCGTGGTGCTTGGTGGTGAAGACGACGTACTTCATGCCGGCGGCCTTGGCGATGGCGACCCACTCGTCGGCGTCGAACTTCGTGGGGTTGAAGTCGCGGTAGAGGGTATCGTAGACCTCGGCGGGAATGGCCCCTCGGCCCTTTCGTCCGCGACGCTCGCCGCCGCGCGACCACCCGATTTCCGTGCCCTTCAGGCTGACGGGGCCCCAGTGGACGAACAGGCCGAACCGGGCCTCGCGCCACCACGCCAGGTCGTCGGGGGCGGCCGTGAGGTAGGGGGCGTCGGCGGCTTGGGCCGCCTGGGCGGCGTGGGCCGGCCCGGCCGCAACGCCGAGCCCAACCGCAATCAGAAGACACGAAGCGAGTACGCGGGTCATTGCTTGACCTCCATCTGTTCGAGCATCCCCTTGCCGAACGCCTGGCCCATCCGGTACATGATCTTGCCGCTGCCCAGGTAATGGTACCCCTTGTCGGAGCCGACGTTGTAGAAGCGGGGCCACTCCGGGCCCTTCCAAACGCCCTCGCTTACCATCTTCTCGACCTCGGGTTCCCAGAACTGGGCGGTCGGAACGAACGCGGTGCGGGGGAGCATGTCGGCGGCCTTCTTCTGGGCGGCGCTGAACTCCGGATGCGCGTCCGGCCCGCCGGCGCCCAGTTCGCCGATGATGACCGGCAGGGTCGGCGCGCCCAGGTCCTTGCGGACGTCGCGGACCATATTCGCCAGCCGCGGCGCGAATTGGGCGTACCCCTCGCTCCGCTGGCTGCCGTCGCACATGTCGTTCCAACCCTGGAAGAAGACCAGCCCCGCGAGTTCGTACGCGTAGTCCTTCCGCTTGCCGTTCGGAAAGAGGTCCTTGAGGCGTCCGAGCACGTCCTTCGTGTGCTCAATCGTCTTGCGGTAGTAGAAGCCGTAGCGTGCCTTGACGTCGTCGAGGGTGGTCTCGGGCTTCTTCTTGCGGGCCTGCTCGAGTTCCTTCTTGAGGATCTCCTCGGGCGGCATCGGGGACGAGGGCGAGAGGAAGTCGCGTTTGACGCTCTTGCCGCCCCAGCAGGTCTTGATGAGGAGGACCTGGTTCTTCAGTTGCTCGCCGACGGTCCAGCCGAACCCCAGTTCCGGCCCGAATTTCCATTCGTCCACGCCGAAGCCGGGCACCAGGTTGCCCGCGCGCTCGCCGTTGGTCGTCCAGACCCAGACGTCGTTGCGCGGGACCCACCGGCCCTTCATGTCCTTGAGGTGCTCGTAGTCGGGGGCGGTCTCCTCGTTGTAGATGAGGTATTCGAGGTTCCGCAGCGAACCCCGGCCCTCCATGTTCGATTGGCCCGCCAGGATGAAGACCTGGATGGGCCCGTCCTCGGCCGGGTACGGGTCTTTGGTGAACGCCGATTCGGGCACCTTGGCGCCGGCCGCGGCGGCAAGCAGGGCAACGAGGGTCAGGGTGAAAGCGGTTCGGAAGCGGGACATGCGAGATCTCCTTCGGCCGGAGTCATGGCGCGGCGGGTTTCCGTACCCGCCGCGTTCGACGGCGCAGGTCGCGCGGTGGGTACGGAGACCCACCGCGCGGGCATGGCGCCCGCCTATGCGGGAGCCGCGGCACGCCGCGGCCTACCCGCCTACGCCACGAGCGGTTTCAGATGGTCCAGGCTGGCGGCCGCCTGGTCCACCGTGCCGCACTCGACCGAGAGGACGAGGTCGCGCGGGGCGGCCTTGCAGATCTCGACGACCGCCTTCCAGTCGATGACCCCTTCGCCGCAGGCGCACCCGACGGGCGTGCCGGTTACCTGGCCGCGCTCGGCGTCGGACTGCTGCACGCTGATGTCCTTGGCGTGGATGTGAACGAGGCGGTCGCGCACGCGCTCGAGCCACGCGATGGGGTCCTCGCCGCCGAGGTAACTGTTGCCCAGGTCGAAGTTGATGCCGAGGACGGGGCTCGACACGGCGCCCTGGATGCGGTCGAGGCCGTCGGGCGTCCGGGAGTACTGCTGGTGCGGCTCGATACCGATGAGGATGCCGCGCGGCTCAGCCACCCGGACCGCCTCGGTGAGCGTGTACTTGAAGAGCAGGAAATCCTCGTCCTCGGTCGTGAAGTCGGCCTTGGGGCCCTCGTCGGTGTTGACGCAGGGCGCCCCGCACTCGGCGGCGAAGCGGATGGCCTGCTTCAGGTACTCGACGCTGATCTCGGGCTTGCCGAGTGGGCAATGGGCCGACAGGGCCGAGGGCTTCACGCCGTGCTTCTCGCACACCCGCTTGATGCGCAAGGGGTCGTCGAGCATCGAGACGCTGTGGAAGTAGCCGGCCTCGCTGAAGAGTTCGCGGCCCCAGTGTACGATCGGCTCGACGTACGCGTAGCCGAGTTCGGCGGCCTTGGCGATGCCCCACTCGAACGACTTATCGTCGTGACGCACGAATTCCAGGCACAGCCCGATGTCGACTTTCCCCATAGCAAGTCCTCCGAGTCAGGAAGTTCAACGTCTCAGGTCCAACGTCGAACGGCGGCGGCCAGGATGAACGGCCGTTGAACATGGCGGGTGCCACTGGCGGCTTGTCCGCCCGTGCGCCGCACGTCCGCAACCAGCCTACGAACGAGGCGGGACCAAGCCAAGAGAAAAGACGCGGATGCCACGAGCCGCGGGCGGTTGCCCCGGAGCCTGCGCCTGGCGGTTCGCGCGTAGTGCGGCGGGTCTCCGTACCCGCGGCGCCCGGCCGTGTCCGGCGCGCGGTGGGTACCGAGCCCCCCGCGCGGCAACGTCTGCCGTGGCTCGCGGTTCGCCGCTCGTGGCGTGAAGCCGTTTTTCGTTGACTCCGCGCAGCGGCGCGGTCATAGTTCGCCGGACGAAATCCCTGGGGTACCGCTCGGTCGGCACGCCTATGTCACCAATCACGGAAGACCGGTTCGAACAGTACGTTCTGGAGCACGGCCTCAGCACGCGCGACGAGGTAAAAGAGGCCCGGCGTCTGCTGAACAAGGCCGCCATGGACGGCCAGACGCTGACGGTTGCCGACGCGCTCGTGCAGGCGCGGTGCCTGACGCGGAACCAGGCCCGACGCGTCTTCGAGGCCCTGAAGAAAGAAACGGTCAGCCCCAACCTCACGATTCCCGGCGTGGAACTCATCGAGAAAATCGGCCGGGGCAGCCAGGCCATCGTTTACAAGGGCCGGCAGGTGTCGATGGACCGCATCGTGGCGGTCAAGATCATGGCGGCCGACGGCGGCCGCGACGCCGCTGCCCGCGAACGGTTCCTCGACGAGGCCCGGGCCGCCGCACGACTCTCGCACAACAACATCGTCCAGGCGTACGACGCGGGCGAGTCGGAGGGCCGCGTCTACTTCCTCATGGAACTCATCGACCCGCCCCGGACCGTGGCCGACGTCCTGGAGCAACGCCACGGCCCGATGACCGAGCAGGAGGCCATCCGGATCATCATCCAGGTGACCGAGGCCCTGGCCCACGCCCATTCGCGCGGGTTCATCCACCGCGACGTCAAACCCAAGAACATCATGGTTACGGCCGACGGCGTGGCCAAACTCGCCGACATGGGCCTGGCGCGCCAAATCGGCGACGGCACGTTCGAGGAAATCGGCAAGGCGTTCGGCACGCCCTATTACATTGCCCCGGAGCAGGTCGTCGGGAACCCCGACATCGATTTCCGGGCCGACATCTACTCGCTCGGCGCCACGTTCTACGAGATGCTCTCGGGCCGCCCGCCCTTTACCGCCAAGCGCCCGCAACGCATTATGCAGAAACACGTCAAGGCCCAACTCGTGCCGCCCGACCACGTGAACCCGGCCCTCTCGTCCGGCGTCAGCGAGGTCGTGGAACTCATGATGAGCAAGCGGCCCGAGGACCGGTACCGCAGCACCGAAGACCTGCTCGTGGACCTCAGGAGCGTGGCGGCCGGCGAGCCGCCCCGCATCGCACGCGAACGCGTCGGCACCCAGATGGACGTCATTGCCGGCCTCGCCAAGGGCGACGGCGTCACCCACACCCACGACGGACGCGTCATGATTCAGGAAGACCGGCCCTTCGCCGTCAACCACCTGGTCATCATCCTGATCATCGTCCTCGCGGTCCTGGTCCTCGTGAACGTGCTGTCGCTGATCTTTTAGCGTGCGCGCCCCGAGCGGCATGCCGCGCCGGGGTTTATCCCCGGCGGGCCGAAGGGCGCCTAACCGACGCCGCGAGTGCCCGACGCAAAGCCCGGTGCTACAGCGCCTCGGCTACGGAGTTCCCATGGCGGACGTCGAAACCCTTACCGGCCGCGACATCTACGACCGCGTCATCGGCGACCTCATCCCCTCGGCCCGCGACAGCCTCCTCATCGCCACCGCCACCCTCAAGGCCACCCGCATCGTCCGCCGCGATGGCTCCGCCGAGAGCATCGTGCGCCTCCTGGTGCGCCTGGGCCGGCGCGGCGTGGCCGTGCGCGTGCTGCACTCGGGCGTGCCCAGCGGGCCGTTCCTCGAGGAACTCAAGACCGTGGAGCCCCACGCCTTCGAGATGCGCCGGTGCCCCCGCACACACTTCAAGGCGGCCATCGTCGACGGCCAGCGGCTGTACCTCGGCAGCGCGAACCTGACCGGCGCCGGCCTCGGCGCCAAGAGCGAGGGCCGACGCAACGTCGAGGTCGGCCTCATCACGGCCGACCCCGCCCTCGTCGACACGGTGGCCGACCTCTTCGAGGCCGTCTGGTCCGGCGCCCTGTGCAAGACGTGTGGCCGGCGCGACTACTGCCCCGTGCCGCTCGAAGAGCCGTGGCAGGCGTGATTGGCGGGTTCGGCCTCACCACCGCCGGACGCGCACCCGGTCGCGGCCGAGCAGCAGGCCCGTCGCCAGGTACCGGAGGGCGTCGATGGGGTGGTCGGCCCCGTCCTTGGCGGGGCGTTCCGTCCGCGTGCCGTCGGGCGACTCGTCCCAGTGATACTGCTGGAAGGCCCGCACGAGCCACGCGCACGACGGGTCGACGACGAGCCCGGGGGCCCCGTCCGGCCGCACCTTCAGCAGCCGGCGCACGAGTTCCACGCCTTCCAGGATGCCGGCCCGGGGCGTCTTGCACCGGATGCCCAACTGCGCGAGTTCCTGGCACGGCCCCGTGCCGGTCACGTCCGACCGTTGCCACCCCGCGGGGTCTGCGAAGGTCTGGACCACGGGCCCGGGGTCGCGGGCAGCCATCGCGCGGGCGTGGTCGGCGATGGCACGCTCGCGTTCGACGTACTCCGCGATTACCCGCATCCGCACGCCCGAGAGGTCGACGTCCGATAGCGCGCCGAACCCCGTCCGCCCGTTCGCGCTCGCGGCTAGTGTGCCGGGTGCCACCGGCGGCTTGCCCGCCAGTGCGCCGCGGGCGCCCGCGACGGCGGCCAGCCCTTCCACCTGTACCCACAGGCATACGAACGGATTGGCGTAGCCGAAGTCGAGCGTCCGGTACAGCGGCAGGCGGGCATTGTAGGCAACCGGGGCCACGTGGCGCTCGGGGTCGAACTCCGAAAAGACCAGGCGGTCGGCCCGGGGGCGGAGGCAGAGCATCTCGGCTTCCCACGCCTGTCGGCTCGCGCGGGCCTGTTGGGCGATGGCGTCGTCAATCGGGAAGTACCCGTCGGCCTCGCGGGCCTTGCCGCCGCAGTCCGGCCAGAGCGGGCACCGGCTGCACGACCGGTCGGTCGGGCACCGCTCGATGACCTCCCACAGGCACCACTTGAGCAGCAGCGGCGAGGATGTCGGATGTGAAGTGTCGGATGTCGGATTGCGTCGTTCGTCGGGCCGGGCGCCGCCCCCTCGCTCGCGCTCGGGGCGGGTTGCCGTGCCCGGGTCGCCGGCATCGCTTATCCGGTCGACCAGTTCCGCCATCGGCCCGAACGGCCGGTGCATGGTCGAGAAGACCTCCATCTGGGCGGGAATCCAGGCCCCGTCGCGGCCGCGGCCCGATTGCGTCACGAACTGGGCCGCCTGCCACACCTCCGGCGAGAACTCGTCCACCTCGTCGCACTTCAGGCGATGGACCCGTTGCCCGCGCACCGACCGCGGCGACTGCGTCAGCACCTCGATCGTCGACCCGTTCACAAGGGCCGTCCGCCGGGCCGTCGGGTCCCGCGCGAGCAGTTGGGCAAACGGGCCCTCCCATTTGCGCATCAGGTACTCGTACATCTTCTCGGACTGGTCCAGGCTGCCGCCGAGGATCCGCGTCTGGCACCCCGGCCTCAGGATCGCGTCGAGGTGGGCGGCCAGGGCCCCCAGTTCCGTCTTGGCCCCGCCGCGGTTCGCCCAGACCACCAGGTCCCGGCCCGGGTCGAGCACCGCCTGGACCAGGTAATCGAACGGGGCTGCGTGGTCCGGGCATACCGCCCGACGCGGAATCGCCAGGCCGTACACCGTCAGGACGAAGTGCCACAAGGCCTCCGGCGACGTCGGCCGGGCCCGGGCCAGGGCCTCGGCGAGCCCCGACCGCAACTGCGTGATTGATTGGCTGCCTCTGGGCGTGGGCGTGTGCGACGCCGGGGTGCTCATCGCGTGCTCCTTGCGTAACAGGTCGTGTCGTGAGCCGCTGCTGTCGTGAGCCGCGACCTTTGGTCGCGGGTACTCTGGGGCGTCGGCGCGATCCTCGCCCGCGAAGCCTGCGCCGGCGCATCGCGAATACCCGGGTGCTCCCGCACCCGGCTCGAAGGGCGAAGCCGCCTCACCGCAGGCCCTTCGCTTCCAGGTACCACTGGGCGAGGCCGACGAGCGCCTCGCCTCGCGACGGGTGCTCGTCGGCGCTGCCTGCCGCACGCAGGGCCTCGCGGACGAGCGAGGCTTGGTCCGTCGCGAGGAAAAACGTCATTGCCCGTGGCAGGGGACCGACGTCGGCCGGGTCGGCCGGCCCGGGCGGTGGCTCGGCCAGTTTCCGGAGGCGGGCCAAGGCGTCCGGCGGTTCGGGCAGCAGGCGGGCAAGGTCCTCGCTCGGGCGGCCCTCGGCCAGCCTGGCCACGAGCGCCGCCCGCCGCGACGGGTCGTCGCGGCCCTCCAGGCGGTTCAGGGTGACCAGCAGGAGCCGCGCTTCGTCGTCGTCGACGTCCCACACGTCGCACCGGGCGTGGGTGTGCCCGAGGTCGCGCAGCGCCATGGCTCGGTGATGGCCGTTCAGGAGTTGGTAGCACCGGCTGTCGGCATCGGCGAGCGGCCTGACCACCAGAGGCTCGTACCGTCCGGTGCGGGCGAGGTTGGCCTTCAGTTTCGCACGAAGGCGGGGCGGCATGACGTTGGCGTTCTCGGGGTGCGGCTGGAGGGCGTCGAGCGGAATCCACTGGAGCGTCATTGCGGGTCTCCTTTCGGGGTGTTCAGAATCGTGAGGATGCGAACGAGTTGATCGTCCGAGAGGCCCGCCACGGTGCGCGAGAGCGGGTCCTCGCCGGTGGGCCGGGGCGAGGCCGCGTCGGACGGTTTCTCGGCGGTCGTGCCGACGGGCCGGGCCAGTTCGCGCTGGGTGTCCAGCGCGAGTTTCAGAATCTCCCGCGCGGCCTGCCGGGCGTCGGACGCCGACTCGCTGTCCAGGTCCTGGATCATCCGCGAGACGGCCACCGGCGCCCATCGCAGGACGGCGCTGGTGGCCTGGAGGACGGGTTCGAGGGCGTCCTCGGCCAGGAGGGCCCGAAACGCCGGGTCCGCCAGCCATTTGCGGAGCGTGTCCGAGCGGACGTTTTCGCGTTCGGCCACCTCGTCGAGCCGGCCGCCACACTCCCAGATCGTCCGGGCAATCCGCCGATGACGGTGCGTGATGGTCATGGTTTCTCCTTTCGGCGCCACAGGTAGTACACCGGGCAGGCGTCCAGGTGCCGGGCCACCAGGGCCAGGCGCCGACCGCGGTCGGGCCGGTTCGTTCGATGGTTCTTGGCCCCGAGGTACGACCGGGCCCAGCGGGCGATCTCGTGCTCCGCCAGATGCCGGGCCGACGGGGCGAGCCGCGCAAGCGCCGCCGCCAACGCCGCCGGGCTCCGGCGGTCGGCCTGCGCGAGGCCTGCCGCCTCCAGCCCCGCCGCCAGCCGCTCGCCCGCCGCCGAGGGCGGTTGCGGGTACGCCGTCATCCCCGCACGCTCGAAAAACGGATGGACGTGACCCATGGCGGCCAGGGTCTCGACGTACGGCGCGCCAACCTCGGGCATCGTCTCGGCGACCAGCCGGGTGGCCAGGCCCAGGCCACGCCAGTTCGGCGTTACCACGACCCGGCTGATGAGGCGGACCTCGCGGTTCAGGACCCGGGCGACGGACGTTCGGCCGAGTCCCGCCGACCGGTACCGGTCGCCCGTGGCCCGGTCTCGCGCCGCCAGCGACAGCGCCGGCCGGCTGTAGACGATGACGCCGACGAGAACCTGCCGGGCCGCGCCGGTGCGCCGCGATTCGCGGGTTCCTGTGACCGTGCGCGGCGGGTCTCCGTACCCGCCGCGCTCGTACGTCATCCGAAAGACGTTCGTCACGGCCCCGGCGTGATGGCTCCGGTAGTGCAGGGGGGCGAGGGCGTGCCAGTCGGCCATCGTGCCGGGCTCGGTGCGCACGGCCGCCTGTAGCGTCGACGCTCGGACGGGCGGCGAGGCGGTCATGAGGCGCCTCCCTCGCGGGGGACGGTGCCTTGACTAGCCCTGACCGGCAGCGAGGGGTCGATGTTTTGACTAGCCCCGACCGGCAGCGAGGGGTCGATGTTTTGACTAGCCCCGACCGGCAGCGAGGGGTCGGTGCCGTGACTAGCCCCGACCGGCAGCGAGGGGTCGATGTTTTGACTAGCCCCGACCGGCAGCGAGGGGTCGATGTTGGCGCTGCGCCGCGTGTCGGCGTACCGCACGCTCACGCCGGCCGCCTCGCGCTGCACGACCAGCACGTCCGGCGCGAGGTCCTCGACGAGGTCGTCGTGGGCCGAGGCCGCCAGCACCGTCAGCCCGTACCGGTCCACGAGCCGGCGGACCCGGTACGCCAGGGCCCGGGCGCACAGGCGGTCGAGGGTGGAACAAAACTCGTCGGCCACGAGGATCGACGCGGGCGCCATCCCGGCAGGCCGGGACCCGCAACCCGTGCCTTCCGTTCGCGACGCACCGATTGACGAGCAATCGGTGGCACCCGTCGCCGTTCGAGCCGGCCGCGGGAGCGGCCGGTCATCCCCAACGGCCCCGGCCTGTCCCGAAGCCGGCGCCCCACCCGGCGCATCCGCCCCGGCGAGCAGGCGGTCCAGGGCCAGGGCCAGCCGAAGCCGGTACCGCTGCCCGTCGGAGAGTTGCGATGCCGGCCTCAGCAGGGCGAACGCGTCCGCCAGGCCGGCGGCGCTCAGCAGGCGGAGGGCGGTTTCCAGCGGGGCTGCCGGCAGGTCGATGACCGGGCGGTCGGCCCGCACACGCAGACGCGACAGGTCCACCACCTGGCCGCCGTCCGGTTGGGCGTCGCGCAGGGCCCGGGTCAGTCGGCGCAGCAGCACGCTCTTGCCGCTGCCGGACGGGCCCGTGATGAAGACGAGGTCGCCGGGCCGGACGTCCAGGGCCAGATTCTCGTAGAGCGTGACCTCGTAGGTGTCGTCGAGGCCGAGGCCGAACATCTCGGCGAGGCGGGCCTGGCGGTCGCTGGGCGGGCGGTCGCCGGGCGCCGGGACGGCCCGGAACTTTTCGTTGATCGTGTAGATGCCCATGCGTATGCTCCTTTCCATGATCCTGTTGAAGAAGAAGTTCGTGGACCTCGTGCGGCAGGGGGCGAAGCGCCAGACGATTCGCCTGTGGCCGAAGAAGCGGCTCCGGGTCGGCCAGGGCGAGTTCATCCCCGGGCTCGGCAAGATTCGCATCACGGCGTTCGAGCGCGTGACGCCGGCCGACCTGACCGAGACCGACGCCCGCCTCGACGGTTTCGCGTCGCGCGAGGCCCTGGTGGCGGAACTGCAGGCGCTGTACGGCGACCGGTTGGACGAGGTTCCCTGTTTTCGCATTCGCTTTGCCTATCCGGTTGAGGCCGCCGCCCCGGCGGCGCCGACCGAGCCTTCGGACTGACGCCCCTGCCGGTGGCGGTTGGCCCGGCGAGCCCGCCGCGTGAGGCGGCGGTCGAGGGTCCGCAGGTCCGAGAGGGTGGCGGTTCCGCCCGGCCGACCCTTGCCGGCGGGCGCGGGCACAAGACCCAGGCGCGCGAGGCGCGGCAGCGAGACCCCATGCAGGTGGTGCAGGTGGAATAGCCGCTGCTCGGCCGGTTCAAGCCGCTTCCAGCGGGCGATGAGGGCGAGGTTCACGGGGTCCAACAGGCGGTTTCTGGCCTTCCGGAGGGTCCGGCGAACGGTTCGCGGGCATACGCCAAGCAAGCCGGCGAGTTCCCGCTGACTCACGCCTCGCAGGTGGACGAGCTTCAGGAGATTGCGTTCGCGGGGCAACATGAGATGGAAAAGGCGGCGGAGGTCGCGGAGGTTATAGCCGATCCGCCAGAGTTTGCTATTCGCCAAACCCAGAAGGGCGAGAATATCCTCGTTGTATAGCTTCCGGGTGGCCATTTATACCTCTCGTCAAACCAAGTCATTCTAGACGCGCCAGTTGTTGTTGTCAAGTAAACTTCCGGGCGAGATTTTGACAATGGCCAAATAATTCGCCCCTGATTTGCCAAGAAGCCCTTGACGGCTGTTTGGAAATGGCTAAACTATACTGGCAGAGGCCGTCGGGGGCTGCGAATCCTTCGCGAACGGCGGCAAGCGATTAGCGGGGCGCGCGCTGCGCATCCGCCTCCGGCCTGGGAGAGAGGCTGCCGATGGGCGTGAACGAGAATCTGAGGGATTTGGCCATGATTCGCCGCCTCCTCGCTGTCAGCCGCGAGGGTGGGTCGTTCGGCGAGAAAGTACGGGCCGCCCGCAAGGCAAAGGCCATGACCCTGGAAGACCTGTCGCGGGCGACGGGGATGGCCAAGTCGTACCTGTCGCAGATCGAGACGGGTTACGCGCCCCCGCCCCGCGACGACAAGGTCCGCAAGATGGCGGATGCCCTGACGATGCGGGTGGAGGAACTCCTGCCGACGGCCCACCTGTCGGAACTGCCCGACGACGTCAAGGTCCATTTGTCGCGGCTGGTGGACGCGGCGGAAGAGGCGATGCAGCGTCTGGAGGCGGCCCGCGACGCCACCGGCCCGGCCGGGGGCGGGGTGGGCGAATCGGCCCCGGCGGCGCCGGCCGTTCGTCCGTCGGTCGCCCTCGACCTCGATGCCCTGCACAAGAGCGGCTTGCTGCACCACCTGGCCCGGGCCGACGACGCCGAGCGCGAGCGGCAGGTTCGCCTGCGGTCCGTGCCGGTTATCAACCAGGTGGCGGCGGGGTACCCGCGCGAGTTCACGGACCTTGGGTACCCGGTGGGCATCGCGGACGACTACGTCTCGGTGCCGGCGGAGATGGCAGACCCGAACGCCTTTGCGGTCCGCGTGGTCGGCGACTCGATGGAGCCGAAGTACCGCGAGGGCGACGTGGTCATCTTCTCGCCGGGGTCGGTCGTCCGGTCGGGCGACGACTGTTTCGTGCGGTTTGCCCCGGGCAGCGGGCCGGGCGAGGACGAGAGCACCTTCAAGCGGTTCTTTTTCGACGGGCCGGACCAGGTTCGCCTGCAGCCGATTAACGAGCGGTACGCGCCCTCGGTGGTGCGGCCCGAGACGGTGGCGCGGGCCTTCCGGGCGGTGGCGCGGTACGAGAAACTGTAGCGGCGAGGTTGAGGTGGACCCATGGACGACGACCTGATTCTGCTGGCCGACGGCGGTGGCGGCGAACGCATGATGGACCTGGTGCGGTCGGAGATCCTGTCGCGATTCGCGGCGGCCGACGGCAGCGGGGAACTGGCCCGCCTGGCCGACGCCGCCCGGCTGCCGGCGGGCGACGGCGACCTGGCCTTCACGACGGATTCCTACACGGTCCGGCCGCTCGAGTTCCCGGGCGGCGACATCGGGCGGCTGGCCATCGCCGGCACCGTGAACGACCTGGCGTGCATCGGGGGGCGGCCGGTGGCCTTGTCGCTGGGGCTGATCATCGAGGAGGGCCTGGAGCGGGCGGTCCTGGGCCGCGTGCTCGATTCGGCTGCCGCGGCCGCACGCGAGGTGGGCGTGCCGGTCGTCTGCGGCGACACGAAGGTGGTGGAACGCGGGGGGGCGGACAAACTGTTCATCAACACGGCCGGCGTCGGGCGTATCGAGCCAGGTCGCCGGCTTGGGGCCGAGGCGATCCGGCCCGGCGACCGCGTGCTGGTTAGCGGGACGCTGGCGGACCACGGGGTGGCGGTGATGAGCCGGCGCGAAGGGCTGCGGTTCGAGTCGGCGGTCGCGAGCGACGCGGCGCCCCTCTGGCCGCTCGCCGAGGCGCTCCTGGCGGCGTGCCCGGGCCTCAGGGTGCTGAAGGACCCGACCCGGGGCGGGTTGGCGGCGGCGGTGAACGAGCTGGCCGACGGGGCGGACGTGGCCATTCGTCTTGAGGAGCCGCGCGTGCCGGTGCGGCCGGCCGTGGCGGGGGCGTGCGAGGCCCTGGGCCTGGATCCGCTCACCGTGGCGAACGAGGGCAAGTTCGTGGTCATCGTCGCGCCCGAGGAGTCGGCGGCGGCGCTGGCGGCGATGCAGGGGCACGTGCTGGGGCGGGAGGCGGCCGAGATCGGCCAGGTGCTGCCGGCGCCGGCCCGCGGCCCGCGCGTGACGCTTCGGACCCGCATCGGCGGCGAGCGGGTGCTCGAGATGCCGTACGGCGAGGACTTGCCGCGCATCTGCTGACGCCGGCCCCGACACCATTCGATACGGACAGGCGTGGCTGGCCGGCGGGCGTGGCACGACGGGGAAGGGTGGCGCGGAAAAAGCGTGGCCGAAGTATTTGACACGTGGGCGGGAAGTGCGTAGAATCTTGGGCTGTCGGCGGGATATATTTTTTGGGCGGAACTGTGAAACCTTTCACAGCAGGGCCGGGTCGTCCGTTGCAGATGGGGGGCCGCCATCGGCCGGCGGGCTACGCCGGTTGCGGGGGTGGTCGGCACTAACGCCCGCCAGCACGCAGACGCAGGGAGCAACAGTCATGGCAGATGAATCGAAAACCATCATCGTGATCGACGATGATCCCGACGTGGTCGAGGCCACCCGGGCCGTCCTCGAGTCCGCCGGATACACGGTCGAGTCGGCCCTGAACGGGACGGACGGCCTCGCGCGGGTGAAGCAGGGCGGCATCGACTGCGTCCTCCTGGACGTCATGATGGCCGAGGACACCGAAGGTTTCCACGTGGCCCAGGCCCTGAAGGACGACGAGGCCACGGCCGGCATTCCGATCGTGATGCTGACGGCCGTGGGCCAGAAGAGCGGTTTCGAGTTTTCACCCGAGACCGATGCGGACTACATGCCGGTCGAGGCGTTCCTGGAGAAGCCGGTCGACCCCGAGAAGTTGCTGGCGACGATTGCCGAGAAGCTCGGGGCGTAGGGATGCCGGATCGGCGTGAGCCGCCCCGGCGGGCGGACACGTGCGACGGTCCGTAACGGTGGAATCGGAGATCGTGGAGTCGCGAGTTCAGATGTGGGATTTGGTCTGTCAAATCTCAGATTTGAGATTTGAGACGTCAGATTGCCGAGTTGACGGGCAAACGCAAAGGGCGAACGCGCATGCTGCCACAAGTTCTGAAGCGATGTGATCTGGTGTCGTGGGTCGAGGCGCTCATGGCGGAGCGGAAGGTGGCCGCCCCGGTCCTGAAAGAAACGAACGTCTCGGACGCCACCGACGAGAGGTTTGGGTGGACCGTCCTCAGGGACGCCGCCGACGTGCGGCTGGACTACAACGTGACGGTGCTCGGGCCGAAGCAGTTTCTCTGGCCGCCCCGCCAGCAACTGGTGTCGTACCAGTTGGGCGACGGCCCGGACCCGAAGGCGCTCATCGAGCACGAGCCGCAGGTCCTTTTCGGCGTCCATCCGTGCGACATCACGGCCATTGGTACGCTGGACGCGGCGTTCGCGAAAGACGTGGCGGACCCGCACTACCTGGCGCGGCGTGCCGACACGGCCATCGTGGGTATCGACTGTGCGGCCCCGTGCCACGACTCCTCGTTCTGCCTGGACATGGGGTCGCTGTACCCCGAGTCGGGCTACGACGTCATGCTGACGCCGATGGGCGAGGAGTACTTCGTCGAGGTGGCGACGGAACTGGGCCAGGCGCTGGTCGGGGCGGCCACGGTTCGCCCGGCCACCAAGGCCGACATGGAACTCCACCAGAAGTTCGCCGAGGAGAAACGCAGCAACTTCCACTACAAGTTGCCGTACGAGGTCAAGTACCTGCCGGAAGTCCTGGATGAATCCTACGACAGCCTGGTGTGGGAGGCGATTGCGCGGCGGTGCTTCTCGTGCGGGTCGTGCAACACGACGTGCCCCACCTGTTACTGCTTCGACGTGTACGAGGAGATCGCCGACGACTTCTCCGGGGGCGTGCGGAGCCGGCGGTACGATTCGTGCCAGTTGGACCCGTTCGCCGAAGTGGCCGGCGGCGAGAGTTTCCGCGAGGAACGGTCCAGCCGGCTCCGGCACCGCATGTTCCGCAAGGGCAAGTACATCCTGGAGCAGACGGGCCGGTCCGGTTGCGTGGGGTGCGGCCGGTGCGAGCGGGCCTGCGTGGCGGGCATCAGCATTAAGGACACGTACGTGCAGATTGCCGGCAGCCGCTAAGGCGCCGCCGGGCGAACAGACGAGGAGCCGAGTGCCGTGACTCAAACCGACATCGACCGGGGCGCCCAAGCCGCCAGCCCCTACGTGCCGAGGATGGCACGCATTGTGGCGGCCAAGCAGATGACCGAGACCGAGCGGTTTTTCCGCCTCGAAATGGAGGGCGACCCGCTCCAGTACGAGCCCGGCCAGTTCGTCGGCGTCACGGTGTTCGGCGTGGGCGAGGCCCCCATCTCCATCTGCTCCAGCCCCACCCAGGGCAAGGGGTTCGAACTGACCGTCCGCAACGTCGGCACGGTCACGAACAAACTCAAGGACGTTGGCGAGGGCGACCGCGTCGGCATCCGCGGCCCGTTCGGCAACCACTTTCCCTACGACCAGATGAAGGGCCAGAACGTCCTGTTCGTGGCGGGTGGCCTGGGCCTTGCCCCCACGCGCAGCCTCATCCGGTACGTCCTGGACAAACGCGCCGACTACAACCGCGTGACCATCCTCGTGGGCGCCCGCGACCCGAGCCTGCTCCTGTTCAAGGACGAACTGAAGGCCTGGGCCGACCGCCACGACGTGGAAACCCTCGTGACGGTCGACCGGCCGGACGGCGAGTGGGACGGCAACGTGGGCGTGATCACGCGCCTGTTTACGAAAATCGACCTGGACCCCACGAACACGTACGCCGTCATCGTGGGCCCGCCGGTCATGTTCAAGTTCACGGTGCTCGAGGCGCTTTCGGGAGGCGTTCCCGAGAACCGCATCATCTGCTCGCTCGAACGGCACATGAAATGTGGCGTGGGCAAGTGCGGCCACTGCCAGATTCGCGGCATCTACGTCTGCCGCGAGGGGCCGGTCTTTACCTACGAACAGGTCAAGCGGCTGCGTGAGGGGATTTGAGTCCGACCACAATTAGCCGCCGAGTTGACTCGGCGCGCGCCTTGCGAAACGCGCCGACCAGTAAGCGAAACCGAAACACGAGGGAACACGATGGCCGATAAGCCCAAACTGGCTTTCTTTTCGCTGGCGTGTTGCGAGGGGTGCCAACTGCAGGTCCTCGCGGCCAACGAGAAACTCCTGCCCATCCTCGAACGGGCGGACATCGTCCGCTTCCGCGAGGCGTCCGATGGCGACGCCGATCACTACAACGTGACGTTCGTCGAGGGCTCGATCGTCACGGAGCACGACATTGAGCGCATCAAGGAGATTCGGGCCAAGACCGACGTCCTCGTGGCCCTGGGGGCGTGCGCGACGATCGCCGGCGTCAACGCCGTCAAGAACTTCCAGGACCCCGACGACGTGGGCGCGTACGTGTACGGCGACAAGAAAGACTGGTTCCCGCACATCTCGGCCCGGCCGCTCTCGGCCGAGGTCAAGGTCGACGTCGAAATCCACGGGTGCCCGATCAACACCCACGAGTTCCTCGAGGTGGCCAAGTGCCTCCTCATGGGCAAGCCGTATCGCCAGCCCAACTACCCGGTGTGCGTGGACTGCAAACTCGCCGGCAACGTGTGCCTGTGGGAAAAGGGCATCCCGTGCCTGGGCGTCGTAACCCGCGCCGGGTGCGCCCCGTTGATGTGCCCGAGCGCCGGGCACAAGTGCATCGGGTGCCGCGGCCTCGTCGATAACCCGAACACCGATGCCGCCAAGGACGTGATGGCCGAGTACGGCCTCACGGTGGACGACGTGCTTCGCGAGTTCCGCCTGTTCCAGGGCATCTACGATCAGGTGGCAAAGGAGTAACACGTAGCCGCCGGGCCCGCCTCTGGCGGGTACCGTTGCCCGGCGCATCCGTACAAGGAGCAAGAACCGCATGACTGAGGCAGCCAAATCCCTGGACGTACGCGTCGATTACGTGACGCGCGTGGAAGGCCACGGCAATATCGTGGCCAAGGTCGAGGACGGCGTACTTACCGAGTGCCGCATGGAGATTACCGAGTCGCCCCGGTTCTTCGAGGCGATGCTGCGCGGCCGGTCGTGGCAGGATGCCATGTTCCTGACGACCCGCATCTGCGGCATTTGCGCCTGCGGGCACGGCACCGCCAGCCTCCGGGCCACCGAAGATGCCATGGGCATCACCATCAGCGAGCAGACCGAGCGGTTGCGGAAAATCGTTCTGCACGCCGAGCAACTCGAAAGCCACTGGCTCCACTGCTACTTCCTGGTGGCGCCGGACTTCTTCGATGCCCCGAGCGTTATCCCGATGGCCAAGACCCACACCGACGTGGTGCTGCGGGCCATGCGCCTGAAGGGCCTCTCGCACTACATTTGCCAGGTGCTCGTGGGCCGGCACACACACCCCATCGGCATGGTGCCGGGCGGCTACATGAAGCTGCCCAGCGTCCGGACCCTGAAAGACCTGCGCGACCACGTCGCGAGTTTCGAGGACGACGTGAAGCAGACGGTGGACCTCTTCGCCACCCTGACGCCGCCCGCCTTCGAGCGCGAGACCGAGTACGAGTCCATCACCCACCCGGATGAGTACGCCTTCTTCAAGGGCGACCTCATGACCAGCGACGGCGACCGCGTGGATGAGCATGCGTACCGCGACATCATCCACGAGTCCGTCGTCCAGCACTCCTCCGCCAAGCACGTCAAAAACAAGCGCGAGAGCCTCATGGTCGGGGCCTTGGCCCGCTTCAACAACAACTACGCCCAACTGCTGCCGCAGGCTACCGAGGCCGCCCAGGCACTTGGCCTGCCCGGCCCCAGCACCAACCCGTTCCACAACAACACCGCCCAGATCATCGAGAGCGTCCACTGCTACTACGACGTCCTCCGGCTGCTCGACGAACTCATCGAGGCCGGCATCCGGGACGAAAAGCCCCCGCTTGCGTGGCCCAAGGGCAAGAGCGGCACCGGCATCGGCATCGTCGAGGTGCCGCGCGGTACGCTCGTCCATCACTACGAGTACGACGAGAATGGCATCGTGACCGGGGCCAACCTCGTCATCCCGACGAACCAGAACCTGGCCAACATCGAGGCCGACTTCCGGGCCTACATCCCGCAACTCATGGAGGACGGCAAGTCGCAGGACGAGATTACGCACCTCTTGGAGATGCTCGTGCGGGCGTACGACCCTTGCATCTCCTGCTCGGCCCACCTCGTTGAGGTGGAGTTCGTGTAGGGGATTTCGCGCGGCGGGCTTCCCCGGTTCGCCGCGCATTTTGCCAATGAGAACGCCACGGCTGCCTGGAGCCGTGGCGTTCTTTGTGCGCTGTCGTCAGCCGCGCCGACCTAACCCCTTTGAGGGCCGTTTCGCACGGCGCGCCCATCACGGGCGAGCGGGTTGGGGAACCACGCCTACCCTGCGGCGCCC
>Ga0272441_10001363_pt1 | contig 52127 bp, 43 predicted proteins | sample SSMProp6N_FD_193582 | JGI IMG/M metagenome (GOLD analysis project Ga0272441, IMG submission 193582) | Marine sediment archaeal communities from Little Sippewissett salt marsh, Falmouth, MA, United States - SSM-Prop-6N | ecosystem: Environmental > Aquatic > Marine > Wetlands > Sediment ...
ATAATCAACTACGATGTCTCGATCAATATTTGCCAACTCCTCTCGAGGACGGCCAATGCCTACTTTTATGCGAGAGAAGTCCTCAGATCCCAACGCTGAAATAATAGATCGCATCCCGTTGTGCCCCCCTCCACCACCGTTAGGACGTAATCGGATTTTACCTAAAGGTAAATCCATATCGTCACAAATTACCAAAAGATCTTTAAGTGAGTATATATATTTATTTATTAGACAGTCTACAGCCAGTCCACTTAGATTAATAAAAGTCTCTGGCTTAGCCAGTACTATTCTCTCTTCTCCCAATTTTCCAATACCAACTCTGCTCTGACATTTTCGCTTGTCGAATCGCACTACATGGAGCCTGGCAAAATAATCAATACATTGAAAGCCAATATTATGTCGACTATTTGCATAATTCTTACCGGGATTACCCAGACCTACAATTAGCTTCACTAGCATCGGCCTTCTTTCATTCAATATTATAGTCTATAATAAGCATCTCTTTCGATATAACCGTTTGAATAATGCCGTCCGCTTTATAATAACATTGCTTTAAATGACGATTACAAACAGGAAAAAGAGACCTTCTGCCTCTACTGCAATTTCATCTACTATGTATTTCCTCTAACAATAGCATCTTCTGTTGCAGTACGAAATAATAAATTATTATTAATAAAAGTGGGTTTATTCAAATATATAAGATATGGATTGCTAATGGAGAAACCATCGAGATGAGTGAAATACCTGAAGAAGCCTGCCTGAGAGAACTACAAGAAGGGAAAAGGACTTTCAGGTAAAAAGTATGTTACTTTAATAATTCCAGAAATTCCGCTTCGCCAAGTGTATGTATACCCAGTCTTAGAGCTTTAGTTAATTTGGAGCCGGGGTCAGCACCAACCACCACAAAGGATGTAGTACTGGTTACATTTGAGGTTGCTTTACCACCCATTGCTCTTACCCTTATCTCCGCTTCATCCCTAGTCAATGTCTCCAGTTTTCCGGTAAATACAAATTCCATGTTAGTGAAAGGTAGTTCCTCAGCATCAGTGGTATCGGATTTATCCTTTACCAGCTTAACTTTTGCCAGTCTCATCTTTTCAATAATGTGCTTATTTCCTTCTTGCCGGAAGAAAGTCATGACACTGTCAGCAATGATTGGCCCTATGGATGAAATAGCCATTAAACTTTCCCTGCTTGAATTAGACAGATCATCAATACTGTCGAAGCTCTTTGCCAATAATTCAGCGTACTCCTCTCCAACATGAATAATACCCAGAGCATAAATAACTTGTGCAAGAGGTCTATTCTTGCTCTTTTCAATAGAGCTGAGTAAATTAGCCACACTTTTGTCCGCCATCTTTTCTATACCTAATAGCTTCTCTCTGGAAAGATAATACAGGTCTGCTACATCTTTTATTATGTCAGCTTCAAAAAGAGCCTGACACAGCTTATCACCTGCACCATCAATATCCATAGCACCACGCCTGACAAAATGTTTTATTCGTTCCAGAGCTTGAGAGGGACAGGCAACATTGGTACACCTGTGCATAACCTCTCCTTCCGGTTTCATTACTTCCGCACCACAAACTGGACAAAAGCCAGGCATAAGAAAGATTTTTTCTTCTCCAGTACGCCTACTTATTATCGGATTAACAACTTCAGGAATAACTTCCCCTGCACGTTGTACAGTAACCCAGTCTCCAATACGGAGGTCTTTACGGTGAATATCTTCCTCATTGTGTAAAGCCGCACGGCTGATGACCACACCACCCACTCTCACTGGCTCCAAGATCGCATAAGGATTCAATCTTCCGGTTCGTCCCACATTTATTCCGATATCAAGAAGTCTGGTAACTTCCTGAATCGCAGGATATTTGTAGGCTATTGCCCAACGGGGTTCCCTGGTAATATTACCCAATTTTTTCTGGAAGCTTATGGAATTTATCTTTACCACCATTCCATCGGCTTCATAACCCCAATCATTGTGAACTGCAACCCAGTTCTGGTAACATCTTTCAATTTCTTCAATAGTATTACAGAGAACAATATCAGGATTCGTTTTAAAGCCCAGCGATTTTAACCACTGCATGGTCTCCCAATGAGTATCCGGTACAGTTTTGCCTTCCACAGGGCCCAATCCATATATAAATATGTCCAAAGGGCGTTTGGCAGCAACTGCAGAATCAAGTTGTCTTATAGAGCCAGCAGCTGCATTCCTTGGATTAGCAAAAAGAGCTAGCCCATCCCTCGCTCGCTCATCATTAAGCTGTTTAAAGCCGTCCTTGGGAAGATACACTTCTCCACGTACTTCGAACTTAGAGGGAGCCTCCTTTGTTACCGAGAGTGGAATACTTCGAACAGTCCTTAAATTCTGGGTGATATTTTCCCCATGATAGCCATCACCTCTAGTAGAGCCAGTGATAAACCGCCCATCAATATAAGTCAGCGCTACTGCCAGCCCATCTATTTTGGGTTCACAAACAAGGTTAAAATCACCTGTCTCCAATAAATTAGCAGCCCGCTTATGCCAGGCTTTTAAATCATCAAATGAAAAGGCATTAGCCAGGCTCAACAGAGGTTCAGGATGTTCCACGACACTAAATGCCTCTACTGGCGGAGCCCCGATTCTTTGTGTTGGTGAATCTACAGTGATAAGTTCAGGATACTCATTTTCCAACTCTCTGAGCTCTTGCAGCAATTTATCATATTCAGCATCGCTTATCTCGGGACTGTCTAGTGTATAGTAACGATAACCATGATGATTGATTTTTAACCGAAGAGCTAGAATCTGATGTCGAACTTTGTCGATATTTTCCACAAGTAGTCCTTATCTATTAGTAAGTATACCATGGTAGAAATGAGTAACCAGCAATAATATTTTATTAAACTCCATCATAATTACCTTAAAGTAGCCTATCCCCTACGGGATTAGTGCTCTGGTAATATTATTACCCTTTTAGAACTCAGTGTAATCCTATATTCAATCTGTTCATTATTAAATACCAATCCCTTATTCAAACGACATCCGATATAATTAACAAATCTGATATAATCGGTAAAATGGAAAGAGTGAACTTTTCTCCAATGTTCTATCAGTATAAAAAATATTATATAGTGATGTCCAAATTCTCCTTGGAAGAAAGAATTATTACTAATAGTAGGACTTTATAGTGTCTACGAAGTCTGTTGTAATCAAGTTTTTCGTTCCCGTTATTGGCACTATAGCTAACGTACTAATGAATGCTATAGACCAGAAGATGAGGTAGGGAGGTAATAAGATATGGCAACAAAATATTCTTTGAAAATATTTACTACTATTCTGATGCTAATTATGTTAGTTCTATTCTTCACTACTCCAGTTTTTGCATTCGATGCACGCAGTGACAACGCGATCAATATATCGGCAGGAGAAGTAATCAACGATGATCTCTATATAGGAGCTAATACTATCACTATCGATGGCACAGTTGCCGGCGACATATGGGCTGGCGCCAGAACCATCTTTATCAGTGGTCCGGTCATGGGCAGCGTTATGGCGGTTGCTCAAACGATAGTTATATCTGGTGATGTTGACCATGCTATAAGGATTGCAGGTGAAAAAATAAATATCAGTGGTAATGTAGCAGGTGATTTATTCGTAGCTGGCAGTGAAATCAACATAGAAGATACCGCTCATATAAAAGGCGATATACTGCTCGGTGCCGGAGTTATTAGTATCGATGGAATAGTCGATGGTGATATCAGAGGTGGGGGGGATAAAATCACAGTCAGTAACGAGGTAGGAGGTGACATTAATCTGGAAGTCAATGAGTTGACTATACTACCCACAGCGGATATCAAAGGCAGCCTGACTTATACAAGTGAAAAAAGAGCAGTCATCCAGACCGGTGCTCAGATTGCCGGCATAACTAATCACAAGTTGCCTGAAGCGGAGAAAGAACAATCTAAAACATTTCCTCTTGCTCTATTCTCAAGTATTAAAACCAAGTTTATTGGCTACTTAATGGCGTTAATTACAGGACTGCTAATAATACTGGTTGCCCCAAAACGATTGGCTTCTATTGCTGAATCCATTTACACCAGGCCAGGGCCAAGCGCTGGATGGGGATCTCTTATATTATTCATCACCCCTATAGCTGCCATAATAGTATGCATTACTATCATTGGACTTCCTCTCGGACTAATCACACTGGCTCTATGGGGGATGGCGATTTACCTTGCTCAAATCCCCTTTAGCTTATTCCTGGGACAGTGGATTATCAGCCATTTCGGAGAAGTGAAAGATAGTAAGGGATTTATGATTGGATCACTAGCTGTGGGATTGCTTATAATAAACTTGCTAACCCTAATTCCATATTTTGGTTTCTTCATTATTCTCACTGTAACGCTTTTCGGCTTGGGAGCTATAGTAGTCAATGCTAGAAAACAGAGGGCTGAAGCAAGGGAAACAGCTACAAACTAATTAAGATATCTAAACCCAAGCATATTAAAGCGACGCGCATGCCTTTTCAGTAGAATGCATAGCAGAAATATGCAGTTTGTTGATAAGTCATGACGCTACAGGATTTATTTATATTCTTATGATTATGAGCTAATAAGGAGTTTAGTAACGTATTTACTTAAATTAAGAAGTCATCCTTCCTCAACCAATCTGCTACAAGAAAGGATCAAGTAAATATATTATACATATGATAGATACCTTTCGCCTTATAAAAAGCTGCCCTGACACCAGTGCACGTGCCGGAGAATTGTACACAGCTCATGGACCGGTGACCACACCTATATTTATGCCGGTTGGTACTCAAGCCACAGTCAAGACCTTAACTCCTCAGGAGCTTAAAGATATCGGATTATCAATTATATTGGCTAACGCCTACCATCTCTACTTAAGACCAGGTACAGGGCTAATTGATAAAATGGGCGGGCTACATAATTTCATGAAATGGGATAGAGCAATACTCACTGACAGCGGTGGCTACCAGATATTCAGTCTGGCTCGTCTACGCAAGGTTAACGATGAAGGAGTTGTCTTTCTATCACATATAGATGGAAGTCAGCACTTTATCACCCCGGAGACAGCTATAAGAATTCAGGAGTCCATTGGAGCAGATGTGATTATGGTTTTAGATGAATGCCCATCATATACGGATGGCTTTCAGAAAGTTAAGCAAGCAATGGAGAGAACGCATAGATGGGCCAATAGTTGCCAACAAGCTCAGAAACGCAACGACCAGGCACTTTTTGCAATTGTACAGGGAGGTACTTTTACTGAGCTACGTCACCAATCAGCTACTCAGCTTAAGTCAATGGGGTTCGCAGGGTATGCTATCGGAGGCTTGAGCATTGGCGAACCAAAGGCACTGACAAGGACTGTAGTTGAAGAAACTGCGGCTCTGCTACCTGAAGACAAGCCAAGATATCTGATGGGAGTAGGTTCTCCGGAGGATATAGTTCATGCAGTTGCTCAGGGCATTGATATGTTCGATAGTGTTCTCCCTACGCGAGTAGCTAGAAATGGGGCTCTCTATACCTGGTATGGCAGACGAAATATTAGAAGAACAATCTATAGCAAACTAGAGGCTCCTTTTGATCCCGACTGTAACTGTTATACTTGCCGTAACTTCTCTGCAGCCTATTTGAATCACCTATTCAAGAGTAAAGAACTCCTGGCATACAGGTTAGCTACTATACATAACCTGACTTTTATAAATAACCTTATGAATAAGATAAGAGAGAACATCGTTAATACCACATTTAATTCCTTTAAAAAAGACTTCCTGGCTCATTATGAGGGCACTAATGAAAATCTACGGTTGGATCAGAAGGAAAAATGGTTAGCAGCACATAACCGTAATGACAGTGGCTAAAGTTGGTAATCCGATGTTTCATTACATCAACATTAATAAGTAAAGATGGAATCAGAAATGTTATTCAATAATCTACTCTGGATTGTCTTTATCATCCTTGATTTAAGCTTTGCTATAGTTATCTACCGCTTCTTCGGGAAATTTGGGCTCTATGTCATCATAGTAGCCTCAGTTATCACTGCAAATATCCAGGTATTGAAGATCGTACAATTGTTCGGATCCGTAGCAACACTGGGTAATGTACTCTATGGTAGTATCTTCTTTGCCACTGATATATTAAGCGAAGTCTATGGAAAGAAGGCAGCCAGGCGTGCTGTATGGCTCGGCTTTATTGGCATGATACTAATGACAGTATGGATGCAAATCGGGTTAAAATTCATCCCTGATATATCAGACTTCTCTCAAGATTCTCTGTCTACTATTTTCACACTTATGCCAAGAATTGCGGCTGGAAGTATGATTGCCTACATCGTATCTCAGCATCATGATATTGTCTCTTTCCACTTCTGGAAGAATAAAACAAAAGGAAGATTCCTCTGGCTAAGAAATTGTGCTTCTACAATGGTATCCCAGGCAATTGACAGTGTTATTTTCTGTACTATTGCTCTATGGGGCTTATTCGATATAAAAATATGGCTTCAAATACTGGCAACCACTTATGTACTGAAGTGGATTGTTGCTGTCATGGACACCCCGTTTATTTACATCGCAATTAAGGTCAGTAAGACTGTGGTAGCAAGAGAGAAAAGAATCACTTTGATAGAAGCAGACTGAGCATACTTTGACAAAAAGTAGTCTTTCGCATTCCTGGGTCAGAATATTTTTCCCATCCATTGCTTCATATAAGACTCATCCTGTTTTTCTAGATGAGTCCTGGCAATACGTCTCCGGGATTCATGCAATATCTGAAAATCACCCATCGCTTGCGCATCAGCCACTACACCAAAGGTATACGGTTCCTCAGGAATAAGCAGGTCCTTCTCATGTTCTCCAGTAACCTGTAAGAATAAACCGGTATTCGGTCCTCCTTTATGTAACTGACCGGTAGAATGTAATAAACTGGGGCCATATCCAAGCGTAGTAGCAATATGATATTGCAGAACTATCTTACGGCGTAAATTACATAACATATTATCAACTTCAGGTGTTCGATGAATATAAGCCATAATAGCAAAATAGTCACCCTCTTTCATCTCGGCAAGCAATTCCGCCACTGAGATAGCTGGTCTCTCATCAGGAAGGCAACCTGATTTTGTGTATTCTTCCAACACATACTTCGTTCTCTCCTTGCTTTTCTGTACATCAGGTTGATCGAAAGGATTTATTTCCAGTATCGCTCCTGCAACAGCAGTAGCAAATTCCCAGCGAAAGAACTCTGCCCCCAAATCATATTTGTCATTCATATCCAACGTTAATACCGGTTGTCCGGATAACTTAAGTTTATGTATAGCTTTACCTGTTATCGAATTATCATCATCCTTAAGACGCAGGTAAATAAACAAGCGATCATTGCCATAGTATTCCGGTATTACCAGTGGTTCTGCAATAACTGGAATAACTCCTTTGCCTTCCTTACCAGTGCTTTCAGCAATAAGCTGTTCTATCCATAATCCAAACCTGCTAATTTGCGAAGAGGTGATAACAGTCAACTTATCCCTTCCTTTTAGGGCCATGCTTCCAATAGTTGCTCCCAGCCAGGCTCCAGGATTACTGTGAGCTGTCACAGAGGAACTACACTCTAACTGCATATGTATTGCCCTCTCAAGCAACAGCTCGATATCGATTCCTATCAATGCAGCAGGAACAAGTCCAAAATAAGATAGAACAGAGTACCGTCCTCCGAGGTCAGGAGTATTTAAGAAAATACGCCGGAAGTTTTGCTCCTCCGCTATTCGTACCAGTGGAGTTCCGGGGTCGGTTATTGCTACAAAATTTTGTCCAATCTTGTGCTTCCCACCAACAGAATCCAGCAAACCCTTAAAATATTGAAAAAGAAGTAAAGTTTCGACAGTACTACCAGACTTCGAGGAAACCAGAAACAGAGTATGCATTGGGTCTATAGACTCAGCTACTGCGGTTACCTCTGCTGGTACCGTAGAATCAAGTACTATAAGCTTGAGATATCCACGGCTACTTCCGAAGGCTCTCCATAATACTTCTGCACCCAGGCTGCTACCTCCCATACCCAGCAGTACTACTGTATCGAAGCCTGCATTACGAACCTGTTCGACAAATTGCTGTATAGAAGACACCTGCTTACGCATTACTTCAGTAATACTAAGCCAGCCTAGACGATTAACAATCTCTGCTGGATCTGACTTCCATAAAAGGAAGTCTTTCTGCCAGATACGACGAACCAGACCCTGTTGATCAAGGTTATCGAGAACCGATTCCAACTCTATGCCCTGTAGGTGAATACTATCCATCTCAATTAGCCCGACTATCCGAGAAGTAAATTACTTTTTAGTTCAATACCCTTCAATAATTTATCATATGAATCAATAAAAGCTTTAACTCCTTTAACTAAAAGCGATTCTGTCACCGATTCCATGCTGATACCAGCTACTTTCAGGTCTGCAAAAGTGCTTTTGGCTTCTGGAAGGCTTTCTTCGAGAGTAGCTTTAACCTCTCCATGTTCAAGGAATGCAGCTATTGTGTCAGGTGGCATAGTATTTACTGTGTCCGGGCCAATAAGTGGCTCAACATATAAGAGATCACTATAAGCAGGATTCTTAGTACTTGTGCTCGCCCAGAGAAGTCGCTGAGTGCGAGCCCCTTTTGCTTTTAATTCTGCAAACCTGTCACTGCTAAAAGTATCTTTATATGCTTGATATGCTAATTTAGCCGTGGCAACTCCGGTCCTACCTCGCAAAGTCGCCAACTGTTCATTCCCTTTCCGGATACTTTCATCAAGAAGTGTATCTATAACGGTATCTATTCGGCTAAGGAACAAAGAGGCAACAGAGGTTGTTCTGGTTAAATCACCATTCTTCTGAGCCAGGTCCTCCAGCCCTGCGATATAGGCATCTCTTGCTTGTTGATAACTAATGAGAGAGAACAATAGGGTAACATTGACATTAATACCTTCAGAAATAAGACGACGTATGGCAGGTATACCTTCAGCTGTAGCCGGAATCTTTATCATGATATTAGGGCGGTTCAAGTCATTAAATAACCTGATACCTTCCTCAATCGTACCATCAATATCATAAGCTAACCGGGGGCTTACCTCCAGGCTAACATAGCCACTACTCCCTCCAGAAGTTTCATATACCGGGAGGAGCATATCAGCGGCAACCCCTACATCTTCTAAAGCCAGAGCTTCATAAATCTCGTTTTTCCTCTTTTTCTCTCGTGCCATGGCTAACAAAGATTCATCGTAATCACTGCTTCCAGTTATCGCCTTTTCAAAGATGGAAGGATTTGAAGTTACTCCATTGATCCCTTTTTCGATATATCTCTGAAACTCACCGGATTTAAGTAAACCACGCTGTATATAGTCAAGCCAGATATCTTGTCCCAGGCGTTGAGCCTCTGTTATTACGTTCATATTAACCCTCCTTACTCCACACTTCACCTACACAGAAGGAAAATAGTAAAGCTTCCTAAAACAAAGCTATTATAACCGCTTCTGTTATAGCTTATGTAGAAGTTTCAGCACTTCATTTACTACCCGTTGAACACTGAAGCCATACTTCTCATATACAACCTCTCCTTTGCCAACTGCACCAAAACTCGAGAGGCCAATAGCAATTCCATCCAAACCGATATATCTTTCCCATCCAATCGACGTGCCAGCTTCTACAGATACACGCATCCGCATATCAGGGGGTAGGATTTCATTACGATAATCTGCAGGCTGAGCATCAAATAATTCCCAGGAAGGTAACGATACAACCCTCGCTTTTATCCCTTTGTCCTGTAAGAAGTATCCAGCTCCAAGAGCAAGATGCACTTCCGATCCAGTACCTATAATAATAACATCAGGTACCTTCGCCGCCTCCCAGATAATGTAGCCTCCCCGTCGCAGGTTATTAGCTGAAGCAAGTTTAGTACGATCCAATATTGGAATATCCTGTCGGCTGAATATCAAAGCAGTAGGTCTCTCTCTATTTTCCACAGCTACTTTCCAGGCCTCAACTGTCTCCGTCGCATCTGAAGGACGAATAGTCACCAGGTTTGGCATAGCCCTGAATCCCATTAGTTGCTCAACAGGCTCATGTGTAGGACCGTCTTCTCCTACTGCAATAGAATCATGACTAAATATGAATATTACGTGTAAACTCATTAGTGCAGCCATCCGCACGGAATGTCGCATGTAATCGGAAAACGTGAAAAATGTCGATGTAAATGGCAAAATTCCACCATGTCGTGCCAACCCATTCGCTATTGCTCCCATTGCATGCTCGCGAATACCAAAGTGTATATTACGACCTGAATAATCCTGATATCCGAAGTCTCCACAACTCTCTAACCTGGTGTTAACCGAAGGTGCAAGGTCTGCAGAGCCTCCCATTAAGAAATTGACCTTCTGTACAATTTTATTCAAAACCTGTCCTGAAGCTTTGCGAGTAGCAATTGCTTTACTATTATCTTTAAATAGTAAATCCAATGTACTATCCCATCTCTGCGGTAATTCCTGCTGTAGATCTTTCTCTAACTGCTCGGCTTCCTGGGGATAAGCATCACGATATGCACTCAGCTTTTGCTCCCACTCTTGCTGCTGCTGCTTCCCTCGCTCCAGTGCCTGTCGAAAATGTTTTAAGACTTCCGGAGGCACAGTAAACGCCTCTTTATACGGCCAACCAAGGTTTTCCTTAGTTAAAGGTATCTCTTCTTCCCCTAATGGAGTTCCATGCGTTGAAGCACTACCTTGCCTATTAGGACTACCGTAAGCAATTATTGTCTTACACATGATCAGTGACGGGCGATTATTCTCTGCCTGAGCTGCCTTAATAGCCTTATCCACAGAATCTATGTTCATGCCATCTATTCTAATAACCTGCCAGCCGTAGGCTTCAAAACGCTTGCCCACATCTTCTGCAAATGCAATATCCGTATTTCCTTCAATAGTAATTTCATTATCATCATAGAGACAAATAAGCTTGCCCAACCTCAATGTTCCAGCCAGCGAGGCTGCTTCTGAGGTAATACCCTCCATCATACCCCCATCCGACTCAATAACATAGGTAAAATGATTGAATATTTCAAACTCCGGGCGATTATAACGAGCCGCCATCCAACGTTCAGCCATAGCCAAACCTACAGCCATGGCAAATCCCTGACCTAACGGCCCTGTAGTAACTTCTACCCCGGGTGTAACCCCATACTCAGGATGACCACCTGCTTTACTTCCCCATTGCCGGAATTGTTTTATATCTTCCATTGAAATATCGTATCCCGTTAAATAAAGCAGGGGATATAACATGGCAGAGAGATGCCCTACCGATAAAACGAAACGGTCACGATCCGGCCAGTCAACATCATGAGGATTATGCTTGAGGAATCTATCCCATAAAACATAAGCCATGGGTGCCTGTCCCAATGGAGCCCCTGAATGGCCCGAGTTTGCCTTCTGCACAGATTCTACCGCCAGAAATCGAATGGTATTAATACATAAATCATCAATAGCTGTCATATCTATACTCTTCTCCTTTCTTATATTAATTTAGCCCGTATTAATCGTTACCGGATAAAGAGTCATAATTGGATATCACCAATATTTTTATTGAAGAAGACCATTCCATGAGCAAAACTTTCCATTTAACTTAGTAGCATACCAAGCTCCCTTATAATACCATTTAAACCATAAATATCTCCATAGCAATAGATAATAAAACAAGAATATCTATCTAATAACACAATAGTCTGATTAATCCGGACCCGGTAGCCGTAATGATTCCTGCCCAGCTGTTTTAATTGTAATGGTATTTCAAGCTTATAATCATGGCTATCATGAGCTATAATGGAATATATATAGAACTATATTATGCAAGCCCAGCTTAAGCATATTTTCATATATTGCATGGTGGAGACGATATATAATCTCCATCCATAGGAGTAATGGAGTGAAAGTAAGTACAGTAAATGAAATAAGAAATTTAGATAGGCAGGCCATAGAAAATTTTGGTATTTCTGAGGACATTTTAATGGAGAACGCCGGACTGTCAATGTACTTAGTGATAATGAAGGAATTAGAGGTAACAAACAAGAATTTCCTTGTTTTTTGTGGAGCAGGTAATAACGGTGGTGATGGTTTAGTCGTTGCTCGGAAGCTGCACTCTAACGGTGCCAAGGTAACAATATTTCTACTGGATAGCGAATCTAGATTCAAAGGGGCAGCAAAAAAGAACTTTGAGTTAGTTTCCAGGGTACCTATAGAAATTCATAGGATTAGCTCAACAGAAGTTATAGAATCTGCCATCCAAAACTCCGATGCCATAGTTGATGCTATCCTGGGCACAGGATTAACAAGGGAAGTCAGTGGCTTATGTAAAGAAGTGATTCAAAGGATAAATGAGAGCAACAAGCCAGTATTTAGCCTTGATATTCCTTCAGGAATAAGCGGTGATACTGGTAAGCTACTGGGTACAGCTATAAGGGCAGACTACACGGTAACTTTCGGACTCCCCAAAATAGGAAATATTTTCTACCCCGGATATAAACACTGTGGAAAATTATATGTATCATATATCTCTTTCCCTCCATCACTATACAATAATGACTCGATAAAAGTAGAAATAAACAATCCTGTAGAACTGCCAGCAAGAGATGAGTCTGGACACAAAGGAGACTTTGCCGAAGTACTATTTATTGCCGGAGCATCAAGTTACTTTGGAGCACCATATTTCTCTGCTCTATCCTTCCTGAAATCTGGGGGAGGCTATTCGCGTCTGGCTACACCAAAATCCATTTCCCCATTTCTGGCAAGTAAGGGAAGTGAAATCGTCTTTATCCCTCAAAGTGAAACAACTTCAGGTAGTATCGCTCTTGAAAATAAGGACAATCTTATTAAACTCTCTGAGAATATGGACATGGTTGTTATTGGACCAGGCCTTTCTCTAAACGAAGAAACGCAGCAATTGGTACAGGAATTAACAGTTGAAATTCAGAGGCCGTTACTCCTGGATGGTGATGGAATAACTGCTATCTCGAAAAAGTTGGAGCCGGTAAAAAAAAGAAAGTCTGAAACAATTATCACTCCACACCTAGGCGAGATGTCAAGGATTACAGGAACCGGTATACGTGAGCTAAAAGAAAACAAGATAGCAATCTTACAAAAAACAGCTAAAGAGCTAAACTCCATAATAGTTTTAAAAGGAGCTCATTCTCTAATAGGTTATCCCGATGAAACAACTCATATCAACATGAGCGGAAACGCTGGAATGGCTACCGCCGGAAGCGGCGATATTTTGACAGGAACTATTGCAGGAATGATCGGACAAGGACTGGCTCTTAAGGATGCAGTGAGGATGGGAGTGTTTATACACGGGCTTTCCGGCGACCTTGCTGCAGCGGACAAAGGTGAGGATGGAATAACTGCACAGGACATAATGGACTATCTCCCTGCGAGTATTAAATTCTACAGGGAAAATTACGCTGATATCTCACATAACCTGTACAATAGCATACGGGTGATATAAGAATAGTAAAGAATATGGATTATACTGTATAAGAATCAACAGATCCAATAGAAACTAAATTTAACTGAAGACATGTTCCGTCTCAGCTGCCAAAGGACGAAATAAAGAAGTTAGTAATAAATGAAAGCACTGATAATTGAGAGGCTTTCTCCAGTAGAAGCAAAACCTCTAAGATTAGTAGAGCTACCTGATCCTATTCCAGCACCTGGACAGATTCGGATTATGGTTTCCGCTTGTGGGATTTGTCACACTGAGTTAGACGAAATTGAAGGCAGAGTAGCCCCTTCAAGATTCCCAATGATTCCGGGACACGAAATTATTGGCAGGGTAGATCGGCTTGGACCAGGAGCAAAAAGATATAAAATTGGTGATAGAGTAGGTATAGCCTGGATAAACTGGGCTTGTGGAAAATGTTATTTATGCAACAATGGGGAAGAGAACCTGTGTTATAAAGCTAAATGGACTGGAAAAGACATAGATGGCGGTTACGCTCAGTATACTGTAGTCTCAGAAGACTTTGCATATCCTATTCCAGATATATTTACTGACTCGATGGCAGCTCCTCTTCTCTGTGCAGGTGTTATCGGTTATAGGGCTTTAAAGCTATCCGGATTAAAAGATAAAGATGTCCTCGGGCTCTATGGCTTTGGGGCATCTGCTCATATAATAATTCAAGTGGTCAAGTACAAATACCCTGAGGCTAGAGTATTTGTGTTTAGTAGATATGGGCAGAAAGGGCATCAAGATCTGGCGATAAGATTGGGAGCTGATTGGATAGGAACAACAGAAGAAACTCCTCCTGAAAAACTGAACTGTGCCATCGATTTTACACCAGTAGGAACACCCGTACGCGAGGCTCTGAAAAACCTGCAGAGAGGGGGAAGAGTAGTTATAAACGCAATACGAAAGATAACAACAATTCCGGAATTGGATTACACCGAGCATCTTTGGCATGAGAAAGAAGTTAAAAGCGTTGCAAACGTAACCAGAAAAGATGCTCAGGAATTTATCCCCCTTGCCGCTCAAATACCAATCGTCCCCGAAATCCAAGAGTTTGAAATGGAAGAAATAAATGAAGCCCTTATCATGCTCAAACAAGGGAAAATGCATGGTGCAGGGGTACTAGTTATGCCGGACAGAGAGGTTAGTACGAATTAATGTTACAGCTATTAGTAATAATCATCATACTACTTCTAGCTATACCTACAATCTTAGTTTTCAGATCGAAAAAAGTTAACTCGAGAGATATCGAAGGTGCAGTATCAAGCAACTGGGTGAGGTCAGGTCTTGAGAAAAAATACACCAGATTAGCACTCCATACTCAGGATAGTAGAGATAGTCACAAGACTATTAAACAAATGCTTCGCGTACCTATAGAGAGGGCAGCACTCAGAGAAATTAACCTGAAGACAATCCTATCAACCCAGCTTCCCCACAATATGTTTGACATAAGAAAGTCAATGCCTGGAGAAAATACTACCAACGTATATTTCAGCTCAACCATAGGGATTATCTGTATTGACTCCAAATTTTCTCCTGGCAACTACCATAAATGGAGGATAACATCATAGAAGTTTTTGGGCCAGTTCCATCGAGACGACTTGGTCGTAGCCTGGGAATAAACAACATCCCTCCCAAAATATGTACCTATGCCTGCGCTTATTGCCAAATTGGGATGACGTTAAGGATGCAATTGGAGCGTATGGAATTTTATCAAATCGACGATGTGGTTTCAGCTGTACGAAATAAAGTAGAGTCGTCAATAAAAAGGGGTGGTGATATTATCGATTACTTGAGCTTTGTCCCTGACGGGGAACCGACTTTAGATATTAATTTAGGCAAAGAAATAGATCTGATAAAAGCCTTGGGAATCAAAATTGCTGTGATTTCAAACGCATCGCTTATTGGAGATAAGGCTGTAAGAGATGATCTGATAAAAGCCGATTGGGTTTCTCTTAAAGTCGATGCTGTCACAGAAAAATGCTGGCACAAGATTGATAGACCCCATGGCTCGCTAAGGTTAAGAGAAATACTGGATGGAATAAAGGTATTCTCAAACACATTCAAAGGGAAATTCGTAACTGAAACAATGCTAGTCAGAGGTATAAACGATAACCAAAATGAAATCAGTGAAATAGCCAGTTTTCTGGCAGAGTTGACTCCGGACAAGGCTTATATAGCAATACCCACCAGGCCTCCAACAGAGAAATGGGCTAAACCACCCCGCGAAGGCGATATTAACGTAGCTTATCAAACATTTTCTGAAACGCTGAATGAAGTAGAGTATTTGATTGGCTACGAAGGAAATGCTTTCGCCTCAACTGGAGATGCAGAAGATGATTTACTCAGTGTAACTGCTGTCCACCCGATGCGAAAAGAAGCGGTCTGTGAATTATTATCAAAATCCAATGTCAGATTCAACCTTATCGATAAGCTACTCCATGAAAGAAAACTCATAGAAACAGAATACCAGGGTAATATTTTCTATACTAGAAGGCTATCAGATTAAAATAACTGACATAGTCAACTTGTCACAACACAAATATACTTTCCAAATTGAATAAGTTTATACTACTAAAACAAGATTATTACCTGTCAATAATCACCATTTCTATTCTGGCCACCCTGCTATAATGTACCAATGAAGGTTGGGTTAGTATATGACCCCATTTATTTAGAACATAATACTGGAGATCATCCAGAAAATGCCAGCAGGCTTATTGCCATTATGTCATATCTTGAAAAAACCGGTATTAAAGAAAAACTAATTTCACTCTCACCACGTATAGCTTCTATGGCAGAACTGGAGTTGGTTCATGATGCTGAATATATTTACGAAGTGAATAGAATGGCAAAAAGTGGCGGAGGCTGGCTGGACCCGGATACAAATATCAGTCCGAAATCATATGAGGCAGCTTTATATGCTGCCGGTGGGCTACTCACTTCAATGGAGGCAGTATGGAATAAGGAAGTAAATAGCGTTTTTGCCCTTGTCAGACCACCAGGGCATCATGCCACCAAAGAGCATGCTATGGGATTTTGCTTGTTTAATAACATAGCAATCGCAGCAAAGTACGCCCTGACCACACTTGGTATTGACCGTATTCTAATCGTTGACTTTGATGTTCACCATGGTAATGGTACTCAAGATACGTTTTACGACGATCCCAGAGTACTCTATTTTTCTACACACCAGTATCCCTTTTTCCCAGGCTCAGGAGGTGCGGAAGAGCTAGGTAGAGGAAAAGGAGAAGGATTTACGGTTAATTTTCCTATGAGGGCTGGGTGGGGAGACCAGGAGTATTCAGTGATTTTTAACGAAGTCTTACCCGTGATAGCTCGAAGATTTCTACCTCAGCTTATACTGGTGTCTGCAGGCTTTGACAATCATTGGGCTGATAGACTTGCCATGATACAATCAAGTATATCAGGATTCGGCAACATGATAACTGTGCTCAAGAACCTGGCGCTAGAACTATGCCAGGGACGTCTCATTTTCTGCCTCGAAGGCGGCTATAATCTGCAAGTAGTCTCTTTATCCGTAAAAGCTACATTCGACATCATGCTGGGTGACTATAATATAATTGATCCTCTGGGTAAAGCGCCAACAGAATATCATGACGGATTCGAAGGATGTCTTCGCCAGGTAAAGAGCTTACATCACCTGGAAAAATAAGATAACCAGGGTGTACTTTCCCCGTTTGAGATTCTTTACTACGTTTATATTATGACTATTGTGTCGATTTTCTACTAAACGACAGCCCTGAGAACATCTGTCGCCATTCTTTTTTCTCCCAGACAACCAGCATGGGACCAGCTATAAACAACGAGCTGTATGTGCCGGCAAGTAAACCAATGAGCAGCACCAGCATGAAGTTGTGAATCGTAGCTCCGCCAAAGAGGAAGAGAGCCAGTATTACGCAGATAGTGGTTAAAGAAGTATTCAGGGAGCGACCCAATGTTTCCAGAAGGCTGGAGTTAACAGTAATCGCAAAATCCGGACTAATTCCCTTGACAATATTTTCCCTGATACGGTCAAAAACAACGACGGTATTATTAATGCTATAGCCCACAATTGTAAGCACACCAGTGAGAAATAACGCATCAATTTCTATATTGGTCGTCTTGCCTAAAATAGAAAAGATTCCCGCCACAAAGACGATATTATGGATCAGAGCAATTATGGCACATGTACCCCACCTGAAAGGGTTCGGCATACGGCGAAAAGCCCAGGCAATATAAAATAGCATTGCCACGGAGGCGATCATCACAGCTATACCAGCACTCTTCGCTGTTTCCGTCGCAATAGAAGGAGAAATTGTATTGTAATCGCGAACCATAACTTCAGCATTCAGATCTTCCTCCAAAACCGATATCAATTCTTCTCTCTCCGAAGGTGCTATTTCCTTCATACGAAGTAAGAAATCATCTCCACTACTCTGGATAATAACTTCCGCATGCCCAAATGTCATTAATTCCTGGCGTAGATCTTCCTGGCTAACCTGAGGATTAAAACGCAGGGTCATAGAAGTACCACCTGTAAAGTCAATACCCGGCTTTAGTCCAAAAACAGCCAAAGCGATTATAGATATAACCATGGCTATGGCTGAGAAGAGAAAAAACCATTGTTTATTTCTCATAAAGTCGATCATTTTTCAACTCCGTAAGCTTTTATATCGATAAATAGGCGGCTTCTAACGATGAAACGTAGAAAAGTTCTGGTTATAACAATCGCAGTAAACATACTCAAAGCGACTCCGACAAACAGGGTAAGTGCAAAACCCCTGACCATAAATGCTCCAAAGGTACCACCCAACCAGAAAAGGACAATACAGGCAATAAAAGTAGTGATATTGCTGTCGCGGATAGCCGTCCAGGCACGGTTAAATCCGGTTTCTACGGCTAATCCCAGACTACGGCCGGCACGTAACTCCTCTTTCATCCTCTCAAAGATGAGAACATTCGCATCCACAGCCATACCTAAAGATAATATAGCAGCAGCGATTCCTGGTAGAGTTAAGGTTAAATTCGCTGAGAATATCTTAAAAATAGCTGCTAAAATCACTCCATAAATCAAAAGACTTAAACAAGCTATTAAACCGGGGAGACGATAATACAAAATCATGAACAACAGCAGCAAGATTAAGCCAATTTCCGCAGCCAGTACGCTCTTTTTGATAGAATCCGCCCCTAAGGAAGCATCTACATCCCTCTGATCAATAAGCTCTAATGGTACATCCAGAGCACCAGAATTAAGCTGAATTGTCAGGTTTTTAGCCTCATCAATGGTAAAGTTGCCTTCAATACGTCCAGGAGTTCCCGCGCTTATAATACTCTGGACTATAGGTTTTGATATTATTTCCTTATCAATGACAATAGCAAGCGGTTTATAGAGATTTGCTTCAGTTATCTTTTCGAAAAGATATGCACCTTCGCTAGTCCATTCAATGACAACCACAGCGCCTTTATATGGGTCGATATCCTGATAGGCCCGCTTTAAATACTCTCCAGTGAGTGCTTTCAGCTTACCATCTTCGTTTTCCGCTTTAGCTGGTTCATCACTGAAAACCCAATTGCCCTCTTCATCAAGCTCAGGCTCACCATTCTCATCCAATTTTTGTTCAACAAAATATAATTGGCCGGTTTCACCTATCAGACTAATTGCTCTATTGATATCTTTCTCTCCTGGTAGTTGAACCAGTATTCTATCAACTCCCATTCTCTGAATTACCGGTTCAGCAGCTCCGTATTCATTAACCCTTCTCTGAATTTTTTCAACTACTGCTGATAGGGCGACTTCGTCACTAGTATCAGGATCCTTCTTTGACAGATCGGCTCGATAGAGCAGCTGGCTGCCACCACGGAGATCGAGACCCAATGTTAACCCATTAGGTCCAAGCAACTTTTTCTCAAAAGGAACTATTTGCCACAATGCTAGGCCAAATAGCAAAGCAATAAATATAAGCAGATAAACGTTTTTCTTCAAATTACTATCTCGTAGCGCAACGTTGTTTTTTTAGCTCTCTTTCTGCCAACGCCAACGCTTCCTCCCTGTTATTAATGTCCCCACTTGCTTGAGCCTCACATAGCATAGCCAGCAGTTCTCCCAATAGTGGACCAGAGGCTAGCCCAAATCTTTCCATTAAGTCATGTCCATTTATGAGTTTAACTGGTTGAATCTTGATTTGCTGTTTTTCATGTTCTTCCATAATATAACTTATTAGACGGCAATGTTTTCTCCAACCTCTCATGGTTACAAGAGGCCCCACACAGGCTAAATAATCAGCTAAGGCCAGGAGCAAGATATCAATCCCCGAATCTCCTGTATCTCGAAAGTATCGATATATTGCCCTGCTGGTAGGAAATCCTTCTGTTGCCATTTGAACCGGATGGAGATGATGCTTGACCATATCTTCCACCAGTTTCGTTTCACGTCCGCTAAAACGAAGTCTTTCCATGATACCTGCTACCATACCCGCCCCCTCTGTGGTATGTCCGTAAAAACGCGCCCGCCCCCTATCATCTACAATCTTTGTTTTCGGCTTAGCCACATCATGAAGCAAAGCCGCAATTTTTAATAATATTCTATGATTACTACCACTGGATATTTCCTGCGATAGATATCTCTCAATACCCTCTGACCAGATAGCAGTATCCAGCATCTCTCTATTGCTATATCGCCAGTCGCTCTCTCTAATCACAAACTCCAGGGTGGCCACTGTTTGAAGAGAATGTTCAAATACATCCCAGAAATGTACAGTCGGCTGCTCAACTTCTTTCCCTTCCATCAGTTCAGGGATCAAAGCTCCCAACAAGCCAAGGCCATCAAGGTAGCGGAGATTATGAGCAGCTTGAGGTAAACTTAGTAAGCGTAGCAATTCTTCCCTGACACGTTCACCTGCAACTTTAGTAACATTTTGTGAAGACCCACGAATAAGACATTCGGTATGTTGGTCTACTTCCAGGCCAAGCTCCATAGCAAGTCGTACCGCCCTTAACAATCTGGCAGGATCCTGCTTAAAAATACCGTCACTCACTGCTCTCAGTACTTTGTTTTTCAGGTCTTCTCTACCCGAAAAAGGATCCACAAGCTTCAATGAGTTATTAGGGTCGAAGTCACCCAGCTCGACAGCCATGGTATTAATGGTGAAGTCTCGACGGGACAGGTCCGATTCAATATTTCCTGAGAACGAGGAAATGTCCAGATGCCATTGCTTCGCTTCTGCTGCTATAACTACCCTGGCTATATTATTAACACTATCGAGTACTACGAACTTACCACTAAACTCATCCGCAATATTTTTACCAATATCCAAGGCATTCCCATTCACTGCGATATCAATATCACTCGTCTGTCTATCGAGAAGCATATCCCGAATGAAGCCCCCAACGATATAGCCATGACAACCATGATTTGTCAGTAAATGACTTATCCTATCGCGGTGAGTAAATATGTAGTCTTGAATGGTAGAAAACATCTAGATTGTAATTGTACCTTGCAATATGGCTATTGTAAAGCTTACTGAGTTTTCTAATTTAAGAAGAATGTTTGAGAATTGACTAACACTCATACCTTTCTGCCAAATTCTTTCTCCAGTTGAAATAAACTCATATGTACTATAACCGGTCTTCCGTGCGGGCAGGTACGGGGTTGCTTGCTTTGCTCCAGTTGGTTTATCAGCCCTCTAATTTCCTCGTTGCTCAGCTGTTGCCCAGCTTTGATTGCACCATGACAGGACAAAGATTGCGCAATTTTTTCTTCCCATGGAGTGGCATCACCCTTACTGGATAAGGTATCAAGTAGTTCTGCAATAACTTCATGCATGTTCTCATTCGCGACTAAAGCGGGTACTGCACGAAGCATATAATACCTATCACCAAAAGATTCAACAGTAAATCCGAACTTTAACAGTATCTCTTGGTTACCTCTCCAAATTTCTTCCTCTCTTGGACTGAGTTCAATAGTAATTGGCTGAAGTAATCCTTGAATCTCAACCTGATGTTTTGCCCACTGTTCTAGAATTCTATCGAAACGTATTCGTTCATGAGCAGCATGCTGGTCGATAATATAAAGTCCGTCAGGTCCTTCAGCAACTATATATGTGTTGTCTACTTGCCCCAGTACACGCAAGGCTGGCAAATTTACAGAAGACGTATTACCAACATCTGAAAAACCTTCAAAGACAGGTACTCTTTCCTTAACCTCTAAAGGCCGTTGCTGTGGCCACGAAATAGCGGAGGGAAATTGTGCGTTTATTTTCGCTATTGGTGCGCTCATCATAACTTCGTCTACCGCTTTTTTTACGCTGGCGAATATAGCCCGCTCATCGTGGAATTTTATCTGTGCCTTGGTTGGATGAACATTAACATCAATCTCCTCAGGCGGTATTGTTAGTCGTATTATCGCCAGAGGATGTCGCCCAACCATTAGTAAGCCATGGTACGCTTGTTCAACTGCTCTAATTAACAACGGACTATGTACCCATCGACGATTGGCAAAGAAACTGAGGAAGCTGCGATCAGAACGTGTTAAAGAGTGAGGACTTACCAGACCAGTAACTTTAATATTTATATTCTCTTTCGATATCTCCAGCATTTTTTCAGCTATTTCAAAACCTAATATCTGGTTTACTACACCACGAAGCACTCCATCTCCAGCAGTGCGTATACTGGATCGTTTATCCAGCAGCAAGCTGAATTTTACTTCAGGGAAGGATAAGGCATACTGGCTTACTATGTGACTAATATGACTATTTTCCGTATTTACCGATTTCAAGAACTTAAGTCTGGCTGGCAAATAACGAAATAGATTGTGTACTGTTACAGTAGTTCCGGAAGGTCTTGAAATATCCTCCTGACGAAGTAATTCGCCCCTTTGCATATTTACAAAACTACCAACAATATCTGAAGGTGTTTTAGTTGAAAGCTCTACCTCTGCAACAGCAGCTATGCTTGGCAAGGCTTCACCACGAAATCCAAGGCTGGAGATAGTATCCAGATCAGTCAAATTTGATATCTTACTGGTAGCATATCGACAAAAGGCAAGCTCTACATCGTCTTTTTGAATGCCATTCCCATCATCAATAACTTTAATTGACTTGATGCCACCGTCGTCAATTTCTATTGTAATTTGACTGGCTCCAGCATCCAGGGAGTTTTCTATCAACTCCTTCACTACCGAAGCCGGCCTTTCAATAACCTCTCCGGCTGCTATTTTAGATATCAGCTCTGGCTTCAGAACCTTAATGGTCATCAGGCTTCAAGGATACACGAAATCGTGTATCCTGTCAATGATTCATGGTGGAAAATACTAGTCTTTTTCAATTTTCTCTAACGGTGCCAAACTAAGCATAAGCCTCTTAACTCCCACCTGCTCAAAATCAACTGTCACCACTTTATCTCCCCTATCTGGCACGCAATCCTTCACCACTCCATCACCAAATTTGCTATGGTAAACTAGATCACCTATCTTCAACTCCAAGACATCACTAGAATAGCTATCTGGCAGAGAATGACTATCTCTTGAAGGGCGAACAATATCTTCTTTCCATAGTCCCACAGTCGTTATCAAATGTGGTGAGATATCACGAAGAAATCGTGAGGCTTGATTTGTAGAACCTTTACCAAACAACGTACGTCGATGGCAACGCAGTAAGTAAAGTCGCTCCTTAGCTCTGGTTATCCCAACATAACATAGGCGTCTTTCCTCTTCTATCTCGCCGGGATCAATTAGAGATTTGCTATGCGGGAGAATTCCTTCTTCCAGCCCAACAATAAAAACAACTGGAAATTCCAATCCTTTAGCCTGATGCAGAGTTATTAATGTTACTGCTCCTGCATTATCATCCAGTTCATCGACATCAGACACCAAACTAATTTTTTCCAAAAAAGTGTTCAACGCTTCTATAGGTTCAATTGCATCGTATGTCTTGGCAACACCTCTTAATTCCATGACATTTTCCCATCGCTCATCGCCATCCCCTCCTCGATTGAGATACTCTTTATAAGCAATACGCTGCAAAACTGAATCCAATAATTCGACTAAACTCAGAGTTTGACTTTCACTAATAAGTATATTAATTAGAGACTTAAAACCCTGTAGCGCCTGTGCGATATGCGAAGTCAGAGATCCTTTTTCAATTAGTTCTCCCAATACAGCATAAAGAGATTTATCTTGATCGGCTGCCGCGCTGTGAAGTTGACTAAGAGTACGTTGTCCAATACCACGACTTGGAATATTAATTATTCGAGCCAGGCTTATATCGTCATTAGGATTCTGAATAACTCTGAGATAACAGATAAGATCCTTGACCTCTCGTCTGTGATAAAAACGTATGCTACCAATAAGTCTATACTGTATTCCATAGCGTATGAATGCCTCTTCTATAACTCGTGACTGGGCATTGACACGATACATAACAGCGCAATCTCTAAATGCTTTATGCTCCTGACTTACTAATTTCTCAATATTCCTGACTATAGCCTGTGCTTCCTCTTCTTCGCTATAACTTTCTATAACAGTTACCGGAGCACCACTATCATTCTCCGTCCACAGTTCTTTAGGCTTTCGCTGGGTATTTGCCGAAATAACATCTGTCGCTACGTCTAAAATAGTCCTGGTAGAACGGTAGTTTTGTTCCAGTAGCATCACTTCAGTTTCCGGATAGTCCTTTTCAAACCCCAGGATATTGCGGAGATCTGCAGATCTCCACGAATAAATTGACTGGTCAGGATCACCCACAACGCAGACATTACGATATTTACCTGACAATTGTTTAATGAGCATATACTGAACAGCATTCGTATCTTGAAATTCATCAACCAGCACATGAACATAACGCGACTGGTATTTGGCTAAAATATCCTGATGCTCATTAAACAAACATACCACCTTCATAAGCAAGTCATCAAAGTCCATAGCTCCACTTCTATCCAGTAGTCGCTGATAATGCTGATAGACCCTATGCACAATCTCATCAAAATAACTATGAATATGCTGTGCATAGTCACTAGAGCTGATGAGTTTGCTTTTAGCAGAGCTAATAGCTGACAGCAAAGCACGCGGGGCATACTGTTTAGGATCAAGTTTAGCTTCTTCAATGCTTTGCTTTATCACTCTGATTTGATCTTCATCATCAAAAATAACAAACTTAGAATTAAGCCCGATGGTTTCGGCTTCCCGGCGTAGAATTCTCACACAAACTGAATGAAATGTCCCTATAGTGAGATGTTCAGCTTGCTGGCCTAATAATTCCTCTAACCGTAAACGCATTTCACGAGCCGCTCTATTAGTAAAGGTAACAGCCATAATATTGAATGGACTCACACCACACACTTTAACCAGATAGCCAACTCTATGAGTAATTACCCTGGTCTTTCCACTGCCAGGACCGGCAAGAATTAAAACAGGACCTTTAACAGCTTCTATGGCTTGTCTTTGTGCAGGGTTAAGCGAAGTAAGAATATCCATCAGGACTAACTATTATATCATCATCTCACCGATAAAGAGAAAGGCTAGATATCAAAACTATCCTGATGAGCTTAATCATATTGGAGATAAATCAGCTTTTTGATAGAATAGTAGTGAAAGCAAATGTCTATAGGAAATAAGCTGATTGTCATTGCTACTGCTAGACATATGGAGGCGCAGGTAATAAAAGGTCGACTGGAAAGCGAAGGTATTCCAGCCTTACTGAGCTATGAAAGCGCAAGTCTGGTTTATGGTCTTACAATTAATGGTTTGGGCGAAGCAAAAATAATGGTTCCTTCCCATCTGGCCGAAGAGGCAAAAAATATATTGAAAGTTCGGTTTAACCCGACAAATTAATGGTGACTCCACACACTGGGCTAAGCGTTATTACTGCGATTTATTTCTAAAGAAAGAGATACTTGAATTAATGAGCATTAGTGGTAGACCTAAATGAGTTCAAGATTAGAAGATATAGAACAACAGAGATTGGATAGCTTAGGGAGAGTTCGTACCCTGGGAATAGAACCATACCCGAGCTCCTTTCACACCAGTCACAGCATTGAGGATGCGATAGCATTTTTCAATCAAACAGTGGACGAATTACAGGCAATATCCCTTGCTGGTCGTGTCATCGCTAAGCGCTCTATGGGGAAAATGGCCTTTATGGATATTCGTGATGGCTCAGGAAAAATACAGCTATGTTTCCGATGTGGAACTCTGGAAGACGAAAAATACAATTTCATTAATGAAATTGATATAGGGGATATACTAGGAGCTGAAGGCACACTTTTCCGTACTAAAAGAGGAGAACTCACATTGCAGGTATCCGATTTTTTCATGCTATGCAAGTCACTTCGGCCCCTACCGGAGAAATGGCATGGTCTGGTAAATGTGGAGAAACGTTACCGGCAGCGCTACCTCGACCTTATTTCTAACGAAAGCGTTAGAACTCTTTTCATCAAGCGTAGCCAGATCATAGCCGCTATGAGAGACTTCCTCAACGGTCGTGGGTTTATGGAAGTAGAAACTCCCATGCTTCAATCACAAGCAGGTGGTGCTGTAGCCTGCCCTTTCATCACACACCACAACTCACTAAACACAGACCTTTATCTACGTATTGCACTTGAGCTTTACCTTAAAAGACTTATAATAGGAGGGTTTGATAGGGTTTACGAAATAGGACGAGTCTTTAGAAATGAGGGTATCTCCGTTAGACATAATCCCGAATTTACCTTGTTAGAATGCTACCAGGCTTATGCTGATTACAATGATGTAATGCGATTACTCGAAGATATGGTATCTCAGATTGCTATAAAAGTCTTTGGCGTCACCAGTGTTAATATTAGTGATAAAATCATCGAACTTTCCCCACCCTGGCAGAGAATAAATTTACGCGATGCTATTAAAGAATATTGCAACATTGACTACCATGAATTCCCAGACACAATTTCACTACGCCTTCGCATGGAGCAAATGGGGATTGAAGTTGATCCAGCTAAGGGAAGAGGACAGTTAATAGACGAACTAATTTCTTCTTTTGTGGAACCACATCTTATCCAGCCTACCTTCCTCATTGATTACCCGGTAGATATGTCTCCTTTAGCTAAAAGAAAACAAGACTCCGACCAAGTCGTAGACCGTTTTGAGGCATTTATCAATGGAATGGAAGTAGCTAATGCCTTCACTGAATTAAACGACCCTATCGATCAGAGACAACGTTTTACAAACCAGGCAAGCGAACAAGGCCTGAATGGAGAACTAAGCGTTATTGACGAGGATTTTCTTTGTGCTTTGGAATATGGCATGCCTCCCACTGGTGGATTAGGAGTAGGCATTGATCGCCTGGTGATGTTACTGACAGGGCAAACCTCTATTCGTGAAGTGATACTTTTCCCACAATTAAAAAATAAATTAAGCCTTTCCGCCAAACAAGACGAGGCTCAAGATGCTTGATATCAAATTTATCCGCGAGAATCCTGATTTAGTTGGCCAATCTCTGAGTAAAAGAGCAAAGGTATATGGACTAGACGACATACTTAAGATTGATGAGGATTACCGCAAATTACTTCGTCAGGTGGAATTACTCCGAGCCCATCACAACCAAACAAGCAGAGAGTTAGGTAAAAGCAGCGAGAGACCTCCAGAGCTTATTGCCCAGATGCGAAATTTGGGTGAGCAGGTATCTAACATGCAGCAGCAGGCGAATCAGGCTAAGAACAGACTGGATTCGCTGCTTCTTGAGCTGCCAAACCTGCCTAATGCCAGCGTTCCTCTGGGAAAAGACGAAACCGACAATATTGTGATTCGTACCTGGGGAACACCCAGGGAATTCTCTTTTAAACCTTCACCTCACTGGGATTTAGGTGAGAAACTTAACATAATAGATTTTGCCCGAGGGGTAAAGCTTTCAGGTACCAGATTCTACATACTTAAAGGGTGGGGGGCACGTCTACAGCGAGCGTTAATCTCATTTATGCTGAATTTGCATACTAATGAACATGGGTATCAAGAAATCATTCCCCCTCTTATGGTCAAGAAGGAGTGTATGATAGGATCAGGAAATCTGCCTATTTTTAGTGATAACTTATACCATGACGTTGAAGAAGATTTCTGGTTTATCCCCACGGCTGAGGTGCCTCTAACGAACCTGCACCGCGACGAAATACTGGGAGTAAAAGATCTTCCCATTCGCTATGTTGCCCATACTGCGTGCTTCCGTAGAGAGAAAATGGCTGCGGGTAAAGATTCCAGAGGAATAAAAAGAGGGCATCAGTTTGATAAAGTAGAGTTATACAAAATCACTGAACCGGAAAAATCCGATGACGAGCTTGATAGCTTACTGGATGATGCGGAAGACGTATGCCGAAAACTGTTACTACCTTACAGAGTAGTTCAACTATGTACCGGAGATCTTGGCTTTCATGCCTGTAAAACCTATGACATTGAAGTATGGGCTCCTGGTTCAGAAGAATGGCTTGAAGTCAGTTCTTGTAGTAACTGTAGTGATTTTCAGGCCAGAAGAACTAATATTCGATATCGCCCCTCCACGGGAGCTAAGCCACAACTTGTGCATACACTCAATGGTTCGGGGGTAGCCCTACCACGAATTCTTATCTCGGTACTTGAGAATTATCAACAACCAGATGGTTCAGTTCTGGTTCCGGAGATACTACAGCCTTATATGGATAGATAGTCCAGAGACTGACTATTGAATTAATAATGCCGTACAATCTACTATATTCGTTCCAGTTGGCCCAGTTAGAACCAGATCCCCTAGTTTCTCAAAGAAATGATAGGAATCGTTATCTAGAAGGTACCTCTCAGGATCAAGTCCCAGTTCCTTAGCTCTCTGTAGAGAATACTCATCTACAATCGCCCCAGCGGCATCCGTAGGTCCATCAATCCCGTCTGTACTAAAAGATACCAGAGCCACATTCTTCAGCTCAGCCAGAGCTGATACGGTGCTAAGTGCTATCTCCTGGTTTCGCCCTCCAATACCCTTACCGGTCACCTGTACTGTGGTTTCCCCTCCCAGAAGTAACAAACACGGCAACTGCTTCCCTTCTTTAATAAGCTCACCCACGAAATATGATAGCTTTTGTCCAACATCTCTGGCATTTCCATTAAGTTTAGTGGTCAGTGTTATAACATTCAAGCCATGAGATATCCCAATGTTTTTAGCTGCTTCAAGAGCTTCCATGTTGCTTGCGATAATTTTATAGCATGCTTTACGGAAGCATTCATCTCCACGATTTGGTGTTTCCGGTATCAACCAATTTGAGCCATCTCTTAAACGGCGAAGAACCTCAACAGGCACTTTATCTATCAGATTAAATTTTTCAAGTACTGCTAGAGCGTCTGAGAATGTCGTTGAATCCCAGTAAGTAGGTCCACTCGCAATTGTGTCCAGGCTATCTCCAACCACATCGGAAATCAATAAAGTTACGATCTGCGCAGGATAGGCAGCCCTGGCAAGTTGCCCTCCTTTTACTGCCGACAGGTGTTTTCTAACCACATTAAGTTCATTAATAGTAGCTCCGCTCCTCAGTAGAAGTCGCGTAACCTCCTGCAACTGGGCAAGCGTTATTCCTTCTGCGGGAAAAGGAATAATTGCTGACCCTCCACCACTTATCACAAATATTGCCAGGTCACGCTCACCAAGTTTTTGTAATAGAGATAACATATTGCGGGTACTTTCTACTCCAGCCTCGCTGGGAATGGGATGTCTCACTTCCATAAACTTGATTTTCCCATTATAGGCAGATGGCATAGTACCTTCGGGAATATTGACTATTCCTTCTGAAAGCAAGTCACTTAATATATCTTCAATTGCCCTGGCCATTACGACACCAGCTTTACCTCCTCCAGCCACTACAATTTTCCCTACCTGATTGAGATCAACTTCACAATCAGCAATTTTTAGCTTATCCGTATCTAACGTAATCCATTTCTTTATACTGGATGTAGGATTTCCTGCTTTGATAGCACTATCCACTACTTCGACCAGAATTTTCCTGGCTCGATTAAGTTCTGATGTCCTGGCATTCTCTACTAAGTTATTAGCATTCCTTACTATCATCTATCAATTATCTCCATTTTACTGTCTGCTAAAACAGATACACCCATATCTCACTTCAACAATGCAGTAAACAACACATTCACGACATAGACAAATAGCGACTCTAAACAAGGCAACTACAGTAAACTATAAGGTGATGTTAAGCAACCTATTTTTTATTTAAATCTTTATTCACCAGATTGGGAGGTGTTTCTCCAGATAGAGCTGCAATCGCATTATCTGCAGCCATTTCCGCCATTTTGTTTCGTGTTTCCTCAGTAGCACTACCCAGATGAGGAAGCAAGACCACGTTTTCTAATTCAGCTAGACCTGGCGACAACGCAGGTTCATTTTCAAAAACGTCCAGAGCCGCACCAGCAATTTGTTTATTCTGGAGAGCCTTTATTAAAGCTACCTCATCGATGACAGGACCACGAGAAGCATTAATAAGATAAGCTGATGACTTCATCAAAGCTAGTCTCTGTTCATTTATTAAATGACGAGTCTCTTTGGTCAATAATGTATGCAATGTAATATAGTCAGATTCCTTCAATAGAGTGTCCAGTTCTACTCGTGCAGCATTATACTTTTTCTCAATTTCTGCACTAATTGGTACTATATCGTAGTATAAAACCTTCATATCAAATCCGGAAGCACGTTTGGCTACCTGCTGACCAATTCTACCGAATCCGACAACGCCAATTGTTTTACCATGAATATCTGTTCCAAGTAGCATTCTTGGTCGCCATTTTTTGTACTTTCCGGCTCTAACTAAGGAATCCCCCTCTACTATTCTACGAGAAATAGCCATCAGTAGAGACCAGGCCAGGTCAGCAGTAGTATCAGTCAATACACCCGGGGTATTTGTAACCATAATGCCCTTCTGGGTAGCATATTCAACGTCTATATTGTTATAACCAACAGCCATATTAGCTATAACTTTTAATTTCTTACAGGAATCAATTACCTCTTTGTCTATAGCTTCATTCACTGTAGATACGATAGCGTCAACATCTGAAACATTCTTAATTAACTCAGCCTTGGATAATATCTCCGGCTGATCGCAAATTGAAACGTCGAACTTTTCTTTGATTTTATCCAAACCTACCTCGGGGATTACATCAACTACAAAAACCTTCATTAAACTTCCTCCAAATTAAAAATTGAAATTTAGGGCTAATTCTACTCTTTAACAGCCCCTTTTTACAAGTCATAGTTTAAAATAAATTTGAAATGACACTTTGCTACAAATAATCAAAGTTGATTAACAGCGTTCTCGATTACTTCAATCCGCTGGGGTTTACCTTCATTGTTAATTTCTACAGCTACAAAATCTATTCTCCATGAAGCAGGAGTATTCTGATGTGTACTGATATACGTTAAGGCTGAAGAAATAAGTTTCCTCTTTTTTCCCGCTGTTATTGATTCTTCGGGAGTGCCAAAGGCAAGATTACTCTTTGTTCTAACTTCTATAAAAACTAGTTGATCTCTTTGTTTTGCTATTATATCAATTTCCCCCATCCTGCAGCGGAAATTGGTCTCAATTATGTGGTAGCCCCTTTTCTTAAGCGACTTCTGGGCTAACCGTTCCCCTAAGCTTCCAAGTTCCTGTCTATTCATATTCTACTAATAACTGCTTACTCTCTATTCCTGATAACACGTTTTACTGGAGCAAAGGAATGCCGATGGATTGCTGAAGGTCCTAAACGCCACAAATTTGAAATGTGTTCCCTTGTTCCATATCCTTTGTTTTTTGCAAACCCATAACCAGGATAAATTTTATCTAGTTTCTCCATCATATGATCCCTGCTAACTTTAGCTACAATTGAAGCACAAGCAATAGAAAGACAAAGCTTATCACCCTTAATTATTCCTTCATGAGAATATTTAAAGTCAGGAATAGAAAATCCATCAACAAGAATAAAATCAGGTAAAACAGGCAACTTAACAACAGCTCTCTCCATAGCCAAAAAAGTCGCTTGCAGAATATTAATAGAATCGATTATCCTGGGCGAAACAATTCCCACACTAAAAGCTAAAGCCTCTTTGCAAATTAAAGCAAAAAGGTATTCCCGTTTTTTAGGTGTAAGCTCTTTACTGTCTTTTATCAGATTCAACCATGGTTGATGAACCGCTGGCAGAATTACAGCTGCCGCTACGACCGGACCGGACAGAGGCCCTCTCCCAGCTTCATCAATACCGGCAATAAATTTGTGGCCGTCCAGTCTAAGTTTCATTTCCCTGCTGTAATCTGGCAATTGGAGTCCCTTATCTTTCTTTAACATAACTGATTACTAGCTGGATTTTTCAATAATGCCTCCCCCCAATATCACACAATCCTGATAAAAAACAATAGCCTGTCCAGGAGTCACCGCGCGTTGAGCCGATGGGAATCGAACCAAAGCGGAATGTGCCGTTAAAGATAATTCAGACTTGACCTCTGGTGACCTGTATCTTATCTTTGAAGTAAGCATAGCCGGACTGGAAGGTGGATTTGATATCCAACTTAACTCTATGGCAACAAGGTTACTACTATAAAGATCTGCCTTAGTACCGAGAACAATTGTGTTATTCTCAGGATCTATTTTCACTACATAGAGAGCATCGGATGAGGAGAAACCAAACCCATGTCTCTGCCCTATAGTATAAAAGGCTATCCCCCGGTGGTGACTCAGCAATTTGCCAGTGGTATCAACTACATCTCCAACCTCAATAGGGAATCGTTTACTCAGGAAAGCATTACATCTCTCTCTTGAGGAAATAAAACAGATATCCTGACTGGACTTGATATTCAAGGGTAAGTTGTTCTGTTTTGCAATTAACTGAATTTCATCTCTACTGTAATTTCCCAAAGGGAAAAGTATGTGCCCAAGTTGCTCCTGATTTAGCATATAAAGAAAATAAGTCTGGTCCTTTTTTACGTCTTTTGCTTTGAGTAAGTGATAATGTAAACCCTGATATTCAATCTTCGCATAATGGCCGGTAGCCATATAATCAACTCCAGTAGACAATAGATTGTCCATTAACAGTCCAAATTTTATATGCCGATTACAGGCCAGGCATGGATTGGGAGTTCGTCCACACCTGTATTCCTGACAAAAATAATCAACCACAAAATGCCTGAATTCTTCTTGTAAATCTATCTGCCGAAAACGAATACCTAAGGCAGTACAGAGTTTTTCAGCCAGATGTGCCTGACGTCGAGATTGGGCCGAATCATCGAGAAATGCATGTACTCCTTCAACCGAATAACCGCTCCTTTTCAACAAAAAAGCAGCCACAGAAGAATCCATGCCTCCACTTAAGGCTACTGCCACATGGGCCTTATTCATCGTAGAGAATATTTGTTCTTTTTCAGCAAGTCACCAATCTTACCCCATATTAGATTCGTGATCTGTTTTCGAGGAAGAGAGGCATCTATTACTTCCCATCGATCCGGATCTACTGAAGCTATCTTAAGATAACCTTCCCTTACGCGATGATGAAACTGCAGATCCATCGACTCAAAACTATCGCGGCTATTAAATCTCCTGGCTAGCCCTTCTTCAGGAGAAATATCAAGGAGGATATTGATATCAGGGGTAATATTCTTAACCGCCAGGTTATTAATCAACTCAACAGTTGAGAGAGGAAGCTTTCTACCATAACCCTGATAGGCAAGAGTGGAAGGACTAAAACGATCACAGATAACCACTTTCCCCCTTTGTAAGGCGGGGCGAATTACTTCAGTAATTAACTGTATACGAGAAGCCGCAAAGAGGAACAGCTCTGTTTCAGAGCAAATTAGAGTACTCCCTCTATTCTTTAATATTTTCCTGATCCTGTTACCCAGTACGGTACCACCTGGTTCAAATGTCAGTACTGCAGGAATTTCTTGACTGCATAGTCTGCGATATAAAGTTCTGGCTTGCGTACTCTTCCCACAGCCTTCGCATCCTTCAAAGACAATAAATAGGCCCAAATATCTTTCCTATAGTAACGTTATTTTATTTATAAGCAATACTATGCTGCTCACCTAGTAGATTTTGTAAACGATGAATATAGCTGGTTTCAGAATCAGAGGGAAAAACTATACTCAAACACTGTTTCATATCAGCAACACTATTATTCCGAAGAACATAGACTGAAATGCCAAGCCCCTCAGCATCTCGTATCTTTTGAGATTTCTTTCGGTAGTAGCTCCGTGTAGTAAGAAATATGTCAGCCTGTTTAAGGTCAGCCACTATCCTGATTTTACGTCTCTCTTCTCCAGCCAGTTGTTGCAATAGTGTTCGATTCACCCCAAATAAATAGAATCGTAATGCCTCATCATCTATCTCCTTCATTCCCCCAATAGTAACTTCTTGTGTTCTTTCTACAGATGTATTGGAGTTAAACTCCTCTGTCTTAACTTCCCCATTCTCATCCATCCAGCGGAGCTCACTAGGAATAGATTGTTGATGTAAGGCCGCATCAACTGCATCGACAACATCCGGATGAACAATCACCTTATGATAATCCAATATTTCAACCACTATATCAAATGTTGGTGGTGCTTTGCGCTCGAGGATAGATTTCTGGGTATGACGGCGCTTCGCTTCTTCATCACCCAGCGTAACTGTTTGAATACCACCAATGAGGTCTGATAGCGTAGGATTCATTATTAGGTTTTCCAATGTGTTTCCATGAGCAGTTCCGACTAATTGGACACCTCTTTCAGCGATGGTTCTAGCTGCCTGGGCTTCAAGTTCAGTACCTATCTCATCAATTATAATCACTTCAGGCATATGGTTCTCTACTGCCTCAATCATCACTGCATGTTGCATAGCAGGAGTGGCAACCTGCATCCTTCGTGCATGTCCTATTGCCGGGTGGGGAATATCTCCATCTCCAGCAATCTCATTAGAGGTATCTATCACAATTACACGCTTTTTCAAGTCATCAGCTAATACTCGTGCTATTTCTCTTAACATAGTAGTTTTACCTACACCTGGTCGACCCAGTAATAAAACACTTCGATTCGACTCAACAAGGTTCTGAATCATATTTACAGTACCAAAGACCGCCCTGCCTACACGACAGGTCAGACCAATAATCCGCCCATTTCTGTTACGTATCGCGGATATTCGATGTAATGTACGCTCTATCCCGGCACGGTTATCACCACTAAATTGCCCTACACGTGATAACACATAATCAATATCGGCCGCACGGATTTCTTCAGAACCAAGAACTAGCTCTCGACAGAGAAAACGAACCTCAGGAAGGCGCCCTAAATCCATGACTATTTCCAGAAGCTCGTTGAAATCAGCTTGCTGACAGACTAGTTCACGAATACGAGGTGGCAAGACATCCAGTAATTCATCCAGGTCGTCAGCAATTACCTTCTGCAAAGTTATTTTACCAACCTCTGGTAGCTAAGAGTTCTTGCTGAGGAATAGTCTTAATATCCAATCCTGGCATAGCTTTACCCAGGCCTTTGGATGCTTCAGCGACAATAGCTGGATCCTGATAATGAGTGGTAGCCTTAACGATAGCTTTTGCCATTACTGGTGGATTACTGGACTTGAAAATGCCAGACCCAACAAATACACCATCCGCTCCTAACTGCATCATTAATGCAGCATCGGCAGGTGTAGCTATACCACCAGCAGCGAAGTTAACTACAGGCAATTTACCGGTTTTGTGAATTTCAATCAGTAATTCTAGAGGTGCACCCAGCATCTTGGCCTCAGCAGCCAGCTCTTCTTCTAGTAAAGCCCCGACTTTACGAATTTCATCCTGTACGGCACGCATATGCCTGACAGCTTCAACAATATTCCCAGTTCCTGCTTCTCCTTTGGTCCTTATCATAGCTGCCCCTTCTGAAATACGTCGCAATGCTTCACCTAAGTCCCTGCAACCACAGACAAAAGGAATACTAAAATCGTGCTTCCAGACATGATGACTTTCATCGGCAGGAGTAAGCACTTCAGATTCATCAATAAAGTCAACACCCAGGGTCGACAATAATTGTGCCTCAACGAAGTGACCGATACGGCATTTTGCCATCACCGGAATACTGACTGCATTCATTATGCCTATAATCACTGTTGGGTCAGCCATCCGTGCTACACCACCAGCAGCACGTATATCCGATGGCACCCTCTCCAGAGCCATGACAGCACATGCTCCCGCGTCTTCAGCAATCTTGGCATGCTCTGGAGTAACTACATCCATAATAACTCCCCCTTTAAGCATCTGTGCCAAGCCAGTTTTTGTTGTCCAAGTACCTTTTTCTACTTTCATTTCATCTCCTCGAATATTCATCATAGTATTTATCGCCTATTTTGGCAAATAAACCAAACAGGAGAGAATACTCTGATTATAATTTATTATTTACAAATTGGTGTTCTGGACGGTACACCACTTCGCCGGGGGTATTTATCAGATGTCTGGCGGATTTTATTAACAACTACTAAGTACCGTTCATCCCCAAGTTCTTCAATACCTACCTTCTTTATTTGAGTTATCTCACCTCCCATTATATCAAGAGCAGCTGTCGCTTTACTTATTTCTTCATCAATTTTCCCTTTCTTATAAGCCACGAATTTTTCGCCAACTTTGCAGAAAGGTAAAGTTAATTCAATAAGAGTGGACATTGAAGCTACCGCGCGTGAAACAACCAGATTAAATTGCTGGCGATAAAGAGGGGAATGAGCAACTTCCTCTGCCCTTCCGGTTATCACATCGACACCTGAAAATTTCATTTTCTTTATTAAATGGCGAAGAAAGGTTGTTTTTTTGGCTGTTGAATCGAGAAGTGTCAGTTTAATATGAGGTAAGATAATTTTAAGAGGAATTCCAGGAAAACCTGCTCCTGTGCCTATATCTATAATGGAAAAACTGGGTAATGCTAATTCTTCTTTAGTTAATACCAGGGTTACAGTCAATGAGTCGAGAAAATGTTTTAGCTGTACCTCCCTATAATCAATTATAGTTGTCAGGTTAATTTTTTTATTCCAATCCTGTAATTCTTGATAAAAAAGCTCGAAGAGCATCTGATGATTTTCATCAAGTTCTATACCCAGCTTACAGGCTCCACTAGTGAGTACTTTCATAATAAAGCTTCAATCCATTAGCTTTGAAATCCGCATTAAACACAGTCTATATAGCAGGTTAAATATCAACGAACACTTGAGGTGCCAGTTCCATTACGATTCTTTTTACCTCTCCAACTACTGCCCTTATCTCAGGTAATGCTCGCTTACTGGTTCTCAACTTGATAATCTGTCTAATTTCACGAAAATTCCAAGTACAAATAATTTGTGTCTCACAGGCATTAGGAAGAACATAACGGGCAATTTCAGGCTTTATCCCTTCAGCTAGCAACTCCCGATAAGCCTTCCAACAAGTATTCATAGCATTTTCAAAGCATTGCTTTCCAGCATCCCCTTTTTCAATAACCTCTGGAGGTTCAATATACCTGGGTTCATTCTCTCTAACATATCTCTGGCTACGCTGACTATAGCTAGCTAAACGGTGTCGAACTAGCTCATGTGTTAATACACGACTGGCGCGTATGTAGAAAGTTGCGCAAGCATGCTCAACCATTGATTCATGCCCTATCTCCAGCCATTTTTGAATCCGATCAGGCGTCGTACCGGTTTTATCCTGAGTATCCCAGCAAAGCCTTCCCGCTCTTTCTATTATTTTCTCAGCTTCAGGAGTAACAGCCAATAGTCTTACTTCTACATCATATCCATCAATCATATTCTACCCTTTTATTATCCAGTTCATTAGTCATCTTTTCTTACAACAATAATAGTAATTTGAAATACTACTATTCTTATCCTATCTCTTTAGCACAGGATACCAGAACAGCTACATATAAGAAAATCCAACATATAGTAGATATCCACTACCAGTGAAATCCTCTAACCATAATAAGTAATATATGAATAAATCAATCATAACTCCAATATGATACGTGCATCAACAACCTTACACCCCTTTCCCTGCTGATATACAATAATTGGATTGATATCTACCTCTTTAATTTCATCAAAATCATAAACCAATTGACTCAAGCGGCTTATGCTTTCAGCAATAGCACTGACATCCCTGGGAGACTCTCCCCTCAAACCTTCAAACATCGAGTAGAATCTCATTTCCTGCATCATTTCTTTCGCGCCTTCCTTACTAATAGGAGCTACTCTAAAAACTACTTCTTTTAGCAGCTCAACAAAAATCCCCCCCAAGCCAAACATCACTACTGGACCAAAAGTGCTGTTACGGGCAGAACCAATTATAATCTCTGTTCCGGACTGAGCCATTTCCTGTATTGTTATCCCCTTGATTTCTGCTTTCTCATTGTAGTTTTGTGCATTAGTTACCAGTAGTTTATACATTTCTCTGACTTCCTTTTCACTACTGACATTAATCTTTACTCCTCCGGCATCGCTCTTGTGTATTATCTGAGGAGAAGCTATCTTCATCACTACAGGATATCCGATACTATTAGCTAGAGACACAGCTTCATCTTCATCACTTGTCAAAAATGTTTGTACTACGGGTAGTCCATAAGCTGATAAGATTACTTTCGCTTCCAGCTCGTTAAGTATCTCCTTCTTATTGTCTCTCATCTTGTCAAGTTTGGTTCTCACCATTTGCTTATTAACATCTGAGTAAGGAGTAAAACTCATATGCTTCCGATTTCTTAACTGACTTAATTCACGCAACGCAGCCATAGCGTCTACCGCTACTTCAATTCCATCATAGGCTGGCACTCTATTCTCAATGAGATGGGTTATAGCCTTTTGGCACTCCAGTCCACCAAGAAAACTTGCCACTACCGGCTTATTTGTTATTCCTGAATCCCTGGCTCCCCTGGCCACAGCTTCAGCTATAACTACTGGGTCCGTAGTTGCGGTTACACTGTAGAGCACAATTAATCCATCAACCCAATCCTGTAGCAAGGCCATCTTCACCGTATCATAATAAATGGCTGTTGTTGCCATTCCTGTAAGGTCAACCGGGTTCCTGGCACTACCAAAAGAAGGCATATATCTGTGCATAACCTGTTGTAAACCATCAGGAGCTTCTTTCAGAGGAATACCGTATAATTCTGAGGCATCGGCGGTTAACACGCCAGCACCACCTCCATTAGTTATAACAAGGATGTTGTCTCCTTCCAGAGGCGGTTGAATTGCTAAAGCCTTGGAGCGGGAAAAAAGGTTACTCAAATTCAGCGCCTTTATTACTCCGCATTGTTTCATGGCTGCATAAAATATTTCACTACTCCCCGCTAGTGAACCGGTGTGTGAAGCAACTGCAGCAGCTCCCCTTCTGGATAATCCAGCTTTCACCGCTATAATAGGTTTAATAGAGCGTCTAGCAGCATCCATAAAGGCATGACCGTCTTTCAATCCTTCCACATAAACTGCAATTGTGCCGACATCAGGATCACTACTTAAATAGTTGATAACCTCATCAATCTGAATATCAGCCATGTTACCTATACTGACCAGGTAGGATATTCCAATACTTTCAATCCAGGACCTGGCATCTATGGCTACTATCATGACCCCACTCTGAGAAATTAAAGCAATATTACCTGGACAAGGCAATCGCGGGGCAAAAGACGCATTACATTTACTGGGATTGCCTAATATACCAACAACGTTAGGCCCAAGAATCCTCATACCATATTTTCTGGCTGTACTAATAAGTTTTTCTTCCAATTCCACATTCCCTACCTCGGCAAAACCCGCGCTTATAACTACAGCAAATTTGATGTTTTTAATTCCGCACTCTTCAATAATTTTCATACAAAGTTGAGCAGGAATAGCTAAAATAGCCAGGTCTATTCCATTTGCAGGAATATCTAGAACAGATTTATAGGCTTTAATTCCCAGAATGCTTGGTTCATTTAGATTGATAGGATAAATAACTCCCTGATAGCCTCCTTCGATCAAATTATTCACAACGCTATAGCCAATTTTTCCCGGGGTACTGGAGGCTCCTACTACTGCAATTGCCTTTGGTTTAAACAAATTTTCAAGTTCCATTCTCTTTATCATTTCTCCTCTATACAGCTAAAAGACTAGCTTCACGGAATCTAGTCTTTTAGCTTCTAATATATTGACAACAGTCCTGCATATTAAACCATTAGCTTTATACCATACTATTCGATTTTAACATGAGGAGGATTTGGAAACCAGACAGAATATTTGATAGCATTATCTAAATACTACTATTCGACATAGTATTAAGGAAAACTCTGCTATAGTCTGATATATTATTAAAGAAATTGGCTACAATGTATTTCTTTTATCCCGATACCATTCTCTACATTAGGAGCATATCTTACCTGTAAAACAGTATGCTATACGATATTCTAAGGATAATCCAGGAGGTAAAAAATGATAGCAGATTTACTAGTTGAGTTGGTTCAGATACCCGGCCCTACAGGATTTGAGAGCAGAGTGGCTTCAAAACTATACGATTTACTTAAAGAACACGTAGACGATATATATATTGATAAGATAGGTAATTTAATCGCTAAGAGAAAAGGAAGTGAGGGAAAGCACTCTCTTGTGATAGAAGCCCACATGGATACAGTCAGTATGGTGGTACAGAAGGTTGATGATTATGTTTGGTTTGATCGACTGGGATGGATTAATTTCCGTACTTTACCAGGGACTTCAGTGCTTATTCTTGGTAGAGATCGTGATATTCCCGGGGTAGTGTGTTCTCCAAGTGCACACTTTGAAGGTGGTGATATAGAGCTATGGATTGATGTAGGCGACAGGCAGAGATTTGTTTCTGTTGGAGACCCCATAGTATTCGACATGCCAGTTCGATGGCTGGATGACAATAGAACCCTTCTGGCCAGCCATTCGCTAGATGACAGAGTAGGTTGCAGCATCATTGTTGAGTTAGCGAGACAACTGGACAAGGTACCTCGACACAACATATATTTCATAGGTGCAGTTCAAGAAGAGACAAGTGGTCTTGGCGCCAGACATGCTTTAAGACAGGTATCTCCAGACTGGTTTATTGCACTTGACACCGGGTTTGCTCAGGATGCTCTCCCTGATAAAAATAAAACCGTTCCGCTACGTACAGGTATAGGAGTGCGCCGGCTCTCCTTCTGTCAGCCTGCTGATAGAATGTATCCCGCAACAGCGAATTTCGCCAGCCCACGACTGAATAAACTATTGATAGAAGCAGCTTATAAACTTAACACTCCTTTTAACGTAGATATAAGCACAAGGACGTTTGCTGACCATCATATATCCTCTGAAGAGCTTCCGGAAACGGATTCCACTCTTATGTTTGTAGCCAGGAGATATAGCCACTCTCCTCAAGAGGTTGTTGACATTAACAATGTTGAGCATGCCGTGGATATTCTACGTCAAGCTATCACCGATCTGGATAACTGGGATGAGTAAGGACTGGTAAAAGTATCTGCAAATTCCGTTGACGACCAGGGTATGGAATTGCTAGTCTACAAAATTAAAGGTAAATAAAAATATGATACAAAAAGTAACTATGGAAACAATAGTATCTCTATGCAAACGGAGAGGATTTATCTTCCCCAGTAGTGAAATATACGGGGGGCTCTCTAGTTGCTGGGATTATGGGCCAATAGGAATTGAGCTTAAACGAAACATAAAGTATGCATGGTGGAAAACAATGGTACAAGGCAGAGACGATGTACTAGGTATAGATGCCAGCATACTCATGTCTCCCAAAGTATGGGAAGCTAGTGGTCATTTAAAAAGCTTTACTGACCCTTTGATAGAATGTGAATCCTGTCATTCAAGGTGGCGTTCTACCGAAATTGAAACTGAAAACTGCCCTAAATGTGGTGGTAAACTCGGTGAGCCCAGAATGTTTAACCTTATGTTTAAGACATTCATGGGATCAGTTGAAGAACAAGCCAATATGATTTACCTTCGCCCGGAAACAGCTCAAGGTATTTTTATCAATTTCACCAACGTAGTTAATACTTCCAGAAAAAAATTACCGCTGGGTATTGCGCAGATAGGTAAATCGTTCCGAAATGAAATAACTCCAGGGAACTTTATCTTCAGAACCCGTGAGTTTGAACAAATGGAAATGGAGTACTTTGTGAAGCCAGGAACTGATGATGAATGGTTTGATTACTGGCTTAAAGAGAGGTTCAACTGGTATATTAATCTTGGTATTAATCCAGAAAACTTACGTCTACGCGAGCATAGTAAAGATGAGTTAGCCCATTATGCCAAGGCCTGCTATGATGTCGAATATCTATTCCCTATGGGATGGTCAGAGTTGGAAGGCATAGCTAATCGGGGTGATTACGACCTGACGAAACATGCGGATTATAGCGGTAGGGATTTTAGCTACTACGATAGAGAGACTGATACACGCTATATTCCCTTTGCTATCGAACCCTCGGCTGGTGTTGACCGTTCATTACTAGCCTTTCTGCTTGATGCCTATCACGAGGAAGAAATTCAGGGAGAAAACAGAGTGGTCCTGCGTTTTCACCCTACCCTGGCACCAATAAAAGTAGCCGTCCTCCCACTAAGCAGAAAAGAAAACCTGACTACCCTTGCCAAGGATATTCACAAACAGTTATGTAACAACTTTACAACCCATTACGATGACTCCCAAAGCATAGGTCGAAGATACAGGCGTCAGGACGAAACTGGTACTCCTTTCTGCGTCACCGTTGACTTTCAATCTCTAGAAGACAACCAGGTGACCATCCGTGAAAGAGATAGCCTAGCGCAGATACGGATACCAATAAAAGACCTGGACCATACCCTTAATGCAAAACTAACAGGTGAAGCTTTTACCACCACTCCACTATGGGAAACACAGCAAAAGTGATCCAATCTTCAGTTAATAGGAAATCGTTAAATATACTATTTAAGTAATAAAGGAGTAGAAAATGAAAGAGGAAATATTTGAGGCATCTTTAACTACCGAGATGATCAAGCGCATGAGAGGGGCTGTGGTTATAAAAGGAGGTACCTCCGCTTATGGGACGCTCGACAATTCACTTGAGGCTCTAAAAAACAGGATGAAATCGCCAATCTTTGAGAACGAGCGGATGTGGAAACTCCTCCGTGGTTCCTACGATATACACCAGCACAGTGGACCATCCGCTACCACTGAGCGACTGTTCGACGAACTGGACCTGGCTATCCAAGGATGTTATATAGGTCAGGGAGGAGTTGTCTTTAAAAACCATGATACACCCACCACTCGATCAGTTAAACTTGTTCAGAAAGTTGTCGACCAATGGGCTGAAGAGCATAACAAAAAGAAAATCGAACTCTTCGGCGGCGTTGTCTTAAATAATACGGTCGGAGGATTAAATCCAGAAGCTGTTGTCGCTGCCTATCGCCTTGGTGGCAAATATGTTTGGCTACCGAACCTGGACTCTAATCATCACCGCAGAGTCACAGGAGAAGGGGAAGGAAAAGGCATAGATATAATAGATAAAGACGATAATGTAATACCTGAAATGAAAGATGTACTGGAACTTATAGCTGAAGGAGATATGGTCCTTGGGATAGGTCACCAGAGTACAAGAGAACGTTTAATGGTTGCAAGAGAGGCTGTAAAGATGGGGATACAACGTATAGAAGTGAACCATGTTAACTATCCCATGACCTGGCTTACTCCGGAACAATGCAAAGAGTTTGCAGACTTAGGTGCTTATATCGGAATATATGCCATGGACATGGGTAATTTTTATACTATGGATGAAATTATGCCCATCTATGAAGCTGTGGGACCAGATAGGATAGTACTGGGTTCTGATTGCGGCCACATTGGGCTTCCATATGCACTGGATGGATTACGAAGGTTAATACTCGAATTCCTCATCAGGGGTGTTCCTGACGAACATGTCAAACTTATGTGTCAAACAAATGCTTATAACTTGCTACACTAATTAGTACGCCTGCTAATAATTTAGCAGACAAAACCAGCTTCCATACCGATACTTATACTACCTGGGTCTCAATATACCCAGGTAGTATGCATACTTAAATAGACAAACAACCTCGATATTTTAGTATTCTTATACCATTTTACTTCTTGATAAATTATTTTTATATACACTATAATACATTAGTTGTAATATAGAGAAAATATAATCAATGAAAGAGCAAATAATAGTCATTATACTGGTTATATCATTTTTCCTGGTACTTGTTTTTCCGGTAGAAGCTCAGGATAGTGATATCAGGACAATTACTATCACCATGACTACTAAATCTATTCTTGAAATCGAATTGAATCCTGTAACATGGGAGATAGGAGCTGTAGAGCCAAATAAAGAATACAAAACAAACCCAGAAAAAACCTGGTGTACTATAACGAATCGTGGTAACTGTGTTGTCGATACCTACATTAACGGAGACGACGCCAGATGGGTCGAAAACCCCAATAGTAAGTGGATTCTCAGTTCTAATGAAAGTAATAGTGAAAACGAGTGTGTGCTGTGGTATTGGATAGCATGGTGTAGTACTGACTATATCCCAGTTACAAAAGCAGATAGTGGTATGGGGTCTGAGTTTTGTATTGACCTTGATATTGGCGAGGAAAACCAAAAACAATTCGGGCTGAAACTGCTCACTCCTACCTCTTTTATAGGTAGTCGGGATATGGAAAGCACAATTATAATAAGTGCTGTAGCTACTTGAATATGCTACAGAATAGGTACGTATTCTGGCTGTTCACCTTATTATTAGCAGTACTATTACCTTCAACCACTTTAGCCTGGAGCTTTAGTGTATCACCCTCTGAAGTGGAAATAGAGAACCTATCACCTGGCAATAAAGCTGAATTTAAACTCAGCATCTATAATAAGGAGAGTATTAACCAAGTATTTTACTTAAGCTCCTATTTACCTGATGAAACGGATATCAGGCAGGGGAGAACTGTAGTACCAGATAATAGCTGGATTAGCCTTCCTGCTCAGGTTAAAGTCACGGCTAACTCCGAAAAAGAGATAACGATAGCAGTATCTATACCTCAAAACCAGGAATGGAAAGGTAAAGACTGGGAAATCTGGTTAGGCATTTCTCCTGAAACTCCAGAATTACTAGTAATAAATTATTATGTCAGGTTATTATTGTCAACTGGTGAGGCTACAAATGCTGCTTCTCATTCGGCACAACTCGTTATAATTGTCAGCATTGTAGTTTTATTTTACGTGCTTTGTTCTTATTACCGTAAAGCTCACCGTAACACAATTAGATAAATAGTAAGTACTATTCCTTGTTTTCAGTTAATAATACTTATTGGATTTAGTTTAAATCTGTCGCGATTTCAATACCGTTACCGGTTCCACTTCTATGGCGTGGTCAGTATAAAGAATACCATCCAGATGTTCTATCTCATGTTCTAGCGCCTGCGCCAGAAGGCCTTCACCAATAACAGTAATATTTTTATTCCGGCGATCCAGTGCCTCTACTTCCACTTTTACTGAGCGCTCAACCTGTCCATTAAAGCCCGGTAAACTCAGGCAAGCCTCTTCAACAACACGACTCCCTTCTTTTCTTATTATCTCAGGATTTATAAGCACTAGAAGCTCTGCTTCCGGTATTTCTATAACCGCTATCCGCAGAGACTGCCCAATTTGAGGGGCTGCAAGTCCAACGCCGGCAGCATCCCTCATGGTATCAACCATGTCATCAATTAATTTTTGAATAGCACTATCAACCTGGCCAACCTTTTTTGTTTTTTGCCGTAGCACCGGATCAGGCAGAGAAGGATCAATCAATCTTCGTATCTTCAATATTGCCATAATTACACCTCACTAAATACCAATCAGTTTTGGAAAGACATGCCTTTCTTACTAAGCTATTATGCTTCTGGCACAACCTCTGCTATTCGTTCCAGGAGAATGCCGGTATAGCGCTGTTCTTCCATTGCACATTCGTAAAGTACCGACTTGACCTCTTCGTTACCAGTTACTTCTGAAGCCTGTAAAAAGAAATCATATGATACATATTCTTTCTCAACTGCTGTTTCCAATAATTCCAATTCATCAGTAAATTCAGTATACACCTTAGCTATAAAAGGATTTACTTCTATTGTATCTTCATAGTGCTCCGCCACTAGCTCCCGCACAAATTGTTTGAGAGGGGAAAGCGTATCTTCTCCAGCTAAGCTGCAGGCACAGGTATAAAGTCTATATATATGTTCATCCTTGGCATTAAATAATACCTTGAGGATATCTTCTACCTGAGGTGATGCGGCTTTATCTATAGCTATTTTATAATATTCCCTGGAAGCTTTTTCCAGTTTTATAGACAACACAAGAATATTCCTGAGATCGATTACTTTGGTCAGTGACATAGGCTTTTTCCTGACCAGATTAATAATAGCCTTTCTAGCCCGATTCAAAGTCTTGTTATCACGTAAATGAGGCGGGTTTTTAAAGCCCAACTCAATCGCCATCCCTTCCATATAGATATCTCTGGTATCCTGTATTTTTTTTACCGACTCAGTCTTTATTTCAGGCAAATCATTGACAATGCCATAAGTCCACCTACTGATACCCCCATCAAGATGTAAAAGACTCCTGAAACCCAATTGATGCAGGGCAATAGCTGCTGCTACACTTCTGTAGCCAGAGCGACTATAAGTTACTATTATTTTTTCCTTGGATATCTGCTCCACTCTCTCTTTTATTTCAGCAAGTGGAACCAGCATAGCTTTGGGAATATGTCCAATACCATATTCGCTGGGTTGTCTAACATCGAGAATTAAAAATCGCTCATTCTTATCCTTGTTCAATATGTCCTTAAGCGCATTCGGTTTTAACTTTCGTATCTGGTCTACAGCACAGACAATTTTCATCAGTAGTTCCTCCTCACTCAAATCAGGTCAGGCATCATTACATTTCTATAAGAACCCCGGTGCTTCAATTTACCAGAATAATATAGTTATTCCGGTAATAATAAGCTGATCAGGATAGTTCCATACGCTTCTTACATAATATCTTTTTCGCTCTCTTCCATTGCTTTAGAAAATGTCGCACTGAGTTGAGCTGGTAGTCCTTCAATATCCACCCTAAGGAAACCACGAACAATAGTGGCAGTAGCCTCGTTACGGGTTAATCCTCGTGCCATCAGGTACTCTATCTCCTCTTCAGCGATCTTACCCACAGCAGCTTCATGAGACAGGTCGATACCAGCAATAGTACCCTTTAGCTCAGGTACGGCATGGATCATCCCTTCCTCCCGCAAAATCAACCCTCGACATTCCAAGTGCCCTTTCACGTCAGGAACATTACCTTCTATATAGCCACGAGCGATAATTTCTCCTCCAGTACTTATTGCCCTGGAGACGACCTCCGCTCTGCTTCCTTTTGCATCCAGTATTACTCTTGACCCCACATCCATACTTGAGCCAGGCAGTGCTACTAAAACGCTATTGAATCTAACCACTGCGTTTTCTCCAATACATCTGGCAACTGGATTCATTTGCAGGGAATGGACTGGCTTCATAATTAAATAATTGCTAAGGAACACTCCTTTTTCTTCAACCAGAATTCCTGTACGGGGTCGAACTGCAATGCCAGAAGTCCAGTTATGTATCATGGTAAAAGTGACTTTTGCCCCTTTTTTTATATAAATCTCAGAAACACCTAGATGCAAGCCGGCCTTATCGCCTGATGGAGAAGCACAACCAGTTACAATATGTAACTCCGAATCCTCTTCGGCAATAATAATGTTGTGTATGTTTTGTGTGAGATTTGTCTGGGCAAGGTAGAGGCAGGATTGTACCGGGTAAATCGTCTTACAACCGGGCAGAGCCCTGATAAAATAACCGCTATGCTGATTCAATTCCACATTAGCAGTATATTTATCAGTATCTACCGGCACGGCATTCCACCAATAATCAGACAACCAGCTATACTTTTCCATAGCATTATTTACAGGCAGTACTTCAATTCCTTCTTGCATGCTTGAACTATGAACAGTTGTATTGTCTATTTGAATAAAAGTGCCAGCCCTTTTGGCATCAGCATCTAAGACAACCCCTGTTTCCTCTACACGCGCTTTCGTATCCTCTGGAAACTGAGTTATATCAGCCTGATATGGCTGCTCACTAGAGGTACCTGAATAAGTATCCAGATTAAGATCTTCACCACTAGTAGCTGCCTTGGATATTGCCGCCTTAGCTTTTTCCTTATTGGAACTAGCAGAGCTTACCTTGAACATTCTATGCACTTTTCATAACCTCTTTCTTTAATTGTCGCTAATATTTCGTGAGGATCGCCCTCTCCAATTATTCTGCCATTAATCAATACATATCCAGTTCGAGCATTAACATATTCCAGTATATGGCCGGTGTGAGTAATAATAAGACCAGCGTGAGTACGATCATGAATCCGGAGTTTTTTTTCTAACAATTCATTTACCAGGTTTCCTATTAAAGCAATATTTATCAAATCAACGCCGGACTCAGGTTCATCAAGTAAGCTCAAACGTGGATTCTGAGCAAGCAGTTGCATCATTTCAGAGCGTTTTATTTCTCCTCCGGAGAATCCATAATTTACTTCCCTGTTCATAAAATCAAGCATGTCGGCTTTTTCAGCCAGCAGGTTGAGTTCTTCTTCACTATACTGCCTTTGTAGGCATGCTCTAAGCAGGTCTTGAGTCCTTACTCCTCTGACAATCGGAGGCCGCTGAAAAGATACTCCAATACCCAGACGAGCTCTCTCATCTACCGGCAACGAGGTAATATCCTCCCCCCGGAAAACGATATTTCCTTTGGTCACTTTATATTTTGGGAATCCCATTATCGCCATTAGTAAAGTACTCTTTCCACTTCCGTTAGGACCGAAAAGGACATGTGTTTCACCGGTTCTAATTGACATGGTAATATCTCGCAGTATCTCTTTGCCCTCTATTTCAACACTGAGATGATTAATCTTCAGCAAACCATTTTCCATAACACTCACTCCATTCCATTTCCTGATTTATATTTTTCAACTTAATAATAACTAGTTGCACTTACCACAATGTATATTATCAACATAGAGGGACCGGACAAACAAGTTGCTGCCCGAGCAGGAAAGCATCCCTTACCGCTGAAGGATGTTCTTTAATCTGTGCTTTAGTATCAATCCTTTCAATTAGCAGGGAATTAGTATAACTAATTCCTATTGCATCGTAGAAATATTTCACCGTCAGCTCTGCCCCGGTAAAGAGTTTCTTCCCTCCGGTAGCCCCGACAGATATGAACGCTCCCCTTCGTACACGAATGTCCTCCTTGCCTACATCCAGTAGGTGACTCTTTACCCAGAGTGCCTGACATCTGTCAACCATAGCCTTTGCCTGTGCTGTAATACCATAGAAGAATATCGGCGATGCCAGTATAATATGATCTGCCAGCTGTAATTTGATATATAGAGATTGCATGTCATCCTGTATGCTGCACTGGCCGGCTTCAAGACAATCGTACAATTCTCGACATGGCGAGATTTTCATCTCTGTAATCAACACTTTCTCCACTTCTGCCCCTTTCTCTACGGCACCTGCCAATGCGCTATCAAGTAGTATCTCGGTATTACCTCCCCTTCTGGGGCTTCCCAGAATACCAATTACTTTAATCCCTTTTTTCTGTTTATTATTATCGTACAATTTTTTATCCTCTATCAGGATACTCTGACAGGATCGACGTCAATAGTCCACCCGGCCGTTATCTTTACATTCGATAGCAATTCGGCGACATCATGACCACGGAGTATCAATTGCCATCGATATCTACCTCTGAGCCTCGATACATACGTAGGGATAGGCCCAATCAGGCTAGTTTTACTAGCCCCCTTTTCTTGTATTTTATTATAAATACTTTGTCCCAACCTCTTTGCCTCCCGTTGACACAACTCGTTATTGGTATGGCTATATATCAGGCGAATAAGTTGACTAAAAGGAGGATAATTATACTGACGACGGTAATTTATTTCATCTCTATAGAAGCCCGGATAATCATGTCTGGCAGCTGACTGAATGGCATAATTATCAGGTGAAAAAGTTTGTATAATTACTTTCCCTGCCTTAAATCCACGCCCTGCGCGACCAGCAACCTGACATAAAAGTTGAAAGGTTTGTTCCCCGGCACGGAAATCAGGCAGGTTAATACTGGTATCCGCGCTGATTATTCCAGCTAAGGTTACTTGAGGTAAATCCAAACCCTTAGCTATCATCTGGGTCCCAATAAGTATATCTGCTTTGTGGTTACGGAAATCAGCTAACAATTCTTCATGTTTATGTTTTGGACCCACTACATCACTATCCCAGCGAAGCAGTTTTGCATCAGGTAAGGCTTTACTAATTTCATCAACCACTTTCTGAGTACCAATTCCTAGAAACGAAAGCCGAGCGCCGGAACACTGCGGACAGGAGTGAGGAACAGAAATAAAATGTCGGCAGTGATGGCAAATCAATCTTCCCTTTTGCGAATGGTAGGTTAGAGCGACAGAACAACGGGGACAACGAAATACAAATCCACAATCAGGACAGCGGACAAAGGTAGCCGTACCACGACGATTGATAAAGAGGATTACCTGGTCGTCTTGCTGTAAAGCCTTCTCTATTCCAGCTAATAAAGAACGGCTGATTATGCTTATATTTCCTTCCCTTAGTTCATTCCTCATGTCCACAATTTTTACTTCAGGTAGAGTAGAATAATAAAATGAGGGTGAAGGGAAATATCCATCCCTGCCTGTTTTTTGTGTATCAGACCCGGAAATAATTCTTCTGGATAATGCTACCAGGCGGTATTTACCCAGTTTAGCCTTATAGAAACTGGTAACGTCCGGAGTAGCACTACCAAGAATAACAACAGCACTACTTAATTGAGCCAATCGAATGGCCACTTCCCGGGCATGGTAACGTGGGGAACGATCTTCCTGCTTATACATCTGCCCATGTTCTTCATCTATAATAATGAGTCCAAGGTCTGGCTGCGGCGCAAATAAGGCGCTTCTTGGTCCAATGACTACATCACATTTCCCTTCCTTTATTCTTTGCCATTCATCATATTGTTCACCAGGAGATAGCCCACTATGTAATATGCCAACTCTCCCCGAATAGCGAGCTGCAAATCTCTCTACTGTTTGTGGGGTAAGGGCAATTTCAGGAACAAGGCAGATACCCCGCTTTCCCCCGGAAACTACTTTATCCAGAGCTCGTAAATAGATTTCGGTTTTGCCGCTACCGGTAATTCCAAAAAGTAGAAAAACTAATGGATCAGTAAAATTATTTCTATTATCCCAGTCAGTCTCAATCGTATTCCACGCAACACTTTGAGAAGGGGCAAGAGGAGGGGGTAAGGTGGGAGCGGATTTTAAATAAGATAATGGATCACGTCTGATATTGACCGTGTTTATAGAGAGCAATTGGCGATTCTCCAGGGCTCGAACAGTACGTAAAGAGCATTCCAGTTTATTAATAAGCTCCCGCAGCGGGATAGACTGACTTTGTTTTAATAAGTAATCCAGCACAGCTACTTGTTTGGGTGCCCGAGTCTTGCTCAACCGCTTTATTTCATTTTCTACTTCATTATTGCTAGCTTTCAGGCTGATATAAGCCAGCTGTTTTGGCTTAACTTTAACTTGAGGAATTTCATATTTTCGAGTTACCAGGCGATAACTGACAAGCTGGGAGCTAAGTAGTTCGGCCTTTTTTAGACCAAATTCCTTCCCGAGGTCCTTGAGGCTGACCTTACTCTTCTTCATTACAATATGGAGAAGCCTCTTCTGTTCCTCTGTCAGCGAAGATAAATTCCCTATAGGCTCCACTGCCTGAAAATAAGTACCGGGTTTACGACCAATTTCAGGAGGGAACATTAAGGAAAATGCATCATACAGAGATGAGATATAGTGCTGGCTTATCCAATAAGCCAGCTCAATCTGCTTAAGCGAAAGTAAAGGATAATCGTCAGTATAGTACGCTATCTCTTTCGTGTTTTCAACAGATGGCCGGTCGCTTATCTGAACTACAACGCCATGGGCAACTCTAGAACCAAAAGGTACCCAAACTATGGAACCAGGCTGAACATTAAATTTCAATGGTATGGCATAACAAAAAGTGCCATGACTCCCAGGGGAGTTAACCGCTACTTCGGCATAGTGCATTCAAGATTCTTATTCAGTCTCTGTTTCCTCTTCCGTCGTCACATCTATCTTACTCACTTTCAGAGGCCTCTCCTTAAGTCGAGTTTGTTTTGTACTAAGATTTCGCATATAGTAGAGTTTGGAACGTCGTACTTTACCTCGTCGTATTGTTTCCACACCCTGGACCAGAGGAGACTGGAAAGAAAATGTACGTTCAACGCCAATACCATAAAATACCCTCCTCACGGTGAAACTCCCCCCATCAACTCCCTTTGTAATCTTTAGTACCAGACCCTGGAAGTGCTGAATACGTTCCTTATCACCCTCAATAGTCTTCAGGCTAACCCTGATTGTATCCCCAGGCGCTATCTCGGGGATCTGTGGGTTTATTACCGGTTCTACTAGTCTTCTGATATCCATTTTTTCTCCTCATCCGTAAAGGTTAATTTTGCTAAAAGGTCCGGTCGCCGCCGCGCTGTTCGCAAGA
>Ga0272441_10001364_pt1 | contig 52084 bp, 33 predicted proteins | sample SSMProp6N_FD_193582 | JGI IMG/M metagenome (GOLD analysis project Ga0272441, IMG submission 193582) | Marine sediment archaeal communities from Little Sippewissett salt marsh, Falmouth, MA, United States - SSM-Prop-6N | ecosystem: Environmental > Aquatic > Marine > Wetlands > Sediment ...
GCTCTGGTGCCGGCGGTTTGTGGACAAATACGGGAAATAGCGGGGCATGCAGACAGAGAAAAAGGTGGAATTCGGTTTGAAACCGGGGGCGACTGCCCCCTCAGCAGGATAGGAAGGAGAACAGATCCGTGGTGTCCGACGCGTCAGAACAGGCTCAAGAGGCACAGGCAGGCGAGTGCTGGAGCCTCAAATCGGCCGGTGCCGGGCCCGACCTGGCTCTGGCCGTTGTCTTGCTTGCCAAGGCCGGCCGTGGTTGGCATGCGGCTCCGCTTTTTGCCGAGTCGGGCTTGGCGACCGATACGGACAGGCAGTTGACGCCCGCTCCCGCCTGGCTGCACGGCGAAACCTGGTGTGCGCTCTCGGCAACGGTCAGGATCGCGCCGTCTGCCTTGTATAGGCGGCTTGGCGTTCTGGAGCCTGCCCTGCTCAAGGCGTTGGCCGATGCCCGGGCCGGCGCCGATTGCGATTTGCGGACAGGCCGTGGGTTGGTGCCGGGCCTCGGCGATCCACGGGAGCGGTTCCACGCAGGGCTTGGGGAGCAGATGGCGGCGTATCAGCCGAGCGCTGTGCGCGAGGCAACACGGCCGGCCAAGGCAGCGCGCCGCTTCTCGGTTCGTCTCCGGGCGGCCAAGGCGTCGTTGCCGGGGGGCGGTGCGCGGCCGCGACCGTGGGGTTGGCGGATCACCGCTGTCGCGGCGGCGGCATTGGTCGTGTTCGGTTTGCTGTTGCGCAGTCGCCTGGCGAGGTTGGGGCTGGAGCCCGGCGCGCAGGCCGCGTTCAGAGTGGCACGGGTGGAGGGGGCGGTCTACGTGCGAGCCGGCGAACGTCTGAGCCGCGCGTTTGTCGGTCAGTCCGTAGGGGCGGACGACGGCGTGTCGACAAGGGGCGCGCAAAGCTTTGCTCTCATCGAGGATGCCGGCTGGGCCACCGTTGAACTGCGTGGCGATACGAGCGTCGATCGGGTCTGGCTGCGCGGGCAGGAACGGGTCGTTTCTTTCAGGCGTGGCGAGATTTTCGTGGATGTCCGGGAGCGCAGGGCGGGGCGCAGCTTCACCTGTATCACGCCGCAGGCCGAGGTCCGTGTGCTCGGCACGCAGTTCACGGTCGCGCTCGAGGCCGGGCAGCAAACCCGTGTGGCAGTGCACAGAGGGCGGGTGCTGGTAATCCATCGCGTGAGCGGGCGGCAGGAGACGCTGGCGCAGGGCCAGGTCGCAATGGTTGGCCGGCAGCTTGCCGTCGCGAGGGAGGCAATCGACATGACGCTCGCAGGGCGTGCCGCACGCGGACTGCAAGCTCTGTATCTGTTCCGCGAGGGCGGAGCGCGACGAACCGCGGATATGAGTGGGGTGTCGCCCGCGCTTGACCTGCGGCTGAGCGGGCGTGACTGTGTTTGGGCGCCGGGTGGGGGACTGCAGTTTGTCGGGGCTTACCATGAATCGATCGCCGAGAGCAGCCGCGACACCACAAAGCTCTACCAGAGCTGTGTCGCGAGCGACGAGCTGACCGTCGAGTTGTTTGTGCAGCCGAGCGCGGAATTCTCCGGCCTGACGAACGGTGGGCGCATCGCGACGCTGAGTCACCCGGCAGGCAGACCCCAGAACCGCCGGAATTGGGCTGTGCATCACAAAGAGGATGGCGCGATCCAGTTCCGTCTCATCACCTCGACGGCGGAGAAGGTTTACCTGGATACGAAGCCGTCCGTGCTGGCGGATCCCACGCGCCGCTACCACGTCTGCTGTACCTATGCGCCGGGGCAGGGCATGCGTATCTACGTGGACGGCTCGCTGAAGGCGTCGAACGCGGAGAACGGCACGCTCGATGCCGACGGCCCGAATCCGTGGGGCAAGGGCTATATCCTCGGGCTCGGCAACAGAACCGGCACGCGCGATCGGTCTTGGCTGGGCCGGCTCTTTCTGACCGCAGTCTACTCGGCCGCGCTTACCCCCGGGGAAGTCCGGCAGAACTGCACACATGCCGAACGCAGTCTCACACACTTGGCACAGGGCACCCGATGATACCGGGCAGAATTCGCATTGCCGTGCTCGACGACGATCCGACCGGGATCCAGACGGTGCATGGCTGCATGGTCTGCACGCGTTGGGATGCCGAGACATTGCGTGCGGCGTTCGAGGATGATGTACGGTTCTTCTATGTGCTGACCAACACGCGTGCCCGCACGCAGGCGCAGGCCCGGCAAACGGTTGCCGACGCTGTGGAGAGCATTCTGGACGCGAACCGCGCGTACGGCGACAATCTGTTGTTCGTGAGCCGGTCCGATTCCACGCTGCGCAGTCATTTTCCGACCGAGATCAATGCAATCCTCGGTCTGCTCGAGCGCGAGCGAGGGCGCAGCGTCGATGCCGTCTTTCTCGTGCCCGCCTTTTTCGAGGGTGGGCGCCTGACCGTCGATGATGTGCACTACCTGCTGGACGGCGACCGACGGATTCCGACCGCGGAAAGCGAGTTCGCCAAGGATTCCGTGTTTGGCTACCGCTCTTCGCATCTGCCGTCGTATATCGAGGAGAAGACGCAGGGCGCGGTGCGCGCGGCCGATGTGCTGTCGGTGCCGCTCACGATGCTCAGATCCGGGGACATGCAGCCGCTGCGCAGGTTGCTGGGCAGCCTGCACGGTGGCAGCTACGTGACAGTCAACGCGGAGGTCTACGCGGACTTGAACGTCTTCGCACAGGTCGTGTTGGACCAGGTCGAGGCCGGCAAGCGCTTCGTGTTCCAGAGCGCGGCATCGGTGGTCAAGGCGCTGGCCGGTTTGCCGGACCGCGCGTTGCTCGACGCCGGGATCGTGGAGCAGCCGGGACACGGTCTGTTCGTGGTCGGCTCGCATGTGCGCAAGAGCACGCGGCAGCTGGAGAGGCTGCTCGCCGTGCCGCAGACCGAGGGTTTTGAGCTGGACGTGTGTCGGATCCTGGAAGAATCGGATGCGCTGCGGGCCGATGCGCTTGCAGGTATCAGTGCCGCCTGGTCAAGAGGCGCAACGCCCGTGGTCTACACCTCGAGAGCCGAGCTGAAGTTTGCCGACAAGGACGAGCGGCTGGCCGCGGGCCGACAGATATCGCGGTTCCTTGTCGCGCTGGTCCGCGATGCGCCCGGTCCGCTCTCGTTTCTGGTGGCCAAGGGCGGTATCACGTCGCACGATATCCTGGTCGACGGGCTGCAAGTCGGGCGCAGCCGCGTGCTCGGCCAGATCCAGCCAGGCGTGCCGGTCGTCAAGACACCCGGGAACAGCCGGTTCCCCAACATGCCGTATGTGATCTTCCCGGGCAATGTGGGCGACGAGGACGCGCTCGCGCGGCTGCTCGCGACACTGGCCGCTGCGGGTGCGCCGGGTTGAGCCGACGCTCCGCCGCCTTCGTGAATCTCCGGCTCTTTGACTCCGCGGCGTTCCGGCGTTCCGAGTTTTGGACTTTCCGACTCTCCGAGTTTTTGACACCTTGGGCCGCAACGGAGGCAGTGGAATGCCGGAGAACACATGGGACGCCCTGGTCGGATCGCGCACGTTCGACTACGAGTTGCACAAGCCGCGCACCGGCGGGCCGAGCCGGCGTGGGGTCAAGGCCTACAAGGGCTACCCGGAGCTGATGCGGCAGACTGTCACGTTCCCTCTGGAAAGCTGCTCCCTTGTGATCCATCGGGTTCGGCACAAGATCTACGCCGATTTCGCCCAGGAGACCGTGTTTCGAACGGGGCAGTACCGGCTGCACTACTGTCTGCGCGGGACCGGGTGGCTCAGCGGTGCGCCGGGCCGTACAGCCTGCAAGCCGGGCCGCCTGTTCTTGCTCACAAGCGATGGACCCGCGTACGAACCGTGCCCGCAACCGGGTGACTTCGAGAGCTTCTTCCTGGGGTTCGAGATCGAGGATCATGTGTTTGCACAGCGCCCGGTCGATCAGATCCAGGCCGTGCACACCGTGCACATGCCCCGAACCTACGTGGACCTCGCGGACGCGCGGCGGCAGGCATTCGAACAGCTGTTGTTTGAGCTCGTTGTGGTCATGCACGACCGGCCACCAAGCTACGCGTTCCGCGCACGCGAGAAGCTGTTGGCCGTGTTCAGCCTGTGCTTGGAATGGGACATGATCCGAATGATCGATCTGAGAAAGGAGAATGTGGCCGGGCACTGGCATCACTATCTCTGGGCCGAAAAGGCCAAGCGCTATCTGCGCGGGCACTATGCCGAGAAGATCTCCGTGCGCGAGGTCGGTGCGCATGTCGGGGTCGATCCGGACTATCTCAACCAACTCTTCCGCAGGCAGACCGGCGTGACACTGAACCAGTACCTTGCCGAAATCCGCATTGAAAAGGCCAAGGGCCTCATGAGCGACGGGTTCACCGATGTCACGGAGATCGCCTTCGAAACCGGGTTCCAGAGCCCCTCATACTTCTCCAAGCGGTTCCGGGCCGCAACCGGCATGTCGCCCTCCCAGTATATCGGGCGCCTGTAGTGATTACCGGATCTTTCCGGTATTTTACATGCCAAACTAGGGATCCTACGAGAAAATCCTTGTAGAAGTGGTGTATTGTTGCATTGTCTGAAGAACATGCTTTTCGGAGGAGGCATCAGCAATGAGCAAGGCGCCGGACCCGATGGATCACGCGCAGTTCTGGACGGGCTATCGGGCGGACACGACACGTGTGTTCGACTGTCTGTCATTCCACGATGGGTATGCGGAATTGCTCCGCAACACGGAGTTGCTGGCATACTTGATTCGCAGCTATACGGTTTATGAGATGACCTGCGGTGCGCTTGGCCACCCGGGCGGCAGTCTTTCGGAGGCCGAGTTCCTGGCCGTGCTCTACAACTACGTGTTGCGCTTCAACGCTTCGGAGCCCGGCTGGCCGATGCGCGACGTGTTCTATCTGTCCAAATGCCATGCGTGTCCGTCGCAATACACGGCGCTTGCGCTATTCGGCTATTTTCCGCTGACGGATTTGAACGGTTACGGCTACTGGGATTCGCACCTTGAATCGCATCCGGATTGCCTGCGCACGCACGGCATTGAGATCAGCGGCGGGTCTCTCGGCCAAATCCCGGGAGTGGCCGTCGGCCGCGCGTTGGGCATGCGCCGGAACGGGCCGAACGACAACGACCGCATGGTCTACTGCCTGATCGGCGACGGCGAATGCAACGAGGGCTCGGTCTGGGAAGCGTTCATGGCGGCCGGCCACTACAACCTGGACAACTGTGTGTTCGTAATCGACAGCAACAAGGTCCAGGCCAAGGGTTTTGTGAACCTGGACATGAGCATCGAGCCGTTGGCCGAGAAGCTGCGTGCGTTCAAGCACGACGTCTACGAGATTGCGAACGGGCACAACGTGGCGGAGCTGATCGACACGTTCACGATGCTGCGCCAGCAGCGTCGGGGCAGACCCATCTCGGTGGTGCTCAACACGATCAAGGGCAAGAAGGTTTCGGAATGCCAATACAATCCGAACTGGCACACGTCGGCGCCACGCAGTATCGAGGCGGCCGCCGGCTGGCTTCGCGAATTGTGGGAGCAGGACGGCAAGCGGCTGGGTATCCCGGCGTCGTTCCCGAGCGCACTGGGCGAGGCAATCGAGGTCATGCCACCGGTGCACGACAACCCGGACAAGATTTCTGAGAAACAAGCGTAGCCGCGACGCGCGTCGCGACCCGCTCGCTCGTGGAGGGAGAGAATCATGGCACAGTTCACTGTCCCGGACAGAGACAAGACGAAGGAGATGCGTTATCAGATGGGCTTCGCGTTGGCGGACCTGGCCAACGAGTATCCGAAGATCGTTGCGCTCGACGCCGATCTGCGCAGCTCGACGGGCCTGCATATCTTCCAGCATTTCCATCCGCAGAAGCTGGTCACGGTTGGGATCGCGGAACAGAACCTGATCGCGATGTCGGCCGGACTCTCGCAGGAAGGCTACATCCCGTTCCCCTGCACGTTCGATGCATTCTGCCGGCGATTCATGGACCAGCTCTATGTGACGGTCGCGTACGGGAATCTGAACGTCAAGATCCTGGGCGCCTATGTCGGGCTGTTCACGGGCAAGGCGGGCGCCACGCACCAGAGCGACAAGGAGCTCGGAATCCTGTTGCGGATTCCGAACCTCACGGTCATAGAGCCGGGCTGCAACGCGGAGATGACCCAGGTCTTGCGCTGCGCGGTCGAGACGCCGGGTCCGTTCTATATCCGGATCGTACGGTGCGAGGTGGGCCACGACGAGATCGGCGCGGACTATCAGTTCCAGCTTGGCAAGGGCGTGACTGTCGTCGACAACGGTGCGGATGTCGGTTTGGTCTGCACCGGCTACATGGTGAAGACGGCCAAGATTGCGGCCGAGAAGCTGGCGAAGAAGGGCATCAAGGCGCGGGTCGACCATCATCCGAGCCTCAAGCCGTTCGACAAGGACATGCTCTACGACATGGCCGGGAAGGTGCCGGCGATGGTCACGATCGAGAATCACTGCGTCAGCGGCGGACTGTATTCGCTGGTGGCCGAGGCGCTCGTCGCGAAGGGGCTCCCGATTCCGGTCGGCGCGGTCGGGTCCGATCCCGACGATTTCATCCACACCGGCCACGTGAACGACCTGCTCTGGCGCTACAAGATGACCTCCGACGACGTGGTCGAGAAGGTGCTCGCCACGCTGGCGATGAAGAAGGCGTCGTGAGCGGGCGGGGGCATCTCGCGTCGGATGTAGTCTTTCTCGCTTGGGTTGGTCTCGATGTCGCGCAGATCGTGCACGCAATCCTGTGCGGCAGCGCCATAGGCTTTGATCGCGCGGATCGCGTATTGCCGCGTCTGCACATGCGGGTCGGCCTGCGCCACGGGCAACAGCGCCGCCACGGCCGCCGTCTGGTCCACGCCGAGCCAGGCCAGTTTGCCCAGGGCCGAAGCGGCCAAGCGCCGCACATTCGCCGCGGGCACACCCAACAGCTCCAGCAGTTCCCCAAACGCCGCCACTTCTCCCTGCCGCCCGATCGCCAGCGCACGCTGCGCAAGCCGTCCTGCCAATCTTCTGTCCATCACGTTCTTCATGTCTCCTGCTTCTCCTTCCGCGTCGACGCGCGAAGCAAAGTCAGCGGAACTCCCGCCCCGCGCCCAGAGCGCCATCTCGCTGGGATGTTCTGTCGTGCGCTTTGGCGGCGGCCCCGAAACGACCGCCCCTACTCTCTTGAAGAAGCGAGCAGCCCGAAATTCCGGAAAGAAGTTTGCGAAAGATGCACCTGTCCCGCAGGCCGCTCTCTCTTTCCGCATTTTTACAAGCGAAAACCTGCATATTACGAGCAGTTTCGGGATCCGGTTACGTATTCTTCTTTTGGGACAGGAAGGAGAAATACCGTGAACGATCCGTCATTCGACCCCGTTGCGCTGTTCGGAATGTACATGAAAGCAACCGGTGTCCCGAGCCTGGCGCCGGCCGCGGCCGAGGATCCGGTCCTGCAGGGCAAGAGCCTGGGCCTGGTGCACGGCTCGTCGTGGATTTCGCTGTGGGCCGACTATTTCGGGCGGCAGCTGTTGCCCGGTGTCCGGCTCGTGAGCGTGGGGAACCAGGGCGTGCAACTCAACTTCATGACTGCACATCACAAGGGCGAGCCCTGTCCACCGCAGACGAACATCGATCTGTTCGTGCGCTACGCGCAGGATCTGACGGATCTGTGGCCGATCGATGCGCTGATGGTGACATGTTCGACGATGAACCGTGCGGCCGACGCCGTGAAGAGCGCAATGCGGGAACGGAACGTGCCGGTCGTCCAGATCGACGAGCCGATGATGGAGCGCGCCGTCGAGACGGGCGGCCGGATCCTGGTCGTTGCCACGCACGGGCCGACCGTGAAGAGCACGCAGGCATTGCTGCAGGAAACCGCCGACCGGCTGGGCAAGCGGGTGGCGTTCGCCGGCGCCACGGTGGAGGAAGCCTTCGCGTGCCTGGGCAGAGGCGCGATCGCGGAGCACAACGAGCATATCGCTCGGGCGATCCGCGAGAGCCGGGCCAAAGACAAGATCGACAGCGTCGTGCTGGCGCAACTGTCGATGACGGTTTTCAAGCTGACCTATCCCGATTGCCGGTCCGAATTCGGCATGGACGTCTTGACCAGTGGCGAGACCGGATTCGAGCGGGTAGGGGCGATTCTACGCGGACAACGCGAGGCCTGAGGGATGGCACAGCCGAACATACTCCTGATCATGGCCGACCAGCTCGTGCCGATGCTGACATCGGCCTACGGGCATCCGGTCGTGCGGACGCCGAACCTGGCGAAGCTTTCCGCCGCCGGCGCGCGGTTCGATGCGGCCTATTCCCCGCACCCGGTTTGCGTGCCGGCGCGTGCCTGCCTGGTCTCCGGGCTCTGCTCTTCGCGCTGCGACGTGCTCGACAACGGGGCGGAGCTGCGGGCGGAGATCCCGACGTTTTTCCATCACCTGCGCGGGGCCGGCTATCACTGTGCTGCGGCGGGCAAGATGCACTGGATCGGGCCGGACCAGATGCACGGTCTGAACGAGCGGCTCACGGGCGACATCTGCGGGACGGGGTTCGGGCTGACGCCGAACTGGCGGCAACCACAGAACAAGGCGCACGCCCGCGAATATGTGACGGCCGGGCCTCGGGAGCGGTCGAAGCATCGCGACTTCGACGAACACGCGCACACGGCCGCACTGGACTGGCTGCGCGGCTACGATCAGGATGCGCCGTTTTGCCTGAAGGTCTCGTACCATCACCCGCACGAGCCGTTTCACCCGCCTCAGGACCTCTGGGACCTGTACGAACAGGCCGAGATCGAGGTGCCGAAGCTGCCGGAAGACCTGGACGCGCACACGCATGCGATGGACCGCTGGAACAACTGGTACCACGGCTGTGAGAAGGTCGACCTGACGGACACGGCGGCCATGCGCAACCTGCGGCGGGCCTACTACGCTTGCGTGACCTATATCGACAAGAAGGTCGGGGAGCTCCTCGCGGTTCTGAGCGAGCGCGGCATGGCCGGGAACACGCTGGTCGTGTTCACCTCCGATCACGGCGACATGCTCGGCGAGCGGGGCATGGTGCAGAAACGCTCGTTCTATGAGTATTCGGCGCGAATCCCGCTGCTCGTGCGATGGCCTGGCCACACGGAGCCCGGCGCGGTGTATGCCGCGCCCGTTTCGCTGCTCGACCTGTTCAGCACCTTCGTGGAGGCGGCAACAGGCCAGGCGCCCGCGGAGGTGGACAGCCGCAGCCTGATTCCGCTGCTGGACGGCCGCGAGAGCGGCTGCGACCGCGCGGTAATCTCCGAATCGCACGGGCAGGGCGTCGCGCATCCGTGTTTCATGCTGCGGCGCGGCGACTACAAGTATATCCATGTGCATACGGAGCCGGCCCGGCTCTACAACGTGGTGCAGGATCCCGGCGAGTGGCGAGACCTCGCGGGCAAGGCGGAATACGCACAGATCGAGAAGGAGATGCGCGCGCGCATCCTTTCCGAATTCGATCCCGAACAAATCGCGCGCCGCGCGCTTGCGAGCCAGGCCCGGCGCTTGTTCATTCTGGATACGATCAACAACGGCAAGGGACCGACTTGGCCGGACCGGCCTGATGGCGGGAGATCGGAGGGCTTGTATTAGGGAGGGCGCTTGCCCTGCGTCGCTCGCAAGGCGGAACGGGGCGACTCTGTCGAGCCGCCCCACGGGACAGGGAGCAGAACCATGAGAGTCAGTGCAAACGGACGATATCTCGAGAACGACGACGGTACGCCGTTCTTTTATCTGGCGGACACGGCCTGGCGACTGCTGTACCAGACGCCGGAAGACGCCGAGTGCTACTTGCTGAACAGGAAGGAGAAAGGGTTCACGGTCGTGCAGCCGTGCTGTATCTTCGAGGTCTATCGCGGGCGCGATGGGCTTTTGAAGAACAGCGCGGGCGAGGTCCCGTTTCTCGACGACACGCTCCGGGAGCCGAACCCGAAGTTCTTCGCACATGTCGACACGATCATCGACAAGGCCGCGCAACTCGGCTTGACCGTGGCGCTGCTTCCGACATGGGGCGCCTACGTTATCGATGCGAAATGGGCGCCCGGCACCATTTTCTTCAACACCGAGACGGCACGCGCGTACGGCCGGTTCATCGGCGCGCGCTACAAGGACAAGCCGATCGTCTGGGTGATCGGCGGGGATCGCTGTCCGAGGACGGACGAGCACATCGCAATCTGGCGCGCGCTCGCCGAAGGCATACGGGAATGTGATGGCGGCGGGCATCCGATGACGTATCATCCGAGCACCCGGCCGTACCTGTCCAGCTCGCACTGGTTCCACAACGAGGACTGGCTGGACTTCAACATGATGCAGACATCGACGAGATGGTGGGACACCTACAACTACGTGCTGCACGACTACAACCTCGAGCCGGTCAAGCCGGTCGTGGACGGCGAGACCCGCTACGAGCACAGCCATCGCGACTTCGGCAAGAAGACCGGTCCGCGCATGACCGCACGGCACGTGCGGCAGGCGGCCTACAACGCGATGCTCTCGGGCGCACTCGGCCACACCTACGGGTGTCGTGACGTGTGGTCGTTCCATGTACCGGGCGACGAGGAGCCGAGCCGCGACGTGGACACGCATTGGCGGGAGGCAATGGACTTCCTCGGCGCGTTCCATATGGGGCATATGAGGACGCTGTTCACCGACTATCCGTGGCATATGCTGGTTCCCGACCAGAAGCACGAGCTCGTCACGCGGCAGACGATCACGCACGGGAATCTGATGCGGGAGGATATCGACGGGGTCATGTCCGGCGCGAATACCGAGAGCATGAGCCACATCCCTGCCGCGCGCGCACGGGACGGCTCGTTTGCGGTGGTCTATACGCCGGTCCAACAGCGCTTTGCGGTGGACCTGAGCGGGTTCGACGGGGCGCCGGTCAAGGCCCGGTGGTTCGACCCCCGGACCGGCCGCTATGCCGATGCCGGCGAGCATGCAGGTGGCGAAATCGAATTCACGCCGCCGCGCGACGAAGATCCGGACTGCGCACTGGTTCTGGCGCGGACGGCCTGAGAGGAGCAGCACAATGAAAGTCAGCGGAAATGGACGCTATATCGTAGAAGACGACGGCACCCCGTTCTTCTATCTCGCGGATACGGCCTGGCATCTGTTCTTCCAGGCACCGGAAGACATCGAGACGTATCTGGCCAACCGCCTGGCCAAAGGGTACACGGTCGTGCAGCCGGTTCTGCTGATGGGCCGCGGTCCGAACGGCGAGGCGGGCAGCCCGACCAGTGACGGCGAGTTCGCGCTGATCGAGAATGATCCGACCCGGCCGAACGAGGCGTTTTTCGAGCGGATCGACCGGACGCTGGACAGGATCGAGGCGTCAGGTCTGGCGACGGCCTTGCTCCCCGCCTGGGGCGGGTTCGTCGGGCCGCTCAGGAACGACCGTGAGATGATCCTCTTCGACCGTGAGAATGCGCGGGCATACGGCGAGTTTCTGGGCCGGCGCTACAAGGGCCGGCGCCTGTTCTGGGTGCTGGGTGGCGACCACAACCCGAACGAGGACGAGCACAGGGCGGTCTGGGAATGTATGGTCGAAGGGCTCGCCGCCGGCGACGGCGGCACGCATCTGATGACGTATCATCCCATGCCGCACGACGGCGGCCCGTCAAGCTCGCGTTGGTTTCACGAGCGTGAATGGCTCGATTTCAATATGCTTCAGACCGGCACCAGGATCGACCGGGACAACTACGTGAACATCCTGGCTGACTACAATCGACAGCCGACCAAACCGGTCGTTGACGGCGAGATCCGTTACGAGTACAGCCACGAGTTTTTCTACAAACCGGAGAAGGGCCGCAGGGTCACCGCGCACCAAGTGCGGAAGGGCGCGTACAACTGCATGCTGTCCGGGGCCATGGGCCACACGTACGGGTGTCGTGACGCGTGGTCGTTCTATGTGCCGAGCGACACGCCGCCGTCGCGTGATGTGGAACTGCACTGGAAGCAAGCGATCGATCTGCCCGGCGCGTTTCATATGGGGCACATGAAGAAGCTGCTCACCAGGTATCCCTGGTACCGGCTCGTGCCTGACCAGGACAGCAAGCTCGTCAAGGAGGGCTGTGGCGAGAAGGGTGCCTACACGCCGGCGGCGATCGACGCGGACGGCCGGTTCGCGCTCGTCTATGTGCCCGAAGGCCAGAAGATTACGGTGGCTACCGGTCCGCTCAACGGCGCGCGGGTCCGGGCACAGTGGTTCGATCCGCGGACCGGCCAGTACGATGCGGCCGGCGAGACCAAGGCCGGATCCATCACGATCGCGCCACCGCAGTCGAACGGAGATCCGGACTGCGTGTTGGTGCTGGAGGTCGTGTGAGCGGATGGTGACGGGTGTTGGGGAGGCCTTGACGACAACAATCGACTGCAGTCGGTCTCTCGATCGACAAAGGGTGTCAAACATAAGACCAGCACATGACAGACAGGGGGCGGGCAATGACGAGTGATGGACAGATCCCGAAATACGGTATGTTCGAACACACGTTCGAGGCGGCAGCGGAACCAGCGAATCCATACACGGAGATCGAGGCCACGGCCGAACTCGCGCGGCCGGACGGCACGACCCGGCGGATCCCTCTGTTCTGGGACGGTGCTCTGAGCTGGAGACTGCGTGTCAGCCCCGATCTCGAAGGCGATTGGACGGTGCGGGTGAAGTCCTCGGATTCGGGGCTGGCCGGGCGCGAAGCAGTCTTCACCTGCACGCCGTCCGAGCTGCACGGCGGGATCATGCCGATGGCCGGCTATCCCTACCACTTCCAGCACCAGGACGGGACGCCGTTCTGGTTCTTCGGGGAGACCGGCTGGCGCTGCTTCGCGGACAACGAAGAGAAGGATCTGAACCGGGCCGGCGTTTGCCACTTCTTCGACGCGCGCGCGGAGCAGGGGTTCAATTACGTTCACGTCGACCTGCTGGGCGGCGGCGGGATCCCGAGCGAACAGCCCGTGTTCCTCGACATCAAGGCTGAGACCTTGAATCCCGTCTTCTTCCAGGAGGTCGACCATCGTCTGCGCTATATGAACGAGCGGGGAATCGTCTGCGGGCTCGTGTTCGGCTGGCAGCGCGGCGACCCCGCGTGGGAAGCGTTCGATTCCGACGAGGCCAGGCTGCGCTATGCCCGCTACGTCGTGGCCCGGTACAGCGCGTTCAATGTCGTGCTGATCGCCGCCGGCGAATGGGACCAGTGCGGGCTGGAGCACAAACCGCGTTGCCAGATGATCGGCAACCAGATCATGAAGTGGGACCCGCACAACAGGATGCGCGCGATTCACCCCTGCGGCAAGGCGACGGTCGAAGAGTTCGCGTTCGAGGACTGGATGTCGTTCGGCGACTATCAGCAGATGTACGAGGCACCGAACGCCGAAGAGGCGACGCCCGAACAGCGCGACGCGCTGCGCAACGCCTTGCTCAAGACGCGCGTGCACGGGAAGCCGGTCGTCAATTCCGAGTACGCCTATTACCTGCGCCATATGGGCGGGGACCACAGCTACTTCAAGCGTAAGCCGATTCCCGGCGTCGACAAGCCGCATTCACACACGCGCGACAGTTTCCGACGCGCCTCGTGGGCGCTCGTGATGGCAGGCGGCTATTTCGTGACCGGGTTCGGAAGCACCTATTTCGGGGGCTGGCGAGATATCGGCACATTCAACGTCGATGACCCCAGGTACGACGAGGCAGAGGCGGACCTGGTCCGGATCAAGGACTGCTTCGCCGCGCTCGAGTGGTGGAAGCTCGTGCCGGCCGATTGCCTCGTGGCCGGCCGACACCGGAGCAAGCTCAAGGAGCCGAACGGCCAGGCGTTCGCCTATTGCCTGGCCGAGCCGGGCCGACAGTATCTCGTCTACTGTGAAGGGAAGGAAGCCGTCTCGCTCGACCTCGGCGGCGCACCGGACGGTAGCTACGTCGTGCAGCGGTGCGATCCCAGGACCGGCGCGCGCGAGGAACTCGAACAGCATACCGGCGTGGGCCCTGTCGAGCTGCCCGTGCCCGATGCACAGGATTGGGTTTTCGTCGTCCAACGCAGGCAGTAGCATCTCCAGTTGCTCGGCACAGTCGTCTGCCAGCTTGGCGTTTTTCCGACTTTCTACTTCGGCCCGATCATGTTGCCGGTGCGCATGGCGTAGTCGGGCTTGTCGGCGTTCTTGTAGCCGCCGTTCATGAAGGTGCTCCAGATGTGCCACTCGAACAGGCGCCGTTCGAGCTGGTCGCGCAGGGGGCGATGCTGTTCGGCGTCGTAGAGGTTCTGAAGCTCGTTGGGGTCGTTGGCCAGGTCGTAGAGCTCGCCGAACGGTTTGCCCGCATAGTACACGAGCTTCTTGTCCTGGGTCCGGATCATCGTCACGTAGTTCTCCTCGCAGAACACGGCGTCCGGCGCATCGCTCGTGTCGCCGTCCTGGACCCGTGCGCGGCGGGATTGACCGTCGAGCCGTGAGGGGATCGGCACGCCGGCCAGCTCGAGGAGCGTAGGCCCGAGATCGATCTGCGAGATCAGGCCGGTGTCGGTACGTCCGGTCCCGACCGTTTTCGGCGTGCGCACCATGAACGGCACACGCGTGATCGTGTCGTACATGAACCATTTATAGGGCATATCATGGTCCCCGACGTTGTCGCCGTGGTCGGATGTGAACACGATGATGCTGTTCTCGAGCATGCCTTTCGCCTCGAGTGCGGCGAGCAGTTGGCCGAGCTTCTCGTCGATCGCCGTGATGTTCGCATAGTAGTGCCGGCGCAGCCGCGCGATATCCGCGTCTTCTGCGCCGCTGAAATCGATGCGGTGCTCGTGATGATGCGTGGCGAACCACTCCTTGAGCTGGCGTTGGGGTGGGGGCTTGCCGTCGAGCTCGTCGCGCGCATGGATTCGTTTGGGCGGCTTTTTGTCCGCATACATCTCGATGAACCGCGGGGGCGGGTCGTAGGGCTCGTGCGGGCCGGGAAACCCGACCTCGAGGAACAGCGGCGCGCGTTGGTCCCAGCGGTCCAGGAACCGCAAGGCCATATCGCCGGTAAAGATGTCGCTCTGCCAGGCTTCGTCGTGTTCCCATGCGACGGCATTGAGCTTGTGCGGCCAGCCCTCGACGGTCTCGTGCCGTTTCGGGACGTCCAGGCCCATCTGCCAGAGGAACCTGTTCCACTGGTCGTACTTGAGCGTGGAGGACTTGTTCTCGACGATGTAGCGTTCGTGGAAGGCCATCATCGCGTCGCGATGGTGCATCTTCCCGACGTTCGCGACGTAATAGCCGGCATCCCGCAGTTCGTGCAGCCATGTTCTGTGGTGTTCCCAATGGTCGAACGAATAGACGCCGGTGTTGTGCGCGTGCATGCCGGTGAACAGCGCGGCACGCGAGCTGATACAGGTCGCGCCGCAACAGAAGCCGTTTGTGAACGTCACGCTGTCTTCGGCGAGCCGGTCGAGTGTCGGCGTGATCATCCAGTCGCAGCCCGCGGCGCCGATCGTGTCGGCACGCTGCTGGTCGGTGATGACGAAGATGATGTTCGGTTGCTCCTGCATGGTGTGTTCCTATCGGCTCTCGAGTGTGAGTACCCAGTCGTTTCCGCGTCGCTCGATGCCGGGCGGATCGAATTCGTGTTCGGCTTCCGCCTTGCGCGTTTCGAGCGGGAACCGCGCGCCGGTCCTGGGATCGATCCAGCATGGCGCGATGTTGGGGCCGGACAGGGCAGCCAAGTCGATGGTGAACGGACCGCCATGACTACTGTAGACCCAGGCCCAGGTCCCTGCCTCGTCGCGCGTGGCGGTCACGTAGTTCGTGTCTTGCCCGATCGCGCCGCGTTCGGAGATGATCAGGCTGTCGTCCGGCACGCGTGAGAGGATCGGCTTGCTTTCCACGAGCGCGCGCAGATATCTCATCTGGTTCGCACCCGGCGCGTCGAGATAGGCCTTCCAGTCCAGTCCTTTCGCCGGCTGTGTGCCGAAATGCCAGATTGTGACATGCCCGTAGGTGTAGCCGAAGCCGCCGGCAAAAACCGAGCAATACCCTTCCATCCGCACGTGCCAATCGTCGATGATCCTGTCCGGATGCACGTAAAGGTGCCGGTCCTCGTAGCCGGGCTCGGCGTTGAACGTCGGCTTGGTGGGCGCACGTTCGTAGTCTTGTGTCAGCAGTTCCGTGTTGCCCGTCTCTCGGCCGAACGTCTGGATCATGTTCAACGACAGCCACTCACAGCCGTGCCAATGCTGCGACGAGGACTTGTTGCCCGACGGATGAAACGTGATGAGCTGCTTGCCGGCCGTGCCCTCGTACAGGCCCTCGGCGAGCCGCCGCAACAGGAGCAGCGCATGCTCGTCCAAGGGTTGCTTGCCCGGGGTCAGGAAATCGTATTCGCCCGTCACACACCACAGCACGTGCGGCCGATCCTTGTAGCGTGCGCCGATCAGCCGGCCGAACTCATGGTTGTGTTGTTCGGGCTCGGCAAAGAACGCCTCGTCTCTGAGCCCTGCGTTCTGGCCCCACATCGTGAAGATTACCGCGTGCAGCCCATGGGCCGCGATCCGGTCGAGTACCGTGTCCAGATGCGACCAGTACGCTTCGTTCAAGTCCACCGTGCTGTAGGGCACACCGTTCCCGTTGAACGGCAGATTCCCGTTGCAGTCACCGCCTTGCGGGACATTGGTCCGGCCCGAACCCGTTGCCCATGCGGTCGCGTTCAACTGGATCGTGTTGAAGCCCTTCGACGCCCGGTCCGAGAGATAGAGCGCCAGGTCCGCGTCGTTCAGCGTCACCAGACGCCATGCTGTGTCGCCCAAGACAAAGAACGGGGTGCCGTCTGCATAGACCAGGAAATGCCCGTCTGCTGAGACCTGTAGCGGGCCGTGTTCTTCCCAAGGACGCGCGATCTCCGTGGCTCGGGTTGCGGTGGCAGCGTCCGAATCTGGTGCTGAGACAGTCATTGTATCCTCCCTTTCTGTTAGAATAGCGGGCGGGCACTTCTCGTTTCCAGCGATATTCGGGGGATTATTATCAATATCGCGGGAAATGCCGAGGGGAGGAGGGGTGGCCGGAGGGTATCCGAGTAGGTCCCGCCGGTCGGGCGGGACCTGGCCCCGGCGGGCCGCCGGGGCCTACTCGCCGCGGCAGACAGCGGCTTCCGAGCCGCGGATAGGCCACGTTAGCGGCCCCGGAACTGGCGCATGTATTGCCTGGGTGAGCGTCCGGTCGCCTTGCGGAAGCGCTGTGCGAAGTATGAGGAGTCGCGGAAGCCGGTCAGGAGTGCGATCTCGGTGATATTCATGCTGCCATTGATCATGAGATGGCGAGCCTCGTCGATACGCAGGTCGTTGAGGTACTGGATGATGCTTCTGGCGGTGGCGGCACGGAACAGCTTGTTCAGATGGCTGGCGTCGACCCCGGTATGCGCGGCGATGTCGGCCAGGCGCAATTTTTCGCGATGGTGCGTGAGCATGAACCGCTTCGCCTTTTCGACCCAGAGCCTATGATGCGGCCGGCGTTCGGACCGCGCGGTGCTGAGCGGGACGATTCGGACAACGGCCCACCGCATGCACAGGGCGAGGATCCCGAGCATTTGTTCGCGCACGCAGATGGGGTAGGCGGTCGGCTTGTCGTGGATGAGTTCGACGATCCGGAACAGGCGTTGTTCGAGTTGTTCTCGGCGTGCCGGGGTCAGATCGATGTATCGACGCGGGAACTCGATGCCGTGGAGGACGGCATCCTCGGCCGCGCCCTGCTCGATGCAGAAGACAAGACACACGCTCTCGAATGCGGCCGGCCGGCTCCGGTCGTGGTGGTAGAGCTCATCGGGCGCGAACGCGAAGAGGCGGCCGGGCTTGTACTCTACGCTGCGTTCGCGTCCGACCAGCCGGCTATGACCGGCGAGGCAATAGTGCAGCACGTGCTGTGTCTGTGTCTTGTGCGCGATGATCCGGCCCCACGGCCGTTTTTCGAAGATGCGGTGTCGCAGTCCATTAACGACGAGTGTGTAGCCGTCCATCCCGAACGCGAACCGCTTGTCCATCAGCTCGGGATAGCCGCGATAGGTCTTGACCCCGGCGAAGACGGGGTTCGTGTGGTATTGCGGGTGCAGCTCGTACTCGAAGGTGCGCGGCATGCGCTACTTGGTACTATCGGGGGGTTTTGTTCGGCAAGTACAAAAGCAGTGCCAGCGTCGGCCTGTAGGACGATTGGGACGATTAGGACCTGTTGGACCTGTGGGACGGACGAGTGCTGTCGTCCGACATGTCCTAAAGGTCGCAATCGTCCTACTCGGCGGGGCTAGCGCCCGGCCTGCCGGGCACGGTGCCGACCTGTCACGCCATAGTCCCGAGGCGCGAGCGCTCGGGCCGACGGCGGAAGGCTCTGGTGCCCGGCGAGCCGCCCGGTGGCGGCCACGATCGTGGGGTCCGCCTTGCCGGCGGACTCGAACGCGATTGTGTGCACGGCGGCGGTTCGGCCCGTCAGGTCCAATTCGGTCAGGAACAGGCTGGCCGCGCCTTGGCGGAAGACAACGAGCCCCGCATCGTGATCTTTGGCACGCCACCAATCGCCGGTTTCGATCCCGTTTCGGAACGGGATCCGTTGCTCCTTGCCGTCCTGATACCTCACACGCACGGTGTAAAGCACCTCGCCTTTCGGGTAGCGGTTCGCGTAGGACGCGCAGTGCAGCACATAGAGCTTTGAAAGCGGTTTACCGACCGCGATCGGCGGGGTTTGCCGCGGCCCCGTCGTGCGCCGCTCGCCTCTGAGCTCGATGCAGCGGCGTCCCTGATTCTTGGCTGGATCGAGGATGCTGAACGGGACATCGCCGGCCAGGGTAGTCACACCGGCGGGCAAATCCTTGAATTCGGGGACCGTTCCGTTCGCGGCGCGCGCCAGATCGATGAAGTGTGCCTGAGACCGCTTCAAGTGGATGCGGCGCTGCGCCGTGGCTTTGCTTTCGAATGGGAGCGACAGCTCGCTGCGCGGCTGGGTCAGGACATACAGCAGGAGGTTCTGCGTGAACCGGGTTGCGATCGCGTCTTTTCCGTAACGGTCGGTCAGCCGGTACTGCGACAGCACGATTTCGCCCTTGCCGACGCTGTAGGAGGCGCTGATCATCTTGAGGTTGTCCTGTCCGAACCGTGTCGTCGGCCCGATCGAGAGCATGCCCTCGTTCAGCGGCGACAGGACACTCGTGAAGAGGAGCCCACGGTGTTCGTTCCAGTCGTCGAAGTGGTCCTGGCCGAGCCCCGTGAAGATCGGGTGTTTGGGGACCATCAGCTCGGTGAACGTCGCGTTCTTGCCCGAGATCACCTTCACATCGGGCAGGAACGGGAGCTGGCCGGCCTTGCTCTGCTCGAAACAGAGCAATCGTCCGCCGCGCGCGACCCATTGCGTGATGTCGGGGCCCGCCTCCGCAAGCGCGACATCGATGGAGTTTCTGCCGATGATCAGGATGTCGACGTCGCCCAGCCCTGCGAAATCGTTGTGTGTCGTGAATGGGATCCGCAAGGCGTTGAGTACGGCGGCGGTGGTGGGCTGGTCCGCGTGTTTCTCTTCTTCCCGCGCGACCTCGTAGAGTCCGACGCGGCCTTTCGGCGTGATCGTGGCGCGCAGGTCCCGGCGCCCGACAACGTTCAACGGGTACCCGTTGTCCGACAGGCGGCGGCTGCGCGCGCCGAGCAGGAACAGCTCGACGCGATAGGTGCCGGTCGCCCAGTCGGTCGGCAGCGGCACGGCGACCTGCACGGTTTCGTGCAGGTAGGGTCGGGCCTGGCCCTGCCAGACCGGCTGCTGATGCCGGAGCCGGTCTTGCGGGTCGCGGATCTGGAGCACGGCGCGTGCGGGCCCCGCGTCTTCGTGCGCGTCGTTCATGATGTGCACGGTGCTGCGCCAGGTCTTTCCGGCAAACGTGTTCTTGTCGTAGACGTCCAGGCAGATGAACTGCGGCGCGTAGGCGCTGCGCCAGACATACCAGGCAGGCGTCCGCATGAAATCGCGCCGGTCCTTGTCCCACGGGCAGGGCAGGCCCATGTAGCGGATCGCGGCATGCAGTCCCTCGTGGCCGCCGCCGGACCACAACAGCAGGTCGTACCAGCCGGTATTGAAATGGCCGCCGTCGATCGTCTCGCCGCTGCGGCGGAAGACCTCGAGGAAGCGCTTGGCCAATTCCGCTTTCCGTTCCCAGGTCCGCAGCGGGTCCGTTGTCCAGATCCGGCCGCCGGCCCAGTTCGCCTTGCCCCGCATGTACCCGCCGATCTCCGCGGTCTTCGACGTGATATACTCGATGAACTTGCGCTTCTCGGCCGGACCCCACGGGTCCTTCTGATAGAGCGTGCGGATCTGCGTGGTGTTCCCGCGATAGCGGGCCGTGTCGCCGGGCCAGCCCCATTCGCAGTTGATCGTCGGGATGGGGCCGTATTTCTTCTCGGACTCCGCTCGATGCCGCTGGAATTGTGAGATGAAGTCCTGGTACGAACCGTAGAAGTAGCCGGTGTAGGCATGCGAGTCGGCGAAGTCGACCTTCTCCAGTTTGTCCGAACGCGCCAACCGTTTCCAGGTAAGTCGGCCGGACGAGGACGTCTTCGGGCGGCGCTGGATATCGGCTTTCTGCAGCAGCGCATACATGTAGTTCATGACCGGGATCATTTCCATGTCGCGGCTGTAAATTTCATTGCCGCCGAAATCCCAGAGCACGAGCGAGGCATGGTTGTGCACATGCTTGACCCATGCGAGATAGTCCTTGCCGTATTGCGCGAGCTTCGCAGGGTCGTAGAGCCGCTGGCTCACGCGGTTGCACTCGTCGTACATCAGGATGCCCATCTCGTCGCAGAGATTGTAGAAAGTCACGGGCAATCCGCCGTCGCCGCCGTTGTGGCAGCGCGCGAAGTTCACGTTTGCCTGTTTCAGGCCGTAGAGCAGCTTGCGCACGTGGTTGTCGTGGTTGCAGCACCAGCTTTTCGGGGCTTTGATGTTTTTCGCGCCGCCGAACTGGAAGCCCATCAGTTTGATCTTCTTGCCGTTCAGATAGAAGTGCCCGTCTTTTGCCACGAACTCACGGAACCCGATTCGTTCGCGTGCGAGTTCGTTGGCTTTGCTCCTCAGCGAGACCAGGTACAGAGCGGGTGTATCGGGCGACCATAGCCTGGCGCCCGGCGTTTTGATCCGGAACGTCTTTGTGTTCAGGCCCGGCTGCAATTCGACCGGCCCGACCGTGTATGTCCGTGTTGCGTCCGTGTTCTTGCCGCAGCCGGCCAGCTCCGCGGTCAGTTCGAGCTTGGTCGCCGGTCCATGGTTCATGATGTCGGCCTTGATCACGACCGAAGTCGGCTCGATCTTCGTTGCGACCAGCGTGGTCTTGCTGTAGACCGGCGGCACGCAGACCAGACGGACCGGCTGCCAGAGCCCGTGCCGTCGGCCTGCGCGCGAATTGCCGCAAACGACACGCAGCGCGAGTTGGTTCTCAGCGCGATTGAGCAGGCTGTCCGTGACGTCATACTGCGAAATGCTGCGGCCGGTCATGCGCGCGCCGAGCGTTTGTCCGTTCAGCCAGACATCGGCATAGTCCTGGAGCCCTTCGAACCGGAGCAGCACGCGCCAGCCGTTGCGCAGCCTGTCTGTCCATTCGGAGGGCAGGTCGAACCCGCGCCGGTACCAGGCGACCCCGCGCAACGCAGGCAGCTTCCGGCTGTTCCCGCCGGGGAACCGGTATCGGCTGATGGAGTAGGGGACGGGGATCTCGTCCCAGCCCGCGGTCGAGGTGTCGGCCTTCTGATAGCCGGCCTGGGTGCCGGGATCCTCGTGGTCGGAGCGCACACCCTCGCCGGCACGAAACAATTTTATCTTCCAGAGCCCGCCCAGCTCGTGCGTGGCCCAGGAGTCCGGGAAGAAGTCGAGTATGAACCCCGATCGGCCCTCGAGGACCTCGCGCGGATACTCGAGCGGGACGTAGCGTTGCTCCTCGGGCAGCCGATATTCACGTTTGATCAGGCCGCTGCTTGTCGCGAGCGCGACGCTCAGGCCACAGACGGCCGACATGGCGGCGACATAGGATGCGGTCAGCTTGATTCTGTTCCACGCCATCATCTTCAGTACTCCTTCCGCAAGGGTGCACGCTGAGTGGGATGTGGCGGTGGCTCCTGTCACGGTGCCGTAGGCGACGGCATGCATCGAATGCAACGCAGCCGCGGTCGCGGCTTCGGCCGCTCGCTCGGTCAACGCACCCGCCAGCAGCACGGAGGAGACCGCCACACCCCGGCGCGACAGCGCTCTGCGCAGCTTCTCGATCCCGTTCTGGACGCGCTTGTTGATCGTGTCGACATGAACACCGAGCTCCATCGCGAGTTCGCGGCGCGGTTTTCCGAGCAGATAGTGGGCGACAAGCGTTTCCCGCGTCTTCGCAGAGAGCGTGGCCATCGCTTCGTCGAGCTGTGGCGCGAGCTGCTCCCACGTTGTCTCCTTGTCGTGCTCGTCGCGCAGGTCCACGCGCTGCTCCCGGGCTGTCCGGGCCGCGCGTTGCCGCGCGAGATTCCGTGCACAGAACGTCGCTGTTCTCCAGAGCCATCCGCCCAACATCGTCTTCCTTCCCAGTTTGTGTGCCTTGCGGGCGAGCAGCACAAAAGTCGCCTGCGCCGCGTCTTCGGCCAGTTGATGATCCCGGAGCCGACGGTGGGCTGCCCCATACACGAGCTGCCCGTACCGCTCCACGATCTGCCGAAAGGCACTTTCTGACCTATCGCGTACGTACGCTTCCAGAAGCTCTAGATCGCCGGTTTCCATACGGCCTTCTTGCGGCCTTGCCCGGTACCGTGCCGAAGGATCAGGTGCCGGGCTGCCTGCTTCCTCTGGTACATGTCAGACGAATGGCAATTGCAGAAGAAATTGTAGAGTGAAATTTGAAATTTGAAATTCGAAATTCGAGCTCTATTTCGGGCGAGTGCCGGGAACACAGGCCGAGTTAGGCCAGGGCGTCGCGTTGGGCGCGGCGGTAGGCCTGCGGGGACAGGCCGTGCACGCGTTTGAATGCACGGCTGAAGTGGTAGACGTCGGCGTAGCCGCATAGGGCGGCGCACTCGGTGATTGTGGCGCTCGTACGGAGTAGATGTGACGCAGCGTGATCGAGCCGTAGGCGCTCGTGCAGATGGGCCAGGCCGCAACGGAAATGACGGCGGCACAGGCGTTGCAGGGCCGCGCGGCTTTGATGCAGCAGCTGCGCGGCCTCAGCCACGCTCACGCGCCGGGTCAGGTTCTCGTTCAGATAGGCCAGCAGCCGCTGCGTGCGCGGGTCGTGTGCGTCCGGGGCCTGTGTCTCCAGCAATGCGACCGTGTAGTCGTCCAGTGTGCTGAGCAGACGAAGCCAGGCTGCCCGCGAACGACGCGCCACGTCCGGTGGCAGCGGCAGGTACCACGCCTCGCGGAACGGCAGGTGAAGTGTGGTGGAGCGGGCAAACGTCTCGGTCACGGCCGCCAGCAGGCCGCGCTCGTCCGGACGGCGCCCGAAGTTCAAACCGAACTGCGCGTACCCCCCTCGGCTGCGCAATGCGTGCGGCCGACCGGCCGGCTGTACGTGTACGTCGTTCTGGCGCAGGGCTTGCCAGCCGCTCCCGAAATCCACTTCCAGCTCGCCGTCCAGCACGTGGATCAACTGCACATAGCCGTGCTTGTGCGCCGACATGAAGAAGTCCGGCTGCCGCCGCAACAGCGAATAGCCCGCCCACGGCGGGCAATCCACCTTCGGGAATTGCGCTAAATCGCCAAATAGTTGCGTCATGTATCCATGGTTCTTGAGGGGTTTGCTTCGATATAATTAGATAAACGAGGCCAGGAAAACAAGGCTTGGCAACGATCTAAATGTACAAGCCAGGGCCAAAAGCCAACGGAAAGGGGTGGAACCACGGATGAGCACGGATAGACACGGACAGAGAGTCCCCATCCGTGTGAATCCGTGTGAATCCGTGGTTCAGATCTCTTGTTGCGGTAGGAGGCGTGCGATGAGTGAGCGTGAGACAGCATCTCTTGAGGCGCGGGCATTGACGACGGGGCCCGGGTATCACTGGTTCGGGTACTACGACAAGCTGCAGTTCGACCCGTTCGACCGGTACGTGTTGTGCATGGCGGTGGATTTCGAGGGGCGCAGCCCGACGGTTGACGACCGGATCCGGATTGGGATGATCGACTTGCAGGACAACGACCGGTGGGTTGCGCTTGGCGAGACGGGCGCGTGGTGTTGGCAGCAGGGCTGCATGCTGCAATGGATACCGGGCTCTGCGCGCGAAGTCATCTACAACGACCGCGCGGGCGACGGGTTCTGTTGCCACATACTCGACGTTTACACGGGCGAGCGGCGCACGATTCCGCGGGCCGTCTATGCGCTGAGCCCGGACGGGAAGACGGGAGTCGGCCTCGATTTCGCGCGGACCGGCCGGCTCCGGCCGGGTTACGGGTATGCGGGCGTGGACCCGAGCGAGCACGACCCCGCGCCTGAGGATTGCGGCATTTACCGGATCGACCTGGAAACGGGCGGCTCGGAGCGGATCATCACGCTTGCGCAGATGGCGGCGATTCCGTGTCTGGACTACGATCACACGGACTGTCTGCACTGGTTCAACCATCTGCTTGTGAGCCCGGACGGCGAGCGGTTCATCTTTCTGCATCGTTGGCATGCCGCCGACGGCACGGGCATCCGTTCGACGCGCATGTGCACGGCGAACCTTGACGGGAGCGACGTTCGCGTATTGCACGACGGCGGGCATTTCTCGCATTTCATCTGGCGCGATTGTGATCGGATCCTGGCCTGGTGCACGCCGCCGGGCCGGGAGCCCGGTTTCTATCTGTACGACGCGCGGACCGGTATGCCGGGCACCGTGCCGAAGGCTCTGGTGCCGGGCGCGTTCGAGCCGGTCGGACCGGATGCGATGACCGCGGACGGGCACTGCACGTATCTGCAGGGCGGCGAGTGGGTCCTGAACGACAGCTATCCGCGTCCGCGCAAGAGCGACCTGAGGGAGCGGCCGCTGTATCTCTATCATCCGGGCGAGGACCGGCGTGTGGATATCGGTTCGTTCCGCTCCCCGCTCGCGTACGAGGGCGAGTACCGCTGCGATCTGCATCCGCGCAGCAGCCGCGACGGCCGGCTCGTCACGATCGACAGCGTGCACGGCGGGAATGGGCGGCAGCTCTATTTGCTCGATGTCAGCCCCGTCGTCGCGGGGGTAGGTGTTGGGTGTTAGGTGGTGGGAAGATTAGGGCGAAAGATTAGGGTGAAAGATTAGGGCAGGAGCCCTAGCTCAATCCCTGCCCCGGAAGTATTCCCTTCAGTCTTTCCCCCTAATCTTTTCCCCTACCGCCTTCTCCGCTACCGGCTCAGTGCGCCGGTAGCGGCGAGGATCACGGGGTTCGCCTTGCCGGTGGACTCGAAGGTGATACTCCGGATATGCGCCCTGCCGTTCGGCATCCTGACTTCGGTCAGGAACAGGTTCTTGCTCCCATCCCGATAGACGACGCTCGCGTTGCCGTAGTCCTTGGCTTGCCACCAGTCGCCCGTCTCGATGCGGTTCCGCATCGGGACCACCTTTTCACGGCCGTCGGTATAGGTGAGCCGGACGTTGAAGACCGGTTCGCCGTCGGGCAGGTTCTTTGCATAGGTCGCGTACTGCAGGAGGTAGAGCGCGGCGAGCCGTCTGTCGACGGGCACGGGCCCGATCTTGTCGGGTGCCTGTCCGTGGTGGCTGCCTTTCAGCGCGATGCATGCGTGGCCGCGGTTCTTCTGCGGATCGATCAGCGTGAACGGGACGTCTCCGGTCAGCGTGGTGATCCCGGTCGGCAGGCTCTCGAATTCGTCGAGACTCCAGTTCGCGCTCTCGCGCAGGTTGATGAAGTGCGCGTCTTTTCGGGGCAGGTGCGCGCGCCGCTCGGCCGTTGCGGTCGTCTCGAACGGGAGCGACAGCGCGTGTTGCGGCTGCGTCATGACGTAGGACAGGATGTTCTGCATCAGCCGCGTGGCGGCCGAATCCCTGCCGTACCGGCGTGTGATGTCGTACTGAGAGAGCACGACTTCGCCCTTGCCGATCCGGTAGGACGCGCTGATCATCTTCATGCTGTCGGTCCCCTTGTGCGCGGCGGTGGGACCGACAGAGAGCAGCCCTTCGTTCAGCGGCGCGAGCACGTTGTGGAACAGAGGGCCGCCGTGCCCGTTCCAGTCGTCGAAATGATCCTGTTCGAGCCCCGCGAAGATCGGGTGCTGCTGCACGAGGATCTCGGAGAACGTCGCGCGTTTGCCCGGCTCGACTTTGACCTCGGGCAGGAATGGGAGTTGCCCGGCCTTGCTCTGTTCGAAACACAGCAGCCTGCCGCCGTTGCGGACCCATTGCGTGATTTTCGGGCCGTTCCTGGCGAGCCGCATGTCGAGTGAGTTTCGGCCGATCACGAGGACATCGAGCTGGTCCAGCACCGTGCCGGCGGCCCTGGTGCCGGGCTTTCAGAGCGGATCGGCGCTGAACTCGTGGATCGTCTTGTACGGGATACGCAGCGCACGCAGGATCGAGGCTGTCGTAGGGGCGGGCTCCTTTTTGTCCCCGGCGGGCGGCGTTTCGTAGAGGCCCACGCGGCCGCGCGGCCGGATCGCACGCACCAGGTCGGCTCTACCGGCGACGTGCAGGGGGTAGCTGTTGTCCGACAGGTGTCTGCCGCGCGTATCGAGCAGGAACAGTTCGAGCGCGTAGCTGCCGGTCGGCCATGCGGAGCCGAGCGTGAGCTGGACGGGCACGGTTTTCCGGACATAGGGCGCGAGCCGCCCCTGCCACACGGTTTCCTGGTGCAGCAGTCGTCCGTGTGGGCTGCGCACCTGCACGACGACCTGCGCGGGTCCGGCGTCCTTGTGCGAGTCGTTCATGATATGCACGGTGTTCTTCCAGAGATGCCCGGCGAACGTGTTCTTGTCGTGGATGTCCAGACAGATGAAGGTCGGGTTGAAGGTGCGCCGCCAGACGTAGTACTGCGGTGTCTTGAAGAATTCGCCTTTGGTTGTTTCGAACGGCAGTTCGAGCCCGAGATATCGGCCCGCCGCGTGGATCCCTTCGTGTCCGCCGCCGCCGTGCACGAGCAGGCAGTAGTATTGGCTGTTGAAATGGCCGCCGTCGATCGTGTCGCCGGCCCGGCGGAAGACCTCCCAGATACGTTTCGAGAAGATCGCCTTGCGTTCCCAGAGTCGGAGCGGGTCGGTCGTCCAGGTCCGGCCGCCGGCCCAGTTGCCCTTACTGCGCAGGTACCCGCCGACGTCGGCACGTTCGCTGGTCGCGAATTCGATCCACTGTTTCCGTTCTTTCTTGCCCCACGGCTGTGTAAGGTAGAGGTCCCGGATCTTGCTCGTGTTCGCGCGATAGCGCGACTGGTCGCCCGGGAACCCGAATTCGCAGTTCAGGGTCGGGATCGTCTTCCCGTAACGTTTGGCGGCTGCCTCGTTCTGGCGTTTGAAGATCCAGACGAAGTCCTGGTAGGTGCCGTGCCCGTAGCCGGTGTACCGATGTGAATCGGCGAAATCGACCTTTTCGAGGTTGGGATGGCGTTCCAGGCGTTTGTAGGTGAGCCGGCCGCTGGACGAGGTTTTCGGCCGGCGCTGCAGGTCGTGCTTGTCGAGAATCGCGTACAGGTAGTTGAAGACGGGGACCATCTCCATATCGCTCGTGTACCGCTCGTTCCCGCCGAAGTCCCAGAGCACGCAGGCCGGATGGTTGTGCACTTGCTTGATCCAGCGTGTGTACTCCTGGCCCCACTGGCGAAGCCGTTCGGTCTCGTAGAGCCACGCCCCGGAATACTCGTACTCGTCGTAGATCATGAAGCCCATCTCGTCGCAGATGTTGTAGAGCGTCGCGGGCATGCCGCCGCGCCCGCCCTCGCCGGCGTGCGGACGGCCGAAATGGATGTTTGCCTGCTTGAACCCGTGGATCAGTTTGCGGACATGGTTGTCGCGGTTACAGCCCCAGCCGCCGGGCGCCTGCAGGGCCTTGACCTTGCCGAACTGGATGCCCATCAGCTTGATCTTGTTGCCGTTCAGATAGAAGTCGCCATCCTTCGCCTGCATCGTGCGGAAGCCTGTCCGGATCCGGCCGAGCTCGCGGCCTTCGCTGTCGCGGATCGCGACCAGGTAGAGGTTCGGCTCGTGCGGCGTCCAGAGCTTGGCCCAGGGAGTCTTGATCCGGAAGGTGTGTTTGCCGTCTGTCCCGGCCGGGATCTCGACGGACCCGAGAGGAACGACGCGTTCCTGCTGGTCCTCGACGTTGAAAGGCGTGACCACGGCCTCGAGCGTGCGGGTCGCTGCCGGGCCGTGGTTGGCCGTCTCGATTCGGACCTGAAGTGAGGGCGGGTCGATTTGGGGAGCTACCAGGACTTGGCTGGCCCGCACGGGCGGCACGCACACGAGCCGGACCGGCTGCCACAGGCCGGTCCGTTCCGCCTTACGGTAGTGTCGCGAATCGCCGGCAAGCTTGACGGCGATGCTGTTTGGGCCGACGGCTTCGACCTTGTCGGTCACGTCGAACTCGAATGCGTTCCAGCCGTGCAACCGGTCGCCGACCGGCTTGGCGTTGAGCCACACTTCGGCCTCGTCGCCGGCGCCGATCGCTTCGATCCTCAGCAGGACCCGCCAGTTCTGGGCAATTCTCTTTGGCCAGTCGGCGGCCAGTGTGAAGCTGTGCCTGTACCAGGCGACCCCGTTGAATTTCTTGGAGCGGTCCGGCGACGCGGCCTTGTGCTTGCCCAACGAGTAGGGGACCGGCACATCCTTCCAGACCTCGCCCGACAGGTTTGCCTCATAGCAGGGTCCCTGGCCCCGGTCGGCGTCCCAGCGATCGACGCCGTCGATGCGCGGGAAGGTCCTGATCCTCCAGGTCCCGCTCAAATCGTGTTTGAGCCAGGAGTCCGGATAGAAGTCCAGGATATACCCCGCCCGTGCTTCAAGCACGCTTTTCGGATAGGTGACCCTCGCGAAACGCGGTTCGTCCGGCATCCGGTACTCGCCGCCGATCAGGCCTGCCTTCATGGCGACCGCGGCGGTCAGGCCCAGGACACAGAGTGTAGCGGCTGCGTATGCGCCGATCTTCCTTGTTCTTGCCAACGCCATCATCTTCAGCACTCCTTTCGCGGTCAGCCACGCTGAATGAGTCGGGGCGGTGGCTCCGGTGATCGTGCCGTAGGCAACGCCGTGCAGGCCTTCGAGCAGGCTTGCCGGGGCGGCCTCCGCCGTCCGGCTGCCCGCGAGCGACGCGAGCAGCGCGGCCGGCACGGCAACGCCGCGGATCCGCAGGGCCCGTCGCAGTTTTGCCAGGCCTCTGCTGACCCGTTTCTGGACCGCATCGGCTTTCAGCCCGCATTCGTCGGCGACTTCGCTTTGGGTTTTGCCCTCGAGGAAGTGCGCGACCAGCACCGTCCGGAACGCGGCGGGCAGGCCTGCGAGCGCCTCGTCGAATTCGGGCGCGATCCGTTCCCAGGCCGCCGGCCCGTCATCCGAGACGGGGACCGGCGCGGCGCGTTCCTCGCGCCGCGCACGGGCGAGCCGGCTCTGCGCGATATTGCGCGCGCAGTTCAACGCGGTCCGCCAGAGCCATCCACCAAGCTTCGTGTTCATCTTCAGTCTGTGTGCCTTCTGCGCCAGGATGATGAAGGCCGCCTGCGCGGCATCTTCCGCCAACTGGTGATCGCGGAGCCGGCGGTAGGCGGCACTGTAGACGAGCTGCCCGTACCGTTCCACGATCCGGCGAAAGGCACGTTCCGACTTATCACGCACGTACGCTTCGAGGAGATCTCGATCCGGCGCCTGCATCTCCATCCTCTCGTTGTGCCGGCGCGCGGGCCTGGCCATGGCCCGAGAACCGGTTGGGAACCGCCTGTACAGCAGCTTCCACTCTGTACATGTGAGCATCGGCAAGGTGAGCCGACAAGATTCTACAGATTTTTTTGGATCTCGAAATCACCGAATTGAGCTGCCCCAGAGAGAGAGGACGGGCCGGGTCGGATATGCATGCTTGGGGCAGAAATCGCGGGACTCAGCCGGTCGGGCCTTCGATGTCCTTCTTCTCGGGTGCCAGATAAGTGTCCAGGAACGCGCCAATCGTGGCGTACAGAGGCGGCAGCTCTTCGATCAGCCGGTTGATCTGCTCGTGGAGTATCTCGAGATATTCGTGCGCGAGCAGATTGCGCAGCCGCGCGAGCGCACTGAACCGCGCGGCCCCCTCCGCGTCGACCCCCGCCAACAACGCGAATGACTCCAGTGCAGCTTGATAGGTCTTCGGCACCGGTTGCTGTTCGGCGGCCAGCACGGTTTTCGCGATGTCGATGGCGGCGTTCAGGATGTTTTCCGCCCAACGCTCCAGGTTGCGGCGTCTTGTCTTGTCGGTCAGGTAGGCTTCTTTGGTGACGGCCCGGAAGCTGTCGAGCTCGTTCAGTTCCGACTCCAGGAATCTGATGCGTTCCAGGAGTCGGGTGCGGTCTTCCGGCGCGAGCGACGCAGAGCGCCTCGCGATCGCCGCATACTCGGCGACGAATTCCGCGAACTCTTCGGCCTCCGTCGTCCGCGTGACCAGCAGGCGATGGTGCAGTGCAGGATCTCGGATCACCAGTGGGATGCCTTGCTTCAGAACCGCCGATGCGAGTGTTGCCGGCGCGCGGTCGAGTGGGATCAGGTCTACTTCGGTGTCGAGTAGCCTGGTCAGCTCGCGCCAGAGCCGGTCCTCCTGGGCCGGATCCCGCAGGCAGACGGCAATATCGAAATCGGATTCGGAGCTCAACCGGTCCGCGGCGCCGGACCCGAACAGGAAGGCGAGCCGCACTTGCGGCTGCTCGGAGAAGAACTGCTTGAGCTTTTCGACATGCTCGGGCTCGTTCATGCGGCAAGCGTAGAGAATGCTCTGCGTACTGACAAGCAAGAAGCCGCGGCACGCAACCGAAGAAGGACCTGTCCGACACTCGTGTCGAACAGGTCCAAAATGTCCAAATCGTCCTACTTGGGTTTGCCCCTCAGCGCTTGGCCTGGCCGGTCGCGGCCAGGATGATAGGCGTCGCCTTGCCCGCAGACTCGAAGGCAATGCTCTGCACGGCCACGCCGTCGCCGGCCAGCGGGATGGGGGTGAGGAACAGGCTCTTGTTGCCTTCGGCGTGCACAATCAGCGCGTGTTCCGGCTGGGCCGTGTTCCACCAGTCGCCGGTTTCAAGCCGATTACGCATGGGCACGGCCTGCTCACGGCCGTTGGCATAGTGGATGCGGACCGTAAAGACCGGTTCGCCCTGAGGCATCCCGTTGGCCCAGGTCGCGTAGTGGAGCAGATAGAGTGCCGCCAGCGTCTTGTCGATGCGGATCGGCGTTGTCCTGCTGGGCGCGTCGGCGTTGTGGCGGCCTTTGAGCATGACGCAGCCGTTGCCGCTGTTTTGTGCACCGTCCAGGATGGCGAACGGCACATCGCCGCCGAGCATCGAAGTGCCGGCGGGCAGGCGTTCGAAATCCTGCTGCTTCGCGTTCGCGACGCCGCGCAGGTCGACATAATGCGCGTTCGCTTTGTCGAGGTAGACATGGTCTTTCGCGTCGGCGGCCTCGCTATCGAAGGGAAGCGACAGGCCGCTGCGCGGTTGTGTCAGGATGTAGGCGAGCAGGTTCTGGGTGAACCGGGTTGCGATCGAATCCGTACCGTAGCGTCGGGTCAGTTCGTATTGGGACAGCAGGATCTCGCCTTTGCCGATTGCGTAGCCGGCGGTGATCATCTTGAGGTTGTCCTGGCCGAACCGTGTCGTGGGGCCGACCGCGAGCATGCCCTCGTTCAAGGGGCTCAGCACATTCCAGTAGAGCAGCCCCTTGTGCCCGTTCCAATCATCGAACTGTTCCTGCGACAGACCCGCGAAGATCGGATGGTTCGGGATCAGGAGTTCAGTGAACGTTCCCGACTTGCCCGGTACGACCGAGACTTCCGGCAGGAACGGGAGCTGGCCGCCCTTGCCCTGTTTGAAACACAGCAGACGTCCGCCGGCCCGCACCCAGCGGCTGATCGCGGCGCCGTTCTTCGCCATCGTGACGTCGACCGATTTCGGGCCGACGAGCAGCACGTCCAACTCGGCCAGCTCGCTGAAGTCGCGGACCGGCTTGAACGGGACGCCGAGCGATTTCAGGATCGATTCGGTCGTGCGCGCAGGTCGCTCCGCGCCGTCGGCGCAGACCTCATACAAGCCAACCCGGCCCTTGGTCGTGAGCCGGCGCAACAGGTCACGGCGGCCCACGACCTGGAGCGGGTAGCTGTTGTCGGACAGAGCCCGCCCACGCGCGTCGAGCAGGAACAGTTCCAGGCTGTAACGGCCGGTCGGCGCGGCGGACGGGAGCTGGAGCTGGATCGCCTGCCTCGTGCGCAGATAGGGACTGACCGCGCCCTGCCAGAAGGATGCCTGATGCATCAGCCTGCCTTGCGGGTCGCGGAGCTGCACGACCGCGCGCGCCGCGCCATGGTCCTTGTCCGCATCGTTCATCAGGTGCACGGCGCCTTTCCAGAGATGCCCGGCGAACGTGTTCTTGTCGTAGATGTCCAGGCAGATCAGGGTCGGATCGTAGGCGCGTTTCCAGACGTAATACGAAGGGGTCTTGAGAAATGCGCCTTTGGGGCGCAGGATCGGGTTGGGCAGCCCGAAATACTTGAGGCCGGCGTCAAGGTTGTTCCAGCCGGTCTTCAGCAGGTCGCCCGCGCCGGTATTGAAGTGGCCGCCGTCGAGCACGTCGCCGCTGCGGCGGTAGACTTCGAGGAAACGCTTGGCGAACTGTGCCTTCGTTGACCAGAGCCGGATGGGATCGGTTGTCCAGAGGCGGCCGCCGGCCCAGTTCGCCTTTGTGCGCAGATAGTCGCCCATTTCCGGCTGCTTGGCCTGGGCCCAGCGGATCCATTCCTTTTTGTCGGCCTTGTCCCAGGGCTGTTTCTGATAGAGCGCGCGCAGCTGCGGCGTGTTGCCGCGGTATCGCGCGGTGTCGCCGGGAAAGCCCCACTCGCAGTTCAGGGTCGGCACGTTGCCGTAGCGTTTCTTGGCGGCGCGGTCGTGGCGCGTGAACTGCTCGATCCATTCCCGGTAGCTGCCGTGATAGTAGCCGGTGTAGTGGTGGGAATCGGCAAAATCCGACTTCTCCAGTTCCGGGAACCGTTCGAGTCGCTGCCAGGTGAGCCGGCCGGAGGACGAGGTCTTGGGTCTGTTCTGCAGGTCCCACTTCTGCAGCAGCGCATAGAAATAGTTCAGTACGGGGATCATCTCCATGTCGCGCGTGTAGATCTCGTTCCCACCAAAATCCCAGAGCACGCAGGAGGCATGGTTGTGCGTCTGCAGGATCCAGGCCGTGTACTCGTCAGCCTGTTTTCGCAGCTTCTCAAGATCGTACAGGCTGGTCCGTGCGCGGTTTGTTTCGTCATAGACCATGACGCCGAGCTCGTCGCACAAGTTGTACATGGTGATCGGGATCCGGCCGTGGTGTGGGCGCAGGAAGTTGATGTTCGCTTGCTTCACGCCGTACAGGATTTTGCGCATGTAGTTGTCGTGGTTGCAGCTCCATGTGCCGGGCGCCTTCCAGCTCTTGAGCCCGCCGGCGCCGAGCCCCATCAGCTTGATCTTCTTGCCGTTCAATTGGAAGTTCCCGTCCTTCGCCGTGAACGTCCTGAACCCGATCCGTTCGCGGTACAGCGACTCTTTGCCATTGTGGATCGAGAGCAGATACAGGTTCGGCTCGTCGGGCGACCACAGCTTCACGCCCGGCGTCTTGATTCGGAACGTCGCCTCGTTTTCGCCGGGCACCAGTTCGAGGGTTCCAAGCGGGAAGCTCTGGGCCCGTGCGCCTTTGATGTTCTGGGGTGTGAGCCTGGCCTCCATCTGCCGTGTGCCGGCCGTGCCGTGATGCAGGAGCGTTGTCTTGATTACGAGAGACGCGGGATCGAGCGGGGTCGCGATCCGGGTCCGAACGGCGCGGGTCGGTGGCACGCACACGAGCCGGACCGGTTGCCACAGCCCATCCAAAGTGCGTCCCCGATAGTGTGTGCCGCCGCCGACCACGCGGACGGCCAGTACATTTTCTGCGTTGGTCTGGAGCTTGTCCGTGACATCGAATTCGAACGACTGTGGACCGGTCATCTGCGGGCCGACCAACTGCCCGTTCACCCACGCGTCGCCCGCGCGGTCGAGCGCCTCGAACCGGAGCAGCACGCGCCAGTTCGCGGCGAGCCGGGCAGTCCAATCGGACGGGATCGTGAAGGCGCGTCTGTACCACGCAATGCCACGCCAGTACTTGCCCTTCTTCGGCTTCGCCGCGTCGTGTCGACCGAGCGAGTAGGGGACCGGCACATCCTTCCAGCCTTCGGTCGACACGGAAGGATCGTAATAGCGCCGCACAAGCCCCTCATCTTCGACATTCCAGATGCTGCCTTCGTCGATCTGGACAGTGTTCAGCTTCCATGTCCCGTTCAGGTCGAGCTTGCCCCAGGAGTCGGGGTAGAAGTCCAGGATGAAGCCGGCCCGCGCCTCTTCGATCTCGCGCGGGATCTCGAGCGGTGCGTAGTGCGGCTCCTCGCGCAGCCGGTACCCGCGAGCTGCGAGTCCGGAACTCGTGGCCAGCGCCACGCCGAGCCCGCAAAGGGTCAGGGCCGCCGCCGCATAGGTTGTCGTCAGTTTGATTCGTGTCCACGCCATCATCTTCAGTACTCCTTCCGCACAAGTGTATGCCGAGTGAGATGTGGCGGTGGCTCCGGTCACGGCGCCGTAGGCGACGGTGTGCATCGATTCGACGGCTGCCGTACGCGCCGCCTCGGCCGCGCGTTCGCTCAAGGCGCCGGCCAGCACGGCGGAAGAGACGGCCACCCCGCGGCGGGCCAGCGCCCGGCGCAGCCTGCTCAGTCCGTGCTGAATGCGCTTGTTGAACGTGTTGACGGGAATCCCGAGCTGTTCGGCTGCCTCCCCGCGCGACAGGCCCTGCAGGTAGTGCGCAACGAGCGCATTGCGCGTCTTTGCCGAAAGCGCTGCAAGCGCCGCATCGAGCCGCGGCCCGAGCCGCTCCCAGAGCGGCTGGCCCTCTTCGTGCTGCTGCGGCTCGACCTCGCGTTCGCGCTGTTCCCGCGTCACACGTTGCCTGGCCAGGTTGTTCGCGCAGAATGTCGCCGTTCTCCAAAGCCATCCGCCCAACATGGTCTTCTTCCCCAGTGTCTGTGCCTTCCGGGCCAGGACGATAAACGTCGCCTGCGACGCGTCCTCGGCCAGTTGGTGGTCCTGCAGACGGCGGTAGGCTGCACTGTAGACGAGCTGGCCGTACCGCTCCACAATCTGCCGAAAAGCACCTTCCGACTTATCGCACACGTACGTTTCGATGAGCTGTTGATCGATGGTGTCCATCTTCCCTCGCGTGCCGGCCGACGGCCGGCTTCAACGCCCTCGAGACGCTCGAATCGGAAGCGCCGAACCACGTTGGGTTCGCCTGCTTCCACCGATAAGTGTCGGGCGTTTGTGCATTGGGGAACTATTCTTGCGGTTTTTCTTGCAGAATGGAAGGGATTCGGGCGAATTCCCTGGGATCTGCAAAGGAAAAGGACCTGTCCCAGCGTCGAACAGGTCCCAAAGGTCCGAATTGTCCTACTTCCCGTCCTACGCTCAGCGCCCGGCCGCGCCGGTCGCGGCCAGGATGAACGGGGTCGCCTTGCCCGCGGACTCGAACGTGATGCTTTGCACGGCCGCGGTCCCGCCGGCCAGCGGGATCTGCGTAAGGAACAGGTTCTTCTGGCCCTCGGTGTGGACGATCATGGCACGTTTCGGGTCCGGCGGGTTCCACCAGTCGGCGGTTTCGAGCCGGTTCCGCATCGGCGCGTTCTGCTCGCGCCCGTCCGTGTAGCGGATCCGAACCGTGAAGACCGGCTCGCCTTCGGGCAGGCCGTTGGCCCATGTCGCATAGTGTAGCAGGTAGAGCTTGTCGAGTTGCTTGCCGATCGGGATCGGCCCGGCCCGCTGCGGCCGGCCCGCATCGTTGGTTCCGCGCAAGACGATGCATGCCGTGCCGTCGCTGTTCGAGGCACTGAGCACGAACGGGATGTCGCCGTTGAGCGTGGAGACGCCGCGCGGCAGCTTCGCGAACTCGTCAATCCGCGCGTTCGCCGCGCCGCGCAGATCGATGTAGCGCGCGTTCTTGTTGCTCAGTTGCATGCCGGCCTTTGCCGTCGCGGTCGTCTCGAACGGCAAGGACAGTGCGCTGCGCGGCTGGGTCAGCACGTAGGAGAGCAGGTTCTGCGTGAGCCGGGTCGCGACCGAATCCTTCCCATACCGCCAGGTCACGGAGTACTGCGACAAGACGATCTCGCCTTTGCCGATCGCGTAGGAGGCGGAGACCATGTGCATCAGGTCCTTTCCGAACCGGCCGGTCGGTCCGACGGAGAGCAGGCCTTCGTTCAGCGGTGTGAGCACGTTGTGGAAGATGAGCCCCTTGGCCTCGTTCCAGTCGTCGAACTGCACCTGGTCCAGGCCCGCGAAGAGCGGGTGTTTCGGGACCGCGAGCTCCGTGAACGTCGCATAGCGGCTCGGCATGACCTTGACCTCGGGCAGGAACGGGAGCTGGCCGGCCTTGTTCTGTTCGAAGCAGAGCAGCCGTCCGCCGTCGCGCACCCACTTGGTGATGGCGGGGCTGAGCTTCGCCAGGTCCGGGCCGACCGACCTGAAGCCGATGAGCAGGGCGTCCAAGTTCTTGAGTTGGCGTGCGTCCTTGAGCTGGGTGTATGGGATCCGGAGTGAGCGCAGGATCGAAGCGGTTGTCGGACGAGGCTTCCCGTCCTTGTTGGGCTCCTTCTCGGGCTCGTACAGGCCGACCTTGCCGCGGGGCCGGATCGCCGTGCGCAGCCCGTCTGGGCCTGCGATGTCGAGCACGTAGTGATTGTCGGACAAGTGCCGGCCGCGCGGGTCGAGCAGGTACAGCTCGAGCTGGTATCGCCCGGTCGGCCAGGCCGAGGACAGTGCAAGTTGGACCGGCGTGGTCTGCCGCAGGTACGGCCCGACGTGGCCGCGCCAGATCTCCTGCTGGTGCAGCAGTCTGCCGCGCGGGCTGCGGACCTGGAGCACGGCCTTCGCGGCGCCCGCCGGCTTGTGCGTGTCGTTCATGATGTGGACCGTGCTCTTCCAGAGATGTCCGGCGAAGGTGTTCTTGTCGTGGATGTCCAGGCAGATGAAGGTCGGGCTGTAGGCGCGGCGCCAGGCATAGAACGCCGGGGTCTTGAAGAACTCGTGCTTGAGCGCAGGATGCGGGACCTTGAAGCCCGGGTAGCTGTCGCGCGGCATGCCTTCATGGCCGCGTTTGCCGTGGATCAGCGCGCAGAAGATCGGGCTGTTGAAGTGGCCGCCGTCGATTACGTCGCCGCTGCGGCGGAAGACCTCCAGGTAGCGCTTGACGATGACCGCCTTACGTTCCCAGAGTCCGAGCGGGTCGGTGCTCCAGACCCGGCCGCCGGCCCAGTTCTGCTTGGCGCGCAGGTATCCGCCGATTTCCGGGGTTTCGGAGGTCAGATACTCGATGTACTTCCGCTTCTCCTTGAGACCCCACGGGTCCTTCATGTACAGATCCCGGACTTGGACCGTGTTGGCGCGGTAGCGGGCCTGGTCGCCGGGGAAGCCCCACTCGCAGTTGATGGTCGGCGTGTTCGGCCCGTACCGCTTCTTTGCGGCGCGGTCGAGGCGTTGGAACAGGTCGATGAACTCCTGGTACGAGCCGCTGTGATAGCCGTTGTAGCGGTGCGAATCGGCGAAGTCGGCCTTCTCCAATTGGGGAAAACGCTCCAACCGTTCCCATGTGAGCCGGCCGGAAGACGAAGTTTTCGGGCGGCGCTGCATGTCGGCGCTTTCGAGAACCGCGTAGAGGTAGTTCAGGACCGGCACCATCTCCACGTCGCGCGAGTAGATTTCGTTCCCGCCGTGGTCCCACAGCACGCAGCTCGCATGGTTGTGGGTCTGGTAGATCCATTCCTTGAATTCCTCACCGAACTCCCTGAGCCGGTCCGTGTTGTATAGACCGGAATGCACGCGGTTCCACTCGTCGTAGATCAGGACGCCGACCTCGTCGCACAGGTTGTAGGCCGTTCGGGTCATGCCGCCGAGCGAGCCCTCGCCGACGTGCGGCCGGCCGAAATTGACGTTCGCCTGCTTCATGCCGTGCAGCATCTTGCGCACGTGGTTCCCGTTCTCCGCGGCGGGCAGGTTTTTCATATGGCTGAACTGGAAGCCCATGAGCTTGATCTTGTTCCCGTTCAGGCAGAAGTCGCCGTTTTTCGCCTCGAAGGTGCGGAACCCGATCCGTTCGCGGGCCAGCTCCGCCCCCTGCCTTGTGCGAAGGCTCAGCAAGTACAGGTTCGGCTCGTCCGGCGACCAGAGCTTGGCGCCGGGCGCCTTGATGCTGAACGTCTTCGTGTTTTCGCCGGGCTTGAGCTCGATGCTGCCCAGCGAAATGACACGCGGGCGTTCTCCGTTCGCTTTCCAGGGCTGCAGCAGCGCCTCCAGTTCGTGTGTGCCCGGTGGTTCGTGGTTCACGATTGTGGCCTTCACGCGCAGCGCCGGCGGATTGACCGACGATGCAACCAGCACGCGCTTGGCATAGACGGGCGGCACGCAGACCAGCCGGACCGGCTGCCACAACCCGCAGCGGGCATGCTGGCTGCGGTGTGCGCCGCCGCCGAGGATCCGGACCGCGACCGTGTTGTCCGCGTCCGTGCGGACCCGCTCGGTCACGTCGAACTGGAATCCGGCCATGCCGTGGAAGTCCTCGCCCACGGTCTGGCCGTTCACGGCGGCCCAAGCCCGGTCGCGGCCGCCGATCGCCTCGAGCCGCAGCAACACACGCCAGCCGTTGTTCATGCGCGCGGCCCATCCGGCCGGCAGCGCGAACGAGCGCCGGTACCAGGCTGCCCCGCGGAATCTCGGTTTGCCGCGCGGGGAAGACACGCTGGCCTTGCCGAGCGAGCGGGGGACCCGGATGTCGGGCCAGCCGTCGGCGTTCACGTTCGGCGCGCTGTAGGGGTACGGCTCCGATTGGTCCGCCTCCTCGCGCGGGCCCGTTGTTCGGAAGACCTTGATCTTCCAGGTCCCGCTCAGGTCGTGCTTGAGCCAGGAGTCCGGATAGAAGTCGAGGATCCAGCCGTCGTCCGCCTCGCGCACGCCGGGCGCATACTGGACCTGCTCGTAGCGCACCTCTTCGGGCATGCGATACTCACGGTCTATCAGGGTCGTCGCCAGTGCCGCGCTCAGCCCGACACAAGCCAGGACCGCGCCAACGCAGGATGCTGTTACTTTGATTTTGTTCCACGCCATCATCTTGAGCACTCCTTCCGCCAGGACGTTTGCCGCATGGGTCGGAGCGGTGGCGCCGGTTACCGTCCCGCAGGCCACAGCGTGCATGCTCGCGCAGGCTGCGGGCGAGACGGCTTCGGCGGTGCGGCTGCCCAGCCAGGACAGCAGCATGGTGGACGTTACGGCGAAGCCTCTGCGCCCGAGCGCGGCGCGCAGCCGGTCAATCCCGCGTTGGATACGCTTGTGGATCGTGTCCACACTCAGCCCCAGCGTGTCCGCGAGTTCCTGCCGGGACTTGCCCTGCAGGTAGTGACCGATCAGCGCCTCCCGTATCCGTGGGGAGAGCGTCCCGAGCGCGGCATCGAGCTCGGGCGCGATCCGCTCCCACACAGTCGTGGTCTCGGCGTCTGCCTCTTCGGATTCCCGCCGTTCGCGCTGTTCACGTGCAACGCGTTGGCGTTGCAGGTTCTTCGCGCAAAACGTCGCCGTCCGCCATAGCCAACCGCTCAGCATCTTCTTGGCCCTCACTTCCGTCGCTTTCCGGATCAGCACGATGAACGTCGCCTGCGCGGCGTCCTCCGCGAGATGGTGATCCTGGAGGCAACGGTAGGCGGCGCTGTACGCCAGCTGCCCGTACCGATCCACGATCTCTCGGAAAGCGGCTTCCGACTTATCGCGTATGTACGTGTCGAGAAGCTGTTGATCTTCGGTCTGCATGATGCTTCCTTGCTTTCCTGACGACCGGCGTGGACTCTTCAGCCCCCGGCCGTTCGGCCAGCTTCCACTGGAGAGTGTAGGGCCGGGCCGGGGACTGGACAAAAATGTACAGATGAAATCTGAAATTTGAAATTTGAAATTTGAGGGGCGGGGCCCCGCGCCACGCGCGGAGCGAGGTGCGGGGTCCAGGCGGTTCTGCGGGGTGCACGCGGTGAGCGCGCTACTGCATGAACGAGGCCAGGAATTCTTTGTAGAGCGGCTTGTAGATGTAGGCGGCGGTTGTGATCTTGCCCACTGCCTGGAACATCAGCTCCAGATCGATCATGTCATCGTGCAACGCGCGCCAGGCGACCGCTTCGACCGTGGCCGCATCGTCGCCGAGCACTTCGAAATCGTCGCCGTACCATGCGACGAGCTCGGCCTTGACCTTGTGGTACACATCGTAGCCGTCACGCTCCTCTTCCGAATGCGTGATCGCCACCTTGTAGAGCTTCTTGTTGAAGAAATAGAGCCGAATATTCTTCGCGCGGACCCGGGCGCCGGGGATTTTGTCGTATTGCAGGATGGTTTCGGTCTTCGACGACGGTTTCAGGCCTTTGCCGGCGAAATACTGCCGGACCTCGGCCATGCCCGTCCCCAGCACGATCCCGGCAATTGCGATTTTCGCGGCGCCCTTCTCTTCCGTTGCCGTCGGATACACGGCATGCTCGCCGGCTGCGGCATGCGCGGTGCACGCGGTGAAGCCCAATCCGGCAACCAGCAGCCAACCCATTATCTTTTCCGGCCAATGCGTTGTCTTCAACATCTTGTTCCTCCTGGTTTTGTCGTCGCAAGGGGACGCCATCATAACTGCAGGTCCCGCGGATGTCGAGGCGTTGGACTGCGTCGATGGCTCACAGGTATATGTGTGCCGAATACCGAAAGCAGGAAGGAAATCGTAACGATGTTTGCCCTTGCACGCGCCGGCGCGCGCGTTATGATCAGCGGATCATACGAAACTGGCGGAGGTGTGCGATGATCAGGTGTATGCTCTCGGCGCTGATGGCGATGATGATCTGGACGCCGGCGGTGTTCGCGCAGAGCAGCAAGCTCGGTGCGACCGTAAAGCTCGGCACGCTCGGGCTTGGCGCGGAGGTCACGGTGGGATTGAACGAGAAACTTAACTTGCGTGTGGGGATCAACGGGTTGACGGTCGAAGACATCGTCGAGGACGATGCCGAGGGCGATGAGGTCGATGAAATTACGTCCGAATTGAACCTGTTCACCGCCGGGGCCCTGCTCGATTTCTATCCGGGACCGGGCAGTTTCCGGTTCACGGCCGGCCTGCTTCTGAACAACAACGAGATCACGGCCACCGCGGACCCGAACGACGTGGTGGAGATCAACGAGACCGAGTATCTCGTCAGCGATGTGACCGGTGAAGTCACGTTCAACGCGATTGCGCCATATCTCGGGTTGGGTTGGGGCAATGCCGTGGCGGACGGACGTTGGCATTGGGCGTTCGATCTCGGGGTCATGTTCCAGGGCGCGCCGGACGTGAGCCTGGCGGCGACCGCCACGGACCCGGCCCTTCAGGCGGCGCTCGATGCGGATATCGCAATCGAGCTCGAGGACTTCGAGGACGAGGTCGAGGCGTTCATCGTCTGGCCGGTCCTCTCGATGGGGGCGTCGCTGCATTTCTGAGAGCCCGCCCGAGCATGGCGCGTCGGCAATTGCCCGCATGCTTTGTGTGGGCGACCCCGCCAGGGGCGGGGCAGGCGCGGGGCTTGCCGCGCGTTTCGCATGGTCGCGGGTCTCTTGCTCTTGTCGGCTCAGCAGGTTCACCGGCTGTACGGACAGGCTACGTTCTTGACGTGTTCCCAGATCGCATCGCAGGCTGCGAGTGTGTCGCCGTCGAGCGTGCCGTGCCAGGCGCGCAGATTCTCTTCGAGTTGCCCGATCCTGCTGGCGCCGATGATGACGGCGTCGATCTGCCGTTGTGCCATGCACCACTGGAGCGCGAGCTCGATCAAGGTCTTGCCGGTGTTGCCGGCAATTTCGGCCAATGCTCGGACGGCCTCGAAGTTCGACTGGTTCCAGTACCGGCCCCGATACTTCTTGTTCCACGCGAACCGGGTGCCCGCCGTGGGTGCAGCGGCTGCGCTGTGTTTGCCGGTCAACAGCCCGCCGGCGAGCGGGTTGAAGACCGTGATGCCGACGCCGAGCTCCTTGCAGCAGGGCAGCAGTTCCGGCTCGAGCCGGCGCGCGAGCAGGTTGTAGACGTTCTGGGCCACGACCGGTCTGTGCAGTCCGGGCTCGTGGCACAGCCGGCATGCGTGGCGGAGCTGGTCGGCCGCATAGTTGGAGAGTCCGAAATTCCGGACCTTGCCGGCCTCGATCAGCCCGTGCATCGCACGCAGGCTTTGCTCCAACGGGGTGTCATGGTCCGGTGCATGAAAATAGCAGATGTCCAGGTGGTCCGTTTGTAGCCGTTCGAGACTGCCGGTCACGGCCTTTTCGATGTGCGCGGCTGTCAGGTCCGTCTTGTCGCCCGGCAGACAGCCGACTTTCGTTGCCAATACCACGCGGTTGCGCCGACCGGCGAGCGCCTTGCCAAGCACCCGCTCCGAGGCGCCCTCGCCGTAGGAGTCGGCCGTGTCAAAGAATGTCACGCCCGCGTCCAGCGCGGTGTGGATCATGCCGATCGATTCGGCCTCTGCCACACGTGTTCCAAAGACCCACGTGCCGAGGCAGAGGCGGGAGATTCGGAGATCTGTTCCTGGTAGTCTACGGTATTGCATGGTGCTGAAATTTGAAATTTGAAACTGGAGCTGCTTATCACTCCGGCAGCCAAACAGTAGCAGGGCGCATGCTCTGGGGCCTTCGCCGGCAACCTTCGTCGTCGTGCTTCGTCGGCTCTGGGCGGGCATTTCGGACCCCGGTTCGACGAAGGGAGACGACGAAGGAGCCCGACGAAGGGCTATTATTTAGTTGCCGGAGTAATAGAGAGCATCGTTACCTATGGGCCTATCTCCTGATCTCGGTCGATATCTATTCCGCGACGCAGCTGCGGTTAGACGTAGATCTGCGCCAGCGCTGGGTGAATCCCGGATCCAGCGTGTCCGCATCCCTCAAATTTCAAATTTCAAATCCCACCTATCGCCCTTCCCCGGGCTCGAACACGACCTTGCCGGTGTTGCCCGTGATGAACAGCGCATACGCTTTTTCCGCCTGCTCCAGCGGGAATCGGTGTGTGATCAGGTTTACGATATCGCGGTTGGCCTGGTAGAACCGGACGATTGCGCGGTATTCGCGGATATTGAAATTCCAGGAGCCCATGATCGTGAGTTCCTTCGGGCACACGACTTGGGCTGGACTGATCGGCGCGGACTTGACCATGCTGACCAGGACGATCTTGCCCCCGATCCGCGCGGCTTCGAGCGCGGTGTGGAACGTCCTTTCGTTACCGCCACATTCCGCGACATGGTCGAACCCCTTGCCGTCCGTCAGCTCGGCGGTTGCATCGGGCATGTCGTCGTTTGCCGGGTTCAGGATCCGCGGGATCTTCAGGTCGCGTGCGAGCTTGATGCGATAGGCTTGGACTTCCGAGAGCGTCACGTCGGCGCCGAGCCACATCGCGATCCGAGCACAGGCGATCCCGATCGGCCCGCCGCCGACCACGAGCAGCGTGTCACCGGGCAGAATTCCGAGCTTGTTGATGCCGTGCCATGCCGTCCCGAGCGTATCGCCGATCAGGGCGCCGTCTTCATAGGAGAAGTCGTGGGGTAGGGGCAGGCAACTCGTCTCTTTTGCGAGCACGAACTCCGCGTTGCCGCCGTCGCGCAATGAGCCGTACTTGCTGAGCCTCTCGCAGAACGCACCGGCCCCCCGCCGGCAGGGCTCGCACGCGCCGCACGGCGCGTGGACCGTCAGTGCGACACGTTCGCTCGATTTTACGTACTGGGGCCGGTCCACCTCGACCACTTCCCCGCCAATCTCGTGGCCGGGTATGACCGGCAACGGCTCGGGCGCCAGGAACCGGTAGTTCACGTCCGTGCTGCACATCGCGCAGGCGTGCACCTTGACGAGCACTTCGTCTCCGCTCGCCTGTGGACGTGCGATGTCCACAAGCTCGAGCTTGCCGTTGCCGAGGAAACGCAGTGCTTTCATGCCCCCAACAACTCCCTGACTCTCGCGAACCCGGTCTCCGCCGAGTTCAGGACCGGGATCCCGAACTCCTGCTCAGGCTCCGGATGATCGAACGTGAAGACGGACATGGAAAGCTGCGCCAGGATCCCGAGCTCGATCGCGTCGTCGTTGACCGCGCCACGCACGGCGTCTGCCAGGATCGCGTTGTGTTCCGCGATGTTGCCTTGGCCGAGCTGCGTGAAGGCTTCCTCGCGCAGGTAGGACTTGTAGTCCAATGCTGTGTTCTGCTCGGCGGCGGTCTCCTCCAGCAACAGTTCCGAGGAGCGCACCGAAGTAGCGAGCGTGACGAACAGGCCGATCTTCTTGCCCGTCCGCACGGCCTGTTCGCACATCGGTTTGTCGATCTGAACCACCGGCACGTTGTGTTCGCGCAGGCGTTCGGCCACGCTCCGATAGCTGCGGTTCATGGTCGAGCAGGTCAACATGACAACGTCGTAACCGTAGGTTGCGAAGTTCAGCGCATAGTCGCCGAACCGGTCGATGTTCGTCTGGGGCGGGACCGGTTGGCCCTTCTCTTTGGCTTCCTGGAACGCTTTCTGGATGGAATCGTCGCAGATATGCGAGATGTCCGCACCGGGCAGCAGGCGCCGCCCGAAATAGTCGCCCCAGATTGGGATCCAGGAAGCGGCGTCCACGAGCCCGACCCGCTTGCCGGCGAACGGGCCGGTCGCGGCCGCGGCCGGGCCCGGCGCGTTGCTGCCCTTGAACCGCAGCAGCAAAGAGAACAACTTTTGTTCCTGTTCGTCTGTCATTGGCTTGCTCATCTCACACGATCCTCAATTCTCTATCCTCAATCCTCACTCCCGAATGTGCGCCGCCTCCGGGCCGGGCGGCGTGAAGATCCAGAGCATCTTGAGCGGCTCGTCGCCGTCGTTGTCGATCGCGTGCGTCTTGCCCGGCGGCGCGACCACGACCGTGTCGGGCTTGATCGCCGCGGTTTCTTCGCCAATCGTGATCTTGCCGCGGCCGCTGACGACGTACCAGGTTTCCTCCTCGCTCTCGTGTGGGTGCGGCGTGCTCTTGCTGCCCGGCGGCAGCACGACCATGCCGATCCCGACGTGCTTCACGTCCTGCAGTGCCGGCGAGATCAGGCATTTGAGCCGGCGCCGGTAGGGTTCACCCGCCTCGTAGCCTTCGACGTCGTTCGCGTTCACCATGATCATGGGCCTGTCTCCTTGAAGAATTCGGACATATAGTCCATATGCTCGGACATCGCCGTCCTTGTCGCGGCTTTGTCCCGGCGTTTGAGTGCTTCGAGTACCGCGCGATGATGGCGTGCCGCTTTGCGGTAGTCCGCGAGCGCATCGAGCCGGCGCGCGCGTTCTTCGCCGATGATCCGGCGGGTCAGGTGGATCGTCTCGTACAACACGTCGTTGCGAGTCGCTCTCGCGATCAGGTCGTGAAAACGCAGGTCGGCTGCCAGGAACGTTTCGAAATCGGGTGGGCCGGTCTGTTCCATTTGGGCGACGACCTTCTCGAGTTCGGCCAGTTCCGAATCGGTGATCCGAGCGTTCACCAGTCCGACAATCGCTTGTTCGAAGACCGTGCGCGCCTCCAGCAGGTGATCGAGCGACTTGCCGCCATTGAAGACACCCCATTCGAGCGGCTTGCGGAACAGCGCTTCCTTGTCCGTGGCGACAAAGGTGCCTTCGCCCGTGCGCGTCTCGAGCAGGCCCATGATCTCCAGGGAGCGCAACGCTTCGCGCAGCGAGCTGCGGCCGACACCGAGCTCTGCCATCAGCGCACGCTCAGACGGTAGCTTTTCGCCCGGCTGCATTCCGGCCGCCAGCTGCGTGAGCTGTTCGGCCACCTGGTCCGCGATCGTCTTGCGCCGGATCCGTTTCAATGTCGGCTTCTTTGTCATTCGACGATGATAACTGATCAGTGCCAACGGACAACTGATAACAGCCTGGCGTGCCTCAGCACGCCAGGCCGAGCGGCCATTCGGCCAGATGTTTGATTCTCTGCAGGAACCGTGCTGCCGGTGCGCCGTCCACGATCCGGTGATCGAACGCGAGTGTCAGCGACAGGCGCGGCCGCGCCGCGACGGTCTCGCCGTCCTCGGCGACAACAGGCTCCCGGACAATGGCGCCCACCCCGAGAATAGCACATTCGGGCGGCTTGATGATCGGGATGAACTGCTCGATCTCGAACATGCCGAGATTTGTAATGGTGAAGGTGCCGTCGGCCAGGTCCTCCGGCGTGCTGCGGCCGGCGCGTGCCCGTTCCAGCTTCGCCTGGAATTCGGTATGGATTGCGAGCACGCCCTTCTGATCGGCATCGCGGATGACCGGCACGAGCAGCCCGTTCTCGGTGTCGACCGCGATCCCGATGTTGATCTGCTTGAGACAATCGATCCTGTCCTGTGCCCAGCGTGCGTTCATGATCGGAAACGCGCGCAGCGCGCGGGCCGTGAGCGTGGTCAGGAGATCGTTGTAGCTGACGGTCCGACCGTCTGCCTTGAGCCGCGCGCGCCAGTCGATCAGGGCCTGCGCGTCGGCGCGCAGCGAAAGGACCGCGCGTGCCGTGGTGTGCACGCTCTGGGCCATGCGCTCGGCAATCGTTGCGCGGATCCCGGTGACGGGGATCGATTCCTGTGGCTCCGACGGTGTTTCGGGGGCCTTGTGCGCCAAGGCAGGCGAGGCAGTCACGGCCGGCTGCTCTTGTCGCTCCGCATACGCAAGCACGTCGGCCTTCACGATGCGCGCACCCGGCTTGGCCGGCTCGATTTGCGCCGGGTCGAGATTCAACTCCTTTGCCAGCCTCTTGGCCAACGGCGAGATCCGGACGCGAGAGGGTGGGGACGGCCGGAGCATCGGCGCTTCCGATTCGCCGCCTGTCCGACTCTCTGACTGCCGGCTCGCGGCGGGCAGCGCGCCGTCGTCGAAGACGGCGACCGGCGCCTGGCACGCGATCGTGTCGCCCGGCTGCACGAGGATCTTCGTCAGAACCCCCGAGAGCGTGGCCGGGATCTCCTGGATTGCCTTGTCGGTCTCCGCGTCGAACAGGTGTTGCCCTTCGCTTATCTGGTCGCCCTCTTTGACGAGCCATTGCGAGATGGTCGCTTTCGTCATGTTTACGCCCAGTTTCGGCATTGTCATTGTCGGCACGGGGTTCTCCCTTGTCGTCTCGTCGTCCTGTCCCGAAGTTGTCCTGTCTGAATCGCCCTGTGAACGCGACCCGGGCCTGCGCTTCCGAGCGTCTTTGAAGGCGGCACTCTAAGTGCCGCACTCCGAAGGTTCTCTGCCGCACTCCGAAGGTTTTCACGCGAGCACGCGGCGGACCGCGTCGATAATCTTCTGCTCGTTCGGAATGACCTTGGTTTCGAGCCCCATGTTGTAGGGCATCGGCACATTCAGGCCGCCCACGCGTACGGGCGGTGCGTCGAGCAGATCGAACCCGCGGTCGATGAGCTCGGCCACGATATCGCCGGCCATGCCGCCTCGCAGGTTCGCTTCCTGCACCACCACGATCCGGTTCGTCTTGCGCAGCGAGCGGACAACGGTCTCGTAGTCCAGCGGCAACAGTGAGCGCAGATCGATCACTTCGCAGTCGATCCCGTCCGCCGCGAGCTGCTCGGCCGCGGCCTGCGCCTTGAGCGCCATCATGGAATAGGCGACGATCGTGACGTCGGTGCCCGGCCGCCGCACGATCGCTTCGCCGAACGGGACCGTGTAATCGGTGCTCGGCACGTCGCCCTCGAGAGCGTAGGCGCGCTTGTGTTCGAAGAAAATGACCGGGTTGTCGTCCCGGATCGCGGTCTTGAGCATACCCTTCACATCGTAGGGCGTGGCCGGGGCCACGACTTTCAGGCCCGGTATGTGGTTGAACCACGCTTCGAACGACTGGCTGTGCTGCGCTGCATTCCCGCCGCCGGCCCCGAACGGGGCACGCACCACGAGCGGCACGTTGATCTTGCCGCCGAACATGTACCGGATCTTCGCGGCCATGTTCACGATTTGGTCCATGGCCAGCGTTATCCAGTCCGAATAGAGGATTTCGACGATCGGACGCAGCCCCATCGCAGCAGCGCCGAGCCCGGCCCCGGTGAAGGCGGGTTCCGAGATCGGCGCGTCACGCACGCGTTTCTCTCCGAATTCTTCGAGCAGCCCCTTGGTCACGCCGAACGGGTTGCCGCGCACGCCGACGTCGCAGCCGATGATCATGACGGTCGGGTCGCGCCGCATCTCTTCGCGCATCGCGTCGTTCAGGGCCTGACGTACCGTGATCGTCTGGATGGTGGGTTGGTCCGCGCCCGCCCGGACGGGTGCTTCGGCTTGCGGTTCCGTTGCGAGCACTGCCATGTTTGTGCCTCCCGCTTCCCTCTCGATCCGACCGATCGGCCGGATCCGGCTCTTCGGCTCATGCGATCACTTCGCCGGCCGCGTAGATGTCCTCGTAAAGGCTTTCGACGGGCGGCTCCGTGCAGTCCTCTTCGGCGTAGCGGATCGCCTCGGCGATTTCTGCTGCCGCACGATGCGCCAACACATCGAGCTCCTGTTCATCGGCAAGGCGGCTGTGTTCGAAATACACACGCATGCGTCGGATCGGGTCCAGCGCCCAGAATGGTTCGAACTCGGCCATGTCCCGATACCACTGGTCGTCGGCCACGAAATGACCGAGCAGCCGCACGAAGCGCGCTTCGATCAGGGTCGGGCCGTCGCCCGCGCGTGCGCGGGCCGCGGCCGTGCTGACCGCTTCGTAGACCGCGAATGGATTGAACCCGTCCACCAGCACACCCGGTATCCCGTAGCCGACCGCGCGCTTGTGCAGCTCCGGCTCGTTCGAGACTTGCCCGAGCTCCGTGGCGATCGCGATCTGGTTGTTCTCGATCAGGAAGATGGCCGGTAGCTTCCAGGCCGCGGCCATGTTGACCGATTCATGCCAGACGCCCTGGTTCGTGCCGCCGTCACCGTGAAAGCACAGTGCGACACGGCCGTTCTTCAACACGTCCGCCGCCATCGCCGCGCCGACCGCCAGCGGCATGCCGCTGCCCACGATCCCGGTCGCGCCGAGCATGCCGTGCTCCACGTCCGCGATGTGCATGGACCCGCCCTTCCCGCGGTTGTAGCCTTCGTACTTGCCGAACAGCTCCGCCATCATCTTCTTGACGTCCGCGCCCTTCGCGATCGTATGCCCGTGCCCGCGATGCGTGCTCGTGATGCAGTCCTCAGGCTCGAGCGCCGTGCACGCGCCCACTGCGATCGCTTCCGCGCCGACATACGCGTGCGCCAGCCCGTAGATCTTGTTCGACATCCACAAGTCGCGCACCTTCGTGTCGAATTCGCGGATCAGGTTCATGCGATGGAACATCTCGAGTTGCTGTGTCCCGTCCAACTCCGCCGGTGCCGCCAGCGGCGTGTGGCAGGGGAACCGGGCGCGTAGGTCTTCGCTGATCGTTTCGCTCATTGGCTTTGTCTCCGTGTCCAAGTCCTCGATCGGGGCCCGGATAGATATGCGGGTAAGAGTACGTGTACGAGTACGGTCCGCGTGACCGCTATGCCGGGCTGCCCGTTGTGGCGTCGTTTCCCTCCGTACTCCTTACACCTACTCTTACACGCCACTCTATCCCTACCTCCTGCCAACTAACACCTACCACCTCAGCCCTTCGTCCGCGCTTCCACCCCCGCCATGTCCTCCAGAACCGTGAGGATGCCCGAATGGTCCAGGTCGCCGCGGCCCTTGGCCAGCATCGCCGTGAACAACTCGTGCACCACCGCCGTGGCGGGGAGCGCAACGCCGTAGTCCAGGGCTGTCTTCATGATGATGTTCAAATCCTTGTAGTGGAACCGGCTCCGGAAGCCCGGTTCGAAATCGCCCGTGATCGCGCGCGGCCCGCGTACGTCCATCACGCGCGTTTGCGCATAGCCGCCGCTCAAAACCTTCACAACGATCGCTGGGTCCACGCCGGCCTTCGCGCCCAACACCAGCGCCTCGGCCATCCCGACGAAGTTCATCGCGACCTGAATCTGGTTGCACGCCTTGACCGTTTGCCCCGCGCCCGCGGGACCGCACAACGTGATCGTCTTGCCGAGCTTCTCGAAGACCGGCGCGAACTCGTCGAAAACCGCCTGCTCGCCGCCGGCCATGATCGACAATGTCGCTTGCTCCGCGCCCACCTGGCCGCCGCTGACCGGCGCGTCAAGACATCGTACGCCCTTTGCCGAGAGAGCCTCCGCCACTTCCACCGCAACCGTCGGCGCAATCGTGCTCATGTCCGCCCAGATCATCCCGGATCTCACGCCCTCGAGCAGACCGCCGTCGCCCAGCGCCACCGCCTGAACGTCCGGCGAATCCGGCAACATCGTGATCACGTGGTCGCTGCCCGACGCAACCTCCGCGGCGCTCCGCGTGGCCGTTGCTCCCCGCGCCGCCAGCTCTGCAACCGCCTCTCGATTTACGTCGTGCACCACCAGCTTGTAGCCCGCGTCCAATAAATGCCCCGCCATCGGCTTGCCCATGATCCCCACACCTACAAATCCAATCGTCGCTCCGCCCTTCATCTTGCCCTCCCCCCTGTCTCGGAGTACCTATCAGCTTGTCAGACCAGCAGGATAGCCGTTCTGGCCGCGTCGTCAAGGGCTGTCCGGAAAATTACCTTCGTTTTCGGGAATAGGGCAGGTCCGTTGCCGGAACGATCTTGAAAAGCCAGTCTACTGTCCACTCATTCCCTACCAGAGGTGGCCTGCTCCTCCGAACGCCCCCGCATATCATTTCTTAGAAGTGAGGTTGCAATTCTAAGAAACAAGAATAGGATCGTGAGGTGCGGGGTGAGGGGTGTGGCCTGATGGTGGGAGTGAGCAGCGTTATATGACGAATTTGTGAGGAATGGTTGAGGATTGGAACGGAACCTGCTCCTGACTGGGCAGGAGGGAGGGGGAGGCCATACATGAGGTATCGGACCATGAGGTTGAAGCGAGTTTTTTGGTGTGTTGCGACGCTGTTGTTGCTGCTTTCCGTGGGGGTGCGTGCGGGCGTTCTGATCGGGCACGAGCAGACATGGAACTACTTTGAGGGCACAGAGGAGGCGAGCGATCCGCGCTGGGACTGGCGGCGCGTAGATTTTGACGATTCGGGTTGGTCCTCGGGTCAGGCGCCGATCGGCTACGGCGAGCCGGAGATCAACACGACGCTGACGATGCAGGGCAACTACAGCAGTTTTTTCATCCGCAAGAAGTTCACGGTGGGGGCTTCGGATTTGCTTCCGGAGACACGTCTTCGGGCGACGGTTTTCTATGACGATGGCTACATCATCTGGATCAACGGCGAGCAGGTGGGCGACCGGGGCGAGCCGGACGGCGAGCCGCTGCACGATTCTCTGGCGCCGGTCAGCCGCGAGGACACGAGTTACGAGACGAACAATTTGGGTGACGCGGCGGATGTTCTGACGCTTGGCACGGAGAACGTGATTGCGGTACAGGTTTTCAACGGTGCGTTAGGCAGCGGTGACTGCAAGATCGACGTATCGCTGAGCACGTACAAGCGGGTAGCGGACACGACGTTCAGCGCGGACCGCGGCTTTTACGAGAGTCCGTTTGACGTGACGATCCGGACGGCGACGCCGGGTGCGACGATACGGTACACGACGGACGGTTCTGAGCCGACGGCGTCGAACGGGAGCGGCACGGGCACGAACGAGGTGGTCACGATCAGTTCGACCACCTGTTTGCGTGCGCGCGCCATGCACGACGGCGGTGGCTACGAGCCCTCAGACGTGGACACGCAGACGTATATTTTTTTGGATAGTGTGCTGGCGCAGACGCGGCTGGCCGGGTATCCGGCGGACGTCTGGGCAGGTTCGACCCAAACGAACGCGGCGGACTACGACATGGACGGCTCGGTCACCGGTTTGTACAGCCGGGCGGCGTGGAGCAACGCGTTTCGAGCGATTCCGACGATGTCGCTGGTGATGGACAAGGACGACA
>Ga0272441_10001365_pt1 | contig 52068 bp, 44 predicted proteins | sample SSMProp6N_FD_193582 | JGI IMG/M metagenome (GOLD analysis project Ga0272441, IMG submission 193582) | Marine sediment archaeal communities from Little Sippewissett salt marsh, Falmouth, MA, United States - SSM-Prop-6N | ecosystem: Environmental > Aquatic > Marine > Wetlands > Sediment ...
CTATTACAACCGGAAACGACTTCATACCAGTACCGGCTTAAAAACACCTTTAAATTTTACAAAATCATTTATTAACCTTTCCTTAACTCGAACTAAAAAGTGGTTTAGTATTTCTAGGGATTGACAATTGGGTATGCAAAATATTGGTAATTTTAATACCTTTTTCAGATAAAGATTAGCATTAAGAAGCCTTTAAGTCAAAAGCTTAAAAATTAAATAAATTCAGGAAAAAATAAGCTAAACCAAGATTATTGGGAAAAGCGACGCCACTTCCAGAAATATTTAATCCATGAGCAAATATGAATCCAAACTATTTTTGAAAATAAATATTTTATTATAAATCCCCTACTGGCCGACAAGCGATGCGGCAGATGAATTACTTTAGCACGACCTAAATACCATACTTGCCAACCAGCTAGAGTAGCCCGGCGGCATAAGTCAGTATCCTCTAAAAAAAGAAAAAATCTTGAATCAAACATACCAATTTCTTTCAAAGTCTGGCGACGAATAAGCATACACCCGCCAAGAACCCAATCAACTTCAATATTATCATTATGACTCAAATCATAATAACTGTGACTTTTTAAATGACTACGGCCGATTGAAGTATTGCCCAAAAAAGTGCGGCGATAAATAAAAGTGATAAATTTAGGAAAACGCCAACAACTTTCCTGTGGAGTTTTGTCTGGATTTAGTATGCTAGGGCCAATAACGCCAGTTTTTTTATTTCTATCCATAAACGAAACCATTGTTTTGACTGCGTCTTCAGTAATAAAAATATCCGGATTGGCGATCAATATATACTCTCCGCTCGAAGCTTTAATGCCGGCATTATTGCCAGCTCCCATGCCAATATTTTTTTTAAATTGTAAAAACTTTACTACTGGAAAATATTTTTTAATTATTTGTCCGATGCCGTCTTGGGAATTATTATCAACCACGATTATCTCCCAAGGCCAAGAAAATTTAAATGTAAGTATTTTTTTGAGTTGGCCTTTAACTAAATTTTTTGATTTATAATTAAGGATTACAATAGATAATTTCATATCATAATAAAAAATTTATTGATTCTATTATTGAAACCATAATCTAATCTCAATTGCTTTTATACGACGATTTTTTCGGATAAGTATTTTTTTTTGCTTTAAATTTTTATAAAATTTAAATAAATCACTGATTGTCCGGCGTAAATTTGAATTTTCTAATACTAACACATATAAAAATTTTTTCAATTCATAGAATAAAATCCAAGGCATGTAGCGGACAAAATTAGAACTAAAACTGTTTTTATACAACAACATAATATGATTTCGATAAGAATAAAAATTGACAAAATTTTGTTTTTTAAGGCGATGCCTAATAATAGAAATGTGCTTGATTTTCTTTGATTGGGACCTAGCACGGCGATGATGATATCCAACTGCCTGCGGGCAAAAAATAGAATTCCAGCCTGCTAAACGCAATCTCCATGCAATATCAACATCCTCTTTATACATAAAAAAATTTTCGTCAAAATATTCTTGTTCAAACTTAATATCTTCCAAAGCCTGTCGCCTATATAATGCCAGAGCCCCGCTAGGTCCAAATATATCAACTACAGAGTCAAACTGGCCTTTATCTATTTTATCGGCGCCAAGATCAACAAATCGCCTGTTTTTAAAACCTAATAATCCGCAGGAATCAATAATATTAGTATACTCAAAATATGACTGGCCGCTGTCAGTATCAACCTTCAACTTATATAACTTGGGAGAAATACTGGCTATATTCCGGTCTGCTTGTATCTGTGCCAGCATATTTTCAATGCAACTGGGATCGAGCATCAGGTCTGGGTTCATAATTAGGATGAATTGCCCTGAAGTCATTTTAATACCATGGTTCCATGCTTTGGCCAGTCCAATATTGCGCATATTGCGAAGAAGCTTAACAGTAGGGAAATTATCTTTAATAAAATTAACTGTATCATCATCTGAAGCATTGTCTATTACGCAAATGTCGGGAATACTATTGTTCTTTTTGTAATAAGACTGATCAAAAATGCTGTCTATAAAACCGGGTAAATATTTAATTGAGTTGTAAGTTACTATTACTATTGATATTTTTGGGTTCATATATGTTTTATTTATTTATTAATGCTACGCATATCCCAAATCTGTTTTTAATGATTAAATTGATTGTCATAATGCGAATCATTAATTTTAGATGCATACAAGCTGATAATAAGAATAAATCCAATTCCCAAGGGGTGATTTAAATAAGGGGTGAATATATTAACGGAAATTAGACTGATAACAGCTAATATTAAACCTAAATTGAGCACAATATTAGTTTTATTTGAGTTGTTACCTAGGCTAATGGTCTGATTTAAATTAATCTGACTCCATAATGATTGTAAAATTTTAAAAATTAAATATAAATAAACTAAAGTGCCGGCAATTCCTATTTTTAATATTAAATCAAGATAAGACCATTCAAACGCATAAGTAGTATATTCGCCACTGGCTCCGGCAGTGGTTGACAATACTCTGGGATCAAGACTGCGATAAGTAACAGTGGTGCCAAATCCAGACCCAATCACGGGATGGCGTGATATAGCCAAAAACAGGGGAGGCAGCATATTTAAACGGGAATTGCCGGCAGCTTCTATTTTAGTGCCGCGTTCGGAAACCAAGCTGGCTAAACTATCTCCTGGTTGAGCTGGAGGTAAATTTATAACTATAACTATTAATAGGATTGAAACGGCAGTAATGGCAGATAATTTTAATGTTGATGTAATAATTTTTTTCCAGTTATTTTTATAATATAAAACAGACAAAACTCCAAGAATAAATAAACCTAATATCAAACCAACCCAAAAACTTCGAGAAAAACTGATAATCACAACTGACAGCGAGGCAATCGCGACTATTATTTTTTTTATATCTGATTTTAAACTTAAATTTTTTTTAAATATTATAGCTGGAATAATAATAAAAAAAACAAACAAAGCATAAATCTGGGATTGGATAAATATACGGCTGAAGTTGGAACTGACTAAAGTAATCTCCCCTACTCGGGTATCGCGAATCCAATTATACAGCTCTGGCAGCGCCCAGATAAACTGATGTGAGAAAATATATAAAAATAAAAATGTTTTTATGATAAGCCAAACTAAAGCAGCGCTGGATACTGAAACTAAACTATTCCAAAAAGATGAAAATAACGGCCGGCTATTTAAGGTTGATTCGTGTTGGCGATTAATATCGATCAAGGGAAATAAATACAAATAGAAAAGCCAGTTATTAAAATCTAAAAATATATTACCGAAATTATTACCCCGAATCAAGCCCCAGATCAAGCCCCAGATGAGAAATATGGATAAATATAAATAATATTTAAAAAATTTAAATTTTTTTAAATAAAACCACCACGATTTTAAGCCTCCCAGCCTAAACAAATGAAATACCCATGCCAGCATTACAGTAGCAAAGATACCCATTCGAACTGAAATTAGAGTCTGGCTGTAATCAAGGGAAAACAAATATCCATAAGAGCCAACGATTAATTCAGATACAGCAATAAATATGCCGGATTCAAGCTTTTTTAGTGATAATATCAGCGTAAAAAAAACAATAATACTGAAACAAATCAAATTTAAAACCGGCAATTGCCAAGCAAACACGGATAATAATTCCGTTAAGATTAAAAATATAATAGTGGTTTTAAAATAATTCATTTGGCTTTGTTTAGATTTAATTTTACGTTCCAATTAGAAGAATAAATAAATTGACAATTAGATATAATTTGATAAATTTAAACTGAAAATAAAAATAAATTCAAAAAAGGAGACAAAATGGATAAAACTTTATGGTTTGCCATTTTTGCCATTACTGCATTTTTATGTGCGGCAATCGGTAAAGCCGGGGACCAAAGCATTAATTTTAAAAAATATTTAGGGCTTTGGTTAGTATCATTAGAAGCATTATATATATTGTTTCTGATATTCATATTTATCTGCCGTTGGATAAGTAAGGGGGTAGATAAATTATTTTAAAAAGGCTGGAGACAAATATTTTCTTCGGCCTATTAAATTTAACCAACTTTCGTTAGTTCAGGTTTCTAACCTGAAACATAAATTTAGACAGTTGATATTCGAGCAATAGTGCTAATGAATATTACTAGCCAAATATATGTTTCAATCCCGGGAATTGAACCAGCAGGTATTTAAATATTCCAATGCTCTAATGCTAAAATGTTACCATGCCCGAGTAATCACAAATCCTTATTCTTGCCTATACTTTTTCTTAAAGATAATTTTATATCAATAAGAGTTAGCAACAGATTAAGTGGCTGCAGGCACCATAAAATAAAAAACTGATAAAATGGTTTGTGTTGATGAAAATAATGATACAAACTATGGTTAAAATTTATCTGGCGGCGCAAACTGGCGACTTGGTTAAAGCTCTGGCCTTTATGATGGATAATTTTCGCTTGGGGGAAAAAATAAATTTTAAATCCGGCTTTATAAGCCCGGAAGCAAAAATCTACTTCTTCGAATACAGCCCAAAATTTTTCGTCTAATAAACCTATTTTTTCAAATACGCTTTTTTTAATCAGCATAGCCGCACCCATAATCTGATCAACCTGCATGGTGTGCTGGTGGTCAAAATCAAACATGAAATATTTTTTAATTGTAGGAATTTTTCGGGGGAAAAGATTATAGAATTTAAGCTGAATGAAAAATTGATCCCAAAAACCGGGAAAACGGCGGCAGGAGCGCTGCAGGCTTAAATCAGGGTTTAATATTTTAGGGCCGACAATGCCAATATTTTGGTTTGAGTCAGCAAAATTAATTAGATTTTTGATTGAGTTTTCACTTATTTCAGTATCTGGATTTAATAGTAAAATATATTTTCCTTGAGCCTGTTTTATGGCCTGGTTATTAGCCTGGCTAAAACCGCGGTTAATGCTGTTAATCATTAGGCTTACCTGGGGGAACTTGGTAGCCACCATAACAGCGCTGTCATCTTTAGAGTGGTTATCGACTACGAAAATTTCAAAATCCAAATCCTTAGCGTGCTTAAAAACAGACTCGAGGCATTTTTCGAGCAAGTGGCTGACATTCCAGCTGACTATAATAATTGATAAAAGCATAACTGAAAAATTTTAATCTTGTAATTTTTATTTTTTATTAACGGCAAGCAGATTAATAATTTTTAAATTTAAATTTTTAATTACTTTGCTAAAAAACGCTATTAAGTATAAAAAATTGAAAATTTAAAAGCTAATTTTATGTTTTTGCTGCACTATTTTTTTCCATTTCTCGTATTTATTCTTGCTATTTATCTTTAACCAAGGTAATTTATAGAAAAATTTTGGCAGCCAACGACTGTAAATCCCACGCTTAGTCTGGGCTTTGAACAATAGTTCCGGAACATAAATTCCTGTTTTGCCCTGATCTAAAAACGTAAGCCATAAGTCCCAGTCCTGAAATTTATCCAAAGATTGGTCCCAGCCCGTATCGGGAAAGTGAGAGCGCCTGATAAGCGAGCAAGTGTTAATATAATTTATTCTTTTTAATTTTTTAGCATCAAATGGCCAAGCTTTAAATTTTTTCCAGCCATATTTAAAATCAGAATAAACATAAGATTTATCTGGTTTTTTTTTAAGTCGAGCTAACATTATATCAATGCATTGGGATGATAATATCAAATCAGCATCACAAAAAAGAACATAATCGCCCTTACTTTTGCTAAAACCATAATTGCGCGCCCGAGGAGCTCCAGCGTGGTTAATTTTGAAAAACTTTATATTTAAATCTGGATAACAGCACTCGATAGATGAAATATCTATTTCGGGGCTGGAACCGTCATCAACAATAATAATTTCAATATCCTTATAAATTTGGCGGCTTAGACTGGCAATACATTGATTTAACTCCTTGGGGGTATTATATATTGGAATAATTACAGATACCATATTAAAATAATTTTAAAAATTCATCAACACTGTTTTCCCATAAAAATTGTTTTAATGCCCTTTTTCTGGCTTCGGAGCCCAATTTGCAGCGCAAACTATCATCCTGAATAAGTTTTATAATAGCAGTAGCAATATAGTTAATATTATTGGGATCAACTATTAAGCCAGTATTAAGATCCAAAACTGCCTCCCCGGCTCCGCCGCTGTTGCCGGCGATTGAAGGTTTTGAATATAAAGCAGCTTCCAGATAGACAATGCCAAAACCTTCAACGTCTGTTTTAGTGGCACGCGCAGGCATCACAAAAAAATCACAACATGACAACAAGACATTTTTTGAGTCTTGGCCTATCGCTTTGGTGAAAATAATATTTGGTTTTTGTTTATTTTTATCCGAGTTGGTTTTAAAAAAATCAGACTTAATCTTATAGCTTAATTCATGCAGGCGATTATAGTCAGGCCCATCACCGGCAATTATATAAATTAATTCTGGAAACCGGCTCCATACTTGAGGTAAACTTTGAATAACATTATCAATCCCCTTTCGCGCCACTAAACGGCACAAACTTAGCATAACCGGCGGTTTTCCGCCGTCTTTTGTTTTTTGCTCAATTAATTTTAAAATATTATCTACTATTTGAGGTAATGATTTTCTGTCAAAAGAATTATAATTAGAATTTTTATATTCGGGTTTGAACAAACTTGAATTGATTCCGGGGTATACAACGGCAATTTTTTCAGTTTTTATTCCCCATTCGAGCAGTAAAGACCTGGTGTAATTACTATTAACTGTTATTTTAATAGCTTGGTCCAATATTCTTAAAGCCAATTTTTTTTTATAGCCACTATTCTCAAGCTGGAGGATATCCATACCATGACATGAAACTATATAATCTATATTAAACCAACGAGATAGAAAATATAATACTGTGCCAGTGGGAAGTATTTCACCAGCCCATAAAATATCAATTTTTCTAGCGATTTTGACGTAGTAAATATGCCAGAACATAGGCAGCCATCGCGGCCATACTGGCAAACGAAATAATAAATTTTTCCGATAAATTTTAAAATTTAATTTTTTAACTTTTTGATCTCTTCTAAATTCAGAATTAATTTTGGGCGCTAACACAGATATTTTATCGGGATAAAGCTTATTCGTAAAATGTGATAAATTAAAATAATATTCCGCTATTCCGCCGATATTAGGATAAAAATCAAGAGTAATTAATAAAATTTTTTTATACTTGGCCATAGATACTAGATAAATTAACTTCGCGGTGATCTTATGGAATTCCAGATATAGATAATATCATCCCGATTGATGCCGCCAAGAATGGACAAAGCTAAAAAATAGATAAAAGCACCAATTGGGACCAGCCATAAAAATTGAATTCCTGAAGCCATGGGCCTTAAATAATAAATAGCTGTAAGCATAAATCCGCAAGCTATTAAAATTTTGATAAAACTCTTAAGCAAATACCGCTTGCTGTATGGAATAATTTTAGGGACATATCGCATACCAAGTAAAAATAAAATAATGGTGCTGGCAACAGAAGCAATACTGGCGCCAATATAACTATAGCGAGGTATTAAAAAAATATTTAATATTACGCTAACAACGACTGTGATGCCCATATTAATAGTATTAGTCGTTTGGCGATTGCAGGCGTTTAATAGATACCCGACTGGAAAATTTATAAACAAGAAAAAAAGGCCTATCATTAAAATCCGTAGAGGCAAAATTGAATTCAAGTATTCAGCTGTATATACAGCTAAAATAGCTGGACGCGCCAAAGAAATAATACCAACAGCAACTGGCAGGCTAATTATCATCAAATATCTCATTGCCTTCTCAAAAGTATGCTTGAGTTTATCGTGATTGGAAATAAAATATTCGCTCATAGCCGGGAAAAGAGCGGCCATAAAAGCCATGGGTAAAAACTGAAGTGCCATTGTTATTTTAATTGGGATGCTATACCAGCCTACATGAGCATCTCCAGCTAAATTTGACAGTAATACTGTATCAAGCGAAGTGTAAATCCGATTAAATATGCCAGCTAAAGCAAATGGTATTCCAATTTTAAATAAAGTGCGTAAAGTGTCAGACTCATAATGGGGTAGCAAATCGAGCTTTAATCTTTTTTTAAGAGTAAATAACCCGAATAAAAAATTAAATAAACTGCCGCCAACTAAAGCCAACATTAATGGGATTAAACCTAAATTAAAAAATAAAGTCAAACTCCCGCATGAAACTGTTATCAGCTGCATACCAACAACGCCCATACTCTCATATTTGAGCTGTTGATGGCCGCGCATAACCGCCCAAAAACTCAAACTAAAAGAGTCAAGACACATAATAATAGCGGACAAATAAACTAAACTCCGAGTAATTCCTGGGGCCGCTAATATATTTATCATTCCGACCGCTAATAAGTAGGTTATTATTGCTAAAGGAATTTTAAGGGCGAGAACATTAGAAATATAGGCTTGAGCCTTGTGCCTGGCTTTAGCTATCTCACGGATAAGCACGGGCGCTAAGCCAAAATCAATAAAAATAGCAAATAGAGTGGTAAATGACAGCGCATATGTATACTTACCAGTATTTTCTGCTCCTAAGAAACGAGCAATCAGTGAAAAATATATAAAAGCCAATATTTTTTGGATAATAAGGGCAATGGTATAATAAGTAGTATTACGGGCAATTGAGTTTGAAGTAGACATAATTTAAGTATAAAAAACTTAACTATAAAATGCAAAAGGGAGCATGGGGCTCCCTTGGTTTTTTAAAACAATATAAAATATAAGCATGTTATATCTATACTTAATTAGACTGTAATTGCCTTACTTTTATTTCTAGACTGATAATCCTTTTTTCTAACGCCTCAATATCCAAATAAGCTGACTGAATATCTTCAGTTTCTGTTTTGATTAATTTATCAATTTTATGCTCAATAACATCCAGTCGATCTTTAATAGATTTAATTTCACTCCTGATCGGATCTAATTTTGTTTCAATTAAATCTTCTATGCTCTCAAATCGTTTATCTACCTGCTCGAAACGTTTATCTACTTGCTCGAAACGTTTATCTACCTGCTCGAAACGTTTATCTACTTGCTCGAAACGTTTATCTACCTGCTCAAATCGTTTGTCCACAGAGTCAAACCCCTTTTTAACCATAACAGTCAAATCATCTAATTTTTGATTGAAATTTTTTTCCTGCTGTTTGAATTTATCATCAATTTTTCTACCAAAATCTTTAAACCTGGTGTCAATTTTTCTACCAAAATCTTTAAACCTGGTGTCAATTTTTTTACTAAAATCTTTAAACCTGGTGTCAAGATTTTGGTTAATGGACTGATTCAATTGTTTGAGTTCTTGTTTGGTCATAAAAGATTCATAAGTATAATAGATATATTATAGCAGAACTAATTGAATTAAACAAATTATTATTATTTTTTATCCTCTATTTTGTTATAATTTTCCACAAAACCTTTACCGACTAGGGGTTGCCACCAGCTTTTATTTTCTTGATACCAAGCGACCACCTGATCAAGGCCGCAATCAAATGATATTTCAGGTTTCCAGCCAAGTTCTGTCCTAATTTTACTAGTATCAAGTAAGTAGCGCCTATCATGGCCCGGCCTGTCTTCAATATAAGTCTTAAAACTAGACGGTTTGCCTAATCGAGATAATATTTCTTCGGCTATTTCTTCAATACTTTTTTCAATTCCACTACCGATATTATAAGCCTGGCCAACAGTGCCTTTTTTAATAATAGCATCAATGGCAGCGCAATGATCTTTGGTATGTAACCATTCTCTTTTGTTCCGACTTGATTTGAAAAGCGGTATTTTTTTTTCTTCAAGAGCGTTGGTAATAAAACGCGGAATTATTTTTTCTGGGAATTGATAAGGGCCGTAATTATTAGAGCAATGACTAATAGTTACGGGGAGATTGAAACTATGGAAATATGCCATTACTACATGGTTAGCACCTGCCTTAGAAGCATTATATGGTGTTTTGGGCATATAGGGATCAGTTTCTTTAAAACTATTGTCTTCACCTAGCGCCAGATCGCCAAATACTTCACAAGTAGATATATGGTGAAAACGCTTTACACCGGCTTGACGAGCAGCCTCGAGTAGCATCTGGGTGCCGAGAACATTAGTTTTGACAAAAATATCAGGCTCTATGACAGCACGGCCATTATGCGATTCGGCCGCAAAATTTACTATTACATCTATTTGGTGCTGTTTTAATAATTTCTGATTATTTTCCAGGTCAGCAATATCTCCTTGAACAAATTTATAATTGGAACTATGGCTAATGTTTTTTAAATTCTCCAGATTACCGGCATAAGTTAAAAGGTCCAGGTTCAGTATGTTGTCATCAGGATATTTAGAAAGCCAATAATGGATGAAATTAGAACCAATAAACCCAGCTCCGCCGGTAACAAGAATTTTCATAATTTTAAAATTTGATATTAATTAATCAGTCACTAACTCGCCCCGCACTAAATTTTTGAGGTCAGATCAATAATAATCTGAAACTGAAAACGTTTACTCGAAATAAATATTACTAATTTCTGAAAAAATATTCGAGCCAATAGAAGCTATGATTATGTCCCGATTTCCCAGCTGCTCAAATATTTTTGCTGCTCTTCAGTTAATTTATCTATTTTTACACCAATTGACTTTAATTTGAGCCTGGCAATGGCGTGGTCAATTTTCAGAGGAACATTATAAACTATTTTTTTAAGATGACGGCCATTCTCTGAAATATATTGGGCGCTTAAAGCCTGGTTAGCAAAACTCATATCCATTACGCTGGCGGGGTGGCCTTCAGCTGCAGCTAGATTTATTAATCTGCCTTGAGCTAGTAGATAAATACTTTTCCCTCCGGGCAGAATATATTCTTCTACTAGGGGTTTGGCTTGTTTTTTTGCAGTAGACATTTTTGATAATGCTTTTATATTTATCTCAACATCAAAATGGCCGGAGTTACATACAATCGCGCCTGATTTCATTGATTTAAAATGATGCTTATCAAGAACATTAATATCACCAGTCAAAGTAATGAACAAATCCCCTACTTTAGCAGCTGCTTTCATCTCCATTACTTGAAACCCATCCATAACTGCCTCAAGAGCTTTGATTTCATCCACTTCAGTTACAATCACTCTTGATCCCATTCCACGAGCTTTTAAAGCCGTGCCACGACCGCACCAGCCGTAACCAGCCACTACCACGGTTTTACCGGCAAGCAGGATGTCAGTGGCGCGGATAATAGCATCAATAGTGCTTTGGCCAGTGCCATATCTATTATCAAAAAAATGCTTAGTTTGGGCATCATTAACTGCAATAATGGGATATAAAAGCTTATTTTGCGCGGCTAGGGCTTTGAGCCTGATTACTCCAGTGGTGGTTTCTTCAGTGCCGCCGATAATATTGGCAGCTTGTTTGGTTCTTTTTGAGTGCAACAGGGAAACTAAATCAGCACCATCGTCCATGGTAATATCAGGCTTAATATCAGCGCATTGGTTTAAATGTTGATAATATGTAACTCTGTTTTCGCCATTAATGGCGTAAACCTGAATATTAAAATCCCTTACAAGCGAAGCGGCAATATCATCTTGAGTTGATAGCGGATTTGAAGCGCATAAAGCAATATTAGCGCCTCCTGCTTTTAATGTTATCATTAAATTGGCTGTTTCAGCAGTTACATGCAGGCAAGCAGCAATATTTATTTTTTTAAGTGCTTGGCTTGACTTGAATTTTTTTCTGATAATTTCTAAAACGGGCATATCTTTACGAGCCCATAAAATACGCTTTTTACCCTGCGAGTTTAATTTAATATTCTTAATATCATATTCTTTGCGCATAGATTTTATTTTAGTTTATTTTTAATTTGCTCGGCAATATTTTTAGCCTCGGTTTGATTAAATTTTTTAGTAGGCCAATTAGTAAAATCGTCATGTTTAAATCTGGGGATGATATGAATATGAATATGTAAAACATCTTGTCCAGCCGCTTCGCCATTATTAACGCCAAAATTAATCCCATCAGCGTTAGTAACTGTTTTAACGGCAATCGAAATTTTTTTAGCCGCTAACCATAATTTTGACACTAAATCATCGGGGGTAGAAATCATATCATGGTGATGATTCTTGGGTATTACTAAAGTATGGCCAGGATTAATTGGATTGATATCTAAAAACGAAAAAATATAATCATCCTCATAAACTTTTAACGAGGGTAATTCACCGCTGATAATTCTGCAAAAAATACAATCTGGCATAAAGGTAAAATTTTTAACCTTATAATTTTTTAACTTAATAATTCCTAAATTATCTAAAAATTTTAGAATTAAATGATTTAATATTAACGGCTCAAGCTACTTAACTGCCCCTGCCTTTAATTCTTCTTCAGTATATTCAACCTGTTCGTCTTTTAAATCTGGATCATAAGGCGGATCGGGATAATTTATGAGCCAGGCATCTTCGTCGCCTATATTTTCAAGGCCAGTAGCAACATTTTTAGGAATAAACAGCCTGGTCGGTTTAGCGGCATCTAATATGTGTTCGCTGCGCTCGCCATCTTGATAAAGAATAACTTTTATTTTTCCTTTAATGCAGACATATCGTGCTGCCCTGATACGATGCAGATGGTATCCCTTAAAAGCACCGGGTTTGGCGGCTGATAAATAAGCAATTGTCTTTTTATTGTCTTTAAACAACTCAATTAAAAAACCATTTTCTTCTTTATCCAAGTTATATGTAGTTACTTTTTTAACTGGTTCAACTTTTACTTTATCGATCATAATTTAAAAAACTAATATTTATTCATACTATTTGCGGTTTAGGTGTATTTTACTCTGAATCTGAATAATATGCAACACCCCGAAAAATATAGTCCAGATTAAAAACAGATTCAAATCAAAATAATTAGAGATTAGGCCTTCTAGCCATAACTCTAACATAAAATAGATTATATATGTAACCAAGGAAATATAGAAAATATCTGATATTAATTGTCTGCTAAAATTTCTCATATGGAATTATGGCTCAAGCCTTTGGCTAAAACTATAAAGAGTTAATTCCTGTTAATATTGATTAAAACCGAATTATTAATGAATAATGTTATTTGCCTTTGTAGATTGATTTGGCTTAATTTGGTATTTCACCCATTAGGTGAAATACAAAAATTAGTATTAACGGCTAAATATTATAATAAGCTTTATACTAATTACTATTTATGAATAAAATGGATTAAATTTTTAAACCTACTCCAGAAATTTTCTGTGTTCAAAGGCTGTTTGCCGAATTCAATTTTAATTTGGTTGAAAATAATCTGCTGGCCACTAACATCAAGTCCGGGTGAAGATATAAGAAATCTCAACCTATTATTGTCCATTTGAATATGGGATAAGTCCGCTGTTATGGTGCCGATTTCCCAGTCGGCTTCAGTGCGCTCAAATTTAATATCTTGCAAATTCCAAATCCACTCATTAGGGTTAAAACGCGGTCCGATCCGCAATGGGATATCTGGGTCTTTTTTATACCAAAGAGTGATTCTAGCTTGCTCAAAACTTTGAGGCAAGCGGACATCAAAATAAACCGGGTCAATCACCATTGCTTGGGTGCAAATTTTTAATTTTTGATGTTTGATTTTTTCTATATCAAGCACCCGGCCCATAGGAGAAAATTTGGAAATAAACGGATCTTCAGCGCAAAAATCATAATCAACTTTAAGGATGCCGCTGGGAGTAATGTGCTTATACGCTAACCAGCCCAGGATAACAATCGGAATTAAAATTAAAATTATTCTTATATGCTTATAATATCTCATAAAACCTAACTCCCAATCTCTAATTTATAATTTCTATCTTATAAATCCAATCAGTGCCCAAAACTTGCTGGCCATCAGTAATTTTCAAGCCGTATGGCTCGAAATCACGCCTGGAGATAAAATTAACTGTTTCACTGGGGGCAAAAGTATAATAATAAACCTGGCGTAATTTGGCTATATTGGCCACTGAACGATAATCAATCGGCACTACTAGTTCGGTAATAATCTTCGGACGCTCTGGGAAAAATATTTTGTCAGCCTGCTTATAAATAATAATGACATCTTCTGGATTGACAATTTGATTGGTTAATTTTGATTTAATCCTGTTTTCACTTAAATTTTTTAGTAAAAATAAACTTTCATCAGTTTTACGAACAACTAAGTTAACAGTGGGTATAAATAGTAGAATTATAACAGCCAAACCGAGCGCGGTTTTATATCTTCGATGGAATTTTAATTTATTACAAATTGCGAAATTAAGAAATTGGGAAATTAGGCTAGCAATTAAGGGCAGGGCTAAGATGTAAATCGGCATCCAATAGCGCAGATAAGATGTGCCCAGAGATAATGTTTTTTGGTCAATGCGGTCAACGATTGACCAGGAGCCGTAGAATATTAATAAATAAATAGTGAGCAATAAGCAATAAACAAGATATAAAAATCTTTTTTTATAGCTAATCTTAATGAAATGGATAGGAAGAATCGCAAATAAAAATCCACCCATAATAGCTGTAAATGACCACAAGGGTAAAAAACGATATAAATAATTAAAGCCATTTATAAAAATTGATTTTAAATTAAAGCCAAATGGACTAATTAAAATTTGGAATAAAACTCCGGAACGAACTGCTTGGCTCAATCCGGTATCCGTAATAACAGACCGATAGCCGACAGAGATTAATTGGCCATAGAGAATTTGATTTTGGTAAAATACCCCAATAGCCGCTAGCCATAAGCCTCCAATGAATAAAATTAATCCAGGCCAGTATATTTTTTTAAAGTTAAAGATAAAAATTAACAGCACAGTAATAGCAATCCAGAAAATTTCCGAAGTGCGGGTAATGATAGCGAGGCCAATAATTAGACCGCTTAAGCTGTAGGCTGTAAGTTGCGGGCACGAACTGATAATTTTACAATTTAATAATTTAACAATTTTGGAATTTTTAATTTTTGATTTTGAATTTATTTCGGATTGTGGATTTTCAATTTCGGATTTTAAAATAGCCTTTCCTGCTAATCCTTTCAGTAATATATAAAGTCCAATAATGAGTAAAGCTACGAACAGTAGATTATGATACATTCCCCGGGCCGCATAATAAAAATATGCGGGGGTGAATGACAATAATATGGCGGAAATAAGAGCAATAGTTTTACGCTGAAAAATTTGTTTAATTAATAAGTAAAAAAATAATATTCCCAGTGCGGCAAAAAAAGGAGTCAGAAACGGAATAATTTTAAGTCCAAAAATCTTAGCTACAAAACCATAAATAAAAATCATGCCCAAAAATGATCCGGGGACATTTTTGCCCTCAACTGTATTAATGCTTCTGGGACGGACTAGATTATTGCCAACGCCATTTAATTCCTCGAAATAATATAGAGGCTTATTAGTTGCCAATTGCTTAATCCAAAAATAATTGGCAGTTTCATCAGGCGAGCTAAATTTAACTTCAATTTCATCTTGAGCGGAGTGAAAAACCCTATCAAAATCTGTCGACGGACTAAAAACTAACAAATTAAAATATGAATATATACAAAAAAATATTATGCACAAAATCAGCAAAAACAATATTTCCTTGTTTCTATTCATCCAATTCATATAGCCTTATTATCCCTTAAATCCAGATAAAATTCAAGCCCCGCCTTCGTGGGGCGGGGTAATATAATAGTATTAATATGATTATTTTCCACTATCGCTTTGACCATTGTGGTGCACGACGAGCCTTTTTCAAACCTGGTTTTTTACGCTCTTTCGCCCTTGGATCACGAGTAACTAAACCGGCAGTGCGTAACAAAGTTTTAAACTCCGGATTATATTTTATTAAAGCGCGGCTAATCCCAAGACGGCAAGCTTCGGCCTGACCTTGCGGTCCGCCGCCAATGGCTCTAATATTGACGTCAAATTTATTTTCCATAGCAACTATATTAAAAGGCTGATCTAAATCCTGTTGCCAAGTTACAAAAGGAAAATATTTTTTATAATCTTTTTTATTGACCATAAACTGTCCACTGCCCTGGGGGTATAATTTAACTCTGACTGTAGCTGTTTTGCGCCGACCGACAGCATAAAAATACTTGCCTGAAAAATTCAATTCTGGTTTATCTTTTTTTTCTATAGTTTTAGTTACTGTAACTTTTTTTTTCTGCTGTTCCATAAACTAATAAATAAATTTATTTAATAAAGATGTTGGATATAAAATCGAACCTGAAATTTTAATTTTATGCCACTCATCCGCTCAAAAATAAAATTAACGGATGACCAGCCTCTTCATCATTGCCGGCCTTAGCTTATTATTCGGCAACATGCCATGAACGGCGCGACGAAAAATATCAGCCATACCCTTTCTGGCCAAAATATCTTTCATTTTATCTTGTTTTAAACCACCGGGATAAGTAGAATGGCGGTAGTAAATTTTCTGATCCATTTTATTCCCAGTAATTTTTATGTCATTAATATTTTCAATCACAACAAAATCCCCATGATCCAAATGAGGGCTAAAATCAATTTTGTGCTTACCGCGCAATAAGCGGACTGCATCACTGGCCAACCGGCCTAAAGCAACACCGGCTGCGTCTAATGTATGAGTATCTCGTTTTTTATTGTTCATAAAATAATTAAAATCTAATCAAAAAAACTAGCCACGATCTTTATATATATAATTACACTAGTTCAATTAAAGCCATTTTAGCGCCATCGCTGTGGCGCGGGTTTAATTTTACGATGCGGACATAACCGCCCTGGCGCTGTTTATATCTAGGCCCGATTACTTCAATCATTTTTTTAGCTGCTTTTGTATTCGGCAATTGCTTAATCAATAAACGACGGCTATGCAGGCTATTATTTTTGGCTGTGGTAATCATTTTTTCTATTTTTGGTTTTAATATCTTAGCTTTGGTTTCAGTGGTTTTTATTTTTTCATGTAAAATCAACGAATTGGCCAGATTTTTAACCAAGGCCTTTCGTTGTTTGTAATTTCTGCCTAATGTTTTTTTTGAACTTCTGTGTCGCATATTGATTGTTTAAAAATATATAATTTAAACCGGGAAATTGCCCAAGATAATCAAGCCTTAATCCTGTTTTTTGGGCCGGCCGCGCTTTTTGGGCTTGGGTGCTGGCTCGTCGTTCTTTTTGTCTGCGTCATTACTATCAGTTTTCTCCACTTCGGGGCTGGTTTTTTCATCATTATTTTTTGATATTATAGCCGTATCTTCAATTATACTGGATTCGGACGTGGCATTATTTTTGTCCTCGCTAGTTTCAGAACCATCATCAAATTCACCTCTGGCTTTAATAGTTTCTAATTGCCGGATCATAATACCGACAGCAGAATCAAAAGCAAATTCGGGATCAATGCTACCATCGGTTTCAATTTCCAGAATTAATTTATCCCAGTTGGTCATCTCGCCAACACGAACATTTTCTACATTTACGCTGACACGATTTATTGGAGTGAAAACAGCATCTACCGCAATATGACCGATAGAAAATTTTTCTCCTTTAAAATTTTCTACCGGGAGATATCCTCTGCCCTTGGCTACTGTGAATTCAGCTTCAAACTTAGCTGCTTGATCAGTTAAAGTGGCAATTACTAAATCCGGATTAACTATTTTTACTTGCGAGGGGCAGTCAATATCTCCGGCTGTAAATTTACCTTCGCCTTTTTTGTCTACCTTAAGCACCAAAGGCTCATTAAAACTGGCTTCAGCTCCGGGCTCGAGTTTTAATTTAATCTGCTTAATGTTTAATATTATATCAACCACATCTTCTTTTACATAAGGCATAGTGGAAAATTCATGTTCAACCCCTTCTATTTTAACTGAAAAAATAGCAGCACTTTCAATTGATGACAACAAAACTCGACGCAACATATTGCCGACAGTAATACCATATCCGGGATAAAGCGGTTCGACTGTAATTTCTCCGCTATGGTCATTTTTTTTATTATATTTGATATTTTGGGGGGTGGGGATGGATTCCATAGTATATATTTTAAATCGATAAATTTAAAAAATTTTATTTAAGTAAATTAACGGCTATAAAATTCTACTATCAATCTAGGCTCGATTGAGGAATCAAAGTCTTTTTCTTCTGGGTTGGAAATTATTTTTGATTGTTTAGTTTTTTCATCAAAAGCGAGCCATTCCGGACAATCTTTTGATTTTATATTTTCTATAATTGATGCAAATATTTTATTATCAATACTTTTAGGGTTGACTGATATAGTGTTTCCGATTTTGAGCTCATAAGATGGAATATTAACTTTTTTGCCATTAATTAAAAAGTGGCCATGGCTCACGAGCTGGCGAGCTTGATCTCTTGAAGTAGCTAATCCAAGTTTAAAAATTACATTATCAAATCTGGTTTCCAGTAAAGTGAGCAAATTCTTGCTGGTATCCCCTTTTTGACTATCGGCTCGGTTAAAATAATTTCTGAATTGTGATTCCCTTAACCTAAAAATTTTTTTAGCGGCCTGTTTAGCTGCCAATTGTTTGCTGTATTCCGAAGCTTTAGTAGCTCTCTTTTGACCATGCAATCCAGGGGGGTAATTTCTTTTTACCATGGCGCACTTAGCACTAAAACAGCGTTCTCCTTTGAGAAATAATTTTTTGCCGGCGCGGCGGCATTGTCTGCATTTTGGGTCTATATCTCTGCCCATAAGTTTAACCTAACTAATAAAAAATAATAAAATAATAATTTTAATAATAATTACTATACTCTATACTCGACGCGGTCTTTTGGGACGACAGCCATTATGTGGCACGGGCGTAATATCTTTTATACTGGCAATTTGAATACCATTTACTGCAATAGCGCGAACAGTTGCTTCCCGAGCCGGACCCACTCCCTTGATTAAAGCATCTACTTCTCTGATCCCGGCTTGCTTAGCTTTAGGAGCTAAACTCTTAACCACTACACCGGCTGCATAAGGGGTAGCTTTTTTAGCGCTTTTAAAACCAGAACGGCCGGCTGAAGACTGGCAAATAACATTGCCATTTTGATCGGCAAAACTAACAATAGTATTATTGTAAGTTGATTTGATATAAGCCCGACCACGACCCTTTAAAAGGCGATAGCTGATTGTTTTTTTCTTTTTTTTCTTAGGAGTTGTCTTTTTCTGCTTCTTGTCTGCCATAAGCGATAAAATAATAAATTTAATTTATCAAATTAATATTTTACGTTTTTTGAGCGGCTGGTTTTCTACCCGAACCGGCAGTGCGCCTGACATTTCCATGGGCAGTGCGTGAATTAGTTTTAGTCCTCTGCCCTCTAGCTGGGAGATTTCGCGCATGCCTTAGACCGCGATAACTATTTATCTCTTTTAATCTTTTAATATTTCCAATAATTTCGCGTTTGAGCTCTCCTTCGGTGCGATATTTACTTTCAATTAATTTTCTAAGTTTATTAGCATCCTGCTCGTTTAAATCTTTAGCTTTCATATCTGGATTAAGATTAAGCTCAGTAATAATTTTACTGGATAGCGACCTGCCAATGCCAAAAATATAAGTCAGGGCTATTTCCAGTCTTTTTTCGTTGGGTAAATTAGTGCCGGCAATTCTAGGCATATTTAATCGGATTTAAAAAATAATTTATAAATATAAATATATAAAATTAATTAATTAAATAATTAATTAAATAAAAAAATAATAAAATTATCCCTGTCGCTGTTTGTGTCTGGGATTTTTACAAATAACATGTAATTTGCCTTTGCGGCGGACTTTTTTACATTGAGCACAAATTGGCTTTACTGATGATCTAACTTTCATAATAAATTAATTATTTAATATCGATAAACTATCCTGCCTTTTGTAAGGTCATATGGGGATATTTCCGCTCTGACCTTATCGCCAACCAGTAGCATAATGCGGTTCATCCGCATACGTCCGGAAATACGCGCTTGTATTTCCTGGCCGTTGTCAAGCAAGACCCTGAAGTTGGCTCCGGGTAAAAGTTCAACGACTTCCCCGTCAGCTTCAATAAATCCTTTTTTATTGGCTTTTATTTGATCTTGTTCGGGGTTATTACTAGCTTGGGTCTGATTTTGATTTTTGTAATTTTTATCAGTTTTAACGATACTCTTATTTTTACGATTTAATAAAACTAAGGCTAATTAAATAGCCAAAAAAATAAACTTTATAATCAAGTTTTTTATCAAGCATTATTGAATTATTGCTTTAATAATTATTATACAAGATTTAAAAAATATGTCAATAATTTAATTTTAAAATTTTTTTGGCTAATATAAAAACAGTTATAAGCTGATATTAACATTAATCCGGTTCCCGTTTTGGGGTATTTTATTGGTAATACTATAATTAAACTTAAACCTGACATCTTTAATGTTTTCCTTTTCAAGCAAAATTCGGCGGGCTGAAAATTCAGTTTGCCCTTTGAGCTGATCTTTGATCGAATTGATGTCAATCGGCATAGATACTTGATTTTCAGCATAAATATTTAAACTAGCTGTTTTGGCATTAAGGTCAAAGTCAATTACTTCAATTTCAAATACATCCCTTGATGTCTCTACTATACTTTTATCTTCTGACACCGAAGCTTGAATCTTGCGGCGGATAATATCTTTGACAATATCCTTATCCCATACTAGAGCTTCGGCTTTAGCATCCATTTTAACAGTGAATTGTTCTATCTCTTCTTCAAGCTCAACGGCCTTAGTTACTTCAACCACCTCAAAATTAATCATATCATTATCAAGCATTAAATTGTCCTCAATTCTATTTTTTATCTTTAACTCCATAATCGGCTCAAGCTCGCTTTGGAGTTGCTTTTCAGCGTTATCCAAATCCTGTTGGGAGACTACTTTTATAACTTCGGAGTTGCCTCCAGTAAGTTTGGTTTTAACTTCTCCATAAATTTTATTTTGCTTGGAAAAGGGCAAATCAATAATAGTTAATCGGCCTGGGTTTATATTACCATCTTCCCCGGCTTCTTTAGACACTATTGTGGCAGTTAAAGTGCCGTAAACTACAGCACCTTCGGCTGACACTTCCGCTTTGGGGATAGTTATACTTTCATTTAATATAAATACAATTCCATCATCAGATACCAAGCTATTTTCAGGACTTAACGGCTGTGATAAGCCGGTTTGATTGTAAAAAACAATTTCACCGCTAGCTTTGTCTCCGATATTCTTTTCGCCACTGGTTTCAAAACTTTTCTCCAAAGAATCATTGACCATTATCAATTCTCCGGGGATTTTGTTCCTAGCTAAATCAGCTTTTTCAAAATCAGCGCTAACAGTGACTTCAAATTCGTTTTTAATAGTTTCGGTCTGCGGTATCAGAGTAACTTCCACTTCAGGAAAAACATAAATAAACAAAGCTACTATTAAAGCAAAAAAAATCAAAAAGAAAAAAACCCTGGCCAGACGGCTCTTTTTTTTAGATTGACGCTGGCCATAATACTGGCTGCCGATTGATTTTCTTTTATAGTCATATCTAGACATAAGGCGTTTATCAAGTATCTAAAACGGAATATCTTGTTTTTATAATATCAAAAAAACAGCCAAATAGCAAGCATTTGGCTGTAAACATAAATATCAAAAATTAGATTGTGAATATAAATAAATTATTCCAATACTGCTTTGATACGGCGGACGCCGGCTGAAGAGGCTTCCTCTTTAATAATTTTAAAATGACCCAGCTCGCCAGTGGTCTTGGCGTGGGGGCCGCCGCAAATCTCTTTACTAAAATTACCGACAGAATAAACTTTCACCTTTTCGCCATATTTACTGCCAAAAAGGCCGACGGCTCCGGCTGCTTTGGCTTTATCAACCGTAGTTTGTTCGCATTTAATCGGCAAGTTTTGGTCTATTATTTGATTAACTATATTTTCAACTTGATTTTTCTGTTCCTCAGTTAATTTTTGATTATAAGAAAAGTCAAACCGCAAACGCTTATCAGTAATATTAGAACCTCGCTGTTCAACCTGGCTGCCTAAAACTTGGCGCAACGCCTGGTGGAGTAAATGGGTAGCAGTATGATATCTGATTGATTTTGAGCTCATATCACCAAGCCCGCCCTTAAATTTGCCGGCTGAAGCAGTCCGGGACAACTGCTGATGCTGTTTAAATCTGCTTTCAAAATCCCTAGTATCAATATTCAGGTTTTTTTCCTGGGCAAGCTCTTGGGTGAGCTCAACCGGAAAACCATAAGTTTGGTATAGATCAAACACAATATCGCCGCTGATACAGCCGTTTTTTATGTCTTGTATCTGTTTTTCAAGCTGTTTTAGCCCTTTTTGTAATGTTTCAGTAAATTTCTGTTCTTCAATTTTTAAATTATTGATAATAAATTTTTGATTACGGCTTAATTCTGGGTAGATTGGCGCCATTAAGGCGATAATTGTCTGGCCAATTTTGTGAGTAAAATTTTCCCTTATACCAATCATGCGGCCATGGCGCATCGCCCGACGGATTAATTTTCTAACGACATAACCCTGATCTACGTTAGAAGGATAAATACCAATATCATCTCCCATAATAAAACTGGCGGCTCGCAGATGATCAGCAATAATGCGCATAGATCGGGTTGTGTTTATATTATTATCGCTTATGCCAGGTATTTTAATGGATGATATATATTTTTTAGAGCTTAAATGCTCTATTACCGCTATTAAGGGCAAAAATAAATCAGTCTGATAATTATCACCCAGTCCATTAACAGCAGCCAAAGTGCGTTCAAGCCCAGTGCCATTATCAATATTTTTCTGCTCGGCTGGGTAGTATCGGCCGTCATTAGTTTTTTTGTATTGCATTAAAACGTCATTACCAATTTCAACCCAGCGGCTGTCTTCAGGGTCAAAAGTATCGGGGGCCTTGGTATGATTGTCAGCCCAATAATGAGGTTCGGTATCAGGCCCACAAGGACCAGCACTGCCAGGCTCCCACCAATTGTCAGCTACAAAAGCAATTTTTTGCGAACTAACTCCCAGCTTGAGCCATAAATCAGCTGACTCCTGGTCTTGAGGCGCGTTTTCATTGCCGCCAAAAACAGTTACTGCCAGCCGATTTTTATCCAGTTTTAAATATTCAATAAAAAATTTATACGACATCTCAATTGCTTCTGATTTAAAATAGTCACCCAAAGACCAATGGCCCAACATTTCAAAAAAAGTATGATGGGTATTGTCGCCAACTTCATCAATATCGCCAGTGCGAACGCATTTTTGAGAATTTACCAGCCTGCTGCCAGCCGGGTGCTTTTCGCCCATAAGAAAAGGCACTAATGGGTGCATACCGGCAGTGGTAAACAAAACCGACGGATCATTTTCTGGTATGATTGGGGCACTGGGTATAACGGCATGGCCATGATTTTTAAAAAAATCAATATATTTTTGGCGTAATTCAATTGAGCTGATCATATGTAAATATAGTAGCAAAAAGTTTTAATTATGACAAAATTTTTTAACTGATTTTATTAACCCCGAATTATTCATGAATAACATCTTTTTGGCTAATCTAAGTTTTTTATCAAATTTTACGCTTCACCCAATGGGTGAAAGACGAATTTTGGAAATTAATCTATGATTAGTGCAAAAAGTCTTATTTTTTAAATTCCATGAATAATATGGGTTAATTGATTATGGTAATATTAATTATTTTCATCCAAAGCTTGGTTGACTAATTTGTCCGCCAGTTTATTCATCTCCCGCGGGATATGGGTATAAGTAACTTGCTTGAACTTATGTGACAAGTTAAATATTTTAACAAATAATTTGCCAATATTTTCATTTTTTACTTTATATTCCCGGTTAAGCTGCTTAACTGCCAGTTCGGAATCAAGGAAAAAATTAAGCTGGTGTGCGCCCAAAGTAGCGGCTGTTTCCATTCCAAGCAAAACTGCGCTGTATTCCGCAATATTGTTAGTGGCTTGGCCAAGATATTTTTTTTTAGTGGCAATAATTTTATTATCTTGATCCATAATCACTGCTCCGGCAGCTGCCGGGCCGGGATTGCCGCGGGCACCGCCATCAGTATAGATTTTTAATGTTTTGGGCATATTGGAAAAAGTTAGTTACTCAAAATAAATTAGGATGTTTGCCAACGACTAAAATTCCAAAATACAAGAAGCAAGATACAAAAAAATTTCAAATTACAATAATTAATATTACCAATAAATTTTTTGATTTTGATATTTTAATATTGAAATTTATTTGGAACTTATAATTTGATTATTTAGATTTTTTAATATCTTTGATTTTGAACTGGATCTCACGGCTGCCGTTCCATTGGTTGATGCTAAGAGAATAAACAACATCAATGCGATCGCCTGGCTTTGCTTTATGTCGCCATTCCTCTGCCTGGCCAAAGGCTAAAAACTTTTTAGCTAAATTAATAGTATTATCTTTCAAATATAAACGCAAATGATTATTGCGGTTACCAATGGTGTCCATGCTCTCAATAATTAAATTTCTAGTGATAAATAATGGCTCTTCATTAGCTTCGCCAAAAGGGGCGAATTGAGCCAGATTATCAACTAAATCCCAATTGGCTTCAGATAAACTAATAACAGCTTCAGCTTGTATAGACGGGGCTAGCTCTACCCCAGCTAGCTTGCCAGTCGCCAGATCATAAATAGCCTGTTTAAACTGGTTAAAATTCTGCTCGCCTTTAATGGTAAGCCCGCAGGCCTGGCTGTGGCCGCCGAATTCGCTCAAATATTGCTGGCATTGATTTAGAGCAGCGGTAATATCAAATTCAGGGATACTGCGGCCAGAACCAATATATTTATCGCCACTACGGCCAAATACTATTACCGGCCGGCTGAATTTATCAGCTAATTTTCCGGCAACCAAACCGACTAAGCCCGGAGACCAGTCTTGATAGCTGGAAAATAAAATTTTATCACCGTGCTTTGGCTCGCCAATCTGGCTCAAAGATATTTTGAGCATATCTTCTGTTTTTTGTTGGCGATGCTGATTTTTTTGGCCTAGATCAGTAGCAATCGCCAGGGCTTCGGCTTCATCTTCAGTGATTAAAAGCTCAAGCGCAGTATTAGCATGGTCCATACGGCCGGCAGCATTTAAACGCGGAGCTAGTTGGAAGCCAATACTATGGCTGTCTAGTTCCCGTTTAATCCGAGAGGCTTGGATTAATTCTTGTAAACCCAAACGTTCGGTTTTATTTAACACCAGCAGCCCCCATTTGACTAGAGTCCTGTTTTCGCCTAAAAGGGGCATACAATCGGCCACTGTGCCAATGGCAACCAAATCGAGCAGCCATTTTTCAAAGGCTTCATTATTAGACTGATCTGTTCGAAGCAGGGCTTGAGCCAGCTTAAAAGCAACCCCGACTCCGGCCAGGCTGCTAAAAGGATATTTTTCTGTTTTGACTGTGGGGCAAATAATATGGTCAGCTGGAGGTAATTTTTCCGGGCTGGTATGATGATCAGTTACAATTACATCCATGCCTAGTTTTTTAGCTAGTTCAATTTCTTCAAAATTAGAAATGCCACAATCAACAGTAATAACAAGATTGGCACCTTGCTTTGCCAGCTCGCGGACTGAAGCTGTATTCATGCCATAACCTTCATTAATCCGGTCCGGGATGTAGAAACCAATATTTTCGGCCTGGAGCCGCTTTAAAGTGTTATATAAAACCGCGGTTGAAGTTACACCATCAGCATCATAATCGCCGTAAATTACAATTTTTTGGCCTTGGCTGACTGCATTGAGGATGCGGCTAACAGCCGGCTTCATATGTGAAAATAAGAAAGGATCGTGTTGGTCGCGGTTATAATCCGGGCCCAAAAACTGATCAACCTGATCTTGGGTGGTTAGACCGCGGTTAAAAAGCAATTGTAACACAATTGGGTTGATTTCTTTGAATTTAGCTTTGTATTCATTATTAGATTGGGGGGCGATAATCCATTTTTTAGACATAGTGATATTATAACTGATTTATGTTAAAATATAAAATTAGTTTAAAATAATTTTACTAAAAATAAAAAACAGCCTTAATAGCTGAATTTTTAAAAACATATATATACTAATTAGATTTTAATCTCATCTTTATTAGCTTCACCGATAGAGATAACTTCGCTGCTAAGCGGATTTATAATAATTAATTTATTATTCCAAACTTGGTTACTATTTTTTTGTCTTATAAATTCTGTCTTATCATAACCGGCAGATACAAGAATATTTTTCCTAATTCGATCTCCAACTTTCAAATATTGGATAGAATCGCAAAAAATTATTTTTTTATTATCTTTGTTATTAACAGTAACAGTTCCTGGCTCACTCTGATAATCATCTGGAGAAAAATAATCTTTATTATTATATTCTGGGTTGCAGATTTCTGATTTATTCATGTTTATTATTTTTAAATTATTACTGGTTGCCAAAAATGATTAAAAAATATAAAATGAAATTATTGTGAATTAATTTTTTTATATGAAAAAACTGCAATTATACAATACTTTAACTCTTAAAAAAGAGTTATTTAAGCCAATACGGACTGGGAAAGTGGGGTTATATACTTGCGGACCAACGGTTTATAATTATGCCCATATTGGCAATCTGCGCACTTATATCTTTGAGGACATCTTAAAGAGAATTTTACTATATAACGGTTATAAAGTCAAGCACGTGATGAATGTGACTGATGTCGGGCATTTGACCGGGGATCGGGATATGGGCGAAGACAAAATAGAAGCCAGCGCTAAAAAACAAGGTAAAAATGCATGGGAGATAGCCGATTTTTACTGGCAGGCGTTTAAAGCTGATATGAAAAAGCTAAATTTAACTGAACCAGATATTTGGTGTAAGGCAACCGAACATATCACAGAGCAGATAGAAATGGTAGAAACACTGGAACAAAGAGGCTATACTTATAGAGCCCGAGACGGGATATATTTTGACAGTTCAAAATTCAAGCATTACAACCAGCTGTCGCATCAGCCAATAGAAAACTTACTTGAAGGCGCGCGGGTAGAAAAGAATGAAGATAAAAAAAATCCGACTGACTTTGTATTGTGGAAATTTTCACCAGTAGGAGAAAAAAGGCAGATGGAATGGGACAGTCCGTGGGGAATTGGTTTTCCGGGCTGGCATATTGAATGTTCGGCTATGAGTTTAAAATATTTAAAAAACCAGCTTGACATCCATTGTGGCGGTATTGACCATATAAATGTGCACCATACCAATGAGATTGCCCAGGCGGAAGCAGCTACAGGCAGAAAATTTTTTAACTGGTGGATGCATGGCGCTTTTTTAAACCTAACCGGAGGCGACAAAATGTCCAAGTCAGCAGACAATTTTCTAACGATTGACAATGCTTTGATTAAAAAAGGAATTAATCCGCTCGCCTATCGATATGCCTCTATGCAGGTGCATTACAGAAAACCAATGGAATATTCTGAAAAATCAATTTTAGCGGCGGAAAAGAGCTTGAATAATATTTATCATCAGATTCAAGAAAATGGCGGGGAAAATAAATCAAAACCAGATAAAAAATACAAACAACAGTTTATGGGCGCGATTAATGATGATCTGAATATGCCACAAGCGCTGGCAATAGTGTGGAAAATAATTAAATCTAAACTTGATCCTAAGGTAAAAAACTCAACTTTGCTTGATTTTGACCAGGTGCTCGGCTTTGGCTTGAATAAAATAAAGCTGGAAAAAATTAATATTCCAAATGGAGTGAAAAAATTAGCCCGGGAACGGGAACAAGCTCGATCTGATAAAAATTTTAAACGGGCGGATGAATTGAGACAAAAGATTTATGATTTAGGATTTAAGATTTACGATAATGAAGATGGATTTGAAATAAAAAGAAATAAGAAGAAATAAATAGAAATTTTATTTATGCGCCAAGCATTAAAAACCGGAATATCATTTGGAGTAATATAAGGGATAATTACGACCTTAGGTTTAATCGTGGGTTTGCACGCTGGCACACACTCTAGGCTGGCGGTAGTGGGCGGTATTTTAACTATTGCGATTGCTGATTCATTTTCTGATGCACTTGGTATCCATATAGCAGAGGAATCAAAGCCGGACAGCAATAGTAAAGCAATTTGGATATCAACTTTATCAACCTTAGCGGCAAAATTTATATTTGCCTTAACTTTTTTAGTTCCAGTTCTTATTTTTGAACTTAATACTGCTATTGGAATCAGTGTTGGCTGGGGCATAATAATGCTCACAGGTTTGAATTATTACATCGCCCGAGCAGAAAATAACCGTGCCTGGCCAATTATTATAGAACATTTACTAATTGCTATAGTGGTAATAGTATTAACTCATTATGTGGGAGATTTGATCGGAAAAATATTTAAATAAAAATTTTAGTTTATAGACTTTAGATATTTATGATAAACTTTTGGGATCGATTGCCAAAACCTATAATTGCCTTAGCCCCAATGGCCGGATATACAGATTCGGCTTTTCGTTTAATCTGCCGGCAAATGGGAGCAGATGTGGTTTATTCTGAAATGATGTCAGTAGATGCCATCTGTTATCAGAACAAAAAAACATTGGATATGCTCCGGTTTAACCGCGCAGAATGCCCACTGGTGTTGCAGTTATTTGGGAATAAACCGAGAAAATTCAGTCAGGCAATAGATTTAATCTACAAGCAGATTAAAAATAAAAAGTTATTTAAACCAGATGAGCCAAGTGGGTCAGGGCTTAGCCCTGACCCACTTGGGAATAATTCTAGACCAGAAGAATCATTGCCGATTGGTATTGATATCAACTTTGGCTGTCCGGCGCATAAAGTATTTAAGAATGGGTCAGGAGCTGCTTTAATGGATCAGATTGACCGAGCCTATGAGATAATAACAGCAGTATCAACTAAATCTGAATTTCCAATTTCAATAAAAATAAGAACTAAAGTCAGAAATACAACTGCGATTGAGTTTATAAATAAAATAAAAAAGCTTGACTTTAAAGCAGTGATGATACATGGCCGATCATTAAAGCAAGGGTTCAACGGAGAGATTGATCTTAAAATGATAAAAAAAATAAAACAAATAATACCTGATAAAATTGTGCTAGCTAACGGAGGGATTGACAGCGCTGAAAAATCAAAAAATATTATGGATAAAACAAAAGCTGATGGTATTGGAATCGGGCGCGAATCCTGGGGAAATCCATGGATATTTGAATCACTAAAGCACGTGGACACCAAAGCATTTAATCACAGGAATATTGATTGGGGTGACAAAAAAAAAGTTATTTTAAAACAGGCGGAATTATTTCTAGAATATAATGACAATTTGGTGCCGCTTAGAAAACATCTGGTGCATTATTTTAAAGGACAAAAAAATGCGAGTTTGATTAGAAATCGCATTATTAAAGTAAAAACAATGGATGAATTAAAGCAAGTATTGGCAGAAGTTAAGTAATAAATAAAATCAAATACTGAATATTATTTTAATTCCGATCCGAAATATAAAATTATCAATTAATAAGACGGCCTACCGGGGCCTCTTTTTTTGTTGCGGCTGAAAAATAAAGCCAACATTGGAATAATCACCCAGGCAAAACGGCCAATATCAGAAGCAAAAAGCTTGAGGCTATTTTCAGAAAACTGAGTTAAAAAATTTAAAGGTAAAAAATATATAATCAAACTAGCTAAAAGTCCGGCGTGGCTAATCCCAAGTAAAATAGCCTGCCACCACCGTGATAAAAAACCAGTTTTATAATGCGAGCGAAACATCCGGGTTAGGGATAATATCGACGAAAATATTAACAGAGATAATAATAAAACCAAAAATTTAAACCACAAGCTTCCAATCCAATTAACTTGATCCGACCAAGAATTAAAAGGAAAAAATACGATTACTAGCCAGGAGATATATGTTGATAGAATAGTAATCAATATAGTATGGCTGTTAAGCAGAAAACCATATATAAGCACTAAGACAGCAGCTATAGCAATAATAATCAAGTCTCCGGCAAAACTTGAGCTGGTAATTTGATCAGAAAAAGCAGCGGCAGACTCTACGCTGGTCGGTATGTTGACATTAATTGCCATTAAATTAAACCACATAATTATTCAATGATAATAACATAGTTAATAATACCACATTTAAACCTCGGGGGTAAATCGGACTGGCGAAAATTAAAAGGGATTAAGGTGAGCCCAGATAGAGCGCAGCTGTCTGACACCTAACATCCAGCTGACAGCTATAAATACAATCACACCAATAAAACCAGAAATACAAAATTGAATTAAAACTCCGATAAAAGTGCGCATATCAACCACGCTAGCAATTAAATACTTACTAATTTGGATGAAAACTACAGCTCCGATAGTAGCAGTTATTATTTTAAAAACTGATAACACAATATTCTTCTCATCCAGATAGCCAATTTTCTTTTTTAAAAAAAGATAGAGCAATATCAGATGAATAATACTTGAAATCGAAAAACTAAGCCCGAGTGCAGTTACACCCATAATTGGGGTTAAAAAAATCAAACCGGCTATATTTACAGCCACGGCAATAAAACTGGTGATAACCGGGGTTTTAGTATTATGAGCAGCATAAAATGCTCGTGCCAGTAAAGGGATTAAACCTTGAGCAAATAAAGAAATACAGAAATAACCCAAGGTATCAGCAGTTAAGATAGTATCTCGCCAGTCAAATTGCCCGGCGCCAAGAACTAACCTGACTATCTGCGCTCTCAAGGCAATCATAAAAACAGATATAGGTATTATTAGAAAAAATATTTTACGGACTGTGCCTGAAAATTGGATTATAAATTTTTGATTATTTTTTTCGGCAAAACTTTCACTAAAACAGGGAAAGCTGGCAATGGCAAGTGAAATCGCGAATACGCTGATAGGAACACTGGCAAGATTAAAAGATAAATTAAAAACAGCAATAGAACCGGCAGCTAAAGTAGAGGCAACAATATTTATTACCAGCTGATTCAGCTGGCCGACAGCTAGGCCTAATGTGCGCGGCAACATTAAGGCAATTACTTTTTTAACTGCTTTATTTCCCAGTTCTAGTATTGGCTGCCATCTGAAACCAGCCTTATACACTGACGGGATTTGAACTAATAAATGCAGTAAAGATCCGGCCACAACCCCAAAAGCAAGGCCTCGAGGACCAAGCCAAGGCACTAGAAAAATAATTCCGAAAATAATACCGATATTATACATTACCGGAGCCAAGGCAAACATAGTAAAGCGCTTAATAGATTGCAAAATACCGGATAACACATTGCTGACGCCAAAAAATAATATACTTATCAGCATAATCCGGGTCAGACTGACGGCCAAGCCTAATTTTTGACCTTCAAATCCAGGAGCAATTAAACTCATTAAGCCGGGTGCAAAAATAAAAGCGATCACACTAAAACAGATTAAACATAAAAAAATAATATTTATGATGGCAGCGGATAACTGCCAATGATTAATACCTGGATGCGATAGCTTAAAATCGCTATTATTACAGTTCGGGCTAAAATTATTATTACTCGAGGTATTGCTTTGTTGACTATTATTTTTACCTTTAGATCGCTTCAAAGATACAAATACAGGGATGAAAGCAGCTGACAACGCGCCTAAAACTAAGGTGTTAAAAATTAAATCCGGCAGCCTAAAAGCGGCATAATAAGCATCTAGGATATCGCCAGCGCCAAAACCAGAAGCTAACAAGCGGTCTCGTAATAACCCCAAAATTTTACTTATAATAGAAAAAACCGCTATAATAATAGCGCCGCCAGTAACTGAATTATTTAGTTTAAATAATATTTTTTTCACTGAATTTTTAATTAAAACCTAATATTATCGACCAAAGGTAATATATATAAATAAGCTAAAACTGATATTATGGTCCAAGCAATGCTAAAGTCAAGGCAAATTAGGCCTTGAAAATTTAATTTATGCTTTGAATAATCCCAAGGTTTCTTGCCTGTAACCTTAAATCTAATTAAACCATTTATATACTCTATAGTGGTAGCAGCAACAAAAAATAAAATAATTTTCCAAAAAATATTTATATTTATATATGTAGTCAGATAAACAAATATACCCACAATAGCATAAATTTGGATATTGACAAACCTAGGAGTGATTACTTTTTTCGCTCTAAAAGAACGATAAAAAAATTCAAATACAGAACCAATTATTAATCCGACAATGAAAAGGGTTATTAATTTTATAAGCATATATTAGTTTTGGCGCCATTGATTTTATCCTGACAACTAATCTATTTTTTGTTTTTCAAACTAGCACGGACGAATTCACGGAATAAAGGATGGGGTTTTAATGGCCGTGATTTGAATTCGGGATGAAACTGAACCCCTACCATAAAGGGATGGTTTTCGACTTCTACAATCTCGACTAGATTTCTATCAGGATTTACAGCCGCTACTCGCAAACCTTTTTCCTCCATCATACCGCGATAATCATTGTTAAACTCATAGCGATGGCGGTGTCTTTCAGAAATAATTGTTTTTTTATAGGCGCGATAACTGATGCTATTTTTATTCAATTTAGCCCGATAAGCCCCTAGGCGCATAGTGGCGCCAAAATTTTTAGCTGCTATTTTTTCTTTCTGATCTGCCATGGTGTGTATAACTGGATTTTTTGTTTTAAGATTGAGCTCGGTTGAGTTAGCATCAATTAATTTTAATATATGCCGTGCGTATGATATTGTCATAATCTGCATTCCAAGACAAAGTCCTAGATAAGGTATTTTGTGATCACGAGCATATTCAGCTGCTAAGATCATGCCTTCGGTTCCTCTTTTTCCAAAACCCCCGGGAACTATAATACCATCAACTTTAGTCAATTCTTTTAATTTACGTTTGTCTTGTTCATATTTTTCAGAATCAAGCCATAAAATTTCAGGTTTAACCTTATGGTGCCAGCAAGCATGGTTGATTGATTCAATCACTGAAATATAAGTGTCTTTGCATGATTTAAAATTAAAATATTTGCCGACAATGCCGATAACGATTTTTTTATTAATCTTTTTTATTCTGGTTGACAACCGGCGCCACTGCTGTAAATCCTTTTTTTTGGGCTTCATACCCATTGCCTTTAAAATTTCCTGGCCTAAATTTTCTTTTTCAAAATTAACCGGAATATCATAAATAGAATAAACGTCTGGAGCAGAGATAATGCGCTCGCGAGGTAAACTGCAAACTGTGCTGATGGTATTTTTTATATTAGGCGCCACCTTGTTACTGGCCCGGCATAAAACAAAATCGGGCATAATACCGGCTGAATTTAAAGTCCTGATAGCATACTGGGTTGGTTTTGATTTTTGTTCGCCTAAAAGGGGCGGAGTAGGCAAATAACTAACCATAATAAAAAAAACATCTTTGGGCTGCTGGGATTTCATCATTCGGGCGGCTTCTAAAAATAATAATACCTGGTATTCACCTACAGTGCCGCCGAATTCAGTGATGACTATTTCACTGCTGTTTTTTTTCTGACATAGTTTAATTCTCCTTATAATCTCATTCGGGATATCAGGCACAACTTCGACATCCTCGCCGCCAAACTCCAAATTTCTTTCCCGCCTAATTATCTCCTGATAAACCTGCCCGGTAGTAATATAGTTATCCCGGGTGCAGACTTGGTCAGTAAAACGTTCATAATTGCCCAGATCCTGATCAGCCTCAATACCATCCTCACCGACAAAAACTTCACCGTGTTCAGCCGGACGAATGGTGCCAGCATCAATATTGACATACATATCAGCTTTTATATTTGACACCTTATAACCCTTGGACTGCAATATTTTCCCGATAGAGGCAGCCGCTACTCCTTTGCCAACAGATGACATCACACCGCCGACAATAAATATATATTTTGTATTCATAAATAGCTAATTTTTAAATAATTTTAAACTTATAAAAAATGATAAGGGCAAAATAACAAAGCATTGGCTCTTATTCTGAAATAATATTTATGTGCAAACTGGCGCTTTGACCATCTCTAAACTCAACACTGACGTTATGCTCGCCAATATCTTTGATTGGTTTATCTAATTTAATGTATCTTTTATCTAAATCAATCTTTGTTTTATTCTTCAATTCAGCCGCAATCATATCTACTGTAACTCCGGCAAATAATTTACCGCTATCAGATGCTTTGGCTTTTAATTCCAGCTTTATACCGTCCAATTTATTAATTAACATTTTTTGGCTGGCCAGCCTGTTTGCTACTGTTTTTTCTTTCTTAAATTCTTTATGTTTTAATTTTTCAAGTTCTACTGGTGTAGCCGCCTTAGCTAGTTTTTGTGGAATTAAATAATTAGTCGCATAGCCGTCGGAAACATTTTTTATTTCATTTTTTTGGCCAATATTAGTTATATTTTTAAGAAGTATGACTTTCATAATAAGACACTTAATCACCAAAGCACGGGGCATTAAAACACTTAAGTGCTGGAATGTTTGGGTGCTAAAGTGATTTTTAATTAATCTCAATTTCCTATTAAGACTGATTTATTTTTCTACTATCTTCGCTGAAAAATTTTATTCTCCGCTAATAAAATATTCAAGGGCTCGATCTAGCTGGGGGTCAAGATCTTGATTATAATCATCTTCAGTCATCTCGATTTCAATGTCAGGTGAGATCCCTTCTTGGTCTATCTGCCTGCCGTCAGGAGTGAGCCAACGGGCAATGGTAAGTTTAATTGCAGAACCATCATCAAGGTCGTTGACTTGCTGGACTGAACCTTTACCAAAACTGGTCTCACCGATTAAAGTCGCCAGACTATAATCCTGCAACGCTCCGGCAACTATTTCAGAGCCCGAGGCAGTGCCTCCGTTTACCAGAACTGCAGTTTTAAATTTATCTAAAGCCGGTTGGCCGGGAGACAAATGAGTTTTAACACTGTCGTCAGAATATCTTTCGGCCACTACAACATCTCCCTGGCTAATCCACCAGTCAGCCATTTTAACGGCCGAGTCAAGATAACCGCCGGGATTTGACCTTAGATCCAGTATAATGCCGTCTGGATTTTCAAGTAAAATCTCATTTACTGCATTGAGAAAACGCTCTTCAGTGTCAGCATGAAAATTGGTAACTTTTATCAAAGCTATTTTTTTATCCGTAAGATCGACATAGGAATTTTTATCTAAAAAATTAACAGTAACACTGACTATTTTGATAACGTCCCTAGTAACTGGTATATCTAAAAATTCACTTGTTTTAGGCCTAAATATCTTAAGATTTACAACTGTGCCTTTAGGCCCGCGGATGCGCTCAACTGCGTCATGAAGGTCGATACTCTTGGTGCTAAAGCCGTCTATCTCTGTGATTACGTCTGCGGCTCTAACACCTGATTTTTCAGCTGGTGATTCTGCTAGCGGGCTGACTACGGTCAGGACATCATTTCTGATGCCGATTTCAGCCCCAATACCTTCAAATCTGCCGGCCATTTCCTCGGCAAAATCAGTCGCCACTTTGGGCTCCAAAAAAGAAGAATAAGGATCACCTAGGCTTGATACCATACCCTTTAAAGCTCCGTAAAAAAGAGAGGTTTCCCCGACAGGCTTATCTATATAATCATCTTGGATTATATTCCAAGTATCCCAGAAAATTTTAAAATCAACATCTTGGCTTAAATAATCCGGCACTGGATCATCTTTGCCCTCAAGGCTTCCATATTGATCTGAATTTAGGCCAGAAATAATATTGATTTGGTTATTCTTTTGGCCGACTAAGATACCGGCGATAAAACTGGCTATAATTAGAATTACAGCAATATATATAACAGTTCCCTTTTTTAAAAAAGAGCTATCGAGTTTTTTTTCTGTAATATTGCTTGAGTGCTCGCTGTTTTTATCCTGAAACATAGTATTAAAAAATTATATATTAATAATGGCAAACAATTTTTGATAATAAATGGAAGTAAACCTTGGCAGGGGCTCTAGCTCAATGTATTTTTGGTTAACCCCGCCCCAAGGGGATTAGGTATTGATGTTTTTTTCTTCACTCGAACATAAAATTAAAATTTATTTTTTAATTTTATGTCGCTCATTCGCTCAAAAATAAAAGACTTAAATTATAGACAAAACCAGCCAAAACTAAAAAACCTTTTAAGCTGGGTATCTAACGAAAAATAATTAAATTTATTGTTATTATTATAACATATTTCATTAAAAATCAAAATATGTTATAATAACAATGAATATTAAAACTTAATATAAATTTTATGCTGGAAACATCAAAAGATTTACTGTTTATTACTCTGGCTTTTTGTGTGCTGTTATTTACTGGTTTTGTGTGCTGGCTGGTTTATTACTTTATATCAATGATACGCAATCTGCGTAGTATTACCAAGGGAGTTAAACAAAAGGTTGATATGGTAGATGACGTTTTAAAAACATTGAAAGAAAAAATAAACAGCTCGGCGAATTATATTGGCCTGATTGTAACTGGAGTGGAGAGGATAGTCGAATATATGCAACGCAAAAAAACAACAGAACCAGAACCCGAAATTCCGGACAAGAAAAAAGGTAAAAAAAATTAGGTAACTAAAATAGACTTAAACTAAATAAAGCGGCTTTTAAGGCCGTTTTATTTTTAGATAATCTATATTATAACTTTCGCATTTGTCGTCCCCTGTCTCGCCCTGCCTACCTGACAGGCAGGCGGCAGGCAGGCTCGAGCTTGACCCGGGGATCCAGACTCTGGATTGCCCGATTAAGCCAGGCATAACAAAAGAAGGCTTTAAAAAAAATATTATTTATTTATGGGCTGTTAAGCGGCTGTGCTGGAAAACAATACCACAATCGGAGTTTTTAGCAGGATAATAATATCCAGTTTCAGACTCCAAGTTTCAATATAAAGTATATCCAGCTTAACTTCAGTTTCAAAATCAAGCGTGGACCGGCCAGACACCTGGGCCATGCCGGTAATGCCGGGTTTGATATTAAGCAGTTTGCGATGATGTTTTTGGTAACGTTTAACTTCGCTGGGTTCATGGGGCCTGGGGCCAACTAGGCTCATATTGCCGATTAATACATTCCAAAAATTTGGAATTTCATCCAGGCTATAACGGCGGATAAAACCGCCGATCTTGGTTATTCGGGGATCATTTTTAATCTTAAATAAAGGTCCGTCACTGCGTTCATTTTTGCTCACGAGTTCGGCTTTCATCCTGTCTGCACCCGATATCATTGACCTGAATTTATATAAATTAAATTTTTTTCCTTTAGCGCCAATCCGTTTTGTGCTGTAAAAAGCCGGGCCTTTAGAATCAATTTTTATCATAATAGGCAAGATTATAAAAAAAGGTGAAAAAATTATTAAAGCCAATACCGAGCCGATTATATCGAAAATTCTTTTTGCCACTCTCCCCCATCCGTCCAGGGGGGTTTTTTTGATTTCAATTATGGGAATGCCTTTAATGGTAGTGATATTAAAATTGGATCTGCGAGCGCCTAAAAGATCGGCCGTATATTTGAACTCCAGATGAAATTGATTAGCCAAGTCTATGAGCTTGAGAGTCTGCTCACGGCTCATATTGGGGTCTGTCTGGATAATCTCATCCACAGATCCAGTGGAAGCAAGCTGTCTTAATTCGATTTCAAGCTGGCCTGAATAGCACGGTGCTTTGGCAACCACTTTATATCCCAGCTTGGGATTGCGGCTAAATTCGTTAAATATCTCATCGCTGATAATATCACTGCCGACCAAAACCACCCGATGTGTTCCCATGTCGCGTAGGTATAGCAGTTGCTCAATATAACGCCCTAATAAATGAGCAATACTAATATAAATAATACTAATAACCCAGCCAGCTAAAATAATAAACCGGGATGAGAATAACTCCCGTGAAAAGAAAAATAACACTATTACCAGCAGAGTTCCAGTGGAGCAGGCCAAGAATACCTTATTTAACAAACCAAAAATACTGCCGCGGGGATGCATAGAAAAAAGACCGGATACAGCAAAAATAGAAATCCAAATCGCGGCAATTATAAAAATATATTGCAGATATTGCCCGAATTCAAGACTAAAAACTACTTCTCTTATCTGTTGCTGATATAAGTCGGAATATCTTAAAAAATAAGCTGATATTCCAGCTAATACGAGCAGGCCGTAATCTATGGGCACTAAAATAGTGGCAAAAAATATTTCTGATTTCTTCATAGATTGAAATCAAATCAAAATTTATCCAATTAATAACACTACTCATTAACCTTAGCATTTTATCAAAATTTGACAATAGTTATTTTGTATGATAGATTAATTAAATCCGAGCAGGCTAGTGGCTGCTCCGACTTTATGTCGGAGAGGAAAGTCCGGACACCTCTTGCGGCAATTAAGCGCATGATCGCGGTAGTCCTGAAAAGGACCGGGAATAAAAGGAACGATAAAGAGTTCACGATCGTGTTTTTTATCGGTCAACCTTGAAGCCCAGGGAAAGTGCAACAGAAAATAAACAGCCTTGGCTTTAAGCCAAGGCAATGGTGAAAATGTGTTCCATGCTTTTTAAAAGCAGGAATTCCGATTTTATCGGAAGGGTAAGAGCCCACACTTATCTATGGCGACATAGATATGCGGTAAACCCTGCCTGGTGCAAGAGTATAAAAGGTAACTCGCACAAGATAGATAGCCACTCCGCTGTTTAAGCGGCACAGAATCCGGCTTATGACCTGCCCGGATTTTTTGTTTGGCTGAAAAAGCATAGTTTCAATCAGCGGCTTTTTTTAACCACTATGTGGATACCGAGGAATATAACCAGCACGGGCCAAATATATCTCCAGGCAATATAGTCAAACAAGCTAAAAGAAAAAATGCGCTCAAATAGAAAAATAACACCAATGATAATCAGCAAATAGCCGATAACTGGCTTTTTCTTTCTAGTTGTTGGGGTCAGCGGCATTTGATTTTGTTCTTCTGTGTCCATAAATATTGATATTATAATTTATAGTTCGATTCAAATTATTAACAAATAATTTATATTTAAATCATCCAATTTTTTTCAAAACTTCCTGTTTATAAAAAGCAAGACTGCCTAAAGCCCACAACAAAACTATTAATCCCAGTAACCAGCCAAAAATCGGCACCAGAGTAATGATTTGGATTAAAATAAGACCGATCACAAAACTAGCCCAAGAAGGCAATTTCCATTTCAGGGTATCCGCCACTAAGCGACCGAATACAATAGCAGCTATGGCACGGGAAATACAAATCATAACAAGATATAAAACCAGTATGATGAGGCCTAAAGGCAGTGCGATCAAAGTGGCCATTAATACAAAACTTATAATCGGAGCTAGGATTAAAACTAGAACCCCAATACCAATGCAAGACCAAAATTTCTCCATAGCAATTTGATGTATGCGTTTAAGCGGTTTAGGGATCAATGAAATTATAATCAGGCCGATAATAAGCAGGCTAAAAAAACGAGCCAGCCTAAAACCTAAAAAAAATGTTTTAAATAAACGCCTAATTTCCTGTTCGGCTCGCTGCGAACCGATTTTGATTCTATCGGGATTATACTTTATATCTCCGCCAACTAATGCTCCGGGCTGAATATCTAATTTTTGTTCAGAACTATAGTTTAGATTTCCGTTGATTTCAGTTTGGGGCAATAATTTTAGCCGGCCCTTTCTAATGTTTAAGCTGGCATCTCCGATAATAAGACCGTTTATGGTTGCGTTGTCACTGTCGCTGTCAAACTGGCCCAGGACAGATCCGTTGGATACCAGACTGGAACCAACAAAGCTGACATGTCCGCCTATTTCAGAGTTGAGATCAATCATTAAAACAGCACCAGCAGCTAAAACATTGTTTTCTATTTTGGATTTGATATTGATATTACTAGCCAACAGCCTCAAACTACCGTTTATATCTCCATTAATGTCGATGTTGTTAGCAACAGCAAACACATCGCCGTTAATAGTGCTATTAATATTAACGCTATTGGCAGCCACAAATACGTCTCCGTTAATTGTATTGGAAACAGTAACCGTATTACCGGCAGCAAAAAAATTACCCTCCACTGGCTCGGTTTGAATTATGCTGTCGCCACTCTTCGCAGTTAAAGCCATGGCTTGAAAAGGAAAAACCGCTAGGGCAGTTAATGCAAAGATTGCAGTTAATAATATAATTTTTTTCATCATATTATTTTTCTTTATAAATAAATTTTAATGTCGATAATTTTAAATGGTTACAGTAAACAATTTAATCCAAATTAATTAAAGAATAATTTTACAAATTTTTTATAATTACTAAATTATAAATTTTTTAAATCTTTCTGGTAAATCCTTAGTTAATTATTGTTAATATAAATATTTGGCCTTGTTCCGCTTATGCTCTTCAAAATCGCGGCCATAGTGGACATGGCCATCTTTATCGGTTAAGAAAAACCAATATTCAGATTCCTGCGGATAAATAGCGGCCTCGATTGAGGCCAGGCCTGGGTTTGATATCGGACCTGGCGGTAAGTCAGGATACATATAAGTGTTGTAAGGCGAATTAATCTCAAGGTCAGTGCTGGAAACAGCCGGAGTTTTTTTACCAGTAATATAATTTATAGTGGAATCAGCTTCAAGCGGAACTCCGGACTGGAGCCGTTTCCAAAATATACCGGAAACAATAGCACGATCATCATCCGTCCTTACCTCGCGCTCTATAATCGAGGCCATAATTATAATATCAAATACTGTTTTACCCTGATTTTTAATATCAGATTTCATTTTAGGATTTAATTTGGCATCAAAATTATCCAGCATCTTTTTAATTACCTGCCTTATATCAGCATCTTCAAAATAACGATAAGTATCTGGGAATAAATAACCTTCCAAACTGGCTGTTTCAGGCTTATCAATTAAAAAATCATAATCCTGGCTATTAAAAACGGGCTGATTTTTATTGTTTCCGGCCGATTTAAGAAAATTTTCTGACTCAAATTTATCTATTTCTTCCAATTTGGCTGCAATATCGGTGGCAGTCCAGCCTTCAATTACAGTCAACTGCCATTCTTCTGCTGGCTGGCCAAAAGTTAATATTTCTACTAAACGCCTCATATTAATAACAGCGGGCAAGTTATATTCACCGGCTTTAAACTTGTGTTCAACGCCTTTTAAAAATACATAGGTTTCAAATGAAAATTTATCTCTGATAATATTTTGTTTGAATAAATTTGCGCTGATTTGATTTACGCCCTGGCCATATTCGATATTAAATTTAACCTCGTGATCGAACTTGACTGGATTCATTATCTGGAGTAAAAACCAAGCTAATAAAATCAAAATCATCAGGATTATAAAACCGAATACAATTAATGTTGTTTTTTTATTAGATTTTTTATTGGCTAATTTTCGAGAACGAATATATTCTTTGTTCATAATAATAATGATTTAAACATAGTTATTATAACCCTGCTGGCTTATATTTTCAACCAAGTCAGTTACCTGCTTGATTTTGTCTTTGGGCACAACTATAAGAGCGTCTTTGGTATTGACAACCACCATACCGTTTAAGCCTACGGTGGTAACTAATTTTTTTGGCTCCAGATTGTAGACCAAACAGTCAGATGAATTGAGATTGACTACTTCTCCCTGAACCACATTGTCGGCTTCGCTTTTTTGCAAAGCCTGTTTTAATGCATATAAAGTGCCGGGGTCTGTCCAGCCCATATTGGTTTTTAAAATTATTGCATTAGATAAATCTGTTTTTTCAATCAAACAACGGTCAAAAGATATTTTTTCAATCCGGTTATATGCCTGATTATCCCCGTTGGCAGCTGCGAGGGCGTTGTTGTAAATATCAGGAGCCAATAATTTGTATTGGTTTAAAATAAAATCAACTGAAGTGATAAAATAGCCCGGGTTCCAAAAATAATTTCCCTGCTTAAACATATGTTCGCATTCTGCTGGCTCGGGCTTGTATTTCCAGCCTTTAAATTCAAAGTAAGGCTGATTACTAATCCGGCCAATTTCAGCACCGACATTAATCCAGCCCAGGTTGTTGTTGGCGAAAACAGGCTTTTCAGCCAAAAATATAAACCGATTTTTGTTTTGTTCAATTAATTTTTCCGCAATATTTAAGCTGGAGACAAAATTTTGCTGGCGCTTCATCAAATGGTCAGCCCACAAAATAGCAACTGCGCCATGATAGCCTGATTGCTTCAGTTTATGCATTGCCAAGCATACGGCCGGGCCGACATTGCGACGGCTGGGCTCAATAAAAATATTTTGTGATGGCAAGTTTGGAATTTGCTTTTTCACCAAAGGTTTGAAAAATAAAGTAGTCTGCACAAAAATATTTTCCAGGCCAAAACTGCTGATGCGGTCAATCGCCAGCTCTAGGGTTGATTTGTGATCAAATATTTTATCAAATTGTTTGGGTGAATTTTGGCGGGATAATGGCCACAACCTAGTGCCGATCCCGCCGGCAAAAATGATTAATCTCATATTTTTTATCTAAACCCGTTTTATTCATAAATAGTAACTAGTATAAAGCTTATTATAATATTTAGCCGTTAATACTAATTTTTGTATTTCGCCTAATGGGTTAAAATACAAAATTAAGCCAAATCAATCTACAAAGGCAAATAACATTATTCGTGAATAATTTGGGCTAAATTTATCCCTTACTCGTCCCTAGTAAATGAGAGTAAAAAGTAGAATTATATTTATAACTTTCATGTTTGCCCTTAAGCACACTCTTTCACTGGTTATTCCTAAATAAAGCAGGAAGCCATGGCTGATTAAACTGATTTAGTCTGGATCCCCGGATCAAGCCCGAGGATGACAGTTGTCTGGATCCCCGGATCAAGCCCGAGGATGACAGTTGTCTGGATCCCCGGATCAAGCCCGAGCCTGCCCGCCGCCTGCCTGTCCAATAGGCAGGGCGAAGCAGGGATGGCAAAAGCGAAGTCTTAATTTTATGAAATGGCTAAGAAATAAATTCTTTTTCTACTTTCAGCTTATCATAGCTGGAAAAATAAAAAAAGCCCTGGCTCTAATATAAAGCCAGGGCCTAGATTAAAATAATAAATTAAACCGCACAATCGCACCAATGCATAATCCACTCTAATGCCATGGTTAAAATAGTCATCATCAAAATGGCAACCAGCCATAAATTGGACTTATTCTTAGAAAAAATATTTGAGCTTAAATGCACATAAATTAAAGATAAAATATAAAACAGCAAAACTACAACCCACGCAAGCCAACTCCAATAAGGGCAAACCAAATAAATTACTATTGGCGGAATGGTTATAAATATTAAAGTCAAAACTTTTTTGAATAGCCGATTTTGGCTGCTGATAGTGGCATAATAGCAAGCTAATGCGAAATAAAAACAAACGAGAACTAATAATAACAACCACCAGCTAAACTGGCACCAATGCCATAGAACTAAAAATATTAGCGCATATATTATTAATACCGGCAGTGTCCAAACCCATCCAGCCTTAACGGCTCCGGTTTGGTCTGATTTAAGACTGTTATTTGATTTTAAATCATCTTTATTGCTGTTATTAGATAGAGATTTAATAGAAAAATAAAATATAACTAAAGCAACCAAGTGCAATATAAATACCAATAGCCATGACCACCAAGCACAAGGGCTACAAGTAGTATCCCCTCGCACTACTCCGGCTGGCTCTGATTTCTCGACTGTGCTACTTGCTCCAGCTTCAGGTTCAGGTTCAGTCTCAACTGGCTCCTCAACAGTTGGAGCTACGGCAGTTGCTTCTTCTGCTCCACTTACAGTGCCGCCACCTGTGGCAGTGCCATCACCTGCTGCTCCTGTGCCACCGCCAGTGCCAGTCTCTGTTGGCGAACTAGCGGGAGCGGTATTCTCAGCTGGAGATGTAATTTCTCCCATTACCACTTTTTCAGTAAATGTGGTATCAGCATCTGCTTGGTCAAAATCAACCTCCACTAAGGTTTCGGGGTTACCAACCGCAATCGGGCTGACATTAAACTCTATGGTTTTTTGTTCTCCTACTGCCAAAGCCGGAATCAACCATAGAGCTGTTTGGTTAGTGTCATCAAGACTATCCCAAACTGGGCTGCCACTGAAAAATTCTAAAATTAGTTCTGGCAAATCAATTGATAAAATACCATTAGTCAAAATTACATTACCAGCATTTTTAAGTGTGATTGATTCCAGATATTGGCCATTAACTAATTTTTCAAACACATAATTGAAATCTAAATCAATTTTAGGATTAGAGCTAAAGCTGCTGCCGCCTCCGCCGCCTCCGCCGCCGCCTCCAGAGGGCTCATTGCCTCCGGTAGCAGAAATTATCACTTCAGCTTCACTGCCTTGAGACGGGACTGGGTCTTCATTTTCGTCAACCACGCCAACAGCACTAACACTGTTTGAGCTGGAACCAGCAACAACCGCAGAATCGACTGAATAAGTCACTTCAGTTGTCCAGGTTCCACCTGGATCCAAAGAATCATCTGAAAATAGATCAGACCAGACTAATAATCCCGGAGTTGAACTGTCAGTTGGAGCCGGACTAGCTGACACAAAATTTAGCACAGTCTCGTCATAACTATCCTCTAAATCCATGCTAATAATATCATAGTCACCTGTATTTTCTACCATGAGCTCAAATACTACAGTATCACCAGCATAAATATCTCCTTCAGTTAATAATGTTTTTGTTAATTCATAACTGCTTGATGGAGTGGTGCAACCACCATCATAATTTAAAAAATAAACTACTGGCGCCTGAGTTTCTACATTTATTACGGCTTCAATATTTCCACTGTCAGCCGGATATGTCTGCGTCCAACCACAAACCTCTTCTTCATCCACAATATAAGTGCCATAAGGCAAGTCGTTAATCAAAACACAACCAGTCTCGGCATTACTACCAGTATATAAATTGCCTTGATTAGGGTAAGTTAAAGTAAAATTCCATCGCAATGGACTGTCAACCAGCGAATCATATTGCCCGTTTTCGTCAATATCATTGTATTTGCATACAGTTAAAGAACCTTGATTCAGGCTCAAGCAGTCAGAACTGCAATAGCCATAACTGCCGTTATTTGCTCCATCATCACAAACTTCACCCTGGTCTATATTACCATCGCCGCAATAAGGACCATCAGCCAAAGTACAACTTTGGGTGCAACTCTGATTTTCCCCCACCCCGTCACTGCCATCGCACTGCTCTTCGCCATTTTTAATTCCGTCCCCACAATAGGGTCCGGTTACAGTCATTAACTCGCAGGCATTAGAACAATAATCACAACTTTGACCATAAAATGTTTCACACACTTGGCCATTTTGGCCGTTATCGTCACACTGTTCACTGCCATTGACAACACCGTCACCGCAGGATTCAGTTGCAATACATTCTCCCCAGCCGGCGCAATCGCCCTGGCAAGATTCATATCCATTATAGCCTTCGCCAGTCTGGCAAGCTCTGGTATCACCCAGTTCGCATACTTCATCGCCATTAACAGTCTGGTCGCCGCAATAAGGGCCAGTCACAGTTATTAATTCACAACTATTAGAGCAGTAACTACAGTCACCGCCATAAAAAGGCTCACATACAATTCCGTTTTGGCCGTTATCGTCACACTGTTCACTGCCATTAACAACACCGTCACCGCAGGATTCAGTTGTAATACACTGATCCTCAAAGCCCATACAGTCAGAGCGACAGGACTCATAACCATAATAACCGCTCCCGGTTTGGCAAGATTGAGTATCTCCTGGTTCACACACTTCATTTCCATTGACGATGCCGTCGCCGCAGGATTCAGTGGCGAAACAAGCGCTCCAGGCGCATTGCTCGCAACTTTGAGTACCGGCATAACCATCTATTTCACAAACTCGGGGAGAATCACCATCACATTCCTCATTATTATTTATAATTAGATCACCGCACCAAGGCACATATACCAATGTGCAATCTTGACTGCAAGTATAATGCTCCATCACTCCATCAGTGCCGTCACATTCCTCATTTTCATTTTTTATCCCATCACCACAACTATCATGGCTCAAGCATTCAAGCCAGCCGGTACAAGTAGAGTTACAAACCTTTGACCCGGCATAACCCTGGCTGGTGATACAAGACTGGTAATCACCCAATTCACAGGCTTCACCATCGTCCATCATCCCATTGCCGCAGGCCGGCAAATAATTAGCAAAATCTTGACCAGTCACATCATTATGACCGCTAATAGTAACTGAATAAGTCCCGTTCAATGGATAAGTTTGCACCCAGCCATTGGTCACCACTTCAGACACTACATAAGTGTCGTCTTCTAATCCGGCAAAAGTATAACATCCATCAATTAAAGTTTGGGTTAAATTAATCTCTCCGTTAGTTAACTGAATATCCCAGCCGCTCACTGTCGGCTCACCACTGTCAATCTGGCCGTTGTTATTTAAATCATTATATTTACAACCCGAAATCGAACCATACTCGCATACCTTCCAGGCGATTTGGGTGTAGATACTGCTTAAGTCATTACCATTTGGGGCATGATAATAAGTAGCCCCAGTTATGTCAGCTATTTGCAGAAGCATGCTCTCATTTATCTCATCGCCGCTGCCCAGACCAATAGTAAATATTTTAATACCAGAAACAGCTGCCTGGCTTGCTTTACTAATAGCATAATTTACATCAGCCTGATCTTCGCCATATCCTGAACCATTTGGCTTATTGGCCTTACCGTCAGTTAATAAAATAATAGCTTTGACCGCTTGTGGATTTGATCGGCTAGAACTTAACTCATCCAGCGAAAAACCAATCGCGTCTCCGATATTAGTAGCGCCACTAACATCTATATCTTCAATCGCCTGCTGAGTTTCGGCATGATCGTCTGATAAAGCTTTATCCAAAGTCACATCAGTAGAAAAAGAGACCAGCGCTGACTGGTCATATGAGCCCATTGAGTTCAAAAAACTACTGGCTGCTTCTTTGGCAGACTCGATTTTAGTTGGATTATATTCTGTCCACACAGAGCCATGAGGAGCAGACTGGTCTCGGACAGAGCACCAAGCCTCGTCCACGTCATAATTAACATTAAACTGCCACTCATAACTGGTGCACTGCGGCCGATCTACGCATCTAAACTCCCACCATTCACATTTTGAGCTATAACCCATACTACCAGAACGATCCATGGCCATAACAACATCCACATCTACTTGGCACAAACTATCAGCTTTAACCGAATAATCATTTGCTAAAGGCTGAACCACAAAAGACAAGCCTCCAATAACAAGTATTTGCACCAATAAAATCAAAGTGTTAAAAATCGATAGATTTTTTAGCACTTTTTTCTTGCTTATACTATTTACTTTAAACAATAAAAAATCTAACTTGTTTTTTAAATCAAACATATATTAAAATTAATCTTAAAATGTGAAATTAATATTCACCCCGTTTTATTCATGAATAGTAATTAGTATAAAGCTTATTATAATATTTAGCCGTTAATACTAATTTTTGTATTTCACCTAATGGGTGAAAATACAAAATTAAGCCAAATCAATCTACAAAGGCAAATAACATTATTTATGAATAATTCGGGTTTAATAAGATTGGGAGTCTGGAGCGCCTAACCGGCACCGCCAAAAATATTACTCAAACTTCGCTAGCTCAAATTTTAATTTGTTTGCCTGCCCTTTTTAATTGCCTTATTTTTCTTAACCAAACTTACTGTAATAACTAAGCCAGCTAATACCAATATAACAATAATAACTCCGACAAAATTGTCTTTAAGCTTTGATATCATCGCGCCTTTAAAAAGTCCGCCAGGTGCAATAGTAAAACTAAAACTGTCGCTTGTTAGCACCTCGTCACCACGTAAAAAATCCAATTCAACTAGAAATTTACCCTGCCCCAAACTATCAGTTGGGATTTCATAAGATGGTACCTCACGCATTGACATTGACCTAACTGGAGCCTCTCCATCAGGATAAGGATAAATCACATTATATACTACGGCATCATCTTTTTTAACCTTAAACTGAACTGAAGGTGACAACATAATATTACTTTGGTTATCATAAATAACTCTAATTTTTACTTTATCGCCAGGATGATAATCATACTTCTCCGGAATAATCGATACGCTTAAATCAATCACTTCGTCATCGCTAACAGTAATCCTTATTTGCCGACTAATTTTTTGAGCCACAGTTGAAGAGGTTTCTTCTTCTTCAGCTCCTGCTTGTTCGCTCGGATTATATACTGCCGAAATCTCACCCACATATTCACCATTAGCTATATCTTCAGGAATTCTGAAAACTGTCATCACGTCCTGATAAACACCAGCTTGAATTTCAACTTGCTCAATTGGATTTTCAAATTGGCTGTCTTCTTTAGCATAAAAAGTCGCCCATTCAGCGATCTCCCCTTCGGCCATAATGCCAATCAGACTAGTGGTGCTCTCTGAATTTAATAAAGTCAGCTTAGATACCACTTCTTGGCCTCTTAGGGCATTTTCAATCACAATTGGCTCTGTTATCTGGCCGATGGCGCCTACTTCGGCTGGCACAGTCAGGGCAGATATCAAGCCGAAAAATAAAACAAAAAAGATAAATTTTTTCATATATTTGTATGATAAATCTATTAATAAACTTTGAAAAAACTCAAAAATTGAAGCTTTTTCCTATCTGAATAATCTTAAACTGTTAATAGGATTTGTCAAGGGTATAACTGCGGAATTATTTTTTTTTAAACTAATATTAGCCATAAAAAAGTATTTCAATCTTTCTCAAATAAAACACAATCCGCTTTAAAAAGCAAATAATCGCAACTTAAGTTCAATCTCAAAGCGCAACCCTCTCTCAAAAAATAAATAAACCAAGACTGCCATCAGCAGCCTTGGTTTATTGATAGATACTTACAATTAAGGATTCCTACCCGCTATTCATTGCCCTGGGCGTACCCCCGGACACAGCGCTATTATACCAGTTTAAATCAATATACCGCTCCATAGTCTGCTTAGTGGTGTTGTCACCAGCTGGCCAGCCAGAGCTGCCATCAACTGTATCAATAGAATTATTTAGATTGTCTTTTAAATATAAAATCTCACCGCTATTTGCTAAAGTGCCAATATAAATAAGATCGGCGCTTATGCCGGGCACACTATTATCATCAGTCCGCTCCAGCAAAAAATATCCCTGGGCTGGGATAATACCTGATAAAACAACCAAGGGCGAACCATCTTCAGCATTCAAAGTCCAACCAGTTAGATCAATCGGGTGGTCAGTAGTATTTCGCAATTCAATCCACTCATCACTTACTGAAGAATTTGTTCCCATCCAGGCGATTTCATTGATCAATACGTCGCCAGTTTGAGGAGTTGACAAAGTGCAGTCATTATAACAGCCATCATTTTCGTCTGTATTGCCATCATCACACTGCTCGCTCGGCTGGTTGACGATGGCGTCCCCACAATAAGGTATATATTCTAAAGTGCAATTAGCCAAACAAGTATAATGAGCCGGCACTCCGTCAGTGCCATCGCACTGTTCGCTGCCATTCTTAATCCCGTCGCCGCAGTATTCCGCTTGAGAGCAGACATCAACACCTATTAGGTCAAATATTTCATCTAGATCATCACCTGTAGGGGCAAAATAGTATTCACCGCCGGTTAAATCAGCGATCTGCTCTAACATACTGGTGTTAACATTGTCACCCAAGCCAATGGTAAATATTCTGACTCCATCTATTGCCGCCTGGCCGGCTTCTGCTAATGCATAGGTTACATCAGCCGGATATTCCCCATAACCAGGGCCGTTGGGTTTATTGGCCAGGCCATCAGTCAATAAAATCATAATTTGTTCAGCGGCTGGATTAATCCTAGCTGAATTCAACTCTTGCAATGCCAGCTCAAGACCTTGGCCAATATTAGTGGCTCCAAAAGCAACCAGGCTATTAAACGTAGTCTGCGTTAGAGTGTGGTTGGTTGATAACTGCTTATCCATACTAGCTGTAGTAGAAAAAGAAACTAAACCAGATTGATCGCCGACTGCCAAATCAGCCAAAAAACCATTGGCCGCACTTTTAGCTTGCGACATCCTGGTCGGACTATCATAGCCCATACTGCCTGACCGGTCCGTCACCAACATCACATCCAAATCAAATTCACACACAGTTGAAGTACAATCATTTCTGCACTTATCATCATTGATCAGATTGCCATCATCGCACTGCTCGCTCGGTTGGTTGACAATCCCGTCGCCGCAGTACGGTATATATTCGAGCGTACAATCTGGCAAGCAATTGTAATGCGGTGGAACTCCGTCAGTGCCGTCGCATTGTTCGCTCAATTGATTGACTACTCCGTCGCCACAAAAACTACCTGTCTCTAAAATACATTCTGGAGTGCATATCTCGCCTGGGCCGACACCATCTGTGCCATCACATTCTTCATCCCCATTTTTAATCCCATCACCGCAATATTCATCCTGCTCGCACACACCCAGCTTCAACATATCAAAAATATCATCAAGCTCATTTGAAGTCGGAGCAAAATAGTATTCACCGCCAGTCATAGTAGCAATTTGCTCTAACATAACTGCATTTATTTCTGAATCCAAACCAATAGTGAAAATTTTAATACCAGCTGTAGCGGCTTCACTGGCCTGGCTTAAGGCATAAATCACATCAGTTGAATATTCACCATAACCAGGGCCGTTAGGCTTATTAGCCCTGCCATCAGTTAATAAAATCATAATTTGATCAGCGTTTTGATTCGCCCGGGTTGATTCTAGTTCTTGGACAGCTGTTTTAATAGCATCACCAATATTAGTGGCACCGCTAGTAACCAAAGCATTAATCTTGGTTTGAGTTAATGGATGATCATTTGATAATTGTTTATCCAGGCTGACTGTAGTAGCAAACGAAACTAACCCTGACTGATCTCCAATTCCCATTAAGCCGACAAAGTTAGTAGCTGTTTGTTTGGCCGCTGTTATTTTAATCGGATCATATTCTATCCAGACTGATTCATGCGGTGCTGAATGATTTCTCAAATTGCACCAACTTTGGCTGACATTATAATTTGTATTCATCTCCCACTCATAAGATGTGCACAGCGGTTTATTAACGCATTTAAATTCCCACCAGTCGCAACGAGAGCTATAATTCATACTAGCTGAACGATCAATCACTAACATCACATCTAAATCATCTTCGCATAAACTTGGTAAAGTGCAATTATTTTTACATTCATCATCGTTGATCGCATTTCCATCATCACACTCTTCACTTGGCTGATTGATGATGCCGTCACCGCAGTATGGGATGTATTCGAGCGTACAATCAGCTAAACAATTGTAATGCGGTGGAACTCCGTCAGTGCCATCACACTGCTCACTCGGCTGGTTGACTACTCCGTCACCGCAGTATGGCACATATTCAAGCACACAGGACTGGTTGCAGGTGTAATGCGCCGGGACTCCATCGGTGCCGTCACATTGTTCGGAACCGTTCATAATGCCATCACCGCAATAAGGGCCGTAAAGTGTAACTGGTTCGCAGATGGTAGAGCAATAAGTACATTCATCCTCATAAGCCGGGGTGCAGGCCTGGCCGTTTAGGCCGTTATCGTCGCAAAGTTCTTGCCCGAGCCAGATATATCCGTCGCCGCAGTATGGCAAGGTGCAATTGTTGAGACAACCGTCGGTGTTATCCGAGTTGCCGTCGTCGCAGGCTTCACCAGTATTTACAATTCCGTCACCGCAAACAGGCAGGGTGCAATTATTTAAACAACTGTCATTGTTGTTACTGTTGCCATCATCACACTGCTCACTCGGCTGGTTGACTACTCCGTCACCGCAGTATGGCACATATTCAAGCACACAGGACTGGTTGCAGGTGTAATGCGCCGGGACTCCATCAGTGCCGTCACACTGTTCGGAACCGTTCATAATGCCATCGCCGCAATAAGGGCCGTAAAGCGTAACTGGTTCGCAGATGGTAGAGCAATAAGTACATTCATCCTCATAAGCCGGGGTGCAGACCTGGCCGTTTAGGCCGTTATCGTCGCAAAGTTCTTGCCCGAGCCAGATATATCCGTCGCCGCAGTATGGCAAGGTGCAATTGTTTAGACAACCGTCAGTATTATCCGAGTTGCCGTCGTCGCAGGCTTCA
>Ga0272441_10001366_pt1 | contig 52056 bp, 62 predicted proteins | sample SSMProp6N_FD_193582 | JGI IMG/M metagenome (GOLD analysis project Ga0272441, IMG submission 193582) | Marine sediment archaeal communities from Little Sippewissett salt marsh, Falmouth, MA, United States - SSM-Prop-6N | ecosystem: Environmental > Aquatic > Marine > Wetlands > Sediment ...
TAAAGAAAAAAACTATTTATAAAGGTTGTGTCTATCTAGTTTCTTCTTTTTCTAGCTCTTTTTCAGCCAAATATTCAATTAAAGCAGAAATAGGACGGTAATTTGGCTTTATTATTACCTCTCCATTTAATTCATATTCTAGCCAAGGAAAATTCCAGAAAAATACTCTCTTAAATTAATTCTTTTTCCAGTAAATAAATGAAAAGCGATTTCTCCTGCCTTTAACTCTAAATAAGGATATCTCATGCTTCAAACTCAAACTCTTCTTCTCTTGTTTGTTTATCTATCTCCATCTCTCTTTTTATCTTACCTTTTCTCTTGCTATTAAGTCTTAACTTCTCTGGGTCTTGCTCTCCTTGCGGAAAAACAATCTGATTTATTTCAAAACAATGTTTAACCTTACACTTCTTACATTCAGGGAGCCCCATCCATTTTAGAATTTCTTGTTTATATTTTAAATCTGCTTCTAACTTGCAAAATTTATCATCTATTTTTTTTGCATCTTTTCCAGGCTTCGGCAGCTTTTTTTTGCTTTTATATTTTATTCCCTCTGCTTCTAAATCTAATAAACAATAATAAGATTTATCAATGATTTCTTTCAATTCTTCACTTCTTATCTCTTTTTTTAATTTATAATTAAAAATCCCTTTTTTCTTTTCCTCATTTTCTAGATCTATTCTTTCTTTACTTAATACAATTCCATCAATATCGACTTTATCTACTAAATTTAAAATTAATCTTAAAAAATCATTTGCAAATTCAAAACTCGAAGAGAGCTTTACTTTTCCAGTTATATGCAAACCTAAACAAGCCCTTCCTTCATAAACTCCTTTTCCAAATCTTATAAACTGATTATGCACAGAATCATCAATCTCTTTTTTCTTTATCTTTTCTATAAAGTTCATTTTCTTTTCCTCATTTTTAGTTCTATTTCCCCTACAGGGAGAATCCAGCATAAAAACCTCTCATAATATTTAGGAGGTATTAAACTGTTAAATATCCAACTAACCATCTTATTTAACTTTTTCCATCCATAAGCTACAAAATTATATCTTTTCATCACTATTTCAAAATTCATATCCACATTTAGATAACCATTTACAAATCCTTCAAAGCTATTCCATCCAAAAAATCTTTTATGACTTAAATCAGAATAACCATATCCATTAGAAAAATGCGGAACTCTTATATGCAATATTCCGCCTGGTTTTAAGATTCTTTCAATTTCTTTTAGAGTCCTAGTTAAATCTTCAATATGTTCTAAAATATGGGCTGCATAAACTTCATCAAACTCATTATCTTTAAATGGATAAGGAAACTCGTCCAAGTCATGAGAAACATCTACTTTATATCTCGCATTCCAATCTAAATTAACATAATCTTTTTTATAGTCTTTTCCAGAGCCTATGTTTAGTTTTTTCTGCATTTTCTTAGATAAATCTAGACATATATAAAGATTCTTATAAAAGGTTTTATAAATATTAAAACTCTATTTTATTTATGGTCTCAGATGATATGATTAAAAGGGGTTTAGCGATAGTGCTACTTGTTTTTCTGGCTATTGCAGCATTTATTGTAATAAGACCTATTTTTATTTCTTTATTATGGGGACTTCTTTTAGCATATATTTTCTATCCAGTTTATCAAAAGGTTTTATCTTATGTTAAAGAAAAAAATATGTCTGCATTAATTGTTTGCTTATTAATATTTCTCGTTATCTTTATACCTTTATGGTTTCTCATACCTGTAATATTTAAACAAACTTTTGAAGCATATAGTTTTTTACAACAAGCAAATATTTTTGATACTCTTCAAAAAATATTTCCAAGTTTTTCTGGCTCAGGACAATTTTCTAAAGAGATTATAGTTGCAGTAAACTCATTTATAACAAATTCAGCTTCAACTATTTTAAATTCACTTGTGGATGTACTTTCAAATATAATTTTAGTAATCCTTCAATTTGTAATTACTCTTTTTGTTTTCTTTTTTGGATTAAGAGATGGAAAAGAGCTCGCAAATTTTGCATCAAAAATATCTCCTCTCCCGTCAAAAATGCAAGCAGCATTTCTTAAAAAATTCAAAGCAATAACAAAATCAGTTATTTATGGACAAATCGTTGTAGGAATCTTCCAAGGAATCTTTACAGCAATAGGTCTTTTTATCTTCAAAAGCCCATCTCCTCTTCTTTTATCTCTTCTAGCAGTTTTTGTAGGGATTATTCCAGTAATTGGCCCTTGGCTTGTTTGGTTCCCTGCAGCAGTTTATTTGATTTTATCTGGTAATATTTTTGGAGGAATAGGTTTAATGATTTATGGATTTTTAATTGTTTCATGGGTAGATACTCTAATTAGACCCCTAATAGTTTCTAAAAAAGCAAGAGTTTCTTCACCAATAGTTCTTATAGGAATGGTTGGAGGATTATTTGTATTTGGAGTATTAGGATTAATAATAGGACCCTTAATTCTTTCATATCTTATACTAGTTTTAGAAATGTATAAAGATAAGAAACTAAGAATTTATTTTAAATAGCAAGATATAAAAACAATCTTTTTTTCTTTTATTAAAAGAGAATGAAACTAAAAGTAAAATTTCTTGATTGGACAGCAGGAAGACCTGTAGCAATTCTCCATAAAGATACTGCTTTAAAACTTAATTTTCATGTTAATGATAGAATTTTAATAAAAAAAGGAAAGAAAAAAACAATTGCAGTAACAGATACTGCTGAAGAAATTGTAAATCAAGGAGAAATAGCAGTTTCTTCTGAAATTATTAATTATTTAAAACTTAAAAAATCTGAAAAAGTTGAAATTGGATTTGTTTCAAAACCAAGAAGCATAGAATTTATCAAAAAAAAGTCAAATAAAAAACCACTAAAACAAAACGAAATAAAAACAATAATTAAAGACATTGTTAATAATGCTTTAACAGAGAGTGAGATTGCTTATTTTATTTCTTCAGCATACCACAACGGAATGTCTATGAAAGAAACATATTACCTAACTAAAGCAATGGTAGATACTGGAAGTAAATTAAACTTAAGAGGGAAAATTTCTGACAAACATAGTATTGGAGGTTTAGCAGGAAACAGAACAACTCCAATTGTAATTTCAATATGTTCTGCAGCTGGATTAAAAATGCCCAAAACCTCTTCTAGGGCAATAACTTCTGCATCTGGAACAGCAGATGTAATAGAAACTCTTGCTAAAGTCGACTTTTCAATTAAAGAAATAAAAAAAATAGTTAAAAAAACAGGAGCTTGCTTAGTTTGGGGAGGTTCTCTCGGACTAGCCCCATCAGACGATAAAATTATTAGAGTAGAGAGAAGTATTAATCTTGACCCAGAATCTCAATTAATCTCAAGCATTATGTCAAAAAAACTTGCAGTTTGTGCAGACTATGTTCTAATAGATATCCCTTATGGAAACACAGCAAAAGTTAACAAAAAACAAGCCCTGCATCTAAAGAAAAAATTTGAATATATGGCAAAGAAATTTAAGATAAAACTAAAAGTAGTTTTAACATCTGGAAGGCAACCAATAGGAAATGGAATTGGTCCAGTAATGGAAATGCAAGATGTCCTTCTGGTATTAAAAAATTCAAATAATGCTCCTGAAGATTTAAGAAAAAAATCTATTTTTCTTTCTGGACAATTATTAGAACTAACAAAAAAATCAAAAAAAGGAAAAGGAGAAGAACTAGCAAAGGAAATACTAATTTCTGGTAAAGCTTTTAAGAAATTTAAAGAAATAATTAAAGCTCAAAGAGGTAGAATAAAAAAACTAAAAAGAGCAAAGTATCACAAAGATCTTAATGCTAAGTATTCAAGGACAATAAAGGAAATACATAATAAAAAAACAAATACTCTTGCAAGAATTCTTGGCTGTCCTATAGATAAAACCGCAGGAATCTATTTTCATAAAGCAGCAGGAGATAAAGTAAAAAAAGGAGAACTATTGCTCACTCTTTATGCTGCTTCAGAAGACAAACTAAAAGACGGATTAAGATACTTTAGAAAAAACAAGATAGTGAAATAGAACAACAAATAATTTAAACTTTATTTTCTTCTAAAATTCATGGCAACATATATGCAGCAATTAGTGAATTATATTAAAAAAAATATCCAAAAAGGATATACTTTAGATAGTTTAAAAATAGCTCTTCAAGAACAAGGATATTCTAAGTATAGTATAAATAGGGCAGCAGAAATTGTTAATAAAGAATTGTCTAAAAAAGTTCCAAAACTAAAAGAAAAACCAATAATAAAAATTGAAAGAATACCCATCTATAGTGATTTCCCAGAAGAAAAAGAAGACAAATCCTTCTGGAGCAAAATAAAAGAAATTTTTTCTTAAATATTTTTCAAGAATAAGCAGAATTAGTTAGCTACGCCGACGCCCGGAATCGAACCGGGATGCCCCGAAGGGCCCAGGTGTCTTGTCTGACCTAACATCCCTAAAGGAGGTTGATTGTCAAGGAACCTTGGTTCCTTACAGTCTCAAGCCTGGTGCAGTACCATTGTGCCACGTCGGCATGATTATATGAGAATTCTTTTATTTTTAAAGATAATCCTTTTAGAATTATGATTACAATTGGCTAACCTAATAAAAAATTAAAATAAGCGATTAGCCAAATAATGCTGAAAGACCTTCTGCTGCAGCTTCTTTCTTTTCTTCTTTCTTCTCTTCAGCTTTTGCTTCACCTTTATCTTCACTTGAAGCTGCTGCAGCTGCTGCCATTGTAGATGCTGATTCTAGTTCTTTTGCAATGTCAACACCATCTAAACTAGCAACTAATGCCTTTACTTTTCCTTCATCTACATCTGCTACTGAAGAAACTATTTTCTTTATATTTTCTTCACTAACTTCTTTTCCTATCTTATGCAAAAGCAAAGCTGCATATACATATTCCATTATTTTTCCTCCTCAGATTTATTTTCTTGAACATCTTCTTTCTTCTCCTCACTCTTTTCCTCTTCTTCCTTTTCTTCTTTCTTCTCCCCTTTATTTTCTGTTTTTTCTTCCTTAATCAATTTAGCAATTGCTTTTTCTTCTTGTCCTGCTTTTCCAATTAACATCTTTATTGTTTCTTTTGTAACATATCCAACAGAAAGAGCAAACCCTCTCGCCCTTGCAAATGAGTCTTTTAGCTTTTCTAGAGTTCCTTTTTTATCTATTATAATATCTTCATAAACTTGATCTTCTTTAACATCATATGCTACAAGTGGCTGAAAACCAACTTCCATTGGTTTTATATTTAATTTTAACATTATTCCTGCAGCCTCTTCTGTTACCTCATCTCCTTTTTTTAGTATTACTTTATTTTGTTTTACAGCTACTTTTCCATCTTCAACAGCAACTGGAATTCCTAAAGCTCCAAATTCAGAGATTACAGGACCTGGCATAAGTTCAGTTGGACCTGCTTCAATTTCTATATCTTTATCCACATTCTCTCCTACTCTTGCAGCTGCTTCTGACTTTTCATCAGAAAGAATTCCTGAAAGTTTAAAAGCCTCTAAGTCAGAAAACATTAAAGCATAATCTCTATCTACCAGCTCTTTTATCCTATTTAAGTTTCCTTTTTTAAATTTTTCAATTGCTTTTTGAATTATAGTTTTTTTAGCAACAATTATTTTAGCTTTTCCTCTTAATTTTTTCCTAATTGATTGAAACTGTCTGCTTGGAAGCCCTTTTGTTGAAACAATCATAAATGTTTTACTTTTTTCAATAAGTTTTGCTAAATCTTCAACTTGTTTTTTCTTATATTCTGGGACTTTTCTTTCTTTTTCCATTTTACAATTCTATTTTAATCGCCTTGCTCATAGTTAATTTAATTAGAATATCTTTTACATTTTCTTTATTATTTGGAAGTACTTTTAAAACCCCATTATAAACTATTTTAATATTTTCTTCAATCTCTTCCTCTTTCATCTCTTCTGTTCCTATTCTAACTTTAATACTAGGCTCTTTTGCCCTTATTTTAACTGATTTATTTAACTTTTCAATTATTTTTTTAATTTCATCATCTGATTCTTTTGTTAAGATTCCTGTTTGAGGAGAAGGCATTCTTCCTTTAGGTCCTAAAACTCTTCCAAAAACACTAGCAACTTTTGGCATAAGTTTCGCATTAGAGATAAGGTAATCATATTTTTTTGCAAGTTTTCTTATATCTTTTTTTTCTTTATATTTAGAAAAATCTTTTTCTGTTATTGTATCAAGTATATTGCTTTTTTCCTCTAAAAACCCTGCAACTTTAACATCTTTAATTTTATGAGGAACCTGCAAGAATAAATTTATAGGGTTTTTTCTAACATCTATTTTTCTTAGATTTATAATTAAGTCTATACTTTGTGAAAACTTTCTCTTATCTTTTTTTAATTCTTTTAATGCTTCTTGAATCTTCATTTTATGCTCCTACATAATGCGTCTGAACCCAGAAAATAGGCTTCAACGATGTAGTTAACGCAAAACTATACAATAAAATCAATTTATAAATCTTTCTCTAATTCTTCTAAATGTTCTTTAACTCTTTTTAAAATATCTGGAATAAGAAAATTTTCTATTTTCTCTTGAAAAATCTCATTTAACGGAAGAAATTCCGAAAGACTATAATTATTAGCATTTTTTTCAACTAACATTAAATCTCTCAGTCTTTTCAACTGCCTTCTCATATTGCTTTCTGCAATCCCTTTCATTTCTAAAGAATTTTCTTGCCTTATTTTTTCAACTTTTTCTTTTATCTCGTCACTTGTTAGCTCTTTTCTAATTTTTCTTGCTTCATCTAAGACAAGAAGAATATCTACAATCACATCTCTTGAATCACCAGATTGAAGAAGACCTAAACTCAAACAAATTTTTTTCATCAACTCTCTTTTAGTTGTTGAATAAGGTTTTTCATATTTTCTTAATGTAATTTCGTTTAACGGAATATCTTTTTTCATGTCTATTAAAACATACAAATCCTTATAAATCTTCTTGCTTTTTATTTTTCATGGAACTCATAGCACTATTATCGTCGGGAAAAGGAACTTGGGGACAGGTTTCTGGACTAATTAAACAAGGTGAGTGGGAAAAAATAATTCTTTTAGGAAATGATTTTGCTAAGCAATTTAAAACAGAAAAAGAATCTGAGTTTATTGAATTAAAATCCTCCCAAATAAAAGAACTAAAAGAAGAAATTCAGACTAAACTAAAAGGTAAGATAAAAGGAACAGAAGTTGCTTTATCAATAGCAAGTGGAACAGGAAAAGAACACATGGCTCTAATCTCAGCTCTGTTGAGTCTTCCTGTTGGAGTAAGATTTACAATTCTTACAAAAGACGGCATAATTTATATGTAAAATGGAAATTCATCATAAGGTTGCCGGTGTAATTCTAAGAGATAGAAAATTTCTAATGGTTAGAAAATATGATGAACCTCATTTTATCATGCCAGGTGGAAGAATGAAACCTGGAGAAGAACCCTTAGAATGCCTAACAAGAGAACTAAAAGAAGAATTAGGGGTTGAACTAATGTCTTTAAAAAAATTTGACACTTATGAAGCACCTCATTTTAGAGATAAAAATAAATTAATAAGAATGGAAACTTACCGAGTAACTGTTTGCGGAAATCCTAATCCTCAAGCAGAAATTAATGAAATGCAATGGGTAGATTCACACTATGCAGAAAGAGGCTTGAAATTAGCTTCAATAGACCAAGACTTTTTAGTTCCAGCTTTAAGAGAAAAAGGATATATAGATTAAATCTCACTCTTTTTTATCTTCATTCTTTTTTTGTCTTTTCCTAACAACATCACCCTAGATAATTCTTGTTCATCAAGAAATTGATAATCTTTTAAATGTTTTAAAATTTTTTTTGAAAAATTTTTAACTTCTTTATAATCTGGCATTCTACCATAACCTAATCTTTTTCTTGCATAACCAACAGACATAAAACCCTTAACTTCAATAAAATCAGGACAAGCTTTTTCTATTAGCTTAGCAAAACCTTTAGCATCTTCTTCACTCATATTTAAATCTCTAACAAGAGTAATTCTAATAACTGTTCTTGTTCCAAGTTTAGATAAAATTTCTAGTGTTTTGTTTAGTTTTTCCCAAGCATTTTTTTGTTTTGATTTATGCCATTTATCATATTCTTCTTTGTTGATTGTGTTTAAAGAAACATAAAGTTGTGTTGGCAAAGCATTTTGTTTTTTCAACTCTAATAATTTCTCAGGCAATAGACCATTTGTAACAAGAAAAGTAGAGTTCCCTCGCTTTCTTAACTCATTAATTAGTTCTCCAAGTTTTGGATATAAAGTGGGCTCTCCTGAAAGGGAAATTGCAAACTGTGTTGGATTTTGTGCCTGCTTTAGTTTTTTCAAATCTGTTTTTTCAAATCCTTTAAAACCAGACAATAGTTCTCTCTGTCCTTCAATACATCCTTTTATTATTTCCTTTGGAGAGTTTATTTTAACTTTTTTCATATCTTTTCCAATGGTATTCTCAATTGCCCTCCAACAATGTACACAAGAATTCTGACACCACATCACACTAGGAGACATCTGACAGCATTCATGACTTTTTATTCCATAAAACTTCTGCTTATAACAATTGCCCTCATTTCTTAAAGATTTTTTAGTCCATCTACATATCTGAACTGCAGAATGATCCCCAACAATAAAATAATGCTGTTTTTTCAAAACTCTTTCTAATTCTTTTGAAATCATAAAAAAATAAAAAGAAAAAAGCTATTTAAAGCTAACTTAAAAATTGAAAAATTAAATTAAAAACTATCTTCTTTTTTTCTTTTTCTTTGCTTTCTTCTTTGTCTTCTTTTTCTTTGTCACTTTCTTCTTTGTCTTTTTCTTTCCTTTAGCTGCTTTCTTCTTTGCTTTTTCTAACTTAGTAATCTCTTTTTTCAACTTTTTTATCTTAGCACCAATTTGTTTAGGTGTTTTAGCTTTAGCCATTTTTTTCACCTCTTTGAAATTTATATTTATTTAATAAAAATAAGATTTTTTAGTTTAAATATCTTTCTTTTTTCAATCAAAACAAAAAAATAAATTGCTTTTTCCGAAGAGAAAAATTAGAAAAAAGTAAATATCCAAAACAACATCATTGCTATAAAAATTAATAAAACAAAATATGCCATCGCTTTGAGATATTTTTTAGCAGTTTTTTCTTTCCCAGTTATCCCTAATAAAGTTAAAAAGAAAAATCTTCCTCCATCAAAAATTCCAACAGGCAACATATTGAACAATGCTGCGAAGAAATTAATTAAAATTAACCAAAATAATAAATCAGAAATAAATAAAATAAAATTATTTGCTTTATAACTTACTCCATCTTTTTTATAAAAGAAAATAAGATTCATCATCTTAGCAAAAAATCCTTCTGATTCTGGATTATTAAAAACAATTCCTATTGCAGGCTCTCCTTCTCTAAAATAATTTTCTTCAAGAGTTATTTCATATTCTTTTATCTTTTCATTAAAATCTGTTTTTATTATAATCTTATCCCCAATTTTTTTCCCATTTATCTTTTCAACAACCATATTAAAACTTTCTATTTTATTACCATCAATCTCTGAAATATCTCCCTTTAACTCTGAATTTATAGCTCCTAAATCATGATATGCAAGAAACATTTCTTCAGAGTTATCATAAACCTCTTTATTAACTAGATAGTCTCTTCCATCATAATTTATTTTTGTTAAACTAACATTATTAACCATAATCTTATCTTGTGTTAAAATAACATCATTTGTTTTGTTTAGTATAGTATAACTATAATCTTGAAACATAACTCCTGAAGGCTGAAAACAACTAATAAATAATAAATACATTACAATTAAGAAAAATACTGAAGTGATAATATTTGCAAAAGTTCCTGCTGATAAAATTGACATCTGAGCTAGTTTTGGTTTTTTCTGCATTTGTTTTTCATCTGGCTCTACAAATGCTGCAAGTAAAGGCCCAAGAAAACCAAAACCAGTTGATTTTATCTTAACTTTGTGAAATCTAGCAAAAATACCATGAGCAAATTCATGAACAGTTGCAAGAACCAAAATAACAATTATAAAATAAGTAAAATAAAAATCTGGGAAAATACTTTGCAAATTAAATATTCTTGTAAAATAAGGGATAAGTGGCATTATTGGCGGAGCACTAACTGTTTTTGTAATTTGAGGATACTTAATATAAAGATAAATTACCCTAAAAAATAAGAAAAATATTCCAGCCATAAGAAAATAACCACAAGTTATAGCAAAATACTGAAGAACTTTCAGAGTTTTTTTATATTTTCCACCAATATAATTAATAAACTTAATTCCTAGCTTAGTTCTATAAAGAAACATAATCCCTTCTCTTTTCAAATTCTTTCTTTTCTTATATAAAAAAATTATCACAAATAGAAAAAACAAAACTAAAAAAGTTATATCATAAACTAAAAAACTCATTTTATTTCTTTTTTATCTGTCTGAAGTCCTTTCCACCGCACTTCCTACACCTCACTTTTCCTTCAATTATCTTTTTAGGCTCTGCTCTTACTCTATTTTTACATTTTTTACAAACAAAAACATTCTTATATAGTCTATTTTGAGCTGCCTGTATTTTTGCCATTTTATCCTAAAATTCTTTTAATTATTTTTCTACCTTCAATATCCCAATACTCGATTTGATTTTCTGCTTTAATATCCCTTTTAATTGAATCATCTATATCTACTTCAAGTGTTTCAAAACTTTCATTATCCATCACATTTGCTTTATCTGCAACAGATAAAACCTGAGCTTTTCTTTTATCAATCATTGGAACTTCCATTCTTTCATGTCCAGGAACTACCAAAACCTTTTTTTTACCATCAAAAATTCCTATAGCTTCAATTCTGCATTTAGCATGTCCGTGTTTTCCTGTTTTACTTATATCATTACTCCTTATAGTACAAGCAGAACCATCAATCATAACCGTTGTTCCAGATTTAGCCTCTGTCGCATTAATCAATTTAAAAGCCATATGAAATTTAGAAAAAATAGATTTATAAAGTTATGTTTTTCTTTTGCTTTATGATTAAGAAAAAAGATTTTATTGAGATAGAATTTACTGGAAAAGCAGATGGAAATATTTTTGATACAAATATCAAAGAACAAGCAAAAAAAATTAATATGAACATAGAAGCAACACCTACTGTCATTATAGTTGGTGAAGGGATGTTAATAAAAGGTTTTGATAAAGCATTAGAAGGAAAAGAAATAGGAAAAAAATACAAAATTTCACTTTCACCTAAAGAGTCTTTTGGAGAAAGAAAAAGAGAGATGATAAAAACAATTCCTTTATCTGCTTTCACAGAAAAACAAGTAAATCCTCAAAGAGGAATGACTCTTCTTTTAGATAATCAGCTAGTTAAGATAATTGCAGTTTCAGGCGGAAGAGTTATAACAGATTTTAATAATCCTCTTTCTGGAAAAAACATAGAATATGAATTCAAAATCAAAAGAAAGATCACAGACGAAAAAGAAAAAATTTCTTCGCTTTCAAAATACTTCTTTAAACAAGAACTAGATTTTGAAGTTAAAGATAAAATTCTTTTTAAAGTAGATAAAAAAATAGCCCCCTTTCTAGATTCTTTTAGTGACAAATTTAAAAAGCTAGTGGGAAAAGAAATTAAAGTAGAAGAAAAAAATACTGAGAAAGAAACTAGTTCTAAGAAATAATGAAAAAATCACATAAATCTTTATAAAGTTTCTAGCACTTTTCCATTAATGGACGAATTTGAATATAAAAGAGATGACGGATTCTCTAATAATCAACAAACACAGGAACAACCCTCTGAAAACATTCAACCAACTCAACAAGAGAAAAAACCTGAGAAAATAATAAAGCAAGAATATACACAACCTTCTTCTCAAGAAGTTCTAGATATTGACAGAGAGTTAGAAGAACTACTAAAAAAACAATCAGCTAAAGTAAAAGTAATTGGAGTAGGAGGAGCAGGTGGAAATACTCTAAGCAGGATGAGAGAAATAGGGATTAAAGGCGGAGAGATGATAGCAGTAAATACAGATGCTCAAGACTTACTATATTCAAATGCAGATTTTAAAATACTAATAGGAAAAGAGCTAACTCAGGGTTTAGGAGCAGGAAGTAACCCAAAAGTAGGTGAAGAAGCAGCTAAAGAATCAGAAATAGAACTAAAAAAGAAGTTACAAGGAACAGATATGGTATTTATTACCTGTGGTCTTGGAGGAGGAACAGGAACAGGTGCTGCACCAGTTATCGCAGAACTCGCTAAAAAACAAAACGCCCTAACAATTGGAGTTGTAACAATGCCTTTTACAATTGAAGGAAATAAGAGAGTTGAAAATGCAATGTATGGTTTAGAGAGGATGGAAAGTATTGTTGATACTCTAATATTAATTCCAAATGATAAACTTTTAGAACTTGCACCAGAGCTTCCATTACATACTTCTTTTAAAGTTGCAGATGAGATTCTTACTAATGCAGTTAAAGGTATAACCGAGCTAGTAACAAAAGCAGGACTTGTTAATCTTGATTTTGCAGACATTAGGACTGTGATGAAAAATGGGGGAGTAAGTTTAATTGGAGTTGGAGAATCAGATAGTCAAAATAGGGCTGTAGAGGCTGTGGAAAAAGCACTATCTAACCCATTATTAGATGTAGACATAAGTCAAGCACAAGGAGCATTAGTAAATATTATTGGAGGAACTAATCTTAGTTTAGATGAATCAAAAGAAGTAATTCAAGCTGTTGGACAAAAACTCTCTCCAGATGCAAAAATGATTTGGGGAGCTCAAATTTCAGAAGATTTAGATAAAATGGTTAGAGTTATGTTAATAGTTACAGGAGTAAGATCTCCTCAAATTACAGGTCCAGGCGAAACCTCTTTAGATAAAGAACATGAAAGTATTTCTAAAGAACTTGGAATAGACTTTTTAGAAGAATGAAAAATAAAATCCTCTTAGTTATAAGTTTAATATTGCTAGTTCTTGTTCTAGCAGGAGTTATGTTAATTGAACCAGTTGTTAATCAATACAAATTTATAACTCCCTTTATCCCAATAATTATATTTTGTGGATTTTTTATATTTCTTGTTTCTGTAGCTCTTTTTGTATACACTATAATTACTAATGTAAAAAAATAAAAAGATTTAAAAGAACAATTTTCTTAAAAAAATCATGATAAAATCATTTATTGGAAAATGTGTAAGGGTTTGGCATATTCTAAAAAAGCCAACTATGACTGAATTTAAGACAATAAGCAAGGTTTCTGCACTAGGATTAGCAGCAGTTGGATTAATAGGATTTGTAATATCAGTTCTAATGAACCTTTTCTAGAAAACTTTATAAATACATAACTTTAAATAATAATATCTAATTCTTTTGAATTAAGGGTTAGATGGAGCTAAATAAAAAATGGCAATTTATATTATAAAAGTAACAACAAACAAAGAAGCGAGAGCTATAGAAATGATTTCAGACAAAGTAAAGAAAAAACAACTAAGTGTTTATTCTATTGCAAAACCTCACGGACTAAGAGGATATATTATTTTAGAAGCAGCAGACAGAGATGCTGCAGAAGAAGCAGCTTACAATCTTCCATATATAAAAGGAATAATTGGAAAGACAGTTAGTTATGAAGAAATAAAAAATATGCTAGAACCAACAGTAGAACAAATAAATATAGAAAAAAGCGATATTGTTGAAATAATCTCTGAACCTTTTAAAAAAGAAAAGGCAAAAGTAACAAGAGTAGATAAACAAAAAGGAGAGGTAGTAGTAAGTTTATTAAATGCTGCTGTTCCTATTCCAGTCACAGTTAAATTAGATAATGTAAAAGTTATAAGAAGAGAATCAGACAAGGAGGAAGAAGATGAAGATCAAATTATTGGTTGATGGAGGGAATATGAAGCCAGGTCCAACTATAGGACAAAAGCTAGGCCCTCTTGGAATTAATATAGGCAAAGTAATAGAAGAAGTAAACAAAGCAACAGCTAGTTTTAAAGGAGTTAAGGTTCCTGCTGAACTTGATATAGATCCTAAAACAAAAGATTTCACTGTAGAGGTTTCTACACCTCCAACATCAGAACTATTAAAAAAAGAACTAGGAATAGAAAAAGGTTCAGGCCTTGCAGAAAAAGAAAAAGTAGGAAATGCTTCAATAGAGCAAATAATCTCTGTGGCTAAGGCAAAACAACCCTCATTACTTTCAGAGGATTTTAAAAAATCTGTTAAAACAATTATAGGGACTTGTGTAAGTGCAGGAATTTTAATTGAAAATAAAACTCCTCAACAAATTTTAGAAGAAATAGAGCAAGGCAGTTATGATACAGAAATAAATAAACAAAAAACAGAGACTTCTGATAAAAAGAAACAAAAACTTGAAAAATTCCTTAAAGTTAGACTAGAAAAACAAGAACAACAAAAGAAGATTGAAGAAGAGGCTGCAGCTGCAGAAGAAGCAGCTAAAGAAGCAGAAGAAGGAGAAGAAGGAAAAGAGGGAGAAGAAGGAAAAGAAGTAGAAGCAGCAGAAGAAGGTAAAAAACCTGCAGAAGAAAACAAAGAAGAGCTAAAAAAATAACTTTATAAATGTTCTAAAGCTACATTTAATAAGGGGTTATGGTGTAGCTTGGTAGCATCGGAGCTTTGGGAGCTTCAGACCCAGGTTCAAATCCTGGTAACCCCATACTAATAATAAAATGGTTAAATCAAAAAAAACAAGAGCATCAGGAAGATTTGGTGCAAGATATGGCGCAAAAGTTAGAAAAAGAATTACAAAAGTAGAAGATACTCAAAGAAAAAAACAATCTTGTCCTTTTTGTGAAGGAACAGCAAAAAGACTATCAAAAGGAATATGGAAGTGTAATAAATGTGGAAAAAAATTCGCTTCAGGAACCTATACTGTTAAATAAATTTAAAAACAAAAAATAACTAATAATAAAATGGCTATGTATAAATGTTTTAAATGTGGGAAAAAAATCTCACACAAAACTCTAGAAAAAAGATTTACTTGCCCTACTTGTGGCTCTAGAATTTTCTACAAACCGAGAAAAACAATTACAAAAGTAAAAGCAAAATGAATAAAGTAGACCAAGAAACAACAAAAAAAATACAAGAGCTTCAAGCTTTAGAACAAGGGCTTCAAAATATTGCCTTACAAAAACAAGCTTTTCAACTTGAATTAGATGAAGCTGAGAATTCTTTAGAAGAAATAAAAAAAACAAAAGAAGATGTCTATAAACTTGTTGGACAGATTATGATTAAGGGAGACAAAAAGACAATTGAAAAAGAAATTGACCAAAAAAAGGAAATCTTGAAAATTAGGACAACAACTCTAGAAAAACAAGAACAGGAAATTGAAAAAAATCTTGAAAAACTTAAGAAAGAAGTTTTAGGTAAGATAAAATAGCCTTTTTTATTACTCTCAAAATAGGAAAAAACTATAGAAATCTTTATAAAGATTCTAAATATATTTTTTAATATGGTGTTTAAAAAGATAAGAGATAAGCTTAATGGTTTTGTAGGAAAAACAGATGAAGAAGATTATGTTGAAATAGACCTTGGAGAAGAGAGTGTTAAAAAATCTAAGGTATTAGTAAAAACTTTCTCTTTAAAGACATTTGATGATGTTAATTCTATTTTAAACTCTTTAAGAGAAGGGTATACAATCGGAATAATTGATATAAAACCTTTAAGAAAAAAAGACATGATTGAATTAAAAAGAGCAATAAGTAAGATAAAGAAAACAGCAGATGCTTTAGAAGGCTCAATAGCAGGTTTTGGAGAAAACACAATAATAGTTACTCCAAGTTTTGCTGAGATATACAAACACAAAGAAGAGCCAAAAGATAAAGAAAAAGAGTTATAAATCTAATTTTTCTCTAAATTTTATGAAAAAACTATTTATCCCAATACTAAAAGATGAAATTAACCTAGATAATTTAAAATTTCCAAATAGATTTATCCTTGCATATTCAATACAATATGAAAAAACAGCCAAAAGCCTAAAAAAGAAATTTGGAAAAAGAGTTAAAATTATGCAAGTTCTTGGCTGCTCAAAACTTAAGTCAAATCTTCCAATAGTTATTCTTGCTGATGGAAACTTCCATGCTCTAAATCTTGCACTTCAAAATAAGATTGTTTATAAAATTGAAAAAAATAAACTTAAAAAGTTTGATAAAAAACTTCTTGAAAAATATCAAAAAAGAATTAAGGCAGGAACAGCTAGATTTCTCTATTCAGATAAAATAGGAATTATTGTTAGTATAAAACCAGGACAAGAACAACTAAATCTTGCACTATCTTTAAAGAAAAAACTAAAAAAGAAATCTTATGTTTTTCTTACAAATAACATAAATACTAGTGAATTTGAAAACTTCCCTTTAGATATCTATGTTAATACAGCCTGTCCTACTATTATATATGATAGCTCTAAAATTATTAACTATAAAGAAATAGAAAAACTAAGACTTTAGATTTATATTAGATACTGAGAAAAGATCTTTTAATGCAACTATTACAGTTGCTGGAACAAATAATACTAATAATGCTGTTAAGACTCTTCCTAATGCAGACACAATTCCTAAAGCCTCTTTACCCATCCAACTAACAACAACAAGAGAAACACCAGCAATTAAGAACTTTGAGATATCTCTTTCAGATACATTGATAAATAATCCAATTACAACACCTAGGGCTGCTAAAATATAATTAATTCCTGTTGCAGCTGCTTCTAGCTGTGTCTGAAAAAGCCCAAGTATTAGGGCAAGTATAACTCCAATTAAAAAAGCATATGCCCCAACAAGATTTTCTTTAGCTTTCATTTTACCTTTTTTTACACTATTTTTAGTGTTTTTTAGATTAAAAACTTTTCCTTTTTCCTATTTTTATCCTTATAAAAATAAGAATTATTATTTCTAAGTATGTGGTTGATTATAGCAATCTTTATAAAGGATTTGTAACTCAAGAATTATAACAAATTAAATTAAAATGAAAGCAAAAATCTTTAGTTTATTGATTTTAGCAGCAATTCTAGTTTCTATGGTAAGTGCTTTAAGCATTGACCCAGCGACACAAGTTATTGATGCAACAGACGGTTCAACAGTTACAGGTACATTTAATGTACTTAATGACGAAGGAAGCGATGTTAATGTAACTATCTCAGATGGTGGCTTAACTTTCACACCTGACTCTTTTACAATAGCTGATGGACAAACAAGGACTGTGCAATTTTCATATGCAGTTCCAGACGATACTGCACCTGGAATATACACATATCCTTTTACTGTTAATTCAGATTCTGCAGAAATCCAGATTAATGTACTGTCTTCACCAACTTTATCTATTTCAACAATAGATGATTTAAGAAGAAACGACAATGTAACTACATTCACTGTTTCAAATGACGGAAATGTAGCTTTAACAAACATTGAACTTTCATATGATGACACTACAATAGTAGATGATTCTGGAAAGCAGATAACTTTAGAGTTTTCAGCAAATAACTTTGCTTTAGGAATAGGCCAATCTCAAGATGTAACTCTAACAGCTACAATTCCACAAGGAATGGATGTTGGAGAATGGACAACTAAGATTTCAGCTGATTCTGCTACTGGAGCTAGTGCAGAAAAAACAGCGAAAATTGTTAGTGACTATTGTACATATGGAAGAATTGGAGGACTTTTAGAGATAACAAGGTTAAAAGATGAAGAACTAGACAATGAAGATTCTTGGGAATGGAGACCTCTTGACAATGTTGAGATAGAGGTTAAAGTTAGAAATAACGATGATGATGACCAAGATGTTACAGTTGAACTAGCACTTTATGATGTTGAAGACCAAGCTTTTGTAGATGAAGACGAGCTTGAGGACTTAGAAGACTCAAAAGAAATCAAAGATGGAAAAACAGAAGAATTTAAGTTTAACTTCGAAGTTCCTACAGAATTAGAAGAAAAAACATACAGATTGTATGTTAAAGCTTATTTTGAGGACTCAGAAGAAGAGCAATGTACAGATATCTTTGATTCAAGTATGTATGAAGAAGTTGAGATAAAGAAATCAAGCAGAGATATTGTTATAACTGAAATCGAAACACCTGACTTTGTTGGATGTGGAGATGAAGCAACAATACATGCAAGAGTTTACAACACTGGTGAAAACGACGAAGAAGAAGTTAAAGTTAGAATTTACAATAGAGAACTAGGAATCAACGAAGAACATAGCACATTTGATCTAGATGAAGGAGATAGCGAAGCTATTTCATTTGTAGTTACAATTCCAGAAGACGCAGAAGAGAAAACATATATTTTCGACCTATCTGCAGAATTTGACTATGATGAAGACGATGATGTCTATGACAAAGAAACAGACAATTTTGAAGCAGATTTAATTGTTGAAGGAAACTGTCTTTTAGTTACAGAGCCTTTAATCTCTGCTGAATTGGTTTCAGATGCAGTTGCAGGCGAAGAGCTTAATATAAGAGCTACAATAACAAACACAGGTACAAAAGAATTAACATATACTGTTACAGCAACAGGATATGATTCTTGGGGAAGCTTAGGAAGTGTTACTCCGGCTTCTTTAACAATTGCACCAGGTGCTTCAGCTTCAACAAACATCTATCTAACATCAAACGCAGACGTGGAAGGAGAAAAACTTTTCACAATAAAAGCTGTTTATGATGGAAAGATTGCAGAACAATCTGTTTCAGTAGTTATAGGAGATCAAGGCCTTGGTTTTGACTTCGATCTTGGAGAAAATTGGCTTATGTGGTTAATTGTTATTATTAATGTAATATTAATAATCGCAATCATAATTGTTGTTGCTAGAATCTTATCAAGATAATTTTTTTAATTTTTATCTTTTATTCTTTTTTCTTTTTTTCTTTTTTTTAACTGGTTTTTTACTAAACCCAAATATTCTTAATAATTTTTCAGAGAACCTGTAATTATCTTCTAATTCTAAAGAAATTATACTTATAAAATAACCAAATAAAGCTCCAAATACAACATCACTAAGATAGTGAACTCCAAGATAAACTCTTGAAAAACAAACAACCATTGCAAGTACAAGCCACAATTTTGAGATTTTTTTAAATCCTTTTTGTAAGATTGCCAAAACAGAAAAAACAACTATTGCATGTCCAGAAGGAAAACTAAACTGAGATAAAGGCTCAATTAAAGGAGCAAATTCAGGCCTAAGCCTCCCTATTACTTGTTTAAGTATTAAAGAAAAAACAAAACCAAGAATAATTGCGAATAATAAAACAGGAATATAATTTCTCTTATCTTTTTTCCAGATTAATAATCCTACAGAAATTACTGCTACAAGTGCATATATAACACTGCTTCCAATCCAAATCATTAAAGGATTTAAAAAATCAATTCTATTTAACACAACTAATTTTGTAATAGAAAGATCAAATACTAATGTAGCTAAGATTACTAAAACTATAATTAAACCTACATACCTCTTTTCCATATTTTATTAAATAAAAGACTATTTAAATATCTTTTTCTTATTCTTTTTTATGCAGAAAAAAACAAAAAATCTTATAATAAGATATTGCATATTACTACTGATAGGTCTTTCTTTAACTTTAATCTATAAACTTTTTCTCCCTCTAACTCTCTATCCTGCATATTTTTTACTTAAATTATTTTACAATGCCTCTCTTTCTTGTGATAAATCAATAATAATTGGAGCATTTAAAATAGAAATTATCTCTGCTTGTGTAGCTATTTCAGCATATTATCTTTTGCTTATTCTTAACCTTACAACTTCAATGAAAAAGAAAAACAGAATTTATTCTTTATTTTTTAGTTTAGTCTCTTTACTAGTTTTAAATATACTAAGAATTTTCATACTTTCAATTCTTTATATTAATGGATTTAAATATGCAGATATTGTCCATTCCATTACCTGGCATCTTCTATCAATAGCTTTTGTAATTGGAATTTGGTTCCTCACTATTAAAATTTTTAAAATCAAAAAAATCCCAATAAGAGATGATTTAGTATTTTTAAGAAAAAAACTAAAAAAGACTAAATAAACTTCTTCCTAAAAGAGTTAAAATAGTTACAATAATTCCAGCAACTAAAACTCCTAACGCAATTGTAATAAAACTTTTCTTTTTATTTAGTTTAAAAAACCAGGATAATAAAACCCCAGTATATGCCCCAGTTCCTGGAAAAGGAATAGCTACAAATAAAAATAAGACAAAAAAACTCAACTCTTTATATTTTCTAACTACCTTTCCAACCTTCTTATTTAAATAATAATTAAAAAATCTATTCCATAATGGAATTTTCAACAAAAAATGATTTAGATAATCTAAAAAAAAGAAGATTATAGGAATTATTAATATGTTTAATAAAACACAAATAAAAAAAGCAGGAACAGGATGAATATTATTTAAAATTGCATAAGGAATTCCCCATCTAAGCTCTAAAACTGGAAGAACTGTTCCAATAATAGTTAAAATCCAGGCATTCATATTCTCTGTCCTTTTGAATAGGAAATTAAACCAAGGATAAATCTTTCTGTAGCTTTTCTTATCTCACAGTCTTGAATCTTAATCATATAACAGTCTCCATTTTGCAAAATCTGAGTATAGTTTTCTTCACCTTGCTTTTTTCCTGCAACCTCTAAAGTAATAATTGAGTTTGTATTTTTATTATCACAAGTTACAAAAGGAACATTATTTTCTTCTGCAATTGTCTTATTTAAAACACCTGCCTTTACATCTAAATTAATCGCTGAAATAAAAGCAGAAAGGTCAACTAAAGCAGGATTTAATCCTTGACAATTTTTTAAATCATCATCTATTGTGATATATGTAAAATTATTAGATTTTAGTTTTATATTTGCATTTATTAGAATATTATTTTTTCTAGGGTCATTTCTTAAATAAAGATTATAATATACCTGGCTTTTATCTTGTCTTGTTAAAAGCATTTTTGTATGATATAAATCTAGTTTATCATATTTAATTTTTTCCCACTTAAAATCAAGATACTCAAAATGATTTGCCTTCCAATATGAGACATAAATAAAAATAACTACTAAGATAATAAAAGCCATAATTCCAATAATCCAATATAGTTGCTTTATTTCTTTATCATTCTTTTTTGCCATCTTAAATTATTATTTTTTTAATTTAAAAATCTATCTAACTCCTAAAATCCGGTAAATAAATGCATCTTCTAACATAGCACTATTGTTTCCTGAGATGAAAATACAGTTTCCTTCTTGCTTTATTTCATTTTCACCATCTTCAAATATAATTAAGTTATCTGTGCAATTTTTTACTGGCAAGTCTAAATTACAGTTTTCATAACATGCATTCTGCATTCTTAAAACAAACCCTTGAAGATTTCTTGCTACTTCACTAGAATCTTTTGAACTAACAAAATACAAAGGCTTTTGTATATAATCATTTATTGTTAGATTCATACTAATTGGAAAGCTTTCTATATCTTCAGGATAGTAAATAAAAGAAAAATCATATCCCTGTATCTGAGTTAGCCAATAACCACTTTGTTCTTTAAATAAAAGTCCATTATAATTTTTTAAACTTTCATCTTCTGCTTCATCATTATAAAAAAAAGCATATCCTAGTGTGCTTAAAACCATTAAAGCAACTAAAACAATTCCAATAATCATCTTATTTCTCCCCTCTCGTCTTTGTTTTTCTTCTATTGTCTGTATTTTCTTCATATTTTATAATTTAATCTATTGTTTTTAAACATTTTCTTTTAACTAGAACTAACACTAATAACCTAAAAATAAAAGAAAAAAGAAAAAAAATAAAATAAAAATAAACAAATTTTTGCTTATTCTACATCAGTATATGTACCAGTAGTTTTCTTGATTTCAGTATCAACAGCTGTACTTGGCTTTTCTGTTGTTACGTATTTAACAGCAGAAGTTGTGTCTGCAGCCTCATATCCAGCAATCAACATAGCAACTTTATCAGATGCATATGGTGAAGTTACAACCTTCACTAAGAATTGATCAGGATTAATTCCTGTTTTTGCTGTAAAATCAGCTCCACAAGCACTACCTAAAATAGTACCAGCAACAGTGTTAATACAACTACCACCAACAACAACTAGATTTTTTCCAGATACAGAACTTACTTCAGAATCTTCAACAGTTACAGAGCCTAGTTCTGACACAGAGCCAGATCCAGCACTTCCAGGTGTAACAGTAACACCTTCTTCAGTGAACAAGATATCTGCGTACATCTGTTCAGTTGGATACCAAACAGTTACAGCATCATTGTTTGTAGAATCATACTCAATGTATGTTCCATATCTTGTAACACCTCTCTGCTTGTATGAATCAGATTGAAGACTTGTTAATCCACTCCAAATACCAGTAACTTTTGGTGATCCTATACTTATCTCTATTGGTGATGTACCAGAAGATAAATCTAGTGGGATACAAATAGCATCTCCTTGATCAGAGTTTCCAGATTCTGTTGATTTCTTTTCTTCTTGGAAAAGAATAGCTCCATCATAACTTCCTTTTGAATCTATAGCCGGATATCCAGGTATTCCAGTTCCCTCAAAAGGATCATAACCTCCTGTAAAATTAAATGTACAGAACGCATTTGTACTTCCTTTTTGAGTTGATGGACCTACACCAAGAATATAAGCTGATCCATTGTTTATGTAAGCTGTATCGTTGTTTATAGTATAGTTAGTGTTAGCTACTTCATGCAAGTGACTGTAAGTCCAGTTAAGGTTTCCAACAGTTACATTTGCAATTCCAGCACCTGTTTTTGTTCCATTAACATTTCCAGTAACTCCTCCTTGACCTTCAGCATCAAAAACAACTCCACTCTCATATGTAGTAAGAGTTTCTGTTCCAGGTAAGGATACAGTTATTCCTGTAGGTACATTAACAACAGTTGTAAATGCTAACCATCCACCATTTTTTAGCTTAATTCTTGGGAATATAGTTTTTTGAGTACCATAATCTCCCTGGCCTGCGCCAGCTCCCCAAGTTATCTGAACAGATTTATTATCATATCTGTCAGTACTAAAATAATATGGTTGTCCGTCAACATTTGTTGTTGCATAAGCTTCATTTCCAGACATAGTCCAGGATAATCCACTTGATCCTAATAGGTTCTCTCCAGTTATAGCATCTGTCAACTGAATTTTATCAGTTGTTGCTATAGCATTTCCATCTGGTCCTTCAGTTAATTGAACAATTCTACCAAAGTCTCCTGAGTTAATAACCATATACTCATTTAACTTTACAGATTCATTCTCTTGTAAGTGTATTGTTCTGTTTCCTGAATTAGCAACTCTAGGTGTAACAGTACCTTCAGCACTATCAATATCTTTCATAAAACTAAATGTTGTCTCTCCTGATGTTCCTGCTAAAGCACTAGTAAAAGTAACTCTAGCATTTAAGTTATTATCTGTATCAACAAGAATTTTATCTCTTGTCTCAGCATCTAAAGCTGGTGTAACAGATGCAAAATTAACCAACATACCACCAAAAATAGGGTCTGCATATTCTTCTCCTGCTTTTATATAGTCTTTTGTTGATTTTTGCATTGATACATTAACTTCTAAAGCAGATAATTGCACAGAAGATATTGTAAATCCAACATCAGTTCCATATATTGAAGTATCGTCACTTCCTTGTTTAACTGTAGTACCTTGATCTAGTGTAAGTTTATCTGTACCAATATGTAGTTGAGCATAGTTGTTTGATGATTCTTTAGCAGAGTAGAAAGAATTTTTTACATAAATTTCTAATCCTCCTACTTTTGATGAACTTCCTTCATCAATATCTCTGATTGTTCCACCATCTACTCTAATTGAACTTGCTCCATTTGAATCAACACCAACTAACTCTACAGTATGTTCTTCACCACCTATATTTACACTAACTGATTCACCTTCATTAAGAGTTTTACTCTCACCTTCACCATATAAATACAAAATAGATGTTGCAGCAGTTGTAGATATAGAATTTGCTCCAATAGTATATTTTTTACCAAGGATTTCTATATCATTGCCTTGAACATCAGTACTTGTAAGATTAATTGGCTTGTTAAAGGTAACTTTGTATTGGTATAGATATGTATCTGTAGTTGTACCTATTTCTAAAATCATTTCAGGATCATCAAAATCAGATCCAGATGTAGAATAGTCAACTTGTATATCTCCACCAGGTGTAACCTGTTGTGTGTATGTATATTCTGTTCCTCCGTCATCAAGAATTGTACCATCAGCTAATAAAGTTGGAAGCTCGGACTTTGTAAGAACTGTTCTCGCATCTGTCAAATTACTATCGAAAAATAGTTTTTGAGTTGAAGTTGCAAGATTAATAGAATCTCCACCTGTCGCACTAGCACTACTTCCTCCTGTAGTTGTAGCTGTTTGTTTTGCAAGCTCAGCTTGTAGGTTTGAACCTAAATCAACAGCAGCAACATAATCAGAAGCTAAAGCAGCACTACCAACAACAATCGCTACATCTGCTTTTCCTCCAGCAACAAATGGAGCTGGATAGTTAGCAGCAGCAGCAATTCCTAAAGTGCTTCCTAACATAACTGCACTAGCTAATACTGATGCAATCTTTTTAAAATGAAATTTCATTTCTTAAACCTCCTTTCATCTAATATAATATTTTATTTTCTGCCTTTCCAATAGCATAATAGGGAATAGCTACTTTTAAGACAGCGTACTCTGTAAACCCTATAAGATCTCTGTCGATATCGTAATAGAAAATAAATGATTTCATTTATAAACCTTTCCCAATAACTTTCATCTCTTCGAGGAGTAACACCTCTTTTTACCACTTTTATTTATAAATCTTTCGGTGTCACTATATCAAGAGTACAACATCCAACACATTGCAAATAGAAAGGTTTATTAACATATATGTATTTAATAAACATATATTGTAAGCTATAACATATATAATGAAAAAAGACAAAAATCAAACAAAAATAAATTTTATCGACGATAAAAATGCCCTTAAAAAAAACTAAAACAAGATACATAAATCTTTCAACTGAATCAGGAGGATTCTCAACACTCTTTAAGAGGTTTAAAGGAGAGCAAAAACACTATAATTTTTCAGATTTAGCTGTATTAAGAAAGATGCTAAGTAATGAAAAAGCAAGAATTTTACATATAATTAAGACTAAACACCCAGATTCTATATACTCTCTTGCTAAACTATCTAATAGAGATTTTAAGGCAGTTATTGAAGATATTAAGTTTTTAGAAAGTCTTGGATTCATAGAAATACTAAGAGAGAAAAAAGGTAAGAGAATTAGACATAAGCCAGTTCTTGTAGTAGATGAAATGATATTATCTATATCTATCTAATCATAAATATCTAAAGAAACAACAATCTGTCCTGAACCTTGTTTAATATACTGCTCATTTCCAGCCATATTTCCAGAGCAATTTCCCTGTATTTTCATAATTTCTTTATTATAACTTCCATCTTCATAATATATATCTAAAATATAGCATTTTTTCCAGCTATTTTCCATTATCTCCCTTATCTCTGCTTTCATTTTATCACATGCCTGCTCTCCAGATAAGCAGTTTCTATTATCATCACATGCTTTTATTAAACCAGCCATATCTAGATAGTCTGGTTCATAACTAAGGCTACAATCAGTTGTTAAGTCTCTAAAACTTGTTAAAAAATTTGATATTTCCTTATCATTTGGAATCTCTGTCTCTTGCCTTAAACTAAACCTAAAAAAGAATAATCCTATAATCATCACTATTACAACTATTAATACAAATCCTACTATTTCAGACTGTGCTTTTTTCTTCATTCTACTCTATACCCCACTAAAATTTTCCCTAGCTCACATTTTTCATAGACTTGCTCTTTTTTCTCTTTTCTACATATTTTAACAAAACTTGAGACCTGTCTTGTATTTTCTTCTGAATCATAGATTAGAAAATCTCCACAATTAGGATAATTTTCTTCATTACATATTTCTGAGTTTTTTGGCCATATTTTAACTACCTCTATTTTTGTTATATCTTTAGGCCAAAAACTATTATACTGTTTTCTATCTTGCATTACCATTAGTTTATCTGCATCTACACATAATTCTCCACAAGAAAACTCTGGTAAGCTTCCAATACTTTCTGCTATTAACACAGCGTTTTTCTTACCCTGCTCTGTAACTTTTTCTTGTATATTTCTATAATAAATACTAAATAAAAATAATCCAGCTAGAGCAAAAAACAAAATAATTGCAACTAGTATAAATGACATTTCCTGAATTTTTAATTGAGCTTTTTTCTTCATTAAAATACCTCACAACTAGGATTTTGCCTTAGTTCAAGCAGTTCTGCCTGACCATATATTCCCACTATTTGAGAGCTTGAATTTAAATTAAGACTTGAAATTCTTAGTGACTCTAAATCTGCTTCAATTCCAGAACTACATTTATCTTTAATTATCTCTGACTCATCCCTATATACAGAACATATTTGAGAAACTCTTTTCATAAGTCTTTTTAGATTACATTCATATATTTCTTTATCAGAAAAAATAGCAGGATAAATTAATTCATTAACAAAAACAACACTTCCATCCTCTTTTATTACCTCTCCTGCCTCATAGTTTCCTGAAAAACTCCTAACACTTATCTCACAATTTTCTTCAAAACAAACTTCTATGTCTTGTAATGTGCAATTATCTATTCCTTGTATCTTCACATTTTCAATATTTAGATCTAAAATTTCATTTTCAATATTATATGGTGGATTAATAAAACAATAGCTCTTACTACTCATAGTAATTAAATCAGAAACATAAAAAGGAAAATTGAATTTTTTTGAAAAAGCAAATAACTCTTTTCCTTGCTCTACACTTGAAGAAAATATATACTTATTTGCTAGGTCAATTCCTGCCCCTGGCTTTTCCCACTCTTTTCCTATACCTGATTTTGTTGTTGCTGAAATAGTGCTTTTACCAAAATTTCCTCTATCAGAGCAGTCATTATATATCCTAGTTTCTAGTTTTAAATCTATTAACTGACTTCTTGACTCTGCAAAACCAGTTTCTAAAGGATTAGTTATAATTGCAAGTTCTTTTGCTAGCTCTGTATCAACCCCATACCTGCCAGTTGAAATAATTCTAGTAGCAAAGAAAATTGCAAGAAACAAGATAACCGCACCTACAATAATTGCAAAAATCCAGTTAAAACTAAACTCTACCCCTTTTTTATTCATTTTTTATTCTCACAAAATCCTCGTCAAGAGATTTTTCAAATCTTAAAGATATTTTCCCTGTATTATCAATACAAAAGTTATCAAACTCAATATGATTTAAACTAGTAGCATGTCTCTCACAAGCACTATTAGCTGGAAATAAAAATAAATTATCACTTTCAGAATTTTCTCTTATTTCTAAATAAACCTCTTCTGGAATCCCATCTCTAGAATTTAGATTAATAAAACATATTTTTTTTATTTGTGTTGGAACAGAAAATTCTTTATCATAAGAAACTTTTTCACTTTTCCAGGCCTGATCTATATTTTCTTTTAAATCTTCTATAACTAAATTTATTTCCATACATCTCTGATTTTTTAGCACCAATCTAATCACAAAAAAAGCAGTTGTAATTATTGCAATTATTATAATTAGAGAAAATATCATTCCAAAAGAGATTTTCATCTGCCCCTTTTTTTCCATAAATTCCAAAAGAAAAACAAACTTATAAATGTTATTAGAACAACTTTATAAATAATCTTTCTCTATATTTATTATGGAAAAAGAGGGTTGTTATAGTCATAATTATGATTCTGAAGAAGAAAAAAACAAGAAGATAATAAAATACCTTATTATTGCAATAGTCATTGTGTTCATAGTTATATTAGTTCTTATTTTAATCTTGATTTTTAGAAATATAAACCAAGATAATACTCCAATGATTCCAACAAATACGGAAAACCAAAATTCAGAAACACCAAATTCTGAAGCAGGAAATCAAGAAGAGCAAGGAGAAAATCAACAAACCACTGAACCAATATCTTCAGGTTATGATTTATGTGAAAAATACTCAGATGAGAAAAGAGTAATTGAATGTAAGATAATTCAAAGCAGTCATGAAAATAATGGAGTTTTCTGCACTAATCTTGACTCTAATGTTGAATTTAGTTTTTACTCAACAACTAAAAAAGAACTATTCCAAATATCTGCAAAAGACTATTGCTGGTTAAAAAAGACACAGATAGAAAAAAAAGACTATTGTTATAAAATATCTGTTCAAGAAATAAAAGAGATATGTGGGGAGTTAATATGAAAAAAATAATCTTAATTTCTGCGTTTTTTCTTCTTTTAGCTTCTTTTAGTTTTGTTTCAGCTGCAGGCTCTGCAGGAGATTATCTTGATTACAATTCTTTTACTTCTTCTTTGTCTGGATGCGATGCACATACGAGATGGGGCGCCTTATCTAATGAGTGTAATAATAAATTTGCAGGCTGTTGGAGATATTGTGATGAACAGGCATTTAAAACATTTTGTGAGGAAGGAGAGATTTTTTGCCGATGGCAAGAAGAAGGATGCATTAAAAATGCAAAAACACAAGCAGAAATAGATGCATGCATTAAGCAAATGGATGATTGCATGGATGATGTAATCGCTGCCTCTTTAAGTAGATTTATTCACTGTTTGAAAAATGATGCTGAAAGCCCTGTAGGCCCTCTTCCAGAATATCCAGATGGCTGTTTTAAACTAGAGTGTGGATGTGGAGGGGAGTATGTTTCACTTTCAGGAGATTTCGGAAACCTAGGTTTTTATGATGATCCTTGCAATAGGAATTTTTGTGTAAATACTGCTTCAGATATTAATAATCCTAATTTTGAGTGCAGAAATGAAGCTTTAGAATTTGAAGGAAGTTATAATTTTGCATTAACTCCTAGTTTTGATCAATTTTATCAGATGGTAATAGCCCCCACATCAAGAACAAGTTTTAGTTATTTATTTGAACACTGTTGTAATGCTTATGATCCTAATGTTATAGACCTAAGAGGAATGTCTTGTTACGGACACTGTTCAAATGGTCAGATAAGTGTAAATGACTATGAAGCAGATGCTTTAGGAATTAGTATGGTTTCAACTACCTGTCCAGGAGTTATTGGTGGGTGGTGCAAGCCTGCAGACATATCTCTTATATGGTCTTCTCTTCTCTCAGAGTGCAGTGGAATTTGTGATAATACTCCTCTAAAAACAGGAATAAATCCACCTGCAGAACCTATTTGTGGAGGATGGAATTATCTTGGTTTTCCTATACAAAGTTTTGATAATAGTATTAAAGGGTTATGGTATGTAGATCATACAACTATTGGAACAGATATAGAAACTTGCGATAGAGAATTGTCTTGTGTTGAACAAAAGTGTCCTGAAGGAGTCCATAGAACTTTCTTTGGAACAAGTATTGATTTAATTCCTTCAAGAGGCACACCCTCCTCATACGATTGTAAATCCTCTTGTACAGGAGTCTGGAAAAATGCACCAGGCCATAGTGTTTTGTTTAATAATAATAATGTAAATATCTGGGATGAATCTTGCACAGGGCAGTGTTGCTATACAACCCATATTTGTGGAGATGGAACTGTCTCAAGAGACATTGGAGAACAGTGTGAAGATATGCAAGGAGATATTTCTTGGGACTGTGTTTCTTATGCAAATGATTTAGGAATTCCTTTAGATGAAAGACCAGGAGTTATGAAATGCAAAAATTGTAAGTGTTATGATGGAACCTCTGATTTAGATTTAGGAGGAGGCGGAGATGGAGACTGGTGCGGAGACGGTTTAATAAATCAAATTTGGGAGCAATGTGAGAGAGATACAGACTGTCTCTTAGGACAAGAATGTGATGGATTATGTAGGTGTGTTCAGAAAGAATGTGGAGATGGAAATATACAACAAGGAGAAGAATGTGAACAAGATTCAGACTGTGATATTTTTGAATCTGGCAATGATTTAACCTGCTCTGATTGCAAGTGTGTAGACCTAGCAAATCCTTCTGTTTGTGGAAATGGAGAATTAGAAACAGGAGAACAATGCGAGATGATAGAAGATTGTGATAGTGTTATTTATGGGGAAAATCCTTCTTGTATAAACTGTGAATGCTCTATGTTACAACAACCAAGATGTGGGGATAGTGTTATAGACCCAGAAGAAGAATGCGAATTAGCTTCAGACTGTGAAGAAGGAGAGTCTTGTATTTCATGTTTATGTCAAGAAGAAACAGCTACAGATACCTGCCCAGATGATCAGAGAATTATGAAAATTTCAGATAATCTTAATGCATTAGGCAGTTCTTGGGAATATGGAGAGTATGAGAAAGAATTATGTTATGATGATATCTTCCAATATCAAGTTTATAACCCTGAACAAGGAGAAGATGTCCACGCTTGCACTGGAGACAATGAAATTTTAAGCCTTGAATCTATTCCAGGTTTAATTGAAACACCTGAAAATAATGACTATTCAAATAATATTTGCTTTGGAAATTTAGAGTGTGAATCAACTCAATCTCTTTGCTCTGAGCTTGGAGCAGAATATAAAACAGCACTATATCTAAAAGCAGAAACAGCCTCAAGAGCAATGAGACCTGATATTAGATTTTACATAGCTCAAGGCTCTGACCCTTATGCAGAATATCCTTGGAAGATTTGTTGTAAGCCAGCAGATAGTGTTTCTATTCCTCAGTGTTCAGATGGAATAGATAATGATGGAGATGAACTAATTGACTATCCTGAAGATCCTGGTTGCTCTTCTTTAGATGATAATTCAGAAGAAGATATTATTAATCCAGATCCAATAATTGAAGAAATTTATTGGGCAGATTCTTCTCTTACTCCTACTCAAATCTCTCAGGCTATTGAAGGAGAAAGAGTCTATCTTTATATTTCAGGACAAAATCTAAATGAGAAAGAACTTAAACTAACAATAAAAAAAGACACATCTACAATAGGTTCTACAACAAAAACATTTTCTTCTAATACTCTTACAGACTCCTGGAGTGCAGGAGCAGATATTTATCCATCAACAGGCGCAATTTCATATATTCCAGCACAAGGATATTATTTTACAGCAGAAATTTCTTCAGATAGTATTTCAGAACAGTCTAATGATTTAGAGGTTTTAGAACAATTTTTAATAAGAGATGATTGTGATGATTTTTCTTGTGGAACTAATTGTGATTTTTGTCCAGGTTCAGACGAAGGATGCTATTGTATGTCTTCTTCTTGTTATTCTCTTCCAATTCCAGGAGAAGGATGTTCTTATTACACTAGCGATAGTTGCTGCAATCAAGACACTCTCAGCCTTGCCCCTTCAAATGGAGTCTGTCAGTGGAAATATAATTCAGAATGTGTTGAAGTAAGGACAATTGATTTAGGCGACGGAAATCAGCTTATCTGCGAGAAATCATATACAAAAACACAAACAGCAAATGGAAAATATAAACTTGAATGGAATGTTATTGCATCTTGGGTTGGAACAGAGCCAAGTGAAATTGAAAAACAAGAGATTTTAGAAAGAGAAGACTGCATAGATGGAGAGAGAATAATAGGTTTTGCAAGTTTAAGACTTGCTTTTTTCTCTAATATAGAATTTATTATCTCATTGATAATTGTCTTTATAATTTATATTTTGTATGATAAATTGAAGAAAAAACCAAGAAGAAGATAATTATTTAACACAAATCATTAGATAATTTGCTGTTCCTCCAAAAACTGCCCCAGTAGTAGTTCCTACGTGAAAATATCCAACTCTTACTTTATGGGTTGCATAATCAAAAGCACTAAATCCTATTGATTCTACCCTATTATATGATGGAGAACCTGCAACTAGTCTTACAGAAGTAATAACTCTACAATTATTCCAAGTATATCCAGATGGAAGTGATAGTATTGTTCCATCAGCAACTTCTCCAGAAGTAACATAAACATTGCTACTTCCACTTGGCCATTCTGTTATGCAATCTCCTGTTTGACCTGTATCTGCTCCTCCTCCTAAACAAATCATGCTCGCTCTTACACTTCCTTCAGCCCAAACATCCCATGTATGAACTCCACAACCCCAAGTAGGATTAGGACAATCAGGAGACCAACCCGCTGTTCCAATTGTATCTGGAATTGGCTGACTCCAATCAATCTCGTCAACACTATGCCCCATAACACTTGGGTTTCCACCTGTTCCAGCAACATTATATGCAATTGCAACTGTCAAACCAGAAAGAATAGTTATCAAAGCAACTAAAAAATAAAGATGCTTCTTTTTTATTTCAATATTAATCTGCACCATCTTTTATAAAACATCTAATCAACCCTAATTTAAATATGTTTCTAAAAAAGATTTATAAGTCTCTTTCCTCTTATATAAACATGGAAAAAAAGGTGTTTTTGTTATTAATTATCTTAATCTCTTTACCACTAGCTTTTGCCTGCTCAGATAGCCAGAGAATTATGAAACTCTCTTCAGAAACTAATGCTCACGGAGAATTGTATAATGGAAGCTATCTAATAGAAATCTGCTACAATGAAATTTTTGGGCAAGATTATACTGGAACAAGCCCACATGATTGTGATAACAATAGAATATTAAGTTTATCTGCCACAACTAATTCCCATGCTTCTGTTCAACATACAGCAAGTTATTCAGTAGATGTTTGTTATGGTGACTTAATATGTACAGCAAGATCTGCCTGCGAATCTAGTGAGGAAATGGTTGTTGCTCTATCTGCAAACTCTAATGCTCATTTATCAGCAACATCTGATGCAACTTACAATTTAAAAATCTGTTGTAGAAAATCCCTCTCAGGCCTTACTTTAAGATGGACAGATACTAATCAAAATATTATCTCTTCTGTTAACCCTGGAGTAAATGTTAGAATGAATGTTTCTTCTTCAGACCAAATACAAGGAACAATTAACTTTACAATTATAAAATCAGCAGCAGCATATAGAGAGTTTAATGAAGTCTCTGCATTATATAAACAATGGACAGCAGGTGAAAAACTAAATGCAGATAGTTCTATTTCTTTAGAACCAGGCCTTTATACTTTCAGAGCAGATATTAATCAAGACGGAAGAACAGATGTCTCCACTGCTTTAAATGTTATTGATGATACAATTATTTGTTCTTCTCTAAATTGCAATCACAATGATTGTACTGAAAAAGGATGTGAAGGAGAATTTTGCGAAGATTCAAATGACGGATGTATTTGTATGGATTACGAAGCTATAGATTGTTATGACTTATCTTATTTTACAACTTGCTCTGACTATGAAACAGAGCTAAGCTGCCAAAAAGACAGAGCAAGTGTTCCTGGCGAGTGTGTCTGGACTTCTTCAGGATGTGTAGAAGAAACAACATATCAAGATGATGAAGGACATCTTTTAAAATGTGAAAGAGTATATACAAAAGACGACGATCCTTCTGCATCTGGCTGGCAAATTTTATCATGGATAGCAACTCCTAATTGGGTTAATGATGATGGACTAACAGAAGAAGAAAAAACAGCAATAGAAATTCAACAAGAATGTGTAGATGGAAGCAGAAGAATAAGAGTAGCTCAACTTAAATTACCTTTCTTCTCTTCATTCTCTTTTTTCTCATCTATTGCTTTAGTAGTTGTTTTATCCTATTTGATTATAAGAAAAAATAAATAACTTTTATAAATCATCTATACATATTATAATCATGAAAAAAAGAGTGTTAATCTTAGTTTTATTATCTTTATTATTAGTATCAACTGCTTCTGCTTATCAATTAAAAGTAACTAATGGATATCATGGTCCTGCTCCTGTTCCGTGTCATGAGTGGACAGGGCCCAAGGTTTGCGATATTATTTATTGTCCTTCAGGACAAATTGTTGATATGAATAATATTCAAGCATATACTTTTGATGGTGATGACCAAGGAAAAGGATATTTTCCTATTGCTAGACCTTATACTCAAAACATCTGGCTTCATGGATGGATAAATCCAGATTATCCTAATCCTTATTTTGAAGATTTTTTTATTGCTAATAATTTTGTAACCGCCTGTGTGTGTGATGATGATGGAGGTGTGTTAATAGATTTTTTATGTTGTGGATATATTTCATATTTTCAAGATAGTGATGGAGATGGTTATGGAAATCCAAATGCAGAATATCAAAGATGTAACTATCTTGCTCCTCCTAGTGGTTTTGTTACAAATAATCTAGATTGCGATGATACAAATGCAGAAGCATATACAATTAAAACATATTATATTGATTCTGATGGAGATGGTTTTGGCGCTTCTTATCCAACTGGGAATTCTCCTATATCTAGTTGTGGAAAACCAGATGGATATGTTTTAGATAATACAGATTGCAGTGATAATGAAGCCTTATTTAATCCAGATGCAGAAGAAATTTGTGGAAATTCCATAGATGAGAATTGTGATGGAATAATTGAAACTTGCCCAGGTCCAGAACCTTTTTGTGGCGATGGAATATGCAATGGAGACGAAACACCTATTAATTGCCCACAAGATTGCATTTTTTGTGGCGATGGAATATGCAATGGAGACGAAACACCTATTAATTGCCCACAAGATTGCATTGAAATTCCAATCTTTTTTTCTCAAGATGAAAGTGGTTTATTTCCTTTGGTAAATGCAGAATCTTCAACAATTGTTTATCTTGTTGCCAAAACAGAATTAAGAAATAAAGAAGTAATATACAAAATTTATAAAGAAGATAATGGAGAATTAGATTTATGGTTTGAAGAAACAGTTAATCCAACAACAACTTATTATTCTCATCTATGGGCTGCTGGAGATAATGGGCAAGGAGAATATACTCCAGGAAATTATTTTTTTGATATAATAATTAATGGAGATCCCCCAATGAGATCTCAATTTAATTTAACTGTGAGTGACTATTCATTTAGTTGTTCTGACATTTCTTGCAATCATAATGATTGTGATGAAAGAGGTTGTGAAGGAGAATTTTGCGAAGATTCAAATGATGGATGTATTTGTATGGATTATGAAAATGTAGATTGTTATGATCTCTCTTATTTTACAACTTGTTCTGATTATGAAACAGAACTAAGCTGCCAAAAACAAAAAAAAGATGTCAATGGTTATTGTGTTTGGACATCTTCAGGATGTATAGAAGAAACAACTTATGAAGATGATAAAGGACATATTATGAAATGTGAAAGAACATATACAAAAAATGATGACCCTTCTGCATCTGGCTGGCAAATTTTATCATGGATAGCAACTCCTAATTGGGTAGAAGACAGAGACCTAACAGAAGAAGAAAAAGATGCAATAGAAATACAAGAAGGATGTGTAGATGGAAGCAGAAGAATAAAAACAAGCCAACTTAAACTACCATTTTTCAGTCTATTTTCTTTTATTATATCTTTATTTTTAATAATTATTATTTATTCTTTTGTTTTGCAGAATAAATAACTTTTATAAATCTCTTTTTTCTTATATAACCATGAAAAAATTGGTGTTTTTATTAATTGCATTCTTAGTTATTGAACTCGCAAGCGCTAGTTTTGAAGCTGGAAAGCCTCCAATGGATATTTCAAAAGAATATACAAGAAATGCGGAGATTGAAGGATGGATTAATATTTCTTTAGATGAAGAACCCTCAAACTCAATTTTAAGAACAAATATGGGAGATTCAATAAATTTATTAGATTTTTTAAAACAAGAGTCTTCAGATTATTCTTGTTCTCCTTCTGATTGTGAGCCTAGTTATACTGGCTCAAATGCTGAGTTAACAAAAACAAATAACCTTGATGCAAATGAAGAAATAATCTATGCTATAAAAATTAGTGGAAATGTAGATGAATTTGACAACATTAGATTTAAACTTCTTGGATATAATGCAAAATCTTGCACCTCTCCTATAAAAATTGACTTTGGAAATAATGGAGATATAGACTGGGTTTTTAATGTTTCTTCAGACGAGTTTAATTGTTTTCCTTCTTATGGATGTTATGAAGACTCTCTTGCTGAGGCAGATAAAGAACTTTCATATGATGAAGATGAAGGAGAGATAAAACCCTATTGTGAAAAAATAACACTAAATGAAGGTAGTAAGTTCAAACTAAATGCTTGGGTTATGAATGGTTCAACACAAAATGTTGAACTAAAAATGCAACTATATAATTTAGATGGAGAAAAAATAGATGACGCTGGCTGTACTCTTCCAGAGGAGATAGATACAACTACAAATGGGGGAGTTATAGGCTGTCCTGTAGATTTTACAACAATGCAAGAAGATTATTATCTTTGTATTTATTCAAATAAAGAAACAGACTGGAAAATAAAATCAGAGACACATAATCCTTGTGGAAGCTATGGCCTTCCATCAAAAAACAATATAGATATATATGTTTATGCAGAAAATGCAAAGTTCATGCCAATTAATGAATTCCAACTAAATGATGATGATATTCAAAATAAAAACTATGAATCTTTTTCAGAAATAATTGATTCTTATTTAGAAAATAAATTTGATAAAGACTGTTCTAGTGACTGTTATGTTCCTATAAGATTTATTTCAGGCATATCTCAAAATCTAATCATAGACGATATTTACTATAGTTATGACACAAGTTCAGGCCATCCTTCATATGATAAACTTTTTGATGTTACAGAACAAACTCCTTTAATTTCTTTAGATTTTGAAAAACTAGATTTAGATTCAACTAACTTCACTACAAAAGGAGCATATGGAACTAGAGAATTTACAATATACATAAATAATGATATAATTGATTCAGAATCAATAGAAATTGTTGAAACAGCTGAAATATCTGGAATCTCTCCAACAACTGTTGCTGCAGGAGTCTCTACAAAATTTGTTTTAGAGGTTTCAAATGAATCTGAGATAGAAAAATATGAATGGGATTTTGATGATGATGTTGAAGAAACAACAACAAAAAATCAAGTCTATCATGTTTATACAGAAGTAGATGAATATGATTTAGAAGTTACTCTAACAGATAAAGATGATACTGAAATAAAAAAATCATTTACAATTTCAGTAATCTCTCCAGAAACACTAATCCCACAAATACTTCAAAAAAACAGAAATAATCTTAAAGATTTAAGAAATTCATCTTCTCTCTTACCTTCTTTTGTAAAAACATATATTGATGATATAATTGATTTAGATGACTTAAATGAAACTCTTGAAGCTCTTCAAGAAGAATATGAAGATGCTTCTTCAACAGACGACTATATTGAAGTTATGTTAGGAATAAATAATCTATCAATTCCAGAGGATATTTTAGTTACAGATTCAGGAAATCCTATTTTTATACCAGAAGAAGACACAATTGACCTAGAAGACCTAAAAAGAGCAGGCGCAGGAAGCTATAATGATGATTATAAAGATGATTATAAAGAACAAATTATTGCATATATTTTAGAAGAAACAGTTTCAGATTATTCTTATAAAGTTTATTCTTTTATCTATCCAGAAAAAAATGAAGAAATTGTATCTTGGTTTAAGCTTACAATTGACCCTTCAGATGATTTATATTTAGTTCTTAACCAAAATCCTATTTTAAAACAAGACTATGATGAAGAAGAATATGGAGATTTCCTAGCAATAGAATTAGAAGAAAAAAAGACAATAGAATTTTTATATCCTGGAAAAGTTAGTTTAGAAGACCTTGCTTATGCTTCTCCAAAATTTGTTAATTTAAATACAGGAGAAATAGAACCAGTTTCAGACACAAAACCATATGGATGGATTCTTCTCGCTTTAATAATTTTATTTGTACTTGCTTTTTTGGCTTATTTACTCTTACAACAATGGTATAGGAAAAACTATGAAAAAAGTCTTTTTACAAATGAAAATGATTTGTTTAATCTAATTAATTTTATTAAAACAGCAGAATCAAAACAAATCAAAATAAAAGAAATTTATAATAGGCTTAAGAAACTTGGTTGGAGCTCAGAACAAATAACTTATGCTTGGAAAAAACTTCACGGAAAAAGAACAGGAATGTTTGAAATCCCTATTTTTGATATATTTAATAAGAAAAAAGCACGTTCAAGACTACAAGAAAATTTAAATAAACAAGATCCTAGATTAATACAATAAAAATGGTAATCAAAGTAATAAAAAACTTTTTCAAGAGGATGTTTAATAGTCTTTTCTCTGGAAAAAAAGATCTTGCTTTAGGTTTTTATGGGCCTCCAAATGCTGGGAAAACCAGTCTAGCAAATAGGCTTTGTAAGGATTGGACAGGAGAAGATATGGGAAAAGTATCTAAAGTACCTCATGAAACAAGGGCAGTTCAGTTTAAAGAAAAAGTTGAAATTGATTATAAAGGAAAAAAACTAACTCTAAAACTAGTTGATACTCCTGGAATTGCAACAAAAATTGATTATGAAAACTTTATGAAATTTGGTATGAAGAAAAAAGCATCACAAAAAAGAGCAAAAGAAGCAACTCAAGGAATAATCTCAGCTATAAAATGGCTAGATGATATGGATGCAGTCATTGTTGTTCTTGATTCAACTAAAAACGCATACTCCCAAGTAAATATCACTATAATTGGCAATTTAATAGCAAGAAAAATACCAGTTTTAATTGTCGCAAATAAAATAGACTTAAAAAAATCTGACCAAAAAAGAATAGAGGCGGCTTTTCCAGAATATGAAGTAGTTGGAATTTCAGCAAAACACGGGAAAAATATGGAAGAGTTTTATGAGTCTTTATTTAAATTGGCTAAAAAAGCATAAGAGGTGAAATGGCAAAAAAGAAAAAAAAGGGGTTAAAAGCGAAAATAAAAGGCAAGGGCCTTACTATACAGTTTATTCCTCACTCAGAGATTTCTGACTTGAAAAGCGGACAAAGAGTTAAGAAAATTCTTGATTTAATCTTAGGACACAGAATCATAATTCTTCAGGGAAGATTAAAGACAGAAGAAGAAGTAAGACTTATAGAAGATACAATGGCTTTAGTAGGACATCTAAAAAATTTTAAAGGTGTTGAGCTAGCAGTAATTCAGCCTGAGACAAAAAATGCAAGTTTTTTCACAAGAGCAAAAGAAGCAGCAGCAAAAGCTCTTTCTGGTATTGAAAGCGCAATAACAATAATAGGTCCTGCAAGTATTGTAAAGGAAATGAAGAAAGACCCTAAGAAAATAGAATTAATGCTAGGAAAATAAAATGGCAGAGGGTTTAAGAGCAGGCATTAAAAATGCTGTCGAGAGAGGATTTAGATTAGAGCGAGTTAAACAGAGTTTTATAAATGCAGGTTATTCAAAAAGAGATGTAGAAAAAGCATCTAGAGAGGTTTCTTCAGGAGTCTTGTCTAGCCAAACTCCTAGTCTTGAAAAAAGAGAGAAAACTGAAAAAACCCAAAAAAACTCTTCAGGACTTTCAGAACTTCCTCCACTTTCTTCTCAAGAAAAAACCCCACAACAAAAACAAGAACATAAAATTCAAGCTCCAAGTCCAGGACAACAAAACTATCAACAACAAAAACCAAAGAAAAAATCATCTAAAACAATGATAATTATTTTTTCATCTATTCTCGCATTTCTTTTAGTTGTTCTAATAATAACTATTCTTGTTTTATACTAAAATGTATTCTCCAAAAGAAGATTCTTTTTTATTATTAAATAATTTAAAAAAATATATAAAGCCAAAAATAAAATTTTTAGAAATAGGCGCAGGCTCAGGAATTATATCAAAACAAGCTAAAAAATTAGGCGCAGAGGTTCTAGCAGTTGATATAGACAATGAAGCAGTTAAAAAAATGAAAAAACAAATTCCAATAATCAAATCAGATTTATTTAGGAACTTAAAAAATCAAAAATATGATTTAATTGTATTTAATCCTCCTTATCTTCCAGAACATAAGTATGATAAGAAAAAAGACACAAGCGGAGGAAAAAAAGGTGATGAAACAATTATTAGATTTTTAAAACAAGCAAAAAACCATCTAAACAATAACGGAAAAATTCTCTTAATCTCATCTTCTTTAACACCTATGGAAAAAATCAATAAAATCCTAGATAAAGATTATAAAAATAAGACAATAGACAAAAAAAAGCTCTTCTTTGAACAGCTTTATCTATATGAAATATCTCTTAAAACACACAAATAATTATAAAACAATTCTATTAGATATTATAACAAGGGAAATAAAAATGGTGAAATTTGCACATCTTGCAGACATACATCTTGGAGGCTGGAAGCAAAAAGAGATGCAGGATTTAAATCTTGAGTCATTTAAAACTGCAATAAACATTTGTATTAAAGAAAGAGTAGAATTTATTTTAATATCTGGAGATTTATTTGATTCTGCCTATCCTCCAATAGAGATTTTAAAAGAAACTTTTTCAGAATTTAAAAAAATAAAAGAAGCTGGAATAAAATGTTTTCTTATAGCTGGAAGTCATGATTTTTCTGCATCAGGAAAAACATTTTTAGATGTTCTTGAAAAAGCAGGATTTTGCGTAAATGTTGCCCAGTTCGAAGAAAGAGAAAACGGAATTTTTCTAAATCCAACAATACATAATAATATTGCAATATATGGTTATTCAGGAAAAAAATCAGGACTAGAATTAGAAGATTTAAAAAAAATAAAACTTCAAGACTCTCCATTTTCAAAAATTCTTATGTTACATACAACTTTAACAGAAATAAGAGGAGATTTGCCTATAGAATCTATCTCTTTAGATGAATTGCCAAAAGCAGATTATTATGCCCTAGGACATATCCATAAAACATACAATAAAGACTGTTTAGTTTATCCAGGACCTTTATTCCCAAATAATTTTCAAGAACTAAAAGAATTAGGAGGAGGAAGTTTCTATATTATTGAAAAAGATGCTTTATTAAGATGTGAGAAAAAAGAAATTAAATTAAAAGAGGTAATAAATATTGAAATAGAAATAGACAACTCACTTATAGCTAAGGAAAAAATTCTTTCTGAGCTAGAAAAAAGAGAACTAAAGGATAAAATAATTTTATTAAAAATTTATGGAAAACTAAAACAAGGCAAAATATCTGACTTAAAATTTTCAGAAATAGAATCTTTTGCTAAGGAAAAAGGAGCTTATTTTTTACTAAGGAATATTTCTTCTTTAGAAACAGAAGATTTTGAATTAGAAGTAGAAGTAAAAGACATAGACTCTTTAGAAGATGAAGTAATTAAAAAATATAGGCAAGAAAATCAATCAACCTTTAATAACCTAATAGAACCACTTATCAAAAATTTAGAAATAGAAAAACAAGAAGATGAGAAAAATCTTGTTTTTGAGTCAAGAATTTATGATTCTGCAAAAAAAATACTTAATTTAGAATGATAATTAACTCAATTGAACTTGAAAATATTAGAAGTTATAAACACGCTAAATTAGATTTTCAAGAGGGTTCCACTCTTCTTTCAGGAGATATTGGAAGTGGAAAAACAACTGTTTTATTAGCTATAGAATTTGCACTTTTCGGACTACAACCAGGACAAAAAGGAATTTCATTATTAAGAAATGGAGCAGATAGTGGAAGAGTTCTTCTTAAATTTTCAATAGATGATAAAGAAGTAGTGATTGAAAGAGAGCTTAAGAGAAATAAGTCTGTGAGCCAAGATAAGGTATTTATTTCAATAAATAATGCTAAAAGAGAGGTTTCAATAAAAGAACTAAAAAATGAGGTACTAAGGATTCTTAACTATCCTTCTGAATTTGAGAAAAAAACAAATCTTCTCTTTAAATTCACTGTTTATACTCCTCAAGAAGAAATGAAACAAATTATTTTAGAAAGACCAGACACAAGACTAGACACTTTAAGACATGTTTTTGGAATGGATAAATACAAAAAAATACAGCAAAATATTAACATCATATTAAGAAAAATTAGAGAAGAAATAAGAGAAAAACAAGGACTTATAGCAGATTTAGAAAATAAACAAAATCTCAAAACAGAAAAATCAACTTCTCTAGATAATACAAAAAAAGAGCTTCAAAATATTATTATAGAACTACAAGAAGTAAGTAATCAAAAACAAGAAAAACAATTTCTTTTAAAAGAAATAGAAGAAAAAATACAAAAAAAACAGAAAATTCAAAAAGAAATTGAAAAATCAAAACTTCTTTTTGGTTCAAAAAGAGAATACTTATTAACCCTAAACAAAGAAATAAAATCTCTAGAACAAGAAAAAATAGTTTTTGAAGAATCTAAACTAGAAGCCTTTAAAAAGAAAAAAACAAATCTTCAAGAATCAATAAATTCCCTGCAAGAAAAATACAATAAAATTCTCGGAAATATAAACTATCTAAATACAAAACAGACCGAGAATATTTCTTTAAGAGAAAGAATGTCTAATATGGAAAAATGTCCTACTTGTCTTCAAGAAGTAAACCCAGAATATAGAATAAACATTTCAAATAAAATAGCAAAAGAACTTAAAGAAATAGAAGAAAATAAAAAACAAGACGACAAAGAAAAAGAAAGTCTTAATAATGAAATAACAAATCTTAATTCAGAATTAAAAGAAACAAATAATAAAATACAAGAACAAGAAATTCTTAAAATTAAATCAGAAAATTACCAAAAAAATCTACTTCTAAAAGAGCAAAAACTAAAAGAAAAACACCAAACTGAAAAAGACATAAAAATGCTTGAAGATCAAATATCTTTATTAGAAAAGTCTTCAATAGATTTGCATAAAATAAATGAAGATTATGAAAAAAAAGAAAAACAATTCTCTATAGTTCAAGATAAAGAAAAAAACTTTGAAATTAAAAAAGGCCAGCATGAAAAAGAAATAGAAATGATTGAAATTCAGATAAAAGAAATAATAAAAGAAATAGATGAAAAAACAAAAGAAAAACAAAAACTAGAAAAAATGAATGAACTAAGAGACTGGCTTTCAGAAAAGTTCCTCCCACTTATTTTGTTTGTAGAAAAAAACATGATGCTTAAATTAAGAGAAGAGTTTTCAAGAATATTCAATAAATGGTTTTTAATGCTTGTTTCAGATGAAATTGAAGCGAGATTAGATGAAAATTTCACACCACTAATAGAACAAAGAGGCTATGATATTGATTATGCCTTTCTTTCTGGCGGAGAAAGAACAGCAATTGCTCTTGCTTATCGTCTCGCACTAAATCAGGTTATTAATTCTCTATTAAGTAGAATAAAGACAAGAGACTTAGTTATTTTAGATGAGCCTACTGATGGTTTTTCAGAACAGCAAGTAGATAAAATGAGAGATATTTTCCAAGAACTAGATGTTAAGCAACTAATCCTTGTTTCTCATGAAGTTAAAATAGAGAGTTTTGTAGATCACATAATGAAAGTAAAAAAAGATGCAGGAATAAGTAGAATAGAATAAAAACATTTATAAATAACTCCTTATTCTATTTTTTATAAATTCTAAATATTTTTAGAAAAATTCACAAAATGGATGACGAACTAAAAAACAATGTTTTAAAGACAGGCACAAGTATAATTGGTATTGTTTGTAAAGATGGAATAGTAATGGCTGCAGACAGACAAGTAACAGCTGGAAATATTGCAATACAAAAAAATACCAAAAAAGTATTCCCAATTAATTCTTATTTAGTTGGTGCTTGGTGCGGAGTTTCATCTGATGCTCAAGTATTAACAAAACTTGTTTCAGCAGAACTAAGGCTAAAACAACTAAAAAGTAAACAAAGACCTACAGTGAGAGAAGGTGCTAATTTATTTGCTTCTTTAAGTTTTAGAAACATAAGACAATTCACAACAATCCCAAGTATTGTTGGAACTCTTGTAGCAGGATATAATGAAGACGGAACTGTAGAATTATATAGTATTGAACCAGCAGGAGGAATATATAAAGTAGAAGATTATGACGCAAGTTTTGGAAGTGGTATGCCTTATATGCTAGGTTATCTAGAAAGAAAGTGGGAAAAAAATATTTCTATACAAGACGGTATTGAAATTGCAAAAGAGGCATTAAAAGCTTCAACACAAAGAGATACAGGTTCTGGATATGGTTTAGACATTTTTACAATTACAAAAGATGGAATTAAACAAGTTTTAGAACAAGAAATTGTACCAGACTATAAAAACAGAAAAGCGACTCCACAATAATATTCATAAATCTTAATAAATTAAAATGACAGATATTCTGAAAAGTATACTAGAAGACCTACCAAAAGGAGATATTTCTGAAGCTGTATTTGAAGGAGCAAATATAGTTCTTTACACAGACAATAATAATTTCTTTCTTAATGGAGAATCTAAGATAAAAGAAATAGTGAATAAAATTAAAAAAAGAGTAGAGCTAAGAGCAGATGAAAAAATACTATTAAAAAAAGAGCAAGCAGAAAAAGAAATAAGAAAAATAGTTCCTGCAGAAGCAGAAGTTACAAAAATAATTTTCGATATTCAAAGAAGCATTGTTGTTATTGAAGCTAAAAAACCAGGATTAGTAATTGGAAAAGCTGGAAGTATTTTACAAGAAATAAAACAGAAAACCTTGTGGATTCCTCAAATCCAAAGAAGTCCGGCAATAGAAAGCAAGATAACAGATAATATTAGAGAGGTTCTTTATCTTAATAATAATTATAGAAGAAAATTTTTAAATAAAATTGGAAAAAAGATTTACAAAGAATGGTCACCTGAAAAAATTGACGAATGGGTAAGAGTTACTTTTTTAGGAGGTGGAAGACAGGTAGGAAGATCTTGTTTATTATTGCAAACACCTGAATCTAAAATACTTTTAGATTGTGGAATAGATGTAGCAGGACAAGGAAAAGAAAAATATCCTTACCTAGATGTTAATGAATTTGATATTAAAGATATAGACGCAGTTATTATAACTCACGCCCACCTAGACCATACAGGACTAGTTCCTTATCTATATAAAATGGGATATAAAGGTCCTTGTTATATGACTCCTCCAACAAGAGATATTTCTTCTCTTCTTGCTTTAGATTTTATAGGAGTTGCTTATAAAAAAGCCTCAACTCCTTTATTTTCATCAACAGATATTAGAGAGATGGTTAAGCATTCAATTTGCCTTGATTATAATGAAGTTACAGATATTACTCCAGATGTAAGACTTACTTTTTATAATGCAGGCCATGCATTAGGAAGTGCAATGGTACATCTAAACATTGGAAACGGGCTTCACAATTTTTTATATTGTGGAGATTTTAAATATGGTAAATCAAGGTTATTAGATTCTGCATCAACACACTTTCCAAGATTAGAAACAGCTGTAATTGAATCAACTTATGGAAGCAAGGCAGATGTCTTGCCTAGAAGACAAGATTCAGAAGAACAACTTATAGAGATTATCAAAAGAACAATTGATAGAAAAGGAAAAGTGCTTATTCCTGAATTAGGATTAGGAAGAGCTCAAGAAACAATGCTGATTTTACAAGATGCTATGAAACAAGGAAAACTTCCAAAAATACCTATCTATATAGATGGAATGATTTGGGATATTAACGCGATTCATACAGCTTACCCAGATTTTCTTTCTGGAAATGTAAAAAGCCAAATTTTCCAAGATAAAAATCCTTTTTCAGATGAAATATTTAAGAGAGTTGGCTCTCCTCAAGAAAGAAAAAAAGTTGTAGAAGGAGGTCCATGCGTTGTTCTTGCAACTTCAGGTATGTTAGTTGGAGGAGCAAGTGTAGAGTATTTAAGAGAATTTGCTGATAATAAAAAAAACTCACTGATTTTTGTTTGTTATCAAGGACAAGGAGGATTAGGAAGACAAATACAAGAAGGAGTTACAAAATTTAAAATGAATAATAATGGAAAAGAAGAAGATGTTGAAGTAAATTTAGAGGTAAATACTATTAATGGATTCACAGGCCACTCAGGAAGAAACCAACTTCTTGCATTTATTAATCATTGTAATCCAAAACCAAAAAAAGTTTTAATAAATCACGGCGAACCTTCTAAATCCCTTGACCTAGCATCCACAATCTACAAGCTAAATAGAATAGAGACAATTGTTCCTAGAAACTTAGAGACAATTAGACTAAGGTAGATTTAAAAACATAAATAATTTTAATTTAAAAGAGGAAAAAAGATGAAACACACCTGGAAAATAACAATAGTTTTATTGATTATGTTCTTAATAACTCAGTTAATTGGACTTGTGGTAATTAATTTTTATTCTGGAAATACTCTCCCCTATGGAATGGAGCCACCAGAAGAAAAAGTCTCTCCAGCAATTGGGTTTTCATCAATTATTTTTGCATTTACAATAGCAGTTCTTTTAATATTTTTATTAATGAGATTTAAACTAAAGACAATTTTAAGAACCTGGTTTTTTGTAGTAGTTATTCTTGCAGTAGCCTTATCTCTTTATGTTATCTTGGCATATTTTAATGCCCCCAAAGCAGCTATCTTAGCTATTCTTTTAGCAATTCCTTTTGCTTTTTTCAAAGTTATAAAACAAAATATTATAATTCATAATCTTTCAGAACTTTTAATTTATCCAGGAATTGCAGCTGTTTTTGTCGCAATCTTAACTCAATGGGGCCTTATGCCTGGATTAATTGTTGTCTCTTTATTACTAATCACAATTTCTTTATATGATATTTATGCTGTATGGCATGCAGGATTTATGCAAAAAATGGCTAAATATCAGATTAATCATCTGAATTTTTTTGCTGGGTTTTTTGTACCATATGCTGGAAAAAAAGAAATAAAGAAAATCAAACTCTTAAAACAAAAATACAAAAACAAAAAAATTCCAAATAAAGAAATAAAGAAAAAGAAAATTAAAGTCTCTCTCGCAATTCTTGGAGGAGGAGATGTTGTCTTTCCACTTATAACTGCGGGAGTATTGTTAAGGTTAGTGGGATTAGTTCCTGCATTGTTTGTTGTAGTATTTTCAACAATATCTCTTTTATTATTATTTGTTCTTGCAAAAAAAGGAAAATTCTATCCTGCCATGCCTTTTATTTCAGCAGGATGTTTTGTAGGAATGTTTCTTGGGCTGATAGTTTAAGCTACCTGATACATTACTCTAAAAAGATCTAACTTCTTTTTTAATAAACTTATTTTTCTTCTATCTCCTTTTTCCTTAGCTTCTACTAATTGATGTCTTAAAGCTTCAACATCTTCTTCAGCACTTGTATCAGAAAAACCTAAAGAATTAACTAACAAAATTTTATGTCCTGCTATAAGAATATAAGCAATCTGTCTTGGAGTATAGTTTCTACTAACAAAATTTAAAGCATCTGTAAGAGAATATTTTCTTTCCATTTTACCATAAAACCCCAATTGTCTTGTATTTTATTTGATTAAATCTAATCTTACCATCACTAATTGAATTATTATCTCCTTTTGTCATAATATACCACCCCTCACTATCTTCACCAATTTCAATAACTCTATGGACAATTAATCCCTCTTTTGTTTTAAATGTAACTATATCTCCTAAATTTATATCTTTTTCTGAATAAACTGGAATTCTAATCCCATTTGAATTTTCATCTAAAACAGGAAGCATAGAGCCTGTATCAGCATATCTTGATATTGAACAATCTTTTATTTTTAATATAATCTCATCATCTGTTATAATAATATCTTCTTCTTTAATATCATCTCCTGGTTTTGAAATATTTTCTGAAAATAATCTAAAAGGTTTTTCAACCTGAGAACTTAAAATACTTAAAGCTAAAACTCCAAAAATAATCCCAAGCACAAAGGCTGTTACTATATATTTCATAAAAATCCTAACTTTCACCTATTTTTAAACCTTACTGATATGTAACTACCCATAAAAGACAACAAAATAGAAAGCTTTATAAAGCATTTTTCTCTAAAATGAGTAGTAAATTTAAAATGATTTTAAAACCAGAACTTATAAAGAAAATAAAAGACTATTTTGATCTTAATATTTATGAAACTAAAGTATGGCTTGCATTACTTGGAAAAGGAGTTGCAACAGCTGGAGAGGTAGCAGAAATTTCATCTGTTCCTAGGTCAAGAACATATGATGTTCTGGAGAGCCTTGAAAAAAGAGGATTTGCAATAGCAAAACTAGGAAAACCAGTAAAATATATTGCAGTTAAACCAACAGCAGTAATAGAAAAACTAAAATCTAATACTTTAAAACAAGCTCAAGAAAGAGTTAAAAGCTTAGTTAATTTAAAAGAAACTCAGGAATATAATGAATTACAAGAGCTTCATAAATCAGGAATCTCTCCTGTAAAACAAGAAGAGCTTTCAGGAGCAATTAAAGGAAAATCAAATATTTATAATCATTTACATGAGATTTTAGAAAATGCAGAAAAAGAAATCATAATTGTTTGCACTGCAGAAGAAATTGAATCTAAATCTAGAATATTCCTTCCTGTATTTTCAAGACTAAACAAAAATAAAATAAAAATAAAAGTTGCTTTAAATTCAGAAAAAAGCCAGATAAATAAAATAAACAAAAAATTCAAGATAAAAGCTAAAAAAACAGATTTAGAAGGAAGATTTTTTATTGTTGATGGAAAAGAAATTGTATTTCCTCTTTCTAATAACATAAATGAAGAAAATGACCTTGCAATCTGGATTAATTCAGAATTCTTTGCATCAAGCCTTGCATCAATGTTTGATTTTGTCTGGAGAAAATAAAATGTCACAACAAGCTCAAATTAAAAGAGATGCTTCTGGAAATATAACAGAACTAAAACTTCATAATGTTAAAATCCCAGAAATAGAAGTAATTTCAGACAAACCCTCTTTTAGTCAATCAGGAATGGTTCAAATGATAGCAGGTGTTTTTGGAGATACCCTCACAAAAGATATTTTACTAAGAGTTTCTGATGGAAAAAATAATTATTTTGTTCCACTAAGATCTGTTGAATCTTTGTTTGGAGTAGAATCATACTCTTTAGGAAATACTTATTATGAAAATGATTTTAATGCAGCAATGCAATTTAATCCAGTAAAATGGAAAAGAGACTATAAAGAAGAAATTAACTATTTTTTTAATAGGAGATTTGATAGGAGATAAAAATGTCACAAAAAAATATAGCAAAACAAATTAAAAGAGTTCTCCCATTATTTAATGATAAAGGAGAGCTTGAAAGAATAAATCTAGAAGGAGCAACTTATGATGCTAGAACCATCTCAAAAACACACTCAGATCCTGAAGCAATTAAAGCTTTTAAAAAAAGAGCAAAAAAATCTCACTCTGCTTTAATTGTTTTTGCAATGCCAAATTCAGCAAAATGGTATGATTATCTTATAGAATTAGATGAAGGAACTGATAAATCTTATATTCCAATAAGAGAGAGTGATTTTAGAGGCGGGAGAACATTTTATGCTGTTGGAAAAACCCTCTATAAAGATGCTTTTTCAGCTGCTCTTGCTTTTAATCCTTTAAACTTATAGACATTTCTTTTAATGCCTTATCTTTTTTAAGTTCAGAAATTATTTTCTTTATGCTTTTTGATTTTTCTATTGCATAAACTCTTTTCTTTTTTTCAAAAGTCTTCTTATGATTTTTCTTAAATCTTGTAACATGAACTGGCTGACTTGTTTTAGGACCCTGAATTAAGATTTCTTTTTTCTTTTTTAAGCTAAATAAAAGCTTGGCAGTTTTTTTATCATCATAAATAAAAGCTTTTTTATTAATTTCATATTCTTCTTCAAATTTTCTTTCAACAAATCTAAAAAACTTTTTTAATTTACTTCCTGCAACATCTCCTTCTTGCTTGCTAGTCATTGCTTTAAGAATTAAATTAAATTCTTTTTCATTAATCTCTTTTTTTTCAAAAAAAGACATAGAAGGTTTTTTCAAAAAACTTTTTGCAGCTCTTTGGAATTTTTCAAAAGTTTTTTTACTTAAAGCTGCAAGAGCATTCCTATCTCTAAAAGTTGGGTCAATAAAAATAACAGGCCCTAGTTTTGATTCATTTAATTCTCTTAAAATTTCTTTTTTATTTTTATAAAATTTCTTTTCATCAATTATTATCTGCTCTTTTAACATTCCTCTTAAAAATTTTAAAAAACTTCCATAATAGCTTATTAGTAATTCTAACCCATATCCTGAAAAACCCTGTATATAACTCTCTGCACCATAAACCTCTTGGGCATGACAAAAACTTTTTCCAAGTCTTATCTCATCTTTTAGTTTTTTATTTTTATTTGTTTTCTTTTTTATATAGCTTACATGTAATGGAGAAAAATCAGTTATATTTTCAGCCTGGCTAGCCCGCACTATCTTCTTAACAGGAACAATTTCAAAATTAGTTTTTGCACTAATAGAAAAATAATCTCTAGATCCATGAATTTTCTTAAATTTTAATCTTGTTTTTTTCAAAATCCTTTCTAGTTTTTTATCTATCTCTTTTCCATCTAAAAATCTAATAAACAAATCAACATCATATTTATTTTTCTTAATGATAGTTCCTTTTGCTAAACTTCCACCTAAAAAAACCTCTGCCTTATTAGGACTTTTTTTAATTGCTTTTTTTATTTTCTCAACTAGCTTATTAGTCTCTTCTTCAATCTCTCTAATTTCTTCTTTAGAAGGTTTGATTCTATCTAACTCTTTTTCAAGAATTTGTTTTACTTTCATTTATGCCTCTTTTTTCAAATCATTTAAATTGATTTGTAAAGTAGAAGCAAGATCAATTATATATTTTCCTTCTGAAATCTTATATACAATAGGTCTTTTTTTATTAAATAAATTAATTACATCTAACTCATATTTCCCTGGCTTAATTGTTCTAATACTTTCTAAATCAAGAATTACTGGAGCCTCTTCTTTAATATCCATAATCTCCCTAACATCTTCCTCTATTCTCTCTTTCTCTTCTTTTTTCAACTCAATAATTTCTGGTTTTTTCTCTTCCATTTGCTCATCTCTTATATAAAAAAAGAACTTACTTCCACAGTTTTGACATCCTTCTAAAACTTCTTTAGAATCTTCTTTAATTATTTTTCCACAGTGAACACATTTATGAGGCATTTTACTCCTTGTTTTATATTATAACTAAGTTTATTTTATATTTAATTTTTTCCCATCAGTCATTAGATGACAGGTTTTATTCATTTTATATCCTAATTCTTTTGCTAATTCTGCCATAGGTCTTGTCTTCTCTAAATCTCCGTGCGCAGGAATTAGATGTTCTGGTTGTATCATCTCTACAAGGTCTCTTAAATCTTCTCTTCCTGCATGTCCAGAAACATGAACATTATCAAAAATCCTAACACCTTTTTTTCTTAATCTTGTTTCCATTTTTAACCTGTTTTCTTTATTTATTTCTGTAGGAATAACAGAAGAAGAAAAAACAACATGATCTTTTGTATTAAAAACAAAAGGTAACTGATTTCTCGATAGTCTTTCTAAAATACTTCCAGGCTCTCCTTGATGTCCTGTACAAACTAAAAGATATTTTTCTCTATTTTTATTAATTTTTTTCAATAGCCTCCTCATATGGCTTTTGTAACTTGCGATTTTTACATCTTTTTGAAAAGGACATAACCCCGCATTTTTAGCAGAACTAACATATTTATTCAAACTTCTTCCAACAAAAACAACTTCTCTTCCAAGTAATTTACCAAAATCAACAATACTTTTTAGTCTAGCTATATGTGAAGAAAAAGTTGTAACAACCAACCCTGCATTTTTATTTTCAACTGTTAATAAAACCTCTTCTAATAAATCTCGCGCAATTTTCTCACTTGGAGTTTTTCTGTCTGTTCCTGAATATAAAGAATCTAAAACAAGAGCTTTAACCCCTTGCTTAGCAATCTTTTTTATCTTATCATAAGCTGGTTTTTTGCCAAGTATTGGAGAGTTATCTAATTTAAAATCATTAGCATAAAGAATAACTCCTTTTTTTGTATGTAATGCAATTAAACTTGTTTGAATAGTTGAATGAGTTATATTTATGAACTCAACTTTATATTTTCCAACTTTAAAAGAAGAATTAGGATTTATACTAGTTACTTTATTTCTTATTCTTTTATTTTCATCTTTTAAAATCGCTTTTAATACCTCTGTAGTAAAAGGAGTCCCAAAAATATCTGCTTTATATCTATCTGAAATCCATGGAATTGCCC
>Ga0272441_10001368_pt1 | contig 52015 bp, 67 predicted proteins | sample SSMProp6N_FD_193582 | JGI IMG/M metagenome (GOLD analysis project Ga0272441, IMG submission 193582) | Marine sediment archaeal communities from Little Sippewissett salt marsh, Falmouth, MA, United States - SSM-Prop-6N | ecosystem: Environmental > Aquatic > Marine > Wetlands > Sediment ...
TACGAAGCAGAGAGCCGACTCGTACGACAAGAGACGATATCCGTTCAGCCGATAGATGAGGAACTAGCTAGTCAATGGCCGATGTGTTTGTACAATCTGGGGATTCTACCAACGTAGGTATACCTGCTCCGTTTCTACAAGGAGTTTTTATTCCTGGAGTAGACCTCTCTACGAAAGTAGATGGCTTCGGGCAGGTTAATGTCTTGGGTGGGGGGCCCTCCGTAAGCAGGTACGACGGTTATGGAGTGCAGTCAGAACCAGCGGAAGCCTCCTCGGTAGCACTGGACGCCATGTATAGTACTATTAGTGGCATGGGCCAATCCAATATAACTTACAACTTCGAGGGCCTCCTAGGCCCGCAGGGGCCTCCAGGACCAGCAGGACCTCCAGGAATTGGCATCACTAATTATATTGGGGGTACGATACCTGTAGACACAAATACTATAGTAGCGGACGTGCCTCTTACGAATGGTATTGTGTTTAGTGACGGCGGTGGTGGAGTTGTTACTTGGACTACCGGCACGTTAAGATATAAGGGGACCGACTATACCATAGCTGCGGAAGATACTGGAGATACTAATGCCTATATATATTGGGACTTGAACTCCAACAATACCACCTTTAAGACTACTGCTACGTTGGCAGATGCTCTTGGAGCAGATAAGTGGGCAATGTGTTATAATGATGGTGGAACTCCTTATCCGGCATACTCCAACAAGATACTACATGGCGGATATATTGAGGCTTCCACCATTGATACGGTGAATTTGAATGCACTAAGCATAACTACCGAGAAGATCAACAACTTGGACGTGACTACCGGAAAAATAGCTAATGAGGCTACCTCCATATCGGAGTCTGCTTCGACTGCTGCGGAATTGTCCTTGGACGCTGGGGCCGATACTATACAGACATTATCTGATGTGAACGCATTAGGCTACCCTATTACACTAACTGGCACATTCAACATGTATAATGCTAGCGTTACTACAAATAGAGCATATGCAGTAGATTTTTATGAGGGGGCCAACTTGCTAGTAACTAGGTATACCCCTTTGGTACCACTAAGTGCTTGGAGTTCTTGCTCATTAAGTCATACATATACTCCTACTACAGGAGATAAAACGTACTACCTTAAAGTCACTAGAGCTATGGCAGGAGATAAGGTAAGTAACCGTATACTTGCAGCTACCGTGGACAAGGGAAAATAAATGAGTAAAGACCATTTTATTGTGTGCAGCGGCGATACTATCCTTAGACGTGGAGTATGTGGAAATGGGAAAGCTCTGGAAAAAACTACTCTGCCTGGAGAATATATTATCTTGTTAGAAGGCCAACAGGTCTATGAGGATATCGAAAGGATGTATAAACTACAAAATAGAAAATTGGTAAAGAATAATGGCTGAAGATAGAATATACCTACATCAGAAGTATGAGTCCCCAAGGATGGATAGGTCGGTGCCGTACGAGCAGGTGAAGAAGGGCTCCTTAGGTAAGGTGTCAGGGGCCGACGGCAGATTCAATGGAGGGATTCGTAAGTTCTACGGGATGCGAGAAGTCCTCGATATCGACGACGTAACTAACATGGGGGGAATAGATGCCTATGACGGACCAAGCTACTTTAAGGCAGTAACGTTCCAGAAGAAGGATACGTCTACCGTGTATCGCGGCTTCGTCATTAGGTGGGATAGCCAAAATGATAATACTGCCGAGCAGGTAGATCTTATTTATACAGCCAATAGTGGAACCTCTTGGTCGAGACACGCTATTTGGGGATGCCGATCTATAGCGTTCACGTCTGGGGGCACGACCGAAATCTCGATAGGAGATACAATTACTGGAGCTACTGGCGGGGCTACCGCGTATGTGGACTTCGTAGTATTGTCCTCCGGATCATGGGCTGGAGGAGATGCTGCCGGAACATTCTACGTTAGGAATCAATCAGGAACGTTCGAGAGTGAGAACCTAAATGTAGGAGCTTCCACGAACCTGGCTACTATAGCTGGAGATACTACAAACAATTCGATTTCTAGTACTGCCGATATTGATTGTGCTGTGGATAGAGGGTTCCTAATAGTCGGGATAGAGGGTAGTGCGACGAAGACTACGTATTGGAATGGCTCCTCTATAGTTACTGTGTCCAGTGGTCCGGGAGACTTTGATACAGAGCTTACGGCTCCAACCCTGAATACATCCTCCGTAAATACTAGCTACCAACTGAAGGGTAATGGGACCTACCAAGTAGCATACCGATTTTACGACTCTACTCGTGGAATATACAGTGCGTTAAGTGCACCTCTTACGATACATCTGGATCGCATGAAGACGACATATGCTACTGGCACTATTACATTCAATAGCGGGGGAGATAACTCCGGCCTAATGCAGTCTGGTGATATCTTTACAATCAATAGTAGGACCTACGAGTATATATCTGACTCCGGGTCGGACGTGATTATTAGTGCAGCATCAGCTGCTGATATAGAATCACACGCTGAGGCATTGGCAGATGCAATCAATGGGGACAGCTCAGCTGAGGTGACAGCTACAGCCCAAGCAACGTCGGTGCTTATTACTGCCTCCACTAGGGGATCAGACGCTAACTCGTATGGATTGGTAGTAACTGTAGGGGGAAATGACTTCTCTGCATCAGGGAGCACCCTTTCTGGGGGCGGAGATGCTACATCGGAGCCAGAAGATCAGTGTCGAGCTACGATTGACTTCCCTGCAAATACAGCGGTAGTGTCTGGGGAGGCTTACTCGGACTTTGCCGCCTTGTTCGATACAGTAGATATTTTCCGGACTGTGAATTTGGGAGAGACAGTATCGACGCAGGGAGCCATCTTCTATCTGGAAAGTACGATTGCTAAAACGGGAAATTGGGCTACGTCAGGAACGTGGGACTCCCTTACAGCATACATAGGTTCCAAGGTTGATGACGCATTGCCGTTCCAAATCATGTACGATCCGGAAAAGGATATTATACAGACGCCTCCGCAGAGTGGAACCATTGGTAGGTACGGCAGGCTAACCTTCATGGCTCAAGCGTCCAGCGTCGATGGGGGATACGATACCCTACATAGTAGTTACGAGCATACGAGTCCGGAATACTTCAGCACCTACAATAAGAGGAGAGGAGACCCGGAGGACGGTAGGCCTCTCAGATTTATCAGGGCTGGGGTCAGCCTGTTCCAACTATGTTATAACTCTATCGTGCATATATTTAAGTCGGGAGATACGAAGCCGCTTCAGTATACGAGGCTACATGAGAAGCGTGGTATCGTAGGGAAGGGAGCCGCCCACTCAAGCGGAAATAGTATATTCATGGTTAGTGGATTGGGGGTAGCAGCCCTGAATGCTACTGATGGAAGTATGGGGGGTATTTCAGCGGCGGACCGAGTAATCTTTGACGATTGGAAGTCCTATTTGTCTGAGATTGAATCATGCTACGACGCCCTGATGAATTGCAGCTTCTTTCTGTGTCCTTCACTCAGGCAAATACTATGCTTGTGGCACTCTAGCAGGACGGTATCTTTCCTGGAGGGGGCAAACTTCGTGGGGGCCTCCGGCGGACCCAACGTTAGTGGGACAAATGACAGGGCGTTCTTCATAACGGCTACTGGCCTGATTGTTTCCCCCGACGTACTGGAGGCAGGGAGCGGTACGATGTGGGACCTAGCTAGTACATATACCTTGGACAGTACGGTTACTACCGGGGGAACAACATTGACGGATACGGAGGCTACCTTCCATGCCGACATGGTTGGGGCGAGACTTTACATTACGAATGGGACAAACGCAGGATACGACAGAGAAATAGCTAGTGTGAACACCAGTACGAAGGTACTGACGTTTACTGAAAATTTCCCCTACGATATAGGGGCTACTGACCGATACAGTATTAGTCCTGTCCCCTTTATCGTCCGTACTTGGCCGCTGGCACAAGAGGAATTGTCCCCCTTCGTGAGACGTATACTGATGGGGGTGGCTGTGAAGGCCAGCGATCAGTCTGGATTTGAGGAAAATACCAATAAGTACTGGAGGGTCTCGGCGTATCGGGACAGGGAGCCTACACCTGAGCAACAGATGGTTTATATATCGATGGATTATGGGCCTGGCGTTTCCTGCGGAGGCCTTAATATAGATGGGGTGAATGTTACTCCTTACATTGAGCAGATATCTACTGGAACTATGTTTGAATTAACTGACGCCGAATTCGCCATGACTCCAACTGACAGCAGGATGACCGGGGACGAGTACGCATACGGAGATGGTGACTACGGATCGGGAAGGTACGGTTACTAATGGCTGAGACTTATCCACTTCCAACAGTAAATGACGATAGGGGTACTTGGGGGCCCAAGCTAAATAACTACCTGAACTCTATGAAACCGTTCTATAGTGTCAAGACCTATGGAGCAAAGGGCGACGGCAGCACTGACGATACGGCGGCTATACAGGCGGCGATAGACGCAGCCCGTGCTATAAGGACTGCCGGTGAACTAGAGCCAGCAGTTTATATCCCCGGTTCTCAATACTCCTACATGGTGTCAAATCTGACGGTTTACAATGGGACCAAACTTATCGGTGACGGACCCCATCATTCTCGGCTCAAGATGATTACCGGCTCCACAGGGGTGATGATAGGTGATGATGGTAACGCTGTTGGGACTATTATTGCTGATTTGATGATACACGGTAATTCATGCACCGCTGACGGCATAGACTTGGGCCATAGTAGCTATCCACTGGGGACATTCGGCGGATGCTGGAATTTATATGTGAGCAACTTTACCGGATGGGGAATTAAGATCCTCGGCAACGCTGCTCATCTTGAAACATGCGAAGTCACCAATTGTACCACTGGTGGAATCTATAATGATGGTTCTGGCAATCATCTCCGCAATTTGATGATAGGCGAAAGTGCCATAGGCATAGACGTCACAGCGGCTTTAACACACCTTCACGGCGTTCACTTTGAAGGGGAGCATTCCACTGCCTGTATCAGAGTTCAGGGCGACGGCGACAAGATTATACTGGAAAGCATAGATTGTTATATCGGGGCTGGTAACACAATAAACACCGTCGTGGAAATCGAGTCTGGGGCCGGACAAGTTATGATTCAGGGTCTTGTGGTTAGCAAGGCACCTACCGGCACATTGACCAAGGGAATGATATATGACCAGACGTTAGCCTATGACCGTGTCGTAGTTGATACCAGCAATTATTCAGTGGAGTCTTATACATCGGGCTTGGGATATGTTAGTCGAAACGGCAGAGCTAATTCCCCGCCGACAGAGGGAACGTGGGTTTACGGAGACGTTTTCCTAAATACTTCGGCGGGATATGGTGAATCTATTGGCTGGGTATGTACTGCACAGGGTTCGCCGGGCACGTGGGCATCTATGGGCACGTCTCCGGGCTATCAGGACAAGACGGCAACCTATTCCGTTCTTGCAGCGGACACCGGCAAGAGATTCAGTAATACAGGAGCAACAGAGGCCATTGAGTTCGACCTTCCAGCTGATGCCGAGAACCTTGAATATGAATTCGTTAAGACTACTGATGAAGCAGTAACAATAGACCCTAATGGTACAGATACTATTCAAGGTCTTGGTGCAGGAGTAGCTCTAACTTTGACAAATGTTGGTGATGCAGTGAAGGTCTCATGGCTGTCATCAGGTGTATGGCGTGCTCAATATTATGATGCGACACTTTATGTTCCGTAAGAAAGTAGTTGACAGTAATGGGATACCCTATTATAATAGGGTTTAGAAAGAGGTGGATTAAATGGCAATGGAAATGGATTATACTAAGTTTCTGAAGGCCGATGCAACTGGTGGGGACCCGTTCAACTACGAGGCGTTCCGGAAAACGATAGGTGATTTGGCTAGTCAGACTCGTGAGGTTAGTGGAACGGAAGGATACCAAGCGGCAGTCCCCCTTTATGAGTCGATCAAATCTAGTGGATGGTCTCCAGGATCGTCGGGCTCCCTATCTTCGTATCTTAGTTCAGGGTCTAAAGTTGCGGCAAAAGCCCAAGCTGAAGCTGGAATGGCTAAGGCAAGAGGGGATATCCAATCGTTGCAGGGGCAAGCAGACAAGGCCTCCGCAGGACTCGAAGTTATGGGAGCTGGAATGGAGGCCTACATGAAGAGGCTTCAGTCGGCCCAGGACTTCGCCGCTACATCCTATCAGTCTGCCGCCGAGGGTTGGGGGGCCGCTGCGGAGAAAGCAGACGAGTACGTGCAGGCGTCGAGGGCCCGAGTAGCAGAAGTCCTAAGCACGTTAGATGAAACACATCAACAGATTGGTAGGGATCGGGACTTCGCTCGTGCACATGCCATGCAGGCTGGGGTACAGGCTACGCTAGGGTCCATGAAGGCCGAAGAGCGTAATATCCTACAGAATTATGGTGCTGACTCTGCTGAGTATAACCAGTTCGTCCAAAGTAAAGGGACTGCCTTGGCTACGATGGCCAGTAATATCCATACGAACTACCAGCAGTTGGCGGAGACGGCTAGTGTCCAACATATGATGGCCACCAACGAGGCTATGTGGAAGCAGAATATGTATACTAGCTTTCAGGAGCAGCAGCATGTCGAGATGCTAAAGTTCCTGGAGTCCTCGAAGTACCAGTATGCTATGGAGAAAGCCAAATTCGATGTGGAAGTTGAACAACTACGGATGGCTGGTATGGAAAATGTTGCTAGCTGGTTTTATAATACACCTAACTTCATGTATGATGCTATGCCTATAGTTGACGTACTGGCCGAGGTAGCTAACTCGATGAGTGTTAATCGGCAGCTCGCAAATATGATGTCGAGTCAGCGGGGCGGATTCAGTATTAGTCCTCTATACTCATCTGCATCTAGTATTCCAGCCCCGTCTTCTAGTACACCAACAAGCAAAAAATCCTCCGTAAAACCCGATGGAAAGGCTTCTGAAAGAGTCTCAAGCTAGAAAGGTTAAATAATGGCTAATGGAAATATAGTTACAGGCGGTGCTGTCAACCCGTCGGTAGTAGCAAGTATGGCACAGAATAAGCAGGCTCGGGAGAATCGTGTCCTCCAAGCCATGCAGAGTGAGACTGCCCTCAAGCAGACCGCAATGCAGGAAGAGGGGTCATATGCTAGGCAGAACCAAGTACTGGCCGCACAGTCGGCAGAGAGAGGAGCAGATAGAGCTGCCGAAATACGAGGTAGGATAGAGGATAGAAGATGGAGAACAGATGAGGCCGCACTAGATAGGGAACTAGAAAAGGACATTCAGGACTCTCTTTTCAAGCACGAGACTGGGCTAAGAAATCAATCTATCGAACTCATGAGAGAGGGAATGCACGATACTAAAATGTACCGAGCGAAGCAAATGCTTGTAGACATCGTTAGAAATCTTGATAATGCTAGGACCCTAAGGGCACTAGGAGAAAGAGCTAACGAGGCTGAGACTTCTTACCAAGTTACCCTCGATAATATAATGAGAAAGACAGAAGAGGCTAAAGCATTACGGGAGTACTCTGTAGGGGTAGTAGGTCGTGTCTCAGATGCTCTAGCCCGAGAACCGAGGTTCGGTCTTTCAGCCATAAGAGAGTGGGGTCCCAAATTAGGTACGGAGTCTATGATGGTCGCCCTAAACAACTCCCTAAGCGGAGAGAGTACTTCGCTGAATATCCACGAGAAGGCCCCGTTCTTTGTACTAGGAGCTACGGAGGACGAAGTAATTAAAGGGATCGCCGAGGGAAAGTACGTAGCAGAAGATTTCATTAAGGTAGCAGGGGTATTGGATGGCGGAATAAAAGCTCTAGAGACTGAAGCTAAACGTAAAGATATTGGGAAAATTCACCGAGTCGAAGCCGAGACTCTGGAGTCTCTGAAGTCTGCATTAGCAGTAAGGCGTGGCCTGCTGGACAAATGGATTACCGACAAAACTCCAATGAAGGACCAATCCTTTGGAGAGACCGTTGGTGACTACATGAGATATATTATCAGCAGGATAAATAATAGTAGTTGGGGGGGTACGTGGCAGAGGGCTGCCGAGGCTGCTGGGCCTGGAATGAAGATGGGGGACCTCTTAAATGCGGCAGGAAATTCCCAAGCTTCATTCATTGATGCTCTAGGAATGATTGATATCGGGGAAGATGACCCAGACTTCCAAGAATTATATAACTGGTCAGCTGGTCGAGACTCACATAGACAGAAGTACTTTAACGGAGAGAAAATTGAGACCAATACTGACGACCTAATAATTAAAGACAACGTAATAATTAAATAGGGGGTATATTATGACACCTGCCGAATGGGTAGCACTAATAGGGTTAATGATAGCAGGTTACAAAGCTATGGACCTTGGGTATAAGAGAGGAGAGAGGAAAAAGGACGCCGCCCTTCAAGAGAAGCAGCTGGCTTCTGAGGAACGGATGGCAACTGCCGAGCGTAAGGGGGCAAAGAAGTCCTTGAAGGAGACCCGCTCACGTGAAGATGAGTACATGAAGATGCTGATGAGCATGAATGAAATGGCTAGGGGGGAAAAACGCGAGAGCCGGAGCTTTTCGGCTATGCAAGCTAGCAAGGACAGGCAGGCTATGATGATGATGCAAATGATGTCTGCTCTAATGGCTAACAAGCAGGAGGCTCCAAGCGGAGTTGTCCCGCCCTCGTCTGGAATGCTTTCCCTACTGAGATAGAGAGGTTATAAGAATGGCTAAACTACCAACTAAGCATAATGCCGAGACAATGGAATGGTTCGTCAGAGCTATAACGGAAGGTCGCTCGGGCGGGAAGCCGAAGGACATGAAGAACTTCTTTCCTGGGATGGGGGCTGTTGATAAATCGGTCGGAAAGGTTCCGAGCGTGGAGGCTTCCAAGGCTAAGAGGCTACAGAAGATGCTGGCCGAGGGGAAGTTTAATCCTTCCGCAGCTAAGGCCTCCGCAGGGAAGGAGGCAGCTAAGAAGGCGGCTAGGTCCGGAGGCAAGTTCACTAAAGCAGCCGGAGAAACTATTAGCAAGACAGATGACATGACTTGGTTGGGGAAGTTCTTTGGTAAGGGCGGGGGGATGTCAAAAGTCGGCAAGTTCATGTCCGGCAAATCTGGAGTAGCCCTCGACGCAGTCCTATTCGGACTGTACCTGATGAACATGCAAGAGAAGCTGATGGAGTCTGGGTTCGCTCGCCAAGCTGAGGAGAACGTGATAGAATCACGGGAGGATGTTCTTACTCCACAGCACTTCTATCTACAGTCGGCGTTGCCCGAGGCACAGGAGCGGGAGCGTGGATTGCGACAAGCTGTCGTAGGCAGACTAGCTACAGGCGGAGTTCTCGGACCTTCACTGGCACGCGGCGAAACCATGATAGGGAGCTAACTTGGACATCTTGGACAGATACGATCCTGAGACGGACGTTCCCCGCTATGGGCTGGGAAGCATAGAGTTCCCTACTACAGTATATGATCGAGGTTCCTTGGCATTCTCCAATGTCTTGAGGGGGGACCTCGACGCTGCCAGTAGGTCCATACTATCTCCACAGGACCTCTCCCCTGCGGAGGCCCAAACGCTGACCAACAAGCTGCTGGGGGACAACCCTAATCCATTGCTAAAGACGCTGGTCGATGTGGCTACTAATCCACTGGTGGTGGCAGGGTTACTGGCAGGGGTAGTGTTTTGGCCGCTGGGTACGACTGCTCCTCTTACCATGCTGGCTAAGGGGTTGGGGCCGAAGGCCAAACATATAGGCAGGCTCATGCGGTATCCTAGTGGTGCCATGTCCTACATGAAGGGGGTAGGTAAGACTGTTGGAAAGGAGTGGGTAGGTTTATGGGAGAAGTATTCTGCCGTACTTAAACAGCAGTCTGACTGGCTAAGCAAGTACAATCAGGGGTTGGATAAGATATACAAAGCTAACATCGCTAAGTATGGAACTAAGCTGACCCCCGACGATGTGAGGGTAGCTGGTATGATTGCCGACACGGAACGAGGGGGTGTCAACCTGGTAGGTAGGGCCTTTGATGTAACTAAGGCTGGTCCTCGTAATCCAGAGATGTATAACTATTTCAAGGGGTTGGGACTCAAGAAGGGGGACTCCTTTACGAAGGTTTTCAAGAATCACCCGAAGTACAAGCAGCTAAAGGAGCTGGCTGATAACGTACGTAGATTACAGGATAAACAATGGAGTTACTTACCTAAGGACAAGAAGACCTTGCTACAGTTGAGACAGAGAGCTGGAGCTAAGGGTGAAGTGAGTCTGTTCCAGCCGGGGTATGGACTGCCCCACTACGCAACGATGGATAGGTATACACATAGGTCTCTATTCCAGCGTATGAACAAGAAGAACTTCTCGGCGTGGGCCACAGAAGCTAAGGAGAAGATGGCTAAGGTATTCTATCAGGATAAAGCCCAATCCATCATAGACCCTGACGCCCTACTGGCTGCTGAAAGAGGGGGATGGTTGCCAGCTGGTGCTGCTAAGGCGGTACGGGCTGACTACGCTAGGGCCTCCGCAGAGGCGACGCAGCAGGTGGCTAAGATATGGGAGCGAGCTATCACTAAGGGGGGAAATAAGGAGCAGGTAGTCAAGAAGTTCATTGACGACACGATCACGTGGTTCAAAGGGAGTGGCAAGACTACCTCGTTGGGTGCGAGGCTTAGTTCAGGGATTACACCGGAGACCGCGAAGGCTACCGCCGACAAGCTACGGATTGCTAACAAGAAGTTGATGGGGGACATGCTGGGGGAGATGGGCAACCAGTTGTATAAGGCTGGCAATCCCGTCGCACTACAGAACGAGTTGGAGGCTATAGGCAGGGTGATTGGGTCACCGGCTCGGTATGATACACATCTACTTAAAGCGGCACAACGATACACACATAACATATCACAGGCAGTGCCATGGTATCATAAGAATGTAGCATTGAGGTCGGGGGAAGGACTGGACGATTTCGTAAGGGAAGTAGTTCTTGATCCTCCTGCGTGGGCGGAGAAGCCACCGGCCTTCCTGAAGAACCTGATGGAGGAGACGCTGATCCCACAGCTCAAGGGGTACAAGACATGGCAGCAGGGGCAAAGGTCCCTAACTATATTTGAGACGAACCGTAAGTCGTATGACTTCGTGACCAAGAACCCCATGATGAAGGGCATAGCTCCGGAGGGGTCGGCATTAGGGGATTGGTTGCGAGCTACGTTCGGAGGAGGCCCCAAGTCACTGACTGCTGAGGGGGTAGAGCATGGTATCTCTAGCTGGATATATACATCGGCACTGGGAGCAAACGTGTCCCCCATATCCAAGAACTCGCTACAGACGTTGGCTACCGTCATCAACATGCCAGGCATGGGGCCCTCCTCTATAGTTAGGGGGATCAAGGAGCTGAATCCCAGACTGTGGGGCGGCATGGCTCACATGTGGGACGATGCTGCTGGTAAGATGGTTAAGGTAAAGGTAGACGGGGTCCTTCCCAACTGGATCAAGGGGATCAAGGAGGCCAAGCACCCTATTACTGGCGAGATAGTGTCTAACATGCAGGCTAACTTCCCTGAGTTCGTAGCCCACTTCGGAGAAGGGGAAGGAATGGTTGCTGCCATAGAGGCTGGTGACATGGGCATGGACATGATGGGGGCTTCTTCCCTAGCCAAGAGCGGGCTAAAGAAGATGCAGGAGAAGCTGCTGTATGGGTTCGAGAAGTCCGAGATGTTCAACAGGCTCCTTGGTTTCTATGCAGGACAGCAACAGCATCTGCATCATTTGAAGGGCAGTATTGGTAAGGGCATGTCGGCTGCAAAGAAGATAGAACAAGCCAATACTGTGGGAGCTAACGTGGTGCATGCCGGTCACTTCACGGGCGGACCACTCGGGACCCCGTCGGCTACGCTCAACTGGTCTGCCCCCCTGCGTCAGTTTACACACTTCCCACTCAGGATGGTAGACTTCCTTGGTGCCTCTACTCGATGGGGACTCGACCCATCCAAGTTGAACTTCGGCACCATTGGCAGGACGGCTGCCACGGCTGGAATCACATACGAGGTAGGTAAGAACCTATTGGGGGTTGATCTTTCGCAGGCGATTGGGTCCGGCACGATTCCCGCACCCGCCTACGAGGGGGCCCCCTTCTATCCGTTCCCATTGGTATCTCCATTGGTCAGTGCTGTTGGGTCAGCTGCTGCCGCCCTGTACGAGGGGGACATGGAGAAGCTCGGGGCTACAGCTGCATTGGCTGTGCCTGGTGGACTGGCTGGCCGAAGACTCTACAAGACGCTGGCTCCCAAGTATGCTGACTACCAGAACAGAACTCCGGATGGACGTATCCCTGTATACAACGATGACCATGCCCTGATAGGTACGTATACTCCAATGCAGATGGTGATGCGGGCGATGGGTATCAAGGTAATGAACCAGTCTGAAGAGCAGGGAGCCATGAAATGGTTGCTGTCGCAGCGAGATAAACTTCGTGAATACAGGCGAGAATACCTTCAGGCACTCTTCAAAAACGACTACTCCCGTGCGGAGGCCATACAGAAAGAGTATCAGGAGCAGTACCCTGAGCTGGGTCCGTTACAGGTGAAGAAGACAGACATCACAGCCCTGAAGAACCGAAGGAATGTAAGCAGAATCAATAGGGTCTTGAAAGGATTCCCGAAGGAAGCTCGTCCTGTATTCCAGCAAGTGCTGGGGGACGCCGCGTTGCGTACCATGTACCAGGATGTGGAGACGAACCCCGCCTCATTTGACATCTACTTCCCACAGTAGTATTATAACCCCTCGCTTATGGGGGGGGCGGCGAAATTTTTTTGAATTTTTTTGAAATTTTTTGATTTTTTTGTTGACGGCGTTGCGAAATCGGTTATCATAGCGGCGGCATGGCAACGAAAAACGCAAAAAATTCGATTGAATTTCCGACACACAGTAGATGTCAGGACTGTCCCCTATATGAGGGAGCTATTAATCCTGGACTACCAACTAGGAAGCTCTCCTTCAGAGGGGAGGAATGCGACGACAGGGTATGGAAGGATCGTGCTATCCTGTTCGTAGGGCAGGCCCCAGGACTTAACGAAGACCTTGCAGGAAGGACCTGGATAGGTTTTGCTGGGGGGCTCCTGGAACGGTTCGTGACCTTGGCCAAGATACGCGAACTAGCTGACATCTACGTGTCCAATGCTGTCCGATGTAAGCCTCCGCAGGGAGCGGTACCGACTGACGGTCAGGTTGCCATATGTCGACAGCATATTGAAAAGGACTTAGAGCTGCTTAGCTCCAACTACAAGGAGGTAGTATTGGTAGCTTGCGGAGCTAAGGCAGCCAAGTCCATAGCCAGGCAACGGTCGTTGGGGCACGGGCTACGCAAGCAGGGACAACAAGGGGTTTGGCCTGACTACTCCTGTTTCTATACAAACAACCCTGCTATCCTGCATACAAAGAGGAGCCCATCGCTAGCTAAATCAGTTGAGGACCATTTCCGACTAATAGTGCGATACCTCAGGGGCGAGTTCATCCCCAACGACCTTTCGATTGTTCCTATGCTAGGGGCCCCAGTGCCACCTAGGATTCATAATAATCTCGTAGCTTTCGACGTTGAGACGTACGGCATACTAGCAGGAAACTCTCAGACTGTGTTCACCCCTCGAAAGTCCTTCTATGTGGACGGTTATCCATACCGGGAGCAAGTAGTAACTTGTGCGTTCGCATGGAGGGACATAGAGGGGGTCCTAAGGACTGCGGTATACTGTATGAAGTGGGAGGGGCACCGAGAGATAGTGCGACAGTGGTTCAAGAGGATGGTCGACTCAGGCATCACAGCGTTGGGACAGAATACTAAGTTCGACCTGCAATATTTAAGAGCAGCCGACCCATCACTGAGGCAGTGGGTTAATCCCTCCAAGCTGATCGTCGATGATACTATGTTGATGAGCTTCTTGGAATACGAGCAGCGACCAGAGAGAGGCTTGAAGGAGCAGGCTTTGCTGTTCGGCATAGCTGACTACAGTAGTTCAGGTGTTACAGGCAAGGAAGGGAACGCCACGGGGTACGGAGACCCCGAGCTACTGGAGTACAACTGCCTTGATGCTGCGGTCACCTACCTCCTGTATGAGGAGATGGACAGACGTATCAAGTCTATCTATGGCGACAGTAGCCGCAAGAACTCTGAGTTCTGTAAGGCTATGAGAAATATGACGGTCTGGTGTGTGACAGACCTGGAGCGTAACGGCAGTACATTGTGGTTGCCTAAACTAAAGGAAGTACATGATGAATACGAAGCAAGAAAAGACGCCGCTTGCCACAGAGCGGAACATGACCACGGTATCAAATTGCACGGGATCGGTTCTGACGCTCCACTGCGAGAACTCTTCCTCAGATTGGCCTTCGGAGCAGGTCTTATCGATGACCCCAGACTTGAGTGGAGTGAAAAAACTGGAGCTATTTCCATTGGAGTCGGCAACTCTAATCTCCTCCTCAAATATCTCGGTGACACTGACGGAGGACGGGATATCCTAGAGTTATTCCAGGAGTATAAAGACTGTGCGAAAATTACTAACACGTATACGCGGCCTCTGCTCACGAACAAGAAGAGAGGGGTCGTCCACACCAAAGGTAACGTTGGATATGTATACCCATCCTGGTTTCCTATACCTTCGTATTCCAATCGCGGAGCTGCACAGGATGATCGAGCAATGGGACAAATACAAGGGCGTTTTTCCGCTTCGGGGCCTGCGAGACTCACAGAGCCTAAGACTATCCGTAACTGTAGTTGCTCCAGATTCGACGGAGGAAAGCTCTGGGAGTACGACATGTCCCAAGACCACCTCCGAATGGCAGCCTTACTATCTAACGACCCCGTCCTCTACTCAGCCTACACCTCCGACGGAGCAAGTCTACATACCATGACGGCACAGGATATATTTCCTGAGGCTGACCCGGCCTCCGCAGGATGGAAGGAGTCTAAGGAGTACAAGCTGGGTAAGACTCTCAACTTCCTTATCTTGTTCCGTGGCGGAGCTGATACTTACGTGCAGACTGCCAGAAGAGACGTCGGAGTTGAAATAGATTTGGAGTTTGCAGACAGAGCTATTCGTACATGGTACGACGTACACCCTGTGTTCCATCAGTGGCAGGACTCCCTTATTAGGGAGGTAATGAGGAAGGGATATTACGAGACCATTACCGGGTGGAGCAGGACGTTCGGCAAGGGGGCAGAGGGTGTAGCTAGTTCGATCAACGAGATATGTAATTGTGCAATCCAAACACCTTGTGCTCAATGTACTCAGTCTGCACAGTTCGAGATCATAAAGGAGTTTGAGCTGAGGGAGATGAACAGCTTGATCTGCCTACAGATTTACGACTCCGTATTCGTGGATGTGTATCCAGGTGAGGAGAAGTTGGTTGACGAGATCGTGCCTCGACACCTAGAACACCCCCCCGTGCTGCGGGAGCTAGAGAAACAGTTGGGCAGAACAATTCCATTTGTGTGTGAGAAGAAGGAGTATGAGTCATATGGGTAGTGGCGGTCACTATGGATACCGGACCCACACTCCATTGGAGAAAGTATCAGAGGATTTGAAGAGACGGTACTGTGAGGCTGCTCCCATTGCAGCTGGACGTATCCTGCGGAGGCCAAGGGTTGCTGATATAAAGCTATGGGAGAAGGATGATCTGATTAATGAGGCTTTCTTGCATGGAAACTGGTGGAAGTACGAAGATCGTGACGACGACTACCTGTCTTACATAATATACTGGGACATGTTGAAGTGCGTAGCTGTATTGGAGAAAGACCCATTGGTCCGTGGTTACAGTGCTGGGGATGAGAAATTAAGACTGAAAAAGAAAGAAGATTTTTGTACTCGTGTGGATAACCTACGCGTGGATGATAATTTAGACGAGGTAGAGAATAGGGACTTCCGGGATTACTGGAGAAATAACAGCAAGCTAAATGACAGTCAGCTATGGTTGTTCGACCAACTGTATGTGTACGGTAGAAGTGCTAAGGATATAGCAGAAGAGATAGGCGTTAGTAAACAGTCAATATATTTGCGTAGGAAAAGATTAATAGAAAAGATTCAATACGCTAGGAGATGCCATGGAACACAGTGATCTAAATGTAGAGCAGTTAGCTAAGTTTTCAAAGCTGGCTAGGTCTGAGGCCCGTAAGTTAGTGAATAAATTAGGGAAAGCCCTAAAGTTTTATGAAGAGGATGACTTCGTAAACTGGGCTTACGTAAGTAAGTACTGGATGAATTATCTTGATGACGGGGATGAGCATATCATGAGGATAGCGTTGCGGTTCGCCATGATACGGGCGATGTCCGAGTCACGAGGTAGTCAAGGAAAGAAGTTTTATAGCTGGAGTTTTGATCAAGGCATACCCTATAGGGTACTGAAAAGGTATGGATTGATCGACAAGAACCTACCAGATTCAAACGCTAAGTTTAAGCCTATTGAATCTCCCGACGAATTAGAAAGTATGAAGGCTGAAGACCCTATAGATGTATTGATTAGACAGGAACTGTATGATACATTAAGAGTCTTGACGGGATGCCTGCCGGACAAACAAAAAGAAGCTATAGAGAAGAGGGTAAACTCCGGGGCTACGTTCAAGGAGATAGGGAAAGAAATGGGAGGAATTAGTAGTCAAGCTGTAAATAACTTGTACAATAGAGGAGTGACCAAAATTAGAAAGGAACTGAATCATGGAAATTACTGATGGCACATCCAAAAAAGGAGTCTCCTGATGTCCAAGATTAACGATGCAATCTACAAACGGTACGAGGTACCTAAGAAGGTCACGGTCTTGGTTGATACGAGGGAGAAGTACCCGATGATATTCCCTGATGTAGTACATGTTGCTCACCCGTTCTTGAACTACAGTAGCCTTGCGATACAGGTAGAGACCAAGAAACAGAAGCTGGATGTGGGGGACTATATGTTAGGGGAGTACCCTGATGTCTGTATCATAGAGAGGAAGGCATCACAGCTAGAGTTGTATAAGAATCTGATGGAGAGTCGTGACTCAATCAGACAGGCTAAAGCCTTCCGTAAGTTAGCAGCTACTGCGGAGTATCCTGTACTTTTGGTGGAGGCTTCCCCGACTGAGCTACTGAGAAAGAGAACCAAGAAGCCGTGGATTAAGAACCCGGAGATTATAGTTAGCAAGTTGTCACTGGCGGTAGCTAAGTACGGGTTCAACGTAGTGTTCATACCGTGGAAAGCAAGAAACTACCAGACACGAAGAAAGGTGTGGACACTACTGGTACATATGATGGTAGCTTATGCAGTTTACCCTCATTTTGAGGTCGTGCCGAATCCCCTCTAAAATTTTTAATGCCCATCGTGTAAGTTTCCTTGACAAGGAGTTTCCTAAGTTAAGTAACTATAAACATGCGGAAGTCAAGTACATTTTACCCTACATGGGTTGACTTATGAGGTATTGTATGGTAATATATAATTATGGGAAGGCAAAGAAGTTAGCCCATTTAATTTGGCCTCCGCAGGGATGGGGGTGTGTAGTGGACTCCACTACCGCCCCTGCCCGTTTTTCAAATTGGAGGCCACTATGATAGTCAACGATCCAAATAAGAACACATCTGAATCTTGCCTTGCGGAAGCAGAGAGTAGAGCCTACGAGAATCTTAGGACCCAGGTAGCAGAAGACCTGATTAGACTAGCTGCTGAGCACGATATGTCCACAGAATACATGGCTGAGAAGCTAGACTTGAGTCCTATTGGCTATAAGTTCCTGATATGGGACAAGGAGATGAGCCTACGGGAACTGAATGAGGTTGCCAGTGTATTTAGTTATGAGCCGGTCATTCTATTCCGTAGGAGGTGGCCTGCCACCCACAATTAGAAACAATTAGAAAGGAAAGAAAATGATGGAATTTAGTGTGGTTAAATACTCGGAAATAGACCCCTTCATACCAGAAGTAACAGTGGAGCGGGACGACAAACTTAGATGCTTCACGTTTGTTGGAGATAAGATCGGCTATTTTTATCATGTATCTTATAACAGGTGCGATACTCCATCAAAAATACTTGGGTGGTGCGATCATCTAAAAAGAAAAACATGGTTCGACACGTACCTCTTAGACAGCTTCATACAGCTTGCATTCGAGAGGATCGGAGTCAGAAAGGAGTACCCGTGAACGAATTCATTAAGGAAAGAAAGAGTTACGATGCATACCCCCTCAGTCAATCGAGCATAGCTTGTGCGTTGGGGTGTGAGAGGAACTGGTTCTTCCGGTACCGATGGCACCTCAAGCCGAAAGATAGGGAGTTCAGGAAGGCGGCAGACCTCGGTACGATCTACCACCTGATGATGAAGAAGGGCCCGACCAAATTGGAGGAAGTCTTGAAATGGGTCAAGGATAGACAGGCTGTCCTCATGGAAGAGGTTGATGAGTTCGGGGGGTACAGCGACGAGGTTGTCAAGCATGTGAACGACCTTACCGACATGTATAATCGTGCGAAATGTATGGCAGAACTGTTCTGGGAAAAGTTCCCCCGTGGGGAGGATAGAGAGACCCTGTTCCGAGAGCAGTACTTGGAGATGGACGATCTGTGTGGGACTATCGATGAAGTAGAACACAAAATCAGCACAAACACCATCAGCATCAGGGATACTAAGACTACGACGCGAGAGCTGAAGGCTGTCGTTACAGGATATCGGTTCGGGATTCAAGCTAGATTGTACCGCCTGCTGGTCGATGACTGGGCCGCAAAGAATGGGCATAAGAGCCCCTCCGGATTCATACTGGATGTGGTACGGATGCCCAATATTAAACTGTGTGGCACAGACGTAAAGAAAGCCAACAAACTTCACATCACTCCTGCGGAGGCCTATAAGATGAGGGTCCTTGAATGGTACGAGGACAACGGGATAGCAGCTATGAACTGTGTAGCTATGCCGTTTGAGGAGCCTATCATGACCGACGAGTTGGATAGGGTGCTGGAAACCGTGCGAGACATGGCTAATCGTGAGCCTGATCCAAGAAACTATAGTAGGGACATGAGCCGACGTTGTTGCTATAAATTTAATAAGCAGTGTCCCTTTCATAGTCTTTGTGATATGGATATTAGCTTATGGCCAGCCGAGCTGCATCGTGAATACACAACATATGAAAAGGTGGAGAAAGGAGTGCTTTCATGATATATACGTAAATGGGGCTAAAATTTTTAATTCAGCGTTTTCGGCAATGTTAATTAACTGTCTAACTAAAGGAGGTGATTATGGCAGATGACCTGAAGTGGGTGGACGAAGATTTTTCTAACGTGTATTCAGAGCTATCAGATCTATATGATATGTTTAACTCCTTATTGGAGAGAGTAGAGAAATTAGAAAGGTTACATGATGAAAAATTGGAATGTAAGTCGAGCGACTAAACTGAAATATGTAGTTATAGGGGCTATCGCCGGTTCCTTATTGACACTGATGGGCCTGGCCTTCGTGGGGTGTGAGTCCTACAATCCGGCAGATGTCCGCTTCAATCAAGGTACCGCCACCCAGATGCAGGGAGTAGTCGAGAAGATCGACGAAGAGTATAATAGGACGATGCCTGACGTGAAGGCGGTAGTAGATGAGGTTGCCTCGGAACAATACTCCGAGAACGAGGATGAAGGCCTGAATAACCTGATACAAGCCATAAGGGCTGGTAATAGAGCTTCGGCTCCGTGGAATCCTTATGCCCCGGTGATAGAGGTCGTTATGCTGGCCGCGTCGTCGTTTGCTGCCTTGTTCTTCAGGAAGAAAGCATCGGTAGCTGAGACGAAGTATACAGCCCATAAGGTGGGAGTAGAGAAGTTCCGCAACCAGTTGGAGGCTGTGCCGCCTACTGAGACTACCTCGCTTGCTGCGGTCCGATCAGACCTGTATAAGGCTATAGGCGACGAGAGAACAGCCAGAGGCATCTAAGTACTTATTGCGTTGAAAGGAGATTACCACATGCCCCCCATTACTACATTACAGCCCAATAGCTTGCCAGCCGACTGGAAGAAGCTCGGTGCAGAGACCGGGTACCATCCAAAAGAGGCTAAGGACTTGCGGCTATGGGTAGCCGGGCTGACCGGGGAAGGAAAAAGTACGTTCACTAGGTCGATACCGGACACCTTGACGTTGGACTTCGGAGACGAGACTGGAGGTGTGTTTGAGCCTAGAGGTCCCCGTATCAACATAGAGAACTACAAACATTTTGAAGATGTCATAGAGAAACTGGTTACAGACGGGTCCAACGGAAAACATTGGATGCACCGCGTTGTGTTCGACAATGTAGACGACTGGGCAAATATGATTATTAACGTGCTTGAAATAGAGAAAGGAGTGGAAGATATAACAGACTTCGGCCACAAGGGCAAGGGTTACTCCCTGATCCGTAACAGATGTTGGGGCTCAATCCAGAGACTGTCAGAGGCTGGGTACATATGGTCATGTACTGCCAACCTTATTGAGAAGCAGCAGGCTATGGGTAAGACCACTACTACTGTCATCCGTCCTGTTGTATTCCCTGGGTTTGCTTCCATGTTTGGAAGACGGGCAGACTACAAGCTGGCCATCTACTCCACCCCCAAGGTGATTAAGAAGACCAAAAAAGTAAAGCTGCCTAACGGGATGGAGATCGACCAGACTATAGGGGAAGAGACTACGACCATCTATTACTGTAACTGCCGATCAACTAATCTCCGTGAAGCCAAGTCCAGAGGAGTTCCTGGGATGCAGGAGACGTTCGAGTTGCCCTTGGTTGATGGATGGAAAGTATTCGAGAAGTTCTACAATGAGGCTAGGGACGCGGCCCTCGCCAACGGTAATAGTAATGCAAGTACAAAGGAGAATTAATATGGCAGAGAAAGAAAACCCGATGGAATTTATATCGGCATTGGCAGCATACCAGGAGGAGTTCGATCAAGCAGAGGTGTTTGATAATTGGTACCCTCCTGACAATAATTATACTGTCTCCATCACAGGCGTAAAGAAGGGCGTCACTGAGAAGGACGGAGAGCCTTTCGTGTGGTGGAAAGTAATGGCTGTAGCCCATGCCGACGATCCCGAAGTAAACAACAGGGATTTCCAAATGGCATTCTTCAGTCGAAAGACCTTCGGCATGATGAAGGGCTTCGTCCACCAGATTACTCAGAATACCGAGAAGCGACCAATCGAAGAGTATGATAGGGACTTGGAGAATAGTGTCGGTACGATCTGCGAAGTTCGTGTTCACAGGGAGAAGAGCACGAAGACAGGTAAGATGTTTACAGCAGTAGACCTCGTCAAGGTCATCAAGATGCCTGGAGACGAGACCCCTACTACTGAGGAAGCTGCTGCGTAACGATACATGTTAATGGTTTTTGGGTGAGGGGGAGTTATGGGCTCCCCCCATCCGGCTAGGAGTAAGCATGAGAAACTTGATATTAGTGATAGCTATATGTTTTCTTAGTGGATGTGCAATAGGAAAAGTTGAGGGGATTTCGGCCTCCGCAGGGAGTTTTGAAAGAGGGTTGTGGTTCGATCATGATAAGCAGCAGTACCAGCCTCATGGATGGGGTATCAAGTGTGATATTGTAGCAGGACATATGATTAGACCGGTGCCTAAGTTTTGGAAGAAAGATCAGAATCCGTGGAAAGGAGATGAACCGTGGTTTGTTATCAGACTACCTATGTGTGGTCCGTTTGTAAGTGTTGCAGCAGGCCGTATTGGCGTCTATGCGGGATTGAAGACGTTTCGGGTGGAAGACCGACATCGAGTACCGGAGCGGTACGGACTCTGGATGCGAGAGAAAGAATTCCCGCCGTCACCGGAGGATACTATGTGTTACCTGCAACTGAGCGGGTCGATTAGACGGACGAGGTGGAAATGATCGATTGTAAAGTGTGGGATCATGTTTATGGTGGAGGTAAGTATTATAGGATGTATCGAGTTTTCGGACGGGGAAGAAGTGTAAACGTACAGAAGATTCAATTTGCAGGTCTCGTAGGAGACCCCCCTCGGCCAGTATTGACATTTGGGAGGCCCAAGGACATAGATACGGTACTGGCTATAGATTTACTGAAAACGACTATCGCAGGAGAGCGTGTCAAGTGGCTGGATGCAGTCAAGGCCTATAGGCTCGGGACTGGTATGAAATACTATATTCCTGGCAGCTTGATACCCTTCATTGGGGAACCTCCGAAGTACGCATACTTGTGTATGGTACAAACCTGCATTGGAGCAGTAGGGTTGCCCTCGTTAGTCCTCGATACAGAAGGGAAATACCCTCTATCATGGAAAAAATCTCCCCCCTCAAAACTGTAAAGAATAAGTTCCAAGACATCCTTCAATTCACCGACGATGATAAGTGGCTATTTGACATTGTGCCAAGTATCATGTTGGCTACTATGCACGAGAATATGATGTCCCCCATCTGGATGTATATTATAGGGCCTCCAGGAAGTGGAAAAACAGAATCAATCTCCCCTTATAGTGTGCTACCTAATACCATGTTTGTCAGTACTATGACCGAGAATACATTGGCTAGTGGGTATAGGGACGATAAAAAGAAAGAAGACCCCTCTTTACTGCTCAAACTAGACAAAAAAGTCTTGGTTGTAAAAGATATTAGCTGTCTTATCAATGACAGTAAGGAGAAGGTTACGAAAATCTGGGGCGACCTTCGAGATGCCTACGACGGATGTTTCTCTAAAAGTTCTGGCACCCAAGGTCTTGTAGAATATAAAGCCCGATTCGGATGTATCATGTGTGCAACTGGCTCAATAGATACCTTCAATGAGTCACACCAGCAGTTGGGTGAACGGTTCCTTGCGTTCCGTATACATCGTAGGATTATGACTGTAAGAGAAGCATCAAAGTATGCTCATCGAATATTCAAATCCATAAAGAACAAAGCTGCTTGGAGAAAGGAACTTGAAACAGTCGTCTATGACCAGGTAATTAACGCATATAACTGGCTCAAGAAGAATCCTGGACTACCGGACGTAGCAACTAAGTATGAGAACGAAATTTGCGACCTTTCAGCTATAGTAGCCATACTTAGGACCTCGCCTATAGGCTTTAAGGCAGAGCAACCGGAACTACCTTCACGACTAATGTTGCAACTAACTGGATTGGGGCAGGCCCATGCCCTTATCGATGGAAGAACAGAATGGAACGATGAGGATACTGCCCTTATCAAGAGAGTGGCTTTGGATACCTTCCCTATCGACAAACGTAGACTTCTGCAAGTACTGTACAGACGCGGGAAGAATCGACCATTTTCCAATCTCAGATACCTGACAACTTCGAGTAAGATGGACGATACTAATGTCTCCAAGACTCTAATGCAGTGGGATTACCTAAAGGCCGTTGAGCCTGACAAGAACGAGGAGGGAAAGGTTGTAGGTTACAAGTTAAGCAAAGAAATGTATGATATCCTAGATGAAATACAGTTTTTCACAGGGGATCATATGCCACCCAAATAGCAGAAAGGAAAGAAGAATGATAGTGGACATCTCAAATCTGGTTAACAATTATGAACGTCAAGTAAGTAAGTTAATGGATCATAAACGAACGCAGGTGCCATTACATGTACTACATGCAGTATTGGCCCTTAATTCAGAGGCTGGAGAGCTAGCTAACGCCTACATAAGGCACCTCGGGTATAACGAGATGCTCGACATAGACAACGTATATGAAGAGCTAGGAGACCTCCTATTCTTTATTACCTACTTAGCAAATTATTATGGAGGCTCTTTGGATCGTTTGATTGTTGCCAACTCTGCGAAGCTGAAGAAACGATACCCACACGGATATTGGACCCCTAAGGCCGCAAAGGAGCGTGCCGATAAGGCCTCCGCAGGGGGTGAGTCATCGCCAGAGCCAGCCTCCGATTTAGACCATTTGATGTCCTTTGTTATTTCTGACCTGTTTCCGTCGATACGAAGGGAGATTGAAAATGGAAAGTAAGAAGAAAGCGATTATTGCAACGTGGGGCGGGGGCAGTTTCGACTGCCTCAACCCTTCCCCCGACGACGTGGATATTGAGGACATAGCCAAATCGTTAAGTTGCATCTGTCGCTATACTGGACACGTAAATGGATTCTACTCGGTGGCACAACATAGTGTACTGATGTCTAGGGTTCCGGAATTCGATAATAATGGGACATGTCTACAACGGCTCCTCCACGACTCTGCGGAGGCCTATATTGGGGATATCCATAGTCCACTAAAGAGTCACTTATGCCTGATTCATAACCATGGTACTCTTATTCAGAGAACTAAGGCGTGGAGACAACCGTCGGTGGAAACGAAGATTTTGAAGGCTATCGGGGAAAAATTTGGAGTAGATATTGTAGGGGGGCTCGATGCCGTAAAGGAAGCGGACAACCGCATGATGGCTACCGAAGTACGGGACCTGATAAGTGAGAAGGGCCAAAAGTTATTCGGTCCGTGGTTGGAAGGGTTCCCCCCGTTGCCTCATCTTATAATCCAACCGTGGACGTGGCAAGAAAGTTACAGGGAATTTCTGTACACCTACAATATACTGAAAGGATTGGAAAATGAACACAAGCATAAGAATGAAGAAAGAGTTGTGGCCTAAATTCGCTAAGGCCTGTGAATCGCAATGGAATTGTGGCGGAGATCGATATAGGCTGTCCGAGGACAAGGAGTTTACGGATTTAGTTTGCGAGGCAGCCGGAAATGAGTGGATCGCCGGGAACATAATCAAGTATGTTGGAGAGACCATTAATACGGAACCCAAGCCGGAAGTGAACTTCTTCAAGATAGCAGTGTATGCGTTCATCTGGTGGCTAAAAGAACAGGAGAACCTAACCCGAAGAGATAAAGGGGAGGAATATATCCATGCAGAAGCCGAAGAAGACAGTCCTAGCTGTAGGTGATATACATGCTCCAGTGGATCACCCGAAATATCTCAAGTTCTGTAAAGACCTGTATGATGAGTATGATTGTAATGAGGTAGTGTTGATTGGCGACGTGGTTGATTGGCACGCTATCTCCTTTCATACCAAGCATCCAGAATGTCCGGGGCCCAGAGATGAATATCTGCTTGCAAAAAAGAGAATACGAAAGTGGCATACTGCATTCCCAAAAGCTAAGGTTTGTATCGGGAACCACGACGCTCGACCAATGCGGCTCGCGGAACCCCAAGGAATACCAGAAGAGTTCCTCAAGGACTACAATACTCTTTGGGGGACTCCTGGTTGGGAATGGGACTATGAATTCATCATCGACGGTGTATACTATTTCCATGGAACTGCCCGTGGTGGTGTACACCCAGCGTACAACGCTATGAAAGATATGCTGATGTCGGTGGTGATGGGACATGTCCATACGGCTGCTGGAATCAAGTGGTTGGCAAATCCACAACAAAGGACGTTCGGTATGGATGTCGGATGCGGTATTGATATTGAAGCCTTTCAGTTCGCATACGGCAAACATATGAGGAAGCGTCCAATTCTGGCGGCTGGTATAGTCAAGAAAGGTATTCCGTACCACGAGATAATGCCTATGTCTTTGGGGGAAAGGTATCACAAATGATAGAAACAATATTTTCAATAGTGGGGACCCTCTCCCTCTTTACCGGATTGGCCCTGATAGCACATAAGAAAGCTGCTGGTCATGTATTCATGATGTTTACAGCGTCTACCTACTGTGGAATCATGATAGCGAACGACCTCCCGCTCCTAGCGGCTAAGGACGCAATCTGCGGGTTAATAGCCGTATATTCGTATTTCAAATGGAGCATAATCGGCTAGATTAAATCGACGTTTAACCCTTTCTGGCACCCTCGGTATGGGTAATTCCTGCCGGGGGTTTTTTTATTTCCTGCGGAGGCCAAGCGAGTGAAATTTCAACCATTAGGCCCGAAAAATTTGGCTTGCGAGTTTGGCGTCACCACGGGGGGTCGTGACTCAAGAAAAAGTTTCAAAAAAATTCAAAAAAAATTCTCGACGTCTGGATCGCCTCGCGATACAATGCCATCGGCGAATCGCCCCTATGGGCTGGTGATAAGAGTCCAGGATATATATTATTTACAGAAAGGAAGAAGATTATGTCCAATAAAGTCCAATCCATACAAGAAGCAGTACAAAAAGCCACACAGAAGGCACAGTATGCGGCACAGAAAGCATGGAATGCAGCATGGGAAGCACGGAAAGTCTCAGAGGAAGCATTGAAAGTATGTGAAGCCTTAGAGAAAGCATGGGAAGAATGGGAAGTTTCAGATGAAGTATGGAAAGAATGGGAAATCACAGATGAAGTATGGGAAGCATGTGACGCCTTAGAAGAAGCACAGGAATCATGTGGAGACTTAGAGGAAGCATGGAAAGCGGTACGGACAGTAGCACAGAAAGTATGTGAAGTACATAAAGCAACAAACAACTAGTTACAACTAATCAAGGTGGTGTCTATGATAGCTCCAGTTAAGACAGTTAAGAAGAAAGTCAAGAAAAAGGTCAAGAAAGTTAAGAAAGTCAAGAAGAAAGTCCCAGCTAAGGAGTCAATCCCCAAAGAGTTATTGGCCGACCATCTGGTCCCAATGCCGGACTCTCTCCTGCGGATGGTGGAACTACATATCACGGCAATACACGACTTCCATGATTGGCAGGAGAAGAAGGATCCTGTTGGTCAGTGTGTATTGTTCCGGTCAATGGTGGCACTGCTCAACCTGATATCGTACTCTATTAGGTTCCACAATATTCCCCATGACCCGAAGGAGGAAGCCATAGTGGTTGGTAAATGTGCCTGTTATAGTCCCTTCCACAATCAGATATTAGGGTATTGCCTACGACCTTTCATCAGGCTTGGGAGTCTGAAGGGAGAAAAGAATATATGGAGATGTGCATGCTGTTATAGGGGGTATTCACGGAAGCCCACCAGAGATAAGATGCCTGTTACAGCTATGAAATATTCGGGTAAACCAGTTAGGGAGTGGTACGAGTCCCACAAGAATGAATGGTCGTTTCTGAATAAGATAAGGGGATAGTATCATGAGAACTAATCATATGATTAGAATTGTTGCTAGAGTCGGGAAGCCTGCTCCTAAGTTTGACTATCTCCATAAGGATAGTGGGTTCATGTATACGGCAGAGGAAGTCAAGGAACAGGGACCCAATAGCAAGGCAGTAGAGGAAATAGGAGCATTCAGGTCATGCTTCAACAAGAATTTGGTAGTAGAGGCTGATATACATAGAAAGAGATAAAGAAAGGGAAAAAGAAAGGGAAGATCATGAGACATTTATGTGAAATTACAACTGAGGATACTAGTATTCTGGTCATGGGCGATACAAGAGAGGCCACAGAAGATAGGGCCTATGCGATTTGTGAGTTTCTCCAACCTTTGTGTCAGTCAGAGGTTACCTTTTCTGGATCTAAAAGTACCTATTACAAGCTATATCCACAAGTAAAGAAAGGAGGTGTCAATAGTACGTCGAACTAACGGGGACAGTATGGGATTGACCCCCTTTTTGAGGACGTACAAGATGAGCATAAATGTGTTAGGGGTATTGTGTAGTTTCCTATGTCAAGAACCTGACTCATACAAGACTATCAGGACTGATGGAAGAGTCTTAGTCAGTAATGGGGCCCAAATAGGAGAGTGGAGAATTGGAGAAGCAAGGCCTGTAGTTGTAGAGACTATAAAGAAACGTAGAATAAAGACAACTTGGCCTTCTGATCCAGCTCTTGGTTACTCTCAGGCAGAACGACATAGGAAAATGGTGTTACAGCTTATACAGTGTAATATCCAGAACAAAATGAATTTGAATTGATTTTTGATTTAATCACAACAACAGAAAGGACGTGTTTCATGAGAGTTTCTTTTTCAAACAATGAGAGTGGAGCTGCAACCAAGAGGCTGGAGGTCCCCAATGGGACTACTGTCTCTCAATTAGTCAGACGGAATATGCCCCACTTCAACGGTGGTCGACATCAGGTACGGGTGAATAGGGAGATGGCAGCTCCTGAAGACATCCTGGAAGACGGCGATGCAGTAACTGTCCTTCCCAACAAGGTAGGAGGAGGTAACTGCTAAGTAACTGCATAAAACCTATAGGGCCTCCGCAGGGATAGACTTGCCGGGTAGTTCCCGGTCCTGCGGAGGCCTATAGAATGTGAAAGGGGTCTAATTATGATAAGAGAGAACAAGAAACAAAAAGGACCTACCAAGTTTAGCAGGCTCTCCAAGGTAAAGCAAAAAGAGCTTCTAGAAAAGTGGAAGGTATTAGCAAAGAAGGTCATAAATCGCTCTACTGACGGGTATGAGAGGGTTATCAAAAGAGTTAGTAATCAGGATAGTATTCCGGCGGACGCTGGAATTCCACGTAAAGATGCTGCTATTCTCGGCACTTATTCAGTAAGGGAACTGACCGAAATGGTTGTCGGGGAACGAGAATTCCCGGAGAAGTTAGAGAAGCAAATAAATAGGTACCGGCTGGGCAATTACCTGCAGCGAATCTTTTTACGGCGTAGCGACGACATGGCCTGGGTTGCTGGTATTGAGGATAAAGTTCTTGCCGCTACTAGGAATAAGTATGAACTGATTACTTCTGCTGTGGAAGACCTCCGTACCCTATACAATATATATGGCAAAGATTTGATTGTAGAGGGAGAAGGCCCTACTGGGGTTTATTTTCGTTTCGGCTTCCGTACCAGGGCCATTTCATTTGGGAATAGAAGGTTCGGGAGATTCACTGTCGGATATAGAGACTTGAAGGAAGATAATTTTGCCTTTCCTAGGGCTATTGCAGATACCCCAAACTATGCAGCTCCTACGAGACACATAGAGACACGATCTCTTACTCATCCCCATGTTAAAAACGGCTACTTATGTACAGGAGATGTCAAGAACTTATTGGTCAGTCACTTGACGTTAGGCCAGTTTCTTGATGCCGCTGAGCTACTGAGACTACTGATCACGACGTATGATCCAGACGGGGCCTTTAAGCTACTGGATGATTGGAAAAATTCAATGGGATTGAAGGTAGTTACTTGCCATACATGTAATGAGAGGGTAGCTCATCACCGCTGTTATACGTGTATTGGATGTATTGAAAAGGGACTCACCAAGTACATATGTAAGGAATGTTGGGCGGACCCCAAAAAGAGTTTTACATGTCCTACTTGTGGAGGCGTATCATGTAGGACGGATTTGAGGGAAGACGGGACAGCATCGTGTTTGCATAAGTGCTATATTTGTGGAAAAGAGCGTTGTTCCCATTGTAGTGTATATATGTTTCCATCAGGACGGAACGATGGTGGCCGAATCTATATCTGTAGACCTTGTTTAACAAGTCGTAACGGTATCGGCATCCTTCTAGATCTTATCCGTCTTGGGACTCCTTTCGCTATCCCAGCCATGCCGCAAAATGACTGCACAAGAAATACGGCGTGGTTGTCGAAGTTATTGGATAAAACAGAGAAACTTATTAGGCCTATAAATCGGGAATATGAAGAATTGAAGGAAATAGTCAATAAATTGAAATTGAAATAGAAAGAAAGGTTGAATAAGATTATGGTGAAGAAAACAAAAACTGAAGGGAACAACAAAAAACAGGTTGCAGATTGGAAAGATGTGAAGGGGGAAGAGGGAGACGTATTGCCAGAACTGCCTGATGAGGAGACCCCTAGTTTGGTATTGACCGGCTGGGTATACCAGAAGCTAAGTTACTGGAGAAGACTTGCAGACGGTAACGAGATAAGTTGTTTTGGTATTTCTAGATCAGTTGATGATCCTCTGAGGGTCGTAGAGCTATATATGCCTAGACAAGAAGTCACGAGAGGTAGTACCGACATGACGGCAGAGGGCTTGGCTCAGATGTGGGATGACATGACGGGGGCAGGATTGGAGCCGGAACAGTTCAATCGAATATGGATACATACACATCCAGGAGATACTAATCCATCCAGGATTGACTTCGATACGTGCAAAGAGGTGTTTGGTCGATGCGACTGGTTCATCATGATGATTATGGGCAAGGAAGATTTTGGCTGCTGGTTATACAAGATGGGTAGGATTCCTACCCGTACTATGCTCGAAGTCAAGGTGGATTATTCCTCCCCAGGTCTCCCTCCAGACACCTTGAAGAAATGGGAAAATACAATAAGCAATATGGTGACTGTCGAGAAGCCTATCATGGTCATACGAGATTTCATGGGCAAAGGCATGGGAGATGACCCAAGGGTACTAGGAATCGTTGGGAAGATCAGAACCATAAGGGGCAAAATAGATGAACTAACAACCCGATGTTATGAGTGTCGAAGGAAAAGAGATGTAAAAGAAGGAGACGCTATGACTGAATGTGCGATGTGCAATACCAGAAGAAGCCTAGTGGGTCTATACATGGAGCTTGACACCCTAAAAGGGTAATAACAAATCTTTATTCAAGCACTAACTGCCAACAACCAACAATAGGAGATTTAACATGGGTAAAACAACAAAAAAAGAAAAGCAAGAGTTCTCCCAGTCAGACGACATACTAGAGGTTGTAGAGTACCAGAAGGAAGAAATGGAGAAAGAAGAGGAGAGACTCAAAGCACAAGAGCAGGGAGAGGAACAAGAAGAGAAACAAGAAGAGGAACAAGAAGAGAAACAGGTAGTTCTCTTTGCGGATGAAATGGCGGATGACGAAGAGTCTATTCTTTGTAGGGGAGCATTATCGAATACCATATACATGAGAACCAGTTCTCTGCTACCTATGGGGGAGGTCAATAAGGATTCCGCCATAGTGGTTGGAGTCGGAGGTATAGGTCGACAAGTAGCATTGCAATTGACCTCTCTTGGCGTTGAGAATATTGCAATATGGGATGACGATATTGTGTCAGCTACAAATGTAGCCACACAAGGATATCCTATAGGCGATATAGGACAACATAAGGTTGACAGCCTAGACTTCTCCATGAACGAGATTATTGATGGCAACTTTAATCCCTACCCTTACAAGTTCCCGCCATCCGACAAGTTCGAGGATTATTGGTCCAACGATCCCCAGATAGGAGTTGTATTCTTGTGTGTTGATCGTATTGACATACGAGAGTCCATATGGAAAGACATGCAGTTTGGTAGTGGAGTTAATCCGGCCAAATATCCCCTGGTTATTGATGGGAGAATGGCTGCTGAGACAGGACGAGTCATAACGGTAAATACAAGGTCAAAAGAGGACCTGAAATACTACGAGGCCACCTTGTTCCCACAAGAAGAGCAGACACCAATGCCTTGTACTGCTAAGGCCACCATTTATTGCGGCAACTTCATTGCAGCCATTATGGTAGCCCAATATACTAGGTACTTAAGGGCCTCCGCAGAGGAGAAAGCGAAAGGTAACGATGAGTATAGGGACCTTATGTTCTCCTTGAGGTCTTTTGAGATATTTCCATATGATGAGATGGCAAACACTGAGGATAAGGCGAAAGAGGCCCATACTGTTCCTTTACATACTCGTACCAACCCGACAGGATTGGTGAAGATTGCATCTAGTACAGGTACAAAGAAGAAGAAAGGAGGTGGTAAGAAGAATAAGGCTACTAAAACTACGAAGAAGCAGTAACAAATAGTAAGAAACAGTAATAACAGTAATAACAGTAATACCGAAAGAAAGGATTACCATTATGGGTAATGCAATAACTGGAACAAAGGAAGGTGCTTTGGAGGTTATCAAGGATTTGGATAACGGCACTACAGGAGCATTCCTGGACGAGAGCCAGAGAGACTATGCCTTGAATAGGCTGAATGGTCTGGCAGAAGAGCAGTTCAGTACGTACTGTGACGACCATCCTGCTCCGTACAGCTATCGACCTGAATTGACCCTTGATGAAAAGGTGAAGCAGCTCAAGGACGGAAGAGCAAAGCTCATCGACCTGGAGAAGGTCAAGAAGGCTGAGCAATTGCCTGGCGGAGAGGCCACTTATTGGGACTCGATATTCGAGTTCGAAGACACCGTAGAGCAGAAGGAGTATGCAGATTGGCAGGCTGACATCGACTCGATGGATATGGCCATTTGTGATGCACGAGATGCTGCTGTGGACGCGATCATGCTGGGTAGTGGCAGTGATGCTGCTGCTATTCTGGCTAAGTTTGGCCCCAACGCGGATGATCCCAGGAACGTACCTGAGCCTGCATGACGTTGTTGACATTGTTGACGTTGTTGGCATTGTTGGTTGACTGATTTGGGAGGGGACTTAATTGTTCCCTCCCATTTCTAAATATCCCATTAAGAATTAAGAAGGGAGCCGTATCATGATAAAAGCCAAAAAGACTACAGATGAGGCTGGAGTAGAAAAACCCAAAATGTCGTTGTCAAGACCAAGCCTCCCTGGGGGGATACGCACTCAATACTGTTTGAAAGGAGATCTCGTTATTCCTATAGGAGACTGGAAACCCAGAAAGACAATGAGGCGTAAATCGACTATACCTAGTGATGTAAGCGTGCTCAATATCTTCAGTGATGCTCTTGCGGAAGGAAAGACAGATGAAAACACACCAGATTTCTAATAGAGAGGAGGGGAGGTGTCCTTTCTGTCATCATACCTTGAGGATTGGCGGTAAGTCCCAGTATTCCCCCACGTCCTATGACTGGTTAACTCATATGGAGCTGCTCAAATGTACTCGGGTATGTCATAGTTGTGGATGCACGTTCCTTGCTGCTTATGGGTACAAATTCTACAACAGTAGGGTAATAGAGCCTGGGAGGGATTCTACGATACTGACGCAGGAAGAGGACAAAACTGAGACTACAATAGCTAAAGATATATCAGTAACAGTCAAGGAAGACACTATTGAGGAAAAGAAGGAAGAGAAAGAGGAGCCTATTCCTCCAGCTCCAGTGTCTGATGTACCAGTAGAGGATAAGATAGCCCTGACAATAACGAGTCCTTGGTTAGGGGGATGACAAATGGCCGTGAAGATAACAGACTTGGAGAGGTGCTTGACTTATTCTAGGAGGATTTGTCCTTCCTGCGGAGGTGAAGCTAAATTCAGGTATAAAGCAAATGTCGAGTACCTAATGAATCCAGGCATGGAACTAGCAGCAAGAGAATGTACGATATGTGGGGCACAATCTTATGAGGTATGGCAAAATGGAAAATACAATGGTCTACTGGTTCACCGCAAAGGTAAAGGAGAAGATTGAAATGAATAAAGAATGGGCAGAACATCAAGAACAGCAAGAACGATTCAGGAGAGAAATGTGGGAAGAATGGGATCTATTTCTCAATGAATTGCAGTATCCTACTCCCTGGTATACCAGGTTGTTGAGAAGTCCCAGACTCAAAGCAGTATTGATTGGGATTATTCAGTTGATTACAGGCATACTGATTGGATGGGCTGCAGTGTATTTCTACTTGAACTGATTGGGAAAAATGATGAGCCGATCATTAAGACTAGCTGTTGTACGAGGATGTAAACGTATGGCTGATAATGTTCACCGTGCAGTTAGGAAGAGAATCAAACAGAAACTAGCCAAGATGGACTTGGACGATCCAGATGAGTTGACATTGTTGGATATAGAGGCTGACTGCAAAGCAATGGGGTTAGAAGACCATGGCTCCAAGATATACTGGGAATTTGATGACTGCGAAGATGAGGAAATAAAAGACAAGTACAGACGAAAATAAGGAGACAGAACAATGAGCTTAGTATGTGATTGCGGATTCAAGTTTGCTGGTCCTGGAGAGTACAGGAATTGTGAGTCATTCATTACCGATAAGGGGTTGAGTGGGGTAATATGTCCTGAGTGCGACCAGGCCTATATTGATGGGGTAAAGGTTGATATTGATAAGTGGAAAGAAAGAAGGGTTGGCCGATGAAGTGTCCAGCTTATATCCGTCATGGACCAGGTCACCAGAGTACCACCTATTGTCACAAAACAGACGTGGGGCACAAAGTACATGAAACTTATTATGGATCACGACATGACTTTGCAATGTGGGAAGGCAAGAGCTGCTTTTCCGGGTTTTTTGACGAACCACCAATCTATAATCCTTCAATTCAGGATAGCAAGAGAATTAATTCAAGTATTTGTTGTAAGGAGAAAGAAAGAGAGGAGTAACCGATGCATATAATAGATGTTAGATCCACAAGGGCGAAGGAAATCGCCAGGCTCAAGAAAGAGAACGACAAACTCAAGGAGTTACTGAAAGTCGCCAAGTGTCCTAACTGTGCGGGAGATGGAGTTGTGCCCGTAACAACCGGAGAAACGTGGGAAAGGGGTGATGGCGAAGTGTTTGTCGTTACAGAGCCTTCTCAGTGTCAATGGTGCTACGAAGTCAAGCAAGCTCTGAAGGAATAAAGATATGTTAGAGATGAAAGTCTGTAGTTGGTGTGGCCGTCCTAGGGCGATGTGTGAGGAAGGTAGTTTTGAGGTTGATCCTGTGGATGAAACAACAGAGATAGGCTGGGTTTGCGACCACTGTATTTACCGTTTTGATAATGAATGTTCATGCCCTCTTTGTTCTCGGTATTGTGAGGCGGCCAAATAGCATTATAGCATTATAGCATTATAGCATTACATCATTTCGTCTCCCTTTCACTACGGGTGGCACGGTATCCTTCCTGACTCCTTCTTGCCGTGCCACCCTCCTCTTTTGTCCAGTTGGTATATAGGTGATATAAGGATAGATGATAAATGTTGATTATTGGGCTAAAAATCCATATGGCCTCCGCAGGGAGAAGCGAGTGATATTTCATCCATTCCAGGTGGAGGGGAGGTAGTGACATGAATGTAATTGGTAATCAGGTAGTGACTCAAGATAAATATTCAGGACAAAATAGGAATTTTATTGACTGCCGTTTCTTATGTCTTAGAATCAGTGCAAAACTTGCTATTTCACAAGTGAATATGAGATGCCCAAACCGGGCAAGAAATGGAGACGAAAATGTCACAAATAGATTACAAGTATGATGAGAAGAAGGACACCATGACAATTACAGTTTCCCAGTTGACCAAAGCACCGTACCTCACAAGGTTTAAGAAGGCCGACGTTGCCGAACGTGCTGGATGCAATATAGGCGATCCAAAATCCTATATGCACGCTACGACAAGAGGTTTCCAGACGCTGGACGTGGAGCATCGGAAACGGCCGATCAAAGTGAGCCTGAATATCATGAGCGAGATGTCAAAGAAGGATAGGCAGGCAGTGATCGAGAACGAAGAGAACGACGATGAGTAGAATGGAATCCCCGGAAGAACACGCCGTAGGGGCTCGTATAGGCTATTGTGGTCGATTGACAGCTTTCTTAGCTGAAGAGTTGAATCACCAAAGTATGGTTTGTTTGGAGGAACCTCCAGATGCCCATATCTTAGAGGATATCAGACGGAAGCTTAGGATAATATGCAACGATCTGTACGACGTCACAAAGCCTTACAAAGCACCTCTTGACGATGAGCAAGCAAAGTAGCCAATAGTACCAAATCGCATAGAATAGCAAGTTTTAAGCCTCTGGAGTAGTCCAGGGGCTTTTTTTGTGTCTGGGGGTTTTATTATAATCAAATAGGTTCGACAGTTGTAGAAAGTGTGTCGATCTGGCGGGACATTAGGGTTTTCCCTAATAGTGACATAAGGAAATTCGAAATCGCCCCTCAACGCCCCTCATCGTCCCTCAAAACGCCGGCGAAGCGTTCGCAGTTAGCATGATTGTGCGTCCGCAGTGCCGATCTGAGCGGTTTTCTCGCATCCGGCGGCATTATGACCGCCTATCGTCGCGATCGTGCATTGTGAGCGATCCTCGTGCGTTCTATCGTGTGCCGCCGCCGCCGGATTACCTTCTGCCAATTCAATAACAAATCGCAAACGTCACGCGTGACGTCACCGGTGACATCGACTGTCACGACGTAGTGACATAACATAATTTTTCACCCCCCCGTCGGCCCCCCAAGTGACATTGTGATTGATTGAGGAAAGACCTCACAAGTTCTAATTCCATTTCCCTATATTTCCTTGACACCACACTTATGTTTCACCAAGTGGAATTTCATGTATCATAAAGGAGGATAAAGACTTACTAGACTTTTTAGACTTTTTAGACTTAATAAATTTAATGGTCCTTTCTTCGCACGCGGGGGCTCTTCGGTACCCATGCCGGGGGGCCCCAATCTTTCCGATTTTCCTGCGGAGGCCTAATTGAATGAAATGGAGGAACAAATGAAAAAGAAAATGAAAAATAAAATGAAAAATAAAACTCCGGAATCCAGCTTCTGGCACATGGAAGTAACCCCATTCATGGAGAACCTGTATTGGAGCTTTGCCCCAACCTTCGACAAGTTTACAGCCCAATTCAAGAAATCCCTCCCCAAATTAATCGAACAGGGCATCGAGCCCTCTGGAAAAGGCATGGATCGTATAGGCAGCAGAGGGGTCTTCCAAGTATACATGGGGGAAAATTTTGTTGCTCCAATCATTTGGGTCAAAGCCGAAGGTCCTGAATCAGACGCCGACCTAATAACCGTTTTGACCCACGAAATATTCCATTTCGTACACTGGCTCATGAGCCGCAAGGATATCCCTCTTTGTGACGAAACCGAGGAGGTTTACGCCTACCTTTTGGAATTTTTAATCGAGACCATCATGGCGAATAAGCCGGAGCGTCTCAAGGAAATGCCCACGCCATAGCCCCATTTGGTTCGATTTATCCAATACTACAATCCCTAACCGTTGGAACGCCCTCATTTTTAGCCCAAAAACGAAGCCCGCGAAAAATTTGGATTTTAGTATCGGCGTTTAACAGAACCATAATCCTACCCCGTTTCAAGGTAAAAACGTGATTTTCAATTAAACCTCACGAACGAACCTCATTTTTAACTCAAAAACAAAGATTCTAAAAAACAAAAGGTAGTTAACCTCTAATACTTAATTATAGTTTTTTATAACTTATCCCTTAGCCCTACCCCCCCTAGACGACTTTACCCCCCCCCAAAATAAAAAAATACAAAAATTCGATTTTGCCAATTACATGTTCGCCGTTCAAAGGTAGTTAGAAGGTGTAGCCGTTGCGGCGAACCGCGACGCCGCCGACGGGCGAATTAAATTGAATTTAATGATCGCGTGCGTAATACTATTTTAGGAAGGAAAGAAGAATGGACAAGGAAAGCAAGGAAAAGGAAAAATCAACATTCACCATTGATGGGGTAGAGTTCGACAGGAGCTGGCCTGAGGCAGAGGATAAGGAGTACTCCGACTTGCAGACCCTTGAGGGATTTGCCGTATTTAATATGCGGCCCCCCAAGAGCTGGTTCGGGGACGTAGCCGACGGGGATAAGGAGTGTAAGCTCTGTGGCTGTAGATTCCCTGAGACAGACGAATACTTCCACGTGAGCCGAACATACGTCAGCAAGAAGACCGGGAAGGAAGAAACCTACCTAAGCAGCTACTGCAAGGAATGTCACAAAGCTAAGAACAAGCTCAACAGGAAAAAGAAGGAGATAGAGCTGCATCAGGACAACGTAGAGTACGACCCTGCGTTACATGGGGAGGAGCCCCCCAAAGACAAGCTATTTGAACGTGCAACGAGTAAAACTCCTGTCCCTATCCCAGGCTGGCAGCAATGCAGTAAATGTAAGGAATGGCAGCCCAGGAACAGGGATCATTTTAAGTATAATAGAGGTCGTCCTGGTATCCAAGTCCCCCGCTTCTCAGGCACCTGTAAGGACTGCGACCGTGAAACACGTAGGACAGCCCGCCACCAGAAGATAATCAGGGAGGGCCTAAAAGGTGTACATGGAACAGAGGGCTGGACCTTGGATGATCCCGATAAGAAAATAGCAGAGGCCGAGGCCTACCTCAATAGTCACAGTGAGGACGAGTTGAACGCCATGTATGGAGTTCTCCCTGCGGAGGCCCCTGAGGAAACCAAGGACACTAATGTCGGATGTGCTAGTACAACTGAAGAATGTGGGTGCAGAGTGCTCCCAATTAGTAAAACAGCCTGACCAGAGTCTCTCCTATCTGGAGGCATTCCTGGACCCAGCTGCCCTAGTCAACTCACTTAGCGAGAAGGGCATCACCCAGGAGTGGTTGCTGGAGCAGCTAATAGACGTAGCGGGCAATACAGAGAAGGACTCGGTGCGTCTAGCCGCAATAAGAGAGATACGACGTATTATCAGTGAGGTTGCGGAACATGCTGGCCTCATAGCCAAAGTAACACAGACCCGTATAATGGAAGATGGCAGTACGCTCTCAGCAGAGCGTGTAGCTAATGTATTAGGCCCCAATCCCTCCCCAAGAAAGGAGATATTGAATGACGAAACTGACGAACCAGAAGACACAATCGAAACAATCGAAACCATCGAAACCGAGGAAGAAGAGGAAGAAGGAGACGAGGCCCAGGAAGAAAGCGAAGGTGCCCAGACCGAGGGACCCACAGACGGGCAAGATAATCAGCCGAGAACAGCACGCCGAGAACCTGTTGGAGAACGCAATGACAGCGACAGCGGAAGTACAGGAAGCAGCGATAAAGGAGATGAGGACCTCGACGGAGCTACAACCGACGAAGACGAGCGAAGAGGAGACCTCGACGACCATAAGCCTCCCCCTGCAGGAAACGAAAAACTCTTCCCCGGAGCAGCCCGACAAAAGTACAGACCCCCCGCAGGAAGTGGATTCTGACTATACTGAATTTGCCTCATTCATGCTGAGAAATGTTAATGATTATCTAATATCGGCCCATCTGGTGGCCCTCACAGCCGACCCGCAAGTGATACCGAGGCTAGGTTTGTGGGATACAGGGGTACCGATCAATCTGGTAGACGTAATACGCTCCATCATTTTCCAGCCAAATTACCTGAAGGCAATCTACCCCTCTTTGAAAATCGTGATGGGGAACAGTCTCTCAAACTTTAATTGGGCATCCACGGTGGTAATTAGTATGGCATTCTTCGATGCAATCAAAGTATTACCACAAGCAATCCACTTGTATGTGGTCCAACAAAAGTCTGTAAAGTCTGTAAAGTCTGTAAAGGAAGAGGCCAAAAAAGGAGAAGTTTAATGTCATATACAGAAATCTCAGGAAGTCATAACCCGGCGTTGGTCGAGATGATCGATATTATGCTGGATGACAAAGATAGTCCCCTTACTCCAGGTGAAACCATGTGGGTCGAGGAGGTAGATCACATGTTCGCCCTTGGCAAATCGGTGTCTGTAGACGACGTAAACGGTATTCAAGGAATCTATCGCAAATACTATGGAAGATATCCCATACCGGAGTAGAGGAGTTCCATGGGGCCGAAGAAATCAAAAATATGCACTAAGTGTGGGATAAAGAAGTACCGTCGTGATTTTGGCAAGCGAAAAGCAGCTAAAGATGGCCTTCGGCCCCAATGCAAAGAGTGTGACAAGAAATACAGGATAGCATACTGGAAAGCCCATCCCAATAGGCTAAAATCAAAAGACTATAAATCTAACAGAGAAAGTCGTTGGAGGAAATGGGGATTGACCTTTACATTAGAAGATTATAATACAATGTTCGAGGCCCAAGGCGGTAAGTGTGCTATTTGTGGGATACATCAGAATACTCTATCGAAGAGACTGTGTGTAGATCATTGCCACGAGTCATTGGAAGTTAGAGGGCTGCTATGTACCAAATGCAATACGGCGATTGCTAGGTTTGAAAATGATATAATTTGGTTAGATAAGGCTATGGACTATTTGGGGAGGGGTAATGAGTAACCCTAATCCATATTATCCTCTTCCAGCAGATTATGCCCAACTCTCCAGGGATGGGCAGCGGGAAGCTAGAGTTGCAACTCTTAAAGATCACGACACCCCTGATAAGCTGGTTGAGAGATGGAATCTGTTCAGAAGATTGTATCTGTGTACAGTAGGGGAGTCTTTCTATAAAGGGGGCTATCAAGAGTCCCCCCCCTTTCATTATCAAATGGTCCGGGACTTGGCTACCTATGGTAGAAATGCTGTTGGGGCCCCCAGGGGCTCAGCCAAGTCAATGGTGATAGGCACCGAAATTCCTATGTTCTTTGCCCTTACCCGCCCCTATTACGAGATCATGTTGTGCCTGGCGACGGATAGACTGGTGGAGGAGAGGTTCGACAAGATCATTACCCAGCTGACTGAAAACCAATATATAATGGACGACTTCGGTCCTATCAAACCCACAAGGGGAAGGGCGATCTGGAATCGCCACCATCTGCATTGTGTGAATGGGGCAGTAATCAAGGGAATCAGCGTACTGGGTAAGAAGCGTGGCGGAAGACCCCAACTATTCATATTGGATGACCCTGAAAATGACCCGGATTCTGATTCGCAAGAGAGTAGCCAGATGTTACTGGAGAAATTTGAGAGAATACTGTTCAGGCAAGTTATACCGATGCTTGAGCCTGGGTCAGGTATTTTCTGGATTGGTACTCTTATCAATCGTCGCAGCTTTCTGTATCATGCTACCAGTATGGACGATTCTCGATTCAACCAGTGGAACCGTCGTGTATACAAGGCCATTACCTACGATGCAGATACGGGACCCTCGAAGGTCAAGGTTCTGTGGGAATCCAAGTGGTCAGCTGATGTGCTTGAAGCCAGAAGAGAGGAGATTGGAGACGCGGCATTCCACGCGGAATACCTTAATGACCCCGTATCCGACACCGAACGTGTATTGGTCGTCGACCCGAGACGTAACGAGTATTTCGTCCACGACCATGAAACAATGGACATGCTTAACCCCCTCTCGGCTACAAACGAGGTCATGTGGTTCGACAGAGTGGTCAAGAAGGGGGAGGAGACTAAGCCTACATTCGTTGAGCAGAAGGAGAGTTTTTCCAAGCTAGTCCAGCCAATGTTCCGCATAAGTACCTTCGACTACGCTCAGGGCCTCAACAAGTTCAACGACTACAGTTGTCTCGGGGTATTTGGATTCGACCACAACAACACACTATGGATACTGGACATGTGGATGGGGCGTGCCAAAGAATCAACCCTCCTAAAAATCATCTATGAGAAGAGCAGAATATGGCAAGTCAGGATAATAGGGATAGAGACCGCAAGTGTTCAGGTGTCCTTCAAGGAGGCTGTAGACGAGTATGTACAGCAGCAGATCGATCAGACGGGGGACAGCTGGCGTGCCCATGTTTTTCCGGTGAAGTATCCGTCGAATACATCGAAGAGCCAGCGAATAGCGGGGCTAGAGTGGAGATTTCGCCCTGGCCGTATAAAGTATCCGGGACACCTCTCAAGTACGTACCCTATCAACCATCTATACAGACAGACCGCCGACTTCACCCCGGACCTCGCCCTCCTGGTAAAAGACGATGCAATCGACACGGTTGCCATGACCCAGTATGTGATCAAGACGAAGGGCACCCGCACCAACATAGTGGAGGAAACACCTCCCCTGCGGAGGCGTCTTGCCGAGGGAGTGCCTATTGTACGGGGGATGCCGGTCCTAAGCGGGGTCTCCCCTAATCAGTTAGATGCACAGGATATTGAAATGCTTATTGACAGAAAACTAAAATCTGCTATGATAGAGAATAGTAGGGGAAGGTACGACCTGAGACGTCCACAGATAATCTACTAAGTCGTAAGGAGAGAGACAATGGAGAATTCTGACCTTTTATTGATTTGGATGACGGTAATACTTGGCCTTATGGTCCTAATGTTTTGGGTATTGGCCACGGCCTTCCGTGCATTATTGAGACATAATAGTGATCTTACTATGCTGCTATCTGCTAGGAACGAGGCCAATAAGGGTACCGAGTATGGGAGAGCCCATGTGGCAGCTATCAAGGAACTCAAGAAAAAGGCTGATAAAGTCGCATCGGGGGTTCCATCTAGACCCTCTAAGCCAATTGGAAAGGCAAAACCGTTCACGTTTAAGCAGGTAACCCCCTAAGGACCATTATGGCATACAATCTAGTAATCCCAAAAGAGACAAAAGAAGCGGAAGCTGTCATTTCCCGACTGGTAAAGGAAGGAAAATCCCGCCGTAATCCCCAAGCCGTCCGCTGGTGGATCAACCACTGGTATATGAGGGGGGCCCGCCACTTCAGCCAACTGGACTACAGTTCTGGTACAGTCAACATAGGATATACGGATTCCTCCGGGGTCCTGAAATTCCAGTTCGAGGGCATCATAGCTCAATACGCCAGCCAGCTAGGCAGGCTTATGGCCATTAATTTGGACCCCATCGTACGTAAAAGGGGCATCTCTCTGGATGGCCTCCGCAAGGCAGGTATAGGGCAGACCGTCCTGAATTCAGCATTCCCATCCCGTAAGGTTGAGCAGTTGAAGATGGATTTATTCCCGGCCCTCCTGATGTATGGCACAGCTGGAGTTGTTTTGTGGGTAGAGAACCAGGACTCCATGGGACTGGAAGTCGTGATGCCATGGGAGTTGGTGCCGATCCCAATCTCGATGGCTAGTCCGGCAGGCACCAGAGGCCTCATGAGACGTCGTATGGTACCGAAGGAATGGGTCAAAAAACTAGCGACAACTATCGGAGAAAGGTCAAAGAAATATGAGGAAATGGTCTCGTATAACATACCGATTGGGGATATGCCAGATGAGACGGCTTCTCGGTTTACGTCCGACACTACAGCCCTCGGATTTTCTGCGGCCTCGAATGCGATCCGGGATACGTCCAATAAGCAGTCGTTCTCAGGGGGTCCGAAGAAGAAGGACAAGACTAAGATCGATGTGGTAGAGTTGGTCGAGGTCTGGATGCTGACCCCCGATGGTTACCTCGACGAGTACCTCGTACATGCAGGGGAAAAGCAACTGTTGCGGAACAAGATGACAAAGCCTACGCACCCGCCAATAGCCATAGCTCGTGATACACCGGTAGGCGGATTCTGGGGTAGATCATACATTGAGACCCTTATCCCTCTTAATACGGAGATTGAGTTTGCGTTGGCTGGTACGTTTCAGGCACTACAGGACTTTGACACTTATGGTATCACTATGTGGCCAGCCTCCGCAGGGACCCCGGCCTTAGCAGACAGGGCTTCTGACGGTCTCCGCAAAATGATATATGAGGTGGACTATACAGTACCAGACCAGAAACCCTTCAACGTGCAGCCAGCCAAGATGACTCCGTTCCACATGCAGGCGGTAGAGATGGCTGCCACATTGAATGAGAAGATTGCAAACCAGCCCCAAGCCCTTATGCAGGGCGATGCTCCCGGACGTGTGGACTCGTCACAAGGGCTTGGGCTGCTGTTTGAGTTGTCGAGCGTGCCGCTAGCCCCTGTAGCTCGCAGCATCAGTGAGGCGGTAAGCCAAATATATAGGGCAGCCTTGGAAGTCACAAGGGATACATGGAGTGGGTCACAGGTAGTCGATCTCAATACGCTAGACGATGGGGTGGCTGGCGTGAAGCTAGATACCGAGACCGGCACCATGAGCTTGGAGGACAACAATATACCCCATCCTGACGAGGTGAATATAACAGTGTCTTCAGCGGTCCCAATATCGGACGAGCAGAAGAAGGCCGAACTGAAGGAGGCTTTGGCCCAACAGCGGATCACGCTTCGAGAGTACCAATTCAAGGTGAGGGAAGAGGGCCTCGATCTGCCGGTGGGTAATGAACAAGAGTGGCAAAACTACAGGCGGGCCAAGATGGAGAATATACTTTTGTTCGGGGATGGTGAGGCCCCCGGCAAAATTATCCCGTCTGACCGTGACAACCATATGGTCCACTTGGAGGTGCTTGATGCGTTCATGGCTAAGCCGGAATTCCATCTGGCAAATCAGGCAGTCCGTAATGCCTTCGTAGAGCACCATGAGTTCCATACTGTAGGACTGGGACAACTACCTATCGGCATGGGGTCCCCTGAGGATGAGGCCGAGATGGCAGCGATGAAGCAGGGGACAATGGCTCAGATGCCCCCACAACTGCCTCCGCAGGGGATGATGTAATGTATACGAAACGTAGAAGGAGATGGCGATGTTGGTTGGGATTTCATAGGTGGCACAAAGCGAGGATAAAGACCTGCTACAACGGGCATACGATACGGATAGTGGCCTGTAAAGATTGTGGTTGCTTCCAACTTTTATAGGAGGTAAGGTGAGAAGGTATAAGAGGAACCGAAGGTTGGAGGTATTTTGGTACGATATCGTACAGGACCCTAAGTGGTTACCGGAGACCGAGATGAATAGGGAGCCAGATTGCCTGTGTGCTACATTGGGGTACTATCATCATCATGACAAACAATTCCTGTATTTGAGTCATACAATCAGCTCGAAGGAACGAGACAAAACAACAATCCCCCTAGGATGTATAAAGAAGGTAATAGCAATCAAGGATAAGGAGTTAATATGAAACGCAGTATGATGCCCGAATCGTGGAAGAACGGAATCAAAGCAGCACAAACAATTGACGAACCGGATCCGGAGCCCACACCGGAACCCAAGCCCGACCCCGAACCTAAACCCACTCCTCCTGCGGAGGCCCTAGAGGTGACCGTCAACGGGGAGAAGAAGGTGTATACGAAGGAGGAGGCTATTGAGGCCCTATCGAAGGTCAGAGGGGCTGACGCCAAGTTCAGGGAGGCTGCGGAAATCCGTAAGAAGGCCGAACGAGGCATGAGGATCGACTCCCTGTTTGCCCGGATCAAGGGCGGGGAGGCCGAGGAAGAGGAGGTGAACGAGTTGGTAGGACTTTTGGGGATTGATCCTGCTGCATTCGCAGAAGTAAGTGTGGGGCCGAATGGAACGAAGCCCGAACCGAAGCAGAAGGTAACCCTTGATGATTTGGACCCCTCCCTGAAGCAGCAGTTGCAGTTTGATGCTCAGCAGAATATTAAGAGGGCGGAGGAACAAATTCGCAATGATGTGAAAAAAAGGGTTGACAAAGATGAGATACTTGGTAAAATGAATAGTGTAGCGGTAGAGGTAGGTAATGAGGATTTTATCGACGCCGTTACAAAGATGGTCCATGAGGATGTTCTTAGGAAGATTCGGAATGGTGAGTCGTACGGGACCGGAATGGTCGATAACTCTATTCAAGTGACTAGGGCTCGACTCAAACAATTCGGTATCCCGGACAAGGTATCCAAGCCTAAAACCTTAATTGTTGGGGCTGGGGCACCGGGTGGCGAGCCGTTGGAAATCCAACCCGACGAGCCGGAAAAGAGAGTTGACACGAATGATGCGGGGTACTCCGACAATCTGGTAAAAAGAGTATTCCAGAGGTTACAGAAAGGGGCCTCGTAGCATCTAACTCGTAAATCTCTTGGCGACGGTAATCCCGACCTTGGTGATTGACGCAATCGGTGCGTCGACACACTGTTATTAACCTTGGTTAGGGAATTAAAAATGGCTCAAGCAACCACAGGTATAGGGGTTCTAAACCAAATCATTCGGGAGGAGATTGATTTCACACTCCGTGAGTCTCTCCCGGCAATCGCCCCTATATTCGATAAGATTGAGAATTCCGCTGTCAGTGTCCAGCGTGATAAGGGCATAGGCAGGGGATGGAAAGTATTGCATACATATGCCGCCGGTGATGTTGCTGGTCTCATTGAGACCTCATCTCCGACCGGCCCAACCTTCAGCTCCATGATAGGCGGGGACGCCGACTACGCTCAGGCACACATGCTTGATATTAGTTCGGATCAAAATGGTCTGGATATATTCCCGACCGCGTCTCACTCTCCCCATACCGCCGAGATTCAGCGTGAGCTTTCTCTCCATAAGTCGGTTGGTAACTACTCGCTGCCGGTCCACTGGTTGCAGGCTGACGCTTTGTCGGCTACGGTGGTCAAGAAGGTGGCCCGCGACATTCAGGGTATAGGTAAGAACAAGGCTATCCAGGAGGCTTCCAGCTTCTTCAGCTATTGTGTTACCAACTCTAGCGGGTACCAGAATCAGGTTCTGGGTAGACTAGCTGCAAATGCTTCTGACAACTCTGGAACTACCGGTATGATCGACATCACGATTGATGAGGCATACGGTCGTATTTCTAACTTCCGGCAGGGTATGGTAATTGACATACATAAGGACTCGTCAGGAACTTTCCAAGAGGGTACCGATCTTGACTTGAACGATAGGAAGAATGTTGATGCTAGCGGTTACATACTAAAGTGTATCGTAACGGACGTCGACTTCTTGGCTAAGAGAGTAACCTTTATGCCTATCGACACTTCCGATGGTACTATGCCAGCTTTTGCTGATGGGTATTATGGGAGTGTTGCAGGAAGTGCTGCTTTCCTTGAGGACGATTGGATAGTTATTGCTAATACAGGCACCTACGCCGCTGGGTCGAGACCTCAGTACAGTTGGGGTCTTAATGACTGGCTCAAGAGTTCTGGCCAACTGATGGGTGGAGCTGCTGGGTCAGGTGCATTGGACCTGACGTACTACAGTCAGTTTAAGAGTCAGGTTGTGGCTGTTAATAGTCCGCTTACCGACGATGTCCTGAACCGGTACATTGCTGGTTACCTGGATGCTTATCCCGGCATGACTATCGACACGCTCATCACCACGCAGGGCGTCAACCAGAAGTGGTTGCAGCAGCCGCAGCTTGGTGCAGGACGCTTCATGTACGACAGGACCGGTAAGTCCCTTAAGATGAAGGGCGGTTGGTCTGAGGTCACATACGAGTGGGGCGGCCGTACGTTTAGCTACGTGGTCAGTCCGATGTGTCTCTCGAACACGCTGTACGGCCTGAACTTCAGTGGTGGGAACATCACGAGGTACGTGCCTCCGGCGGTTGGTGGGTCCAGCTCACAGGTTGGCGGGGTTGAGTTCCTCGCTCCTCTGGGCGGCCATAGTGGCATCTTCAAGATTGCCCATAGCTCGGGTGGTGCTTCGCAGGACCTCGTTGAGGCTCCGTTCTGGATGTACCAGCTGATAGCTCCGACCGATCCGAAGGGCATTAAGCTCACTGGCCTGACGGAAGCTACGATGACGTAAGAGTGGTTTGACAATTGAATAGAGACCCCAGGCTCGGGTGGATTCATACGATAATATGTTCATATGTTTCTTTCCTTCCTTCTTCGGGTAGCCCGGCCTGGGGGCCTTTTTCCATCAATAGAAAGTTTAGTATAGGAGTATAGAAAATGGCATCAACAAATCCAATGTTGACCTCCGACTTGATCGCCAAGTACGGATGGCAAGTAATGCCCTACCTGTCCAACCTCGGAGTCAATCTCCTTGCGGAGGCCGCTCTTCTGTTTGTCGATAGTGGAGCTACGAATGCCCTCGACGCGGACGATGGTATACATGGGCATAGTTTCCAGTATCCTTTCGCAACAGCCAACTTCGCAAATTACATGGCAACTGCCAGCCAAGGAGATGTTATTCTTCTGGCCCCAGGACACGCTGAGACTATCAACGATGGTGGTACAGCTAGTTCCACTGCCACAGACGAACTGGTCATGGATAAAATTGGCGTGACCATGCTTGGTATCGGCACCGGCACTTTGCGACCCACGTTCACTATGGGGAGTGACGATACTACTGCAACCATCAATATTACAGCGGCCAACTGTAGGCTGTCTAACGTTCGAGTTATCTCGGGCCTGGCTGACTTGGCAATAGGTATTACGGTAGCGGCTACAGCCGACGGAACAGTTATAGACAACTGTGACATTCGAGACGGCAATGCCGCAAATAAGGAAATGGTGATCGGCATCAATGTTGCAGCCAACGCGGATGAGGTGACTATCAAGGACTGCGTGTTCGAGACAGTGGCAAGCGGTGGATGTGCTAATGCTATCGTTCTGGCTGGTGGGTGTGACCGTGGTCAGTTGGTAGGAAACGTAGCATACGGTACGTATTCAGCCGGGACAGTTCTTGCCTCTGCGGCAGCCAGTACCGGACTCATCATTACCGACAACATATTCGTCAACGAGGGTGCGGTAGCATTGGCACTTAATGCGTCTACTACAGGACTGGTGGCTAGGAACTTCCTTGGAGGAACCACTAGCATGGCGGCTGCCTTAACAGGTGATACAGCTGTATGGTGCTTCGAGAACTATATTTCTGGTGCTGCGGGTGCAAGTGGCGTTATCAATCCGGCTGTTGACTCTGAGTAGTCCGATAGTTTAGTTTAGCATAGTATAGGAGATAAAAAATGAATAAGTATGATGTTACTGGACAATACGGGTTCGATGGGTTTCCTACAGGAGCTGGGACGGCTACAGCCGTAGGTACGTCCAGCGGTAAAACCTTATATGTGGACTCAAACGCTGCCAATGCTGCGAACTCAGGTGCCTCAGGACAAGGGGAGAGCTGGCTCAATCCGTACGCTACGGTGAACTATGCTATCAGCCAGTGCTCCAACGAGGGTAAAGACGTTATCTTGGTGGCCGGAAATCATGCAGAAACTATTACCGACACCAGTACTACCAACTCTAGCGGTTCGACTACGGGCGTATTCTGTGTAGATAAGGCTGGGGTCACTATCATAGGTATGGGGAGGGGGACCGGACGGCCAACCTTTACGCTTGGTACTGCGACAGACGCCACTCTTGAGATCCGTGCAGCCGATGTTACCATAAAGAATCTGTTGGTCGTATCTGCCTTGGCGGATGTGGCTGCTGGGATCACGGTATCCAACGCCTGTGATGGAGCTACGATTGAAAGTTGTACGTTGAGAGACGGCTCAGCTACTTTGGAATTGGTATTGGGCATAAGTATATCGGCAAGTTCCGACGACGTGACTATTAGGGACTGTGAGTTTATTACTACGGCTGCTGGCTCCGGAACACTGTCTGCTATCAAGACTGTTGGTGTTGCTTCCAGGCTCCGAATTTACGACAACGTCTTCATGGGTGACTGGAACGCTCAGGTGATGGACTTGGACGCGGCCAAGATAACAGACTTGTTGATACGCGACAATATTATCAATAGTCTGGATTCTGGCGGTGTGGCAATTGATACCCACTCTACCTCTACGGGCGTGATTACTGGAAATACTATTCATGTTGGGTCTGCTGTTGACTTCGCTATTATCGCGGCTGCTTGTGCGGTCACCGATAATATCGTGATAGTTGCTGAGGGGTCAAATGGATTCTTGTCAGCCTCTACCCCAGCTGTTGGGTATGCTCAGAAGTCCTATTCTACCGCTACGGCTGCAAAGCATAGTTTGTTTACCGTGGCTGGGGGTCCTGTGAAGATGACAGGATTTTATGGTCTGGTTACTACCGATGTGGAAGATGCTTCCGTTGACATTAGTATCCAGCATACTACTACTACTCCTGCTGGAGCGGTAGAATTGGCGTCCGATCTCGTATGTGACGATGATGCTGCTGGTACGATTTACAACCTACCGGCTACACTCGGCGATCCATTGGAGGCGGTAACCGCCGGTACCCATGCGAATATCGAGGCAGACACCATATTGCCTATCGGCACTCTCAGCTTTACGCTAGAGGACGCAGCAGATACGGAGGGGGCTTATACTTGGTATATGAGGTATGAGCCTCTAGCCGCAGGTGCATACGTGGTACCAGCTACAACCGACTAACATCCCCTAGGGTCTCGGGTCCCCCTACCGTGGGGGGCTCGACCCTATTTTTTAGGAGTTTATCATGTCTGTAGAAACCAGACCTATGAAATGCGGACCGAATTGGCCTATCACACATTTGAATGGGAACGCTGCTAGGTCTACTACACTACTGAATGCCCCAGGGAGTGCCCTTAGTCATTGGATTACAGGATACGTTCTGGATGGACTGACCGACGATGACGGATTCCACCTCCTCCGCAGAAGTTGTGTCCAGTTCACAACTACCGACACCTATACAATAACAGATACAGGGACGACGTTCGATACCGGAACAGAAGCAGCCAGTGGGCACATGACAATAGAGATGTGGGTATATGTACCTACTGCCACCGGAGCCCACGCTACGTTACTGAAGAGAGGCGACCCTGCTGCGGACGGTTGGCTACTTGAACTTACCTCAGCAGGTATTCCAAAGTTTACTATCCATGATAGTTCCGCAGCTGTTACACAGACAGCCACCCACTCTGTATTCGATAAGTGGGCCCTCATTACTGTTGTCTTTGAACGAAACTCTACTACAGGACTGAAGATATATATTGACGGCAAAGTGGAAGCCGCCTCCGCTGGATCAGCTGATACTACGGCCTTAAATCTCACATGTGACGGTGGAACCACGATAGTATGCACTGGGGTGTCAAACAAAAAGCACTATCTCGGACCCCTTGGAATATATATTGGTTCTAGTGCTGCCCTATCTGCCGCTACTATCCTCTCCAACTACAATGGTGGATATGGCAGAAAGTATGACGGCTCGGAGACCGGCTTGGTTGCTGGCTTCAACAACGACGAGGGTACGGGTACGGCGTGTTATAACATATTGTCCCCCACTACCGGGTTGGTTGCCCTAAGTGGTACCGAGTGGGCCCCATACAAACAGGACGGGTCTACCGCAGCAGTGACTATCATGGGTCCCCCGTTCGAGTCTTTGGAAGAGAAGTCTATTCATTCCGACGGGGAGCAACTCCCTGCGGTAGGGAAGTTCGGCACCGGTAAGCTAAGTACTAACGGCATCTGGAGTCCTGTCGTAGCGACGTTCCCGCAAGCTATCAAGATTGGGAGAGATAATCCTGTCCGCATCTTGGAGACCAACGGAGCGTTCACTCTCAAGCTGTTTGGATTTACTGATGGTTATTAACCTATGGACCTAGGCGTACGTGAAATCTTGAAAACTGGCAAGGAGCTGATGGCTCCGACGAACCAGTATATGCGGGACGAGTCCAACAAGATGATACGGGGCGGGAAATACTTCCTGCCCTACGCTTTATCGAAGGCAATCGCTCCTACCGCATGGGTAATCCCAGGCGTGACAGCCAAAGAGATTAATAAGAAATTGGATAGGGACTTCGCGGACAAGGTGGGGGGATTTGGTAAGCCCCTCGCCAACGTCTCTGCGGAGGCCCTGGTGTCTGCCACTATAGGAAAAGGGCTGCGTATGAAGAAGCCTACTGTTACTACGAAGGCCCGTAAGATGGCTGGTATGAAATTGTCTGCCGGTCTGAACAAGGGGGCGGCCTCCGCAGGAAGTGCTATGGATAAGGCCCACTCGAATTTCTTGCTTAGGGCGGAGAAGGGTATATCGATGAGTGACTTGGTTGAGAAGGAGATTGCTAAGGGCACTCCCGTAGGAACCGTTCAGAAATGGTACAGACAGGCGATGCAACTTAGAGAGGAGGCCGCCAAGATAGCAGCATACCAATCGAAACTATCCTCCGGGGCTAAGGCGACTGGCAGTGCAGCAGAGGGGGTTACTAAGTATAAAAAGTTACCGTCGGATAGTCTTAGGTTTGCTTGGAAGGCCGCCAATAAAAGGTATGCTGAAGTTGCAGCTAAGGCTATGGGTCTCAAACCAGAAGAGCTTGAGGTTATGCACAAGGCGACGAAAGGTTACGATATCGGCAACGTGCCCGCTAGGAAAGGAGCCGAGGCTGTTTCAAAATTTATGGCAGACTCTCGTTGGCAAGTGGAGGCGAATAGGTGGTTAGACACGATACTAGGTATGAAAAATTAAGACGGAAGGAAAGACATGTTCGGAGACGCATATCCCTATCGCGAAGGGGAGATTAAGATACTGCCTGAGAACGATACGTTGAAAGGCATGAAAGAGCGAGTGAAGGGAAAGGAGCCTTTGCTCGCTAAAAATTTGTTCTGGTATTACCATCCGAAGCACGATAACTATGTGATAGCAGAGTGGATCGGACGACCAAAGCTCTACTATATCGACAAGATTAATTTGGGGCCCAAAGGTATTCAGGGGCTGACACGGGAGAAGTACGATACTTTCCTGCGGAGGTCCCTTGAGCCTATGACGGCACAGGAAGTCATGCAAATGCAGGTTGAAGAGGAATATAAATTTCACGTAATGTTACAAGAACATCAGGCCGAGGAGAGAGAGCGGCTAGAGAAGAGAGCTAGAGGAGAATAACATGTTAGACGAAGGCGACAAAGCTCAATGTATGGAGATAGCGAGGGAGATTGTGGAGAAGGTGATGGCTGGTCATATAGCATCCTGTCCCCATGGGCAACTGATGAGGCGGTCCAAGGCGTGGCTCCTTGGTTGTTCGGTGGGGGTGGGATTAGGTAGTGGCACTATCGCAGTGGCACTTACAAAAATATTTGGTGG